>Ga0302326_10000875_pt1 | contig 79129 bp, 64 predicted proteins | sample Palsa_T0_3_FD_202264 | JGI IMG/M metagenome (GOLD analysis project Ga0302326, IMG submission 202264) | Peat permafrost microbial communities from Stordalen Mire near Abisko, Sweden - Palsa_T0_3 | ecosystem: Environmental > Terrestrial > Soil > Palsa > Peat permafrost | place: Sweden: Abisko...
GACGCGGCTGCACGGCGGATGGGCATCGATTGGGTTAATCCTGGTGATATTCGGCTTCGCCGTCCCTTTTGCGATCCTTCTGTCGCGGCCTTTCAAGCGCGATATTCGCAAGCTGGTGTGGCTGGCGGTCTGGATGTTGCTGATACGTTACGTCGATATGTTCTGGATTATCGAGCCGAATTTTTCCAAGACTTTGAGTGTGACGCTGGCGGATATCGTCGTGCCGATTGCAATCGGCGGTTTCTGGTTGTCTTACTTTTTTTATAACCTGGGAGCGCTGCCTCTGCTTCCGGCCTACGATCCGTCTGCTGGAGAAGTATTGGAGCCTGCGCATCACGGATGAGTGGAGCAGTCGAGGTGAAGAGGACACGAGTAACAAACATGAGCACTGACGCCAAACCGACCAACAACCCGTATGGACACGGCAGCTTCGAGCGCGAAGACCTCAGCGCGGCGGGAGTGCTCTATTTTATCGTGGGCGTCGCGGCGCTTGCCTTGGTTGCCTTCCTGATGATGATCGGCTTCTACAAATTTTTGGACGAGCGAGCGGGAAAAGCGCAGCCCGAGGTGAGTCCGCTGGCAACAAACGTGCCCAAGGACACGCGCAACCTGGCCGAAGGCTACAAGGATTACCTGAAGGATAATTTCCCGGCGCCGCGATTGGAAATTGATGAGCGGACTGAATTGAACGACGATCGCATCGCGGAAGAAGAAAAACTCAACAGCTACGGCTACGTCGACGACAACCGCGTCACGGTGCGCATCCCGATCGATCGTGCCATGGATCTGGTTGCGCAACGCGGCCTGCCCGTGCGCTCGCAGGCTGCCGCGCCAAGCGCGGAAACTCCCGTTGCAACGCAGCCGAAGCCAAAGGCGAAAGCAAAGAAGGGATCTCGGTGAAGCGTTTCACTAGTTACAAGACGGATCCCGCAGGGCGATTCGCTGGGACAGCCCTTGCCGTCGTGCTGTTGGCGTCGTCCGCATTGGGGCAGATGATGTCGAAGGGCATCATGTCGCCACCGGCCAACGTGCGTCCGCCGAAGCTGGAGAACGTCGGCATCGAGCAGCATCTCGATGGGCAGGTTCCGCCTGACCTCATCTTTCGTGACGAAACCGGGAAGACCGTGAAGCTCGGCGATTACTTCGGACGCAAGCCGATCATCCTCGACCTCGCGTACTACAACTGCACCATGCTGTGCGGCGAAGTCCTGCTTGGACTCACCGGCGCGATGAAGATGGTGAGCTTCAACCTGGGCGAGCAATATGACGTCATCACCGTCAGCTTTGATCCGAAAGATACGCCCGAACTCGCCGCAGCCAAAAAGAAAGATTACGTCCAGCGTTACGGACGTCCCGGCGCGCAGCAGGGCTGGCATTTTCTCACCGGACAGCCCGACGCGATCAATGCGCTGACCAAGGCGGTGGGCTTCCAGTATCAGTACGATCCAAAAATCAACCAGTACGCGCACGCGACGGCCATCATGGTGCTCACTCCGCAGGGAAAAATTTCCCGCTACTTCTACGGCGTGGATTTTCCGCCGAAAGATTTGCGTTTGGGATTGGTGGAAGCTTCGCAGAACAAAATCGGCAATCCTGTCGACGCGATCTTGCTTTACTGCTATCACTACGATCCGGCGACGGGAAAATATGGCGCGATCGTCAACAACATTTTGCAACTGGGAGCGGGAATTACGATTTTGATTTTATGCGCACTGCTTTTTATTTTGTTCCGCATGGGGCCGGTCAGCGCGGCCAGACGACCAGGGCCCGCGCGTTTGGGTAAGGCATAGCAAGGGCAAGGTTTTAACAAAGGCAGGGTTTAAGCAAAGCATGTTCGACAATCTTCCATTGTGGCCGGAGCGGGCCTCGTCCATGGCGGGCCAGGTCGACGCGATCTACATCTTCCTGCTGGTAGTGTGCGGGATGGTCGCGCTTCTGGTATTCACCTGCCTGCTGTACTTTGCCGCCCGTTACCGCAGTCGCGCCGGTGTCGAAGCCGAGCAGATCGATGGGTCGACGCCGCTGGAACTGACCTGGACGATTATTCCGTTCTGTGTTTTCTTGGTCTTCTTTGTTTGGGGAGCGCTGGTTTTCTTCAAGCAGCGCACGCCTCCGCGCGATGCCACGGAAGTTTACGTGGTCGCGAAACAATGGATGTGGAAGCTGGAACACGCCGAGGGCCAGCGCGAGATTAACGAACTTCACGTGCCCGTGGGCCGCGACGTGAAGCTGATCATGACATCGCAGGACGTGATTCACAGCTTCTACGTTCCGGTTTTCCGCATGAAGCAAGACGTGCTGCCCGGCCGCTACACCGTCGCCTGGTTTCGCGCCACCAAGCCCGGTACCTATCATCTGTTCTGCGCCGAATACTGCGGCACGCAGCACTCGGGCATGATCGGCTCGATCGTGGTGATGGAGCCCGCGCAGTATGAAGCGTGGATGAGCGGTGGCCCTGCCGGCCCGCTTTCCGTGACTGGAGAGAAGATTTTCGCCGAGCTCGGTTGTTCCACCTGCCATCGCTCCGACGCCCAGGGGCGCGGTCCTAATCTCCACGGAGTATTCGGCAACCCCGTGGCTTTGGCGGACGGACGGACCCTGGTCGCGGATGAGAACTACATCCGCGAGTGCATTCTCGATCCCGGCGCAAAAAGAGTGAAAGGATTCCAGCCGATCATGCCAACATTTCAGGGCCTGGTCAGCGAGGAGCAAGTGAACGCTCTGGTGGCTTACGTGAAGTCACTGTCTCCTACAAAAGGCCCCGCCGGAACCAGCGCCAGCACGGCAACTCCCGAGACCAAAGCAAAGAGTCAGGTGGAATAAGATGGCTACCGCGGTTGCTCAACCCGTTGAACGCGAAAATTATCTGAACAAGCACTACGGCGCCCTCTCGTGGCTGTTCACGACGGACCACAAGCGCATCGCGCTGCTCTATCTCGGGTCCATCACGTTTTTCTTTTTCATCGGCGGCTTCTTCGCGCTGCTCATCCGCCTGGAGTTGCTCACTCCGGTCGGCGATCTGGTGCAGGCCGACACTTACAACAAGCTCTTCACCATGCACGGCATGGTGATGGTCTTCTTCTTTCTGATTCCATCGATCCCAGCCGTGCTGGGGAATTTCCTGGTGCCTCTGATGATCGGCGCAAAGGATCTCGCCTTCCCGCGCGTCAATCTCCTCAGCTGGTATCTCTACATCATCGGCGGCTCAATCATGCTGCATTGCATGCTGACCGGTGGCGTCGATACGGGATGGACTTTCTACACGCCGTTCAGTACGGCTTACACCAACACGAAGATCATCGAAGCCGGCATCGCAATTTTTATCGCCGGTTTTTCTTCCATCCTTACCGGGCTGAATTTTGTGGTGACCATCCACCGCATGCGAGCTCCCGGGATGACCTGGTCGCGCCTGCCGCTGTTCATCTGGGCTCATTACGCCACCAGCATCGTGCAGCTTCTGGGCACGCCGGTAGTGGCCATCACGATTGTTCTGGTTGCGGCCGAACGCCTGCTGCACCTCGGAATCTTCGATCCCAAACTCGGCGGCGATCCTCTTTTATTTCAGCATCTGTTCTGGTTTTACTCCCACCCCGCCGTCTACATCATGATTCTGCCCTCGATGGGAGTGGTCACCGAGATCATCGCCTGCTACTCGCGCAAGCGCATCTTCGGCTATAAGTTCGTGGCGCTGTCTTCGATCGGGATTGCCGTCCTCGGATTTCTAGTCTGGGCGCACCACATGTTCGTGGCCGGAATTTCGGTCTACGCCGCGCTGGTATTTTCACTTTTGAGCTATGCGGTCGGCGTTCCCTCTGCGGTCAAAGTCTTCAACTGGACTGCAACCATGTACAAGGGCTCCATCCATTACGATGCGCCCATGCTCTACGCTTTCGGCTTTCTCGGGCTGTTCACCATCGGCGGCCTCACCGGGCTTTTCCTCGCCTGTCTGGGAATTGATCCCCATGTCACCGACACCTATTTCGTTGTGGCCCATTTCCACTACATTATGGTCGGAGGCGCCGTGATGGGTTATCTGGGCGGCATGCATTTCTGGTGGCCGAAGATCTCCGGACGCCTCTATCCCGAGGGATGGGCGAAGCTCGCAGCGCTGATTGTGTTCATCGGTTTCAATCTAACGTTCTTCCCGCAGTTCATTCTCGGCTACGTCGGCATGCCCCGCCGCTATTATCAATATCCCGGCGAGTTCCAGGTGCTGAATGTGCTCTCCACGGCAGGCGCGACGGTTCTCGGCATCGGTTATCTCCTTCCCATGGTGTACTTCCTCTGGTCGATGCGTTACGGCAAGCCCGCGCCCGACAATCCCTGGAACGCCGCTGGTCTGGAATGGAAGACGCAATCTCCTCCGACCACGTTCAATTTCGACGAGACGCCGGTTGTGACCTGGGAAGCTTACAACTACGAAGAGTTGGGCCCCTTCCCGGAACAGGAGAGTTCAGGTGCCTGATCAAGCCGCAGCCGCCGTTCACACCGAAGGCCACAACCCGGCCCTGCTGCACCACTTCGCCGAGCCGGAACAGCAGCGCGACGCAGCCAGCCTGGGCATGTGGGTTTTTCTCGCAACTGAAGTCATGTTCTTCGGCGGTTTGTTCTGCGCCTATCTGATTTATCGTCTCAAGTATTTCGGCGACTTCGGCGCGGCCAGCTCCACTCTCAACACTGCGCTCGGCGCCACCAACACTGCTGTGCTGATCTGCAGCAGCTTGACCGTCGTACTCGCCGTCTGGGCCGCACAGACCGCTCGCCGCACTCTTCTGATCACCAGCCTCATCCTCACGCTGATTCTCGGCTTCGCCTTCCTTGGCATCAAGGGCATCGAATACCACGATAAGTTCGTGGAGCACCATGTGCCCGGACCGTCCTTCAGCTTCGAGAACGAGCCCATCCCCGGACATCCCGGCCAGTTCGCCAACCCGAATCACGCGCAGATTTATTTCGCGCTTTATTTCATCATGACCGGACTCCACGCCGTGCACATGATCGTCGGCATTGGCATTTTCGTATGGCTTCTCGCGTTAGCCTGGAAGGGACGCCTGACGCCCGAATACCATACACCCGTCGAAATCGGCGGCTTGTACTGGCATTTCGTCGACATCATTTGGATTTACCTGTTCCCTTTGCTTTACCTGATCGACAAACACAAGTGAGGCAAGCATGTCCGCACACTCAACCTCGTCGCCGTTAAAAACCTACTTCGCGATCTGGGCTACGCTTCTGGTTGCCACGTACGTTACGTATCGAGTCGCCTTCCTCGATCTCGGCCCCTTCAATGCCGCGGTCGCCCTCATCATCGCTACCATCAAGGCCACGCTGGTGGCTCTGTTTTTCATGCACGTCTGGGGATCCAGCGACAAGATGATCAAGGTGGTCGTAATTGCCGCGCTGTTCTTTCTCTTCCTTCTGCTCTCTCTTTCCATGGCCGACTTCGGCACCCGGGCCTGGAGTTAGAAGTACGTTACAGAGTGCAGGATTAACCGCCATTTTGCCTTGCTCTGCGGTATACTCGCGCCCATCCTGTTTGACATGCCGACCGTGGCGAGGTGACTTATGGCGTTCTGCAATTCCTGTGGCGTCAGTCTTGATCCGGGAACCAAATTCTGCAACAAGTGTGGCGCCGCCGTCTCTTCCGCGCCGGCCGCCAGTGCGGTTGTCGCGGCCGGGCCGGCTCCCACTCAAGGCGGCGGCAGTGGCGTTCTCAAGGTCATCCTCATTGTCGTGGGAGTGTTTGTCATCCTGGGTGTGCTCGCAGTATCCACGGTCGCCTTCATCGGATGGCGCGTGGCGCGCAACATGCACGTAAAGCAGGAAGGCAATCACGTGAAGATCGACTCTCCTTTCGGCAGCGTGGAGACTTCCAAGAACCCGGAAGACATTGCTCGCGACCTGGGTGTGGACATCTATCCGGGCGCCCAGCCTATGAAGAATGGTTCCGCTACGGCCAGCTTTGCGGGTATTAAGACAGCCTCCGCCGTTTTCAAGAGCGGCGACTCTGTGGACCAGGTTTCCGCCTTCTACAAAGCCAAGTTTCCCAATGCCATGGTCACCACCTCCGATCAAAACCGCTGCAAGATCATCGCGCAGGACCAGAAGAACATGACCACGATCGACATTCAGGCGGACGACGGTCAGACAAAAATCCAGATCACGCACGTTAGCCACCCAGCGGGTGGGATGGGTTCCGGGGCTACGTCGAACTGAATAAGTTTGCTGCGAAGAGGAACGCGGCGTTGGATGACAACGCTTCTGAACCCTGAACCCTGAACCCTGAACCCTGAATTTTTCCCTCCCATGCCAGACAGATTCGTGACGCTCGCCCAAGCCTCAAAATCATCGCAAGTAGACACAACGGGGCTAGAGGCAGCCCTGCGTGCAGAGATTCGTGGCGGATCTCCCAGCGACATTCGTTTCGACGCCGGAGCCCGCGCACTCTACGCGACGGACGGTTCCAACTACCGCCAGGTTCCCATCGGCGTCGTTCTACCCCGCAACATCGACGACGTTCTCGCCACCGTAGCCCTCTGCCGCCAGTTCGGAGCACCGTTGCTCTGCCGCGGCGGAGGCACCTCATTGGCCGGTCAATGCTGCAACGTCGCCGTCGTTCTCGATTTCACCAGGTACATGTCGCGGATTCTCGAGATCGACCCCGTTCGCCGCATCGCTCGCGTGCAGCCCGGCGTGGTCCTCGACAATCTCCGCAACGCCGCCGAGAAGCATCACCTCACCTTCGGACCTGACCCCGCCAGCCACGAGCGCTGCACTCTCGGCGGCATGATCGGCAACAACTCCTGCGGCGTGCATTCGGTGATGGCTGGAAAAACCGACGACAACATCGAAGAACTTGAAATCCTGACCTACGACGGCGCGCGCCTGAAAGTCGGCCCAAACTTCATCCACGATCACGTGGGGACCGGCAGCCCGGAATTATCGGGTCGCAGCGACCCCGACCGCGCCACTCAACTCCGTGCATCGCTGAAACATATCGCCGCCCAATACGCCGACCTCATCCGCCAGAAATTCCCCAACATCCCGCGCCGCGTGTCCGGCTACAACCTGAACTACCTGCTTCCGGAGAATGGCTTTCACATTGCCCGCGCTCTCGTCGGCTCGGAAGGGACCTGCGTTACGGTGCTAGAAGCCACTTGCCGCCTGGTCGAGAGCCCTCCCGAACGCGTGCTCTTGGTCGTGGCCTATCCCGATATTTTCCAGTGCGCCGACCATATTCCCGAAATCATGGCGCACAAGCCCATCGGCCTAGAAGGCTTCGACGATCTTCTCGTCGGCTACACCCGGGCGAAAGGAATCAACTCCGAAGGGCTCTCGCTTCTGCCCGAAGGCGGAGGCTGGCTCATGGTGGAATTCGGCGCCTCAACCGCGCCCGAAGCCGAAGCCCAGGCCCGCGCTCTGATGAAAACTCTGTCGCGCTTTGCCAGCCCTCCCAACTTCCGTCTGTTCACCGATAAGCAGCAAGCCAAGCGTATCTGGGAAGTTCGCGAGGCCAGCCTGGGCGTGACCTCGCACGTGCCGGACGAGCCGCTTTATTGGGAAGGCTGGGAAGATGCCGCCGTCGCGCCCGAAAACCTGGGCCGCTATCTTCGCGACCTGCGCAAGCTGATGTCTGCATTCGGTTACAAAGGTTCGCTCTACGGACACTTCGGCCACGCCTGCGTGCACACCCGCATCAACTTCGATCTACAGTCGAAAGAGGGAATCGCGCACTTCCGCAAGTTTGTCGAAGAGGCTGCCGACCTCGTCGTCAGCTACGGCGGCTCGCTTTCCGGCGAGCACGGCGACGGGCAATCGCGCGCCGAGCTGCTTCCCAAAATGTTTGGTCTGGAACTGATGCAGGCCTTCCGCGAATTCAAGTCCGCATGGGATCCGGATTGGAAGATGAACCCCGGCAAAGTTATTGAGCCCTACAAGCTCGACGAGAATCTGCGCCTCGGCGCCAACTACGCGCCCTGGGAGCCCGAAACCCGATTCCAGTTTCCCGCCGATCACGGCAGCCTGGCGCACGCGTCGCTGCGCTGCGTAGGCGTGGGGAAATGCCGCCGCGATGAAGGCGGCGTCATGTGCCCCAGCTACCGTGCCACTCGTGAAGAAGAACACTCCACCCGCGGCCGCGCCCACCTGCTCTGGGAGATGACTCAAGGCGAAGTTATCCGTGACGGCTGGCGCAGCGAAGAAGTGAAAGAATCGCTCGACTTGTGCCTGGCCTGCAAAGGCTGCAAAAGCGACTGTCCCGTCGGAGTCGACGTCGCCACCTACAAGGCCGAATTTCTCTCGCACTATTACGAAGGCCGCGTGCTCCCACTGAACGCCTATGCGTTCGGCCACATCGACTTCTGGGCGCGGCTAGCTTCGAACGCCCCGGGCCTCGCGAACCTCACTACCCAACTGCCGGTTTTGCGCGACCTAGCCAAGTTCCTCGTCGGAGTCCCGCCGCAGCGCAAGATTCCGCCGTTCGCTCCGCGTAGCTTCAAGAGCAGTTGGTTCGGCAGGGGCGAAAATTCCAGTTCGCGCAACGCGAACGGTCCTCGCGTCCTACTCTGGCCCGACACCTTCAACAACTATTTTCTGCCGGCCACGGCCATGGCCGCCGCCGAAGTTCTGGAAGCCGCCGGTTTTCAGGTGATCGTCCCCCGCGCCAACCTGTGCTGCGGCCGTCCGCTCTACGATTTCGGCATGCTCGACCGCGCCGAGGCGTTGCTGCTGCGGATCCTCGACGAACTCTCCCCCGAAATCGAAGCCGGAGTTCCCGTCGTCGGCCTCGAACCCAGTTGCGTCGCCGTCTTCCGCGATGAACTGCTCAACCTCTTTCCCCACGACCAGCGTGCCCAGGCCCTGGCCCGCCAGACCTACCTGCTCAGCGAATTCCTGGAAACCCACGCCCGCGATTTCAAAGTCCCTCGCTTCGAGCGCACTGCACTGCTCCACGGACATTGCCATCACAAATCCATTCAGAAGATGACCGCCGAAGAATCCGTCCTCCACCGCCTGGGCGTCGACTTCCGCCAGCCCGCCCCCGGCTGCTGCGGCATGGCCGGCTCGTTCGGCTTCGAACGCGACAAATATGACATTTCCATGGCGATCGGCGAGCTCGAACTCCTCCCCGCCGTCCGCAGCGCGCCCGCCGACTGCCTGATCATCGCCGACGGCTTCAGTTGCCGCGAGCAGATCGCCCAGGGCACCGACCGCGAAGCCCTGCATCTGGCCGAAGTCCTCCAAATGGCGCTAGCGCAGGGTCGAGATGGCGGCCCAGCAGTGGAAAACTCCGCTACAAATGGCGAAGACGCTGTCCGGCAACCCTCTCTCCCTTATCCGGAGTCTTTTCGGGTCAGACAGCGTCACGCCGAGGTCCAGGCCTCTATGAAGCGGGCCGGGATGGGGTTGGGAGCCCTCGCCGCCGGCGCTTTCCTGTTATGGGAAATCGGCAGAAGCTATTGATTACAAACAGCTTACCGAACGTCCATAGCTTTCCGCTAACCCCTCCCTCTCGCCAGATCACGCGGTTTCTGGGACAATAGAGCTCTCGCCGCTCGCTGGCGCGGGTCTCAATCCGCCGCTGGATCTTTAGAACTGGAAACGCCTCATGGAACGCGAACGCATAGCCACCGCCGTCAACAACGACGCCATTAATGACGCCATCGTCGACTCGCGTCACGACCAGTCGCAGAGCCGGGCCAGCCAGCCTCACGCCGCCCCGACGCCGCTCTACGGGTCTGCCCTGGTTCTGATCCAGTTTGACGTTTGCGAGGAGATTCGTCTCGACGACCTGCGCAAGATCCTCGGCGCCCGCACGGTCGATGCCAGCTTCAAGCACCATTCCCCCGGCTACGTTCGCTACCAGCGCCCCCCGGTCGAGGAGACCATCGAACCCCTGATCCTCGAGACCGGCGAACGCCTCGACGGACAGATCAAATATTACGATTACGGCGTAGTCAGCCTGGTCTTCGAGTTGCCGTTTTCCGGCGACTGGGACGATCTGGTGCAGCTCTCTTACCGCTGGACGTCAGATTCGAACTTCGAGAACCTGGCGTCGCGCATCGTGAAAGAAAAGCTGAAGCTCACGGCTCCGGCGCTGGTCAAGCCCTACACCGCCGAATGGCTGCAGGAAGACTATTTCATTTTCCACGTGCGCGAGATTGCCGGCGCGCCCTCCGCCACCGATTTGCTCGCCAGCCAGGGCGACCGCATCGCGCAGGTGGTGCGCGGCGAAACCGCGATGCTTTCCGATGGAGAGAAGCAGGAAATTCTCCAGTCCCGCATCTCCTACTATCCCAATGACCTAGCGGTCATCGGCTGGAACGCGGCGTTCATTTATGACACGCCGACCGGCGCCGAAACCGCCATCCAGTTGCTGCAATACGCCAATTCGCAGCTCCTCGAGTTCCGCCACTATGACGAACTCCTGACCACGGAACTCGAAGGTGTTTACGACTTTCTCGATGCCGGAGGCACCGGCCTGTGGTCGCGCTGGCGCACTGCCCGCGCCGCCGGAAAGCTGCACACCGTGCTGCTCGACGTGAGCGAACTCACCGAGCGCGCCGACAACGCCATCAAGTTCCTCAGCGACATGTTCTCCGCCCGCCTCTACAAACTGGCCGCGCAGAAAGTCGGCGTGCCCGACTACAAAGACCTGGTGAAGGAAAAGCTGAAAACCGCCGAAGATCTCTACCGCTTCATGGTGGACCAGTTCAACCAGAGCCGCGCCTTCGTGCTCGAACTGATGGTGGTCGTCATCCTGATCATCGAGCTGATCTACTTCTTCCGCGGCAAACCGATCTAACGAAATCTGAATGAGCTACTGGAGTCCCTTCGTGGTTAAATTGAGCCACGAGGGAATCCCATGCGAGGTCTGAAAGAAAAGCGCGTCCTGATCACGGGGGGCGCGAGCGGAATTGGCGCGGCCACGGCGGCGCGATTCCTGGAAGAAGGCGCGCGCGTCTGCGTGCTCGATCGCGACGCCCAGGGATGCGACCACATCCGCCGCGAGTTGGCCGGCCTGGCCGAGGCCATCATCGCCGATGTCACCGACCTCATGCAGGTAGAAGCCGCATTCGGCGAGGCCGTCCGCCTGATGGACGGGGTCGACGTGCTCATCAACAATGCCGGCATCAGCGTCCGCCACAAGTTTCTCGACATTACTCCGGAAGAATGGGAGAAAGTTCTCTCCGTCAATCTCACCGGCGTGTTCTACGTGGCGCAGACTGCGGCGCGCCACATGTGGGAAAATTTTTCAGCCGAGCGGGGCAGCGGCGTGATTCTACAAATGGCCTCGACCAACGGGATGGTGGGCCAGCCTTACTACGCCGTCTATAACGCCACCAAGGCCGGAGTCATCTCGCTCACCAAAACCATGGCTGTGGAACTTGCGCCCAAAGTCCGCGTGTGCGCCGTGGCGCCGGGATATGTGCTTACCCCGATGCAGCGAGCGGAATATAGCGACGCGATGCTGGAGGAAGTGAACCGCAAGATTCCCCTGCGCCGTCACGCGGAGCCGCGAGAGGTTGCAGCGTTGTTCGCTTATCTTGCATCGGACGATGCTGCCTACGTGACCGGGCAGGTGATCACCATCGACGGCGGAGAAACCGCCGGCGGGCTGGCGAGCCGTTAGGATGGGTCGAACGCGAACGAAAGCGCGGCGCAAGCAACGGAAGATGCCGCGCATGCAACCCAAAACCACAGTCTTTCTCGGTGGAGGCCGCATCACCGGCGCGCTAATCGCGGGTTTGCGCCGGGATGGATATGACGGTCGCATCGTCGTGCACGATCACAATCCGGAAAAGCTGCGAGCATTGCGCCGGGAGTTTCGCATCGAGGCCGCCCGTGACTTGAAATCGGCAGTCGCGCAGGCGGACATGCTGATCATCGCTGTACGCCCGCTTTCAGTCGCGGATCTGCTGACTGAAGTCGAGCGCTCCGGCATCATAAGAAAACCTATCCTCGCCGTCAGCCTCGCCGCAGGAATCCCGATCAAAAAGCTGCGCCTGCGGCTCGGCACTCCCGTGCAGTGGGCGCGGGCCATGCCCAGTCCGGTTTGCCGCATCGGGCGCGGCTTGACGGCCTTGGCGTTCGATCGTCAAGTTGCGAAGCACGGTCGCGAGCGAATCCGGAAATTCTTCGCGCACGTGGGTCCGGTGCTGGAAATTCCTGAAGATCGCATCGACATTTTCACCGCGACCTTCTCGCCCAGCCACGGCTATCACGCTTTGGCGGCGCTGGCCAAGGCGGCAGAGAGAGCGGGCCTCGGCCGCGATACGGCTCTCAACGCCGCCGCGCATGCACTTGCGGACGGGATCTTTTATTGGCGCCACAGCGGTGAAGATCTGGACGTCCTGCTGGGTGAGGCGGCCACGCCGGGTGGGACCGCAGCCGCGACCATGGCCGCCATGGATGACGCCGGCTACGCGCGCGCCGTTGCCCGAGGCTTGAGGGCCGGAGTGGAGCGGGGCCGAAGAAACGCCCGCTAATCGCGGTTCGCTCGCCGGTTTGCGTAAGCGGACCGCAGCGAGATGGAGTTAAATTTATTTTATCGGCATTCCCGCTTCTGCCCACGCTTCCCAAGTTACTTTTGTCACTGCCGGAGAACCTTACGGCATCTGAGAATCCGGTTCCCGACCTGTCAGAATGGAGTTCGGGAAGCCGCGTGAGCCGCTCTCGTCAGACTGGGAGGCACGCTCCACGAAAGCATGAATATGAAGGCATAGACATGGAAGTCCAGACACCCAAAGCGCTACGCCGCAGCACCCGCATCCGCGTGGAGATTCCCGTCGCCGTTACGAGTCTGGATCGGGTTCGTCCTTTCGCAGAAAAATGTGTAGCGATTCTGGTCAGCGCGCAGGGATGCGGATTGCGCAGCCCGCGCGCCTTGGCCCCCGAAACTCCCATCATGATTGGCGATCTGCCCGCCGGTGGAAGCGTGACCGCGCGTGTGGCCAGTTGTCTGCCGCTGGGAAACGATGGCAAATATTTCCTGATCGGCGCTGCGCTCTATACGCACGGAAATTTCTGGGGAGTTGCCGACCCGCCCGAAGACTGGAATGTGACCGCCCCGCGCGATCCGGCGCTCGGAAGCGCCTCACCAGCGGCCACTGCGTCATCTCTCAGCCCGGCGTCCGGCAACTCAGCAAACTCCAGCGTACCGCCCGCCGGCAAAAAGGCCTGGCCATACAACCTCTTCACGACCAACACCGAGGCGCATTTGAGCCGCAAATAGACAGTAACCCTGCGGCCTGAAATCGGACGAAAACAAAATCCTCCCGGCGATTGAGCTCCGCTTCGAAGGGCGTGGGGCTTCCGTAATCTCGCTCGAATTTCGTCCTCTGCCATACTGAGCGAGATATATGTCCGACACTCCAGAATCCACGCCCGCCAATCTGCCTGCAGAAGCGCAGGCGGCGCAGCAGTCCGAGTTGTGCTTCGGAGAGGTCGAGACGCAGAACGAAAGGCAGATCGAAATGCGTTTCGAGACGGACGAAACGCGAGCTGAGACGAAGAACGAGCCGCTGGCCCAAACGCCTAACCAGACGCAGGCGGAAACACGAAACGCAATTCGTTTCGAGACGGTCGGAATCCAGGTCGGAACCCAGGTCGGAACCCAGATCGAAACCCAGGCCGACCCCGTGGTTGAACCGCAAGCGGAAACGCACGTCAAAACGCAGGCTGAAACGCCGAACCAGACGCAGGCGGAAACACGAAACGAACTACGTTTCGAGACGGTCGGAATTCCTGTCGCGACGCAGGCCGTGACTCCGACTGAAGGGCAAACTGAAACGCGGGTTGAGATAGGGCAGGTCGAGATACAGAACGAGAAACAAGCGGGGAAGCCGGCGACGCCGCGTCCTGAGCCGCAGGCCGTGACGCTGAACGACCGTCCTTTCCGCGTGAAACTGCGGGGCTCGGTGCTGGTGCTCATTCGGCTGCCTAACAAACGGCAATTGCGGGCCGCGCTGCACCAGCTTTCGACCACCGGCGGCGTCATCAATCTGGAAAAGCCTCTGGATGAAAAAATCGAAGTGGAGCTGATTTTTCACATCGACCGTTCCACCATTCGCGGCAAGGCGCAGATGTTGTTTCCCATGTGGGCGACGCAGGGATGGATGCAGCCGTTCCGCTTCGTGGAATTGACGGACACCGATCGCACCGCTCTGCAGGAAAATCTGCAATCGTTTATTGGCAACCTGGCCAAGGGCGCTTCCGCCGGCAGCTAGAAGTTATCCGAACTGCCCGCCGCTGATACTGCAGAATCAACAGCAGAGTCAAAATCAGCGGGCAAGAGTTCCTTCGACTTGCGCTCAGGACAGGTCCGCTCCACATGAGCACCGCTCATGGTTACTCTGGTTACCCCCGCATTCCATCCGGTTGGAATATGATCCGAGCAGGGAACACGATGAAAAAACTCAGCTTTATAGTTTCACTGACCAACAACGAGAACGACTACCAGCAGGAGCAGGCAGCGGCCGCGGAGAAAGCCGCGCGCCGTCTCGGCGTGGATGTGAAAATCATTCAGGCCAATAATGACTCCCTGAAACAGAGCCAGCAACTGCTGGAGTTCATCCAGAACACAACGGGCCCGCGGCCCGACGCGATTATTTTCGAGCCCGCTGGAGGAACGGCGTTTCCGCAGGTGGGGCGCGCCGCCGCGGCTGCAGGGATGGGCTGGGTCGTCCTGAATCACGAGGTGGACTACATTGCGCAACTGCGCAGGGCCTATCCTGGCGTTCCCGTGTTTTCCATCAGTTCCGACCACGTGGAAGTTGGCAGAATTCAGGGGAAGCAGTTTGCCGCATTGCTGCCCGAGGGCGGGTCGGTGCTGTACATTGAAGGTCCGGCGGCGAGCTCCGCGGCCAAGGATCGAACCCGCGGAATGAATGAAACCAAACCAGCCAACATTCAAGCGAAAGTGATGCGCGCCAATTGGACCGAAGAAAGTTCCTATCGCGCGGTGAGTTCCTGGCTGCGCCTGCGCACCTCGCACGAGATGCACATTGAACTGGTGGGCGCCCAGGATGACAGCATGGCCATGGGCGCGAGAAAAGCGTTTGCGGAACTGGCAATTGGAGACCGCGAGCGCTGGCTGAAAATGCCCTTCACGGGTTGCGATGGCATGCCCAAGACAGGGCAGGCCTGGGTACGAAACGGGGAATTGGCCGCGACAATCTTTATTCGCCCGAACACGGATCTGGCCCTGGAGATGCTGACCGAAGCGATCCGCAAGGGATCGCCGCTGCCGGAGCAGCACCTGACGATTCCGGAATCCGTTCCGGCTCTCGCGGAGATTATGCCCCGGGTGAAGTCGAGTGCGGCCAAACACCGTTCCGCCAGCGTCTGAATCGCAACCCGCGTCTGACTCCCGATCTGACTGCTGATTTCCGCGCTGGCTTGCGCTCCCTACTTCGTTCTTCATCGTCCGGCCGCTCAAGAAGATCTTCCGGTCAAAACCAGCTTTCCTGGCCTCCAGAAATTTCCACTGAATTCTATCCAGCCTAGTCGTCCCAAAATCCGCGGATAAGATCTTCCTTGCCCGAAGCTCGTAAACATGTAAAATGAGCCGCCAATTTGCAGCACTTCCGGCAGTGAAATCCCAAGGATACGGTCCGGCAGGCGGACCAAAGGTCAATGGAGGCGGGCATGGCGAGTACCGCGCAAGTAGCGGGAACGGTGAATGCAGAGTACAGCATCTGGCGCGTGATCATGGCATCGTCGGTTGGCACCATGATCGAGTGGTACGACTTCTACATTTTCGGCAGTCTCACCTTGATCCTGGCCCTGAAGTTCTATCCTCAGGGAAACGACACATTCGCCTATCTCGCCTATCTCGCGACGTTCGCCGTCGGCTTTCTGGTCCGGCCTTTCGGCGCATTATTCTTCGGCCGCATCGGCGACCTGGTGGGGCGCAAGTATGCCTTTCTCGTGACGCTCTCCATCATGGGCTTTTCGACGTTCGCCATCGGCCTGTTGCCGACCTTCAAGACGGCAGGCTGGTTCGCCCCGATCGTGCTGCTTCTGATCCGGGTGTTGCAGGGACTGGCGTTGGGCGGAGAATACGGCGGCGCCGCAGTTTACGTGGGCGAGCACGTCCCTGATAAGAAGCGCGGCTTCTATACTAGCTTCATCCAGATCACGGCGTCGCTCGGTTTTTTCCTCTCGCTGGTCGCGATCCTGGGTACGCAATATTCCATGTCGAAGGACGACTTTTCCGCGTACGGCTGGCGCATCCCCTTCCTGGTCTCCATCGTCCTGGTGCTGATCTCACTCTATATCCGCTTGAAGATGAAGGAATCTCCCATCTTCGCCCAGCTCAAGGCGACGGGGATGACTTCCGCGCAACCCCTCAAGGATGCTTTCGCCAAGTGGGCGAATTTGAAAATTGTTCTGATTTCGCTGTTTGGAGCGACGGCCGGGCAGGGTGTCGTCTGGTATACCGGACAGTATTACGCTCTGTTTTATTTGGGCGGGATCCTGAAAATTAATCCCAAAACTGTAAACGAAGTAGTGGCAATTGCCGTGCTGTGCGGGATGCCGTTCTTTACCGTAGTGGGCGCGCTCTCCGACAAGATCGGACGCAAGAAGCTCATGATGTTGGGCTGCCTGCTTGCGGTCGTAACGTATATACCGATCTACAAGGCAATGGCACGCGCCGCGGGAAACAACATTGTCACGGTAACCTCCGCCAAGGACAAAGTGACCGGCGCGACGAAACTGACGCCCATGACCACGGACGCGAACGGCGCGCTGGTTCCCGCGAAAGAGGCGCCGAATCCGAATCTGCCCAAGTTGGTTTTGCTGGTGTTTATACAAGTGCTTTACGTGTGTCTGGTTTACGGACCGATCGCAGCCTACCTGATTGAGGCCTTTCCGGCGAAGATTCGTTACACATCGGTTTCTCTGCCTTATCACATAGGAAACGGCGTGTTTGGCGGGTTGCTGCCATTGATCGGCCTCTGGTCGGTTAAGGCTACCGGCAACATTTATGCGGGGCTCTATTATCCGATGATCGTAGCCGGGATAACGTTTATCGTGGGCAGTCTGTTGCTGCGCGAAACCAAGGGCGTGCGCATCTGGGATGAAACGGGAGGACGGGCCTCGGCTGCAGACTGAGTATGTTCAGTCCGCGTTTTGCATTGTCATCCAGAGCGAAGCGAAGGATCCCTACAAGTCTGCACGACTGGTGGCGTCTGAGGGATTTTCCCACCACGGCGTGGGCGGCCTCGCGCCTCAGATCTGGTAATCAATGTCTTCCATAATCCTCTGCATGGAAGCCGACAGAGGTTCGTGCGGAACAGCGCCCGTGCCCTCGAGTTGCTGCACGCGCTCGCGCAGTTTGCTCACTTCGGTTGCGACCGCCGCCAGCGCCTCCGAAAGAGGATCATTGATCTCCCGGGGATCGGTGATCACCACACGTTCGCCGTCGCGGAAGATGATGTGGCCGGGAACTCCGACCACTGTGGAATTCTCGGGCACGCTGCGCAGCACCACGGAACCCGCGCCGATCCTGCAGTTGCGGCCGACCGTAATGTTGCCCAGAACTTTGGCGCCATCGCCGATCACTACGTCGTCTTCAATCGTAGGATGCCGTTTGCCGCGCTCCTTGCCGGTGCCGCCCAGAGTCACACCCTGATAGAGCGTCACATCGTTGCCCACGACGGCGGTTTCCCCGATCACCACTCCCGATCCGTGATCGATGAACAGCCGCCGACCGATCTCAGCGCCGGGATGAATCTCAATCCCCGTCCAAAAACGCACCACCTGCGAAAGCCAGCGCCCGAGGAGCAAGAAGCCATGGTTCCAGAACCAGTGCGTGACGCGGTAACCCCACACCGCGTGCAGCCCCGCATAACACACGAACACTTCCAGCCGCGATTTCGCAGCGGGATCAATCTTCACCACGGTGTCAATGTCTTCGCGAATTTGGGACAGCAGACCGGACATGAGTTCGGATCACAGTTCAAATGAAAGTTCAAACGAAAGCTCAGATAGGAACCGTGGCCGTCGGAAGCTGGAGCGCCCGGTTCCGCAATTCCTCGAACAGAATACTACTCAGGTAACGCTCTCCGAACGAAGGAATGATCACGACTACCAGCTTTCCTTTGTTTTCCGGACGGCGTGCCACCTGCAAAGCCGCGACTACAGCGGCTCCCGACGATATCCCCACCAGCAGACCTTCCTCCAGCGGCAACCGCCGCGCCATCGCGATCGCTTCGTCGTTCGTGACCGTGATGACTTCGTCGATCAAATCACGGCGCAGAATCCTGGGGACAAAGCCGGCGCCGATGCCCTGAATCTTGTGCGGCGCAGGTTTGCCGCCCGAGAGCACCGGACTCTCAGCCGGTTCCACGGCGACCGCTTTGAACGACGCTTTCTTCGGCTTGATATATTCGCTCACCCCGGTGATGGTCCCGCCCGTGCCCACGCCCGAGACCAGAAAGTCGATTTTCCCGTCAGTATCGTCCCAAATTTCCGGTCCGGTAGTCTCGCGATGAATCTTGGGATTGGCAGCGTTGTCGAACTGCTGCAGCATATATCCGTTGGGAGTAGCGGCCAGAATTTCTTCTGCTTTGGCGACGGCGCCTTTCATTCCCTTAGGCCCCGGCGTCAGCACCAGCTCCGCGCCGAAAGCCAGCAGCAAAACCCGCCGCTCCATGCTCATCGTCTCAGGCATGGTCAGAATCAGCCGGTAGCCTTTCACCGCCGCCACAAAAGCCAGGCCAATGCCAGTGTTACCGCTGGTCGGCTCAACCAGCACGGTTTTTCCGGGATGAATTTTTCCCGCGCGTTCCGCCTCTGCGATCATGCTGACGCCGATGCGGTCCTTCACGCTGGCGAGCGGGTTCTGGCTCTCCATTTTTGCGACGACCTCGGCCACACAACCTTCCGTCACTTTATTCAGCCGCACCAGTGGGGTATGGCCGATCAGTTCTGTAACATCCTTCGCGATTTTCATGATTGTTTCCTCTGGCTTCCAAAATTGCACGGGTCCCGAAAAACGATCAAGACGGACAAAAGCTTACCAACCCTGCGGCAGTGGGTCAGTTCGAGGACGGAAGACAAAAGACAGGTACCGCAAAGAGCACGAAGTATCACGAAGGGCCGCGCTGGCTGGGTTTTCCTTCGTGTGACTTTGTGTCCTTAGTGGTAAACGCCGTCAACCTGACCCACTACCAAGCTTGCCAAGATACTATAACTTGCCGCAAAAACGATCTTATCTGCGCTTCTTGATCTCTCCGGCATTCCACGCTCTCGAGAAGGTGGGTGTCGTCTCTAGCGGGGAATGCGCTATATCATTGGGGCACCGTCGGTTGCGGTGCTAGGCTAGTCGTTGCTGTCTGGTCGTGGCGATATGGAACGTTCGTTGATCTGGCTCGAAGGCGAAGAGAACGGCTGGTCGTGCTCGAATTGCCGATGGAGATATCCTGTCCCCACGCTGCTGAGCGGTGTAGAGGCCATGGGCGCGTATGACCGCCTGGCCGCCGCGAAGTTCCGCGATCACAAGTGCGAATCCGAGCCCAGCTTTGCCGCGGCCAGGAAAGACGTAAACCCGCCCACTGACAACACCTTCGCAGACCGTGCTCAAACCCTCATAAAACGCGGCTACAAACCCAAAGTCGCGGTAGAACTGGCGCTGCAGGAAATCGAGATGGAATTCGGCCACAAGCCCGCCCTCATGGAAAAAGCGCGCGCCGACGCCGAAGATTTCCTTCGCCGAGTAAGCAAGGGCCTGATCTGAGAACGCGTGATTGTTTCCGAGGAAAAATCAGGAAACGTCCCGTCTGCCCCAAATCCCCCCACAAAGGCATCTGTCCCGAGTCATTCGGTCGGACGCGTTTGGAATCCCCCCTTTTGGAATGTAAACATTCTTTCGTCCCGGCCTCCCTGCCATATCCACGAACTCTGTGATCCCATGTGCTCGGCAAGCCTGTTAACGAACTGGCGGACCGCGAGATGCTCGAAACTCACTGTCCATGGCTCGACATAGCTTATGTCTCCGCCAGCCTGCATATAGCCAATTTGCTCGTTCGGATACCGGCGGCTCAGTGCGGACAACGCCTGATCGGGGTCTGGGACTCTGTCCAGAGCCACCTTCTCCAGTCGGAGATTCAAGAGGTAGCCAGGGTCTGCGATGGTTGACCGAGGGTAAATGTTGATTGATACCCCGTCCACTGACCAGGTGTAACGCGAGTCAGAGCCGCAGAGTGCGTCTAGGATCTCCTTCACGGTGCTGCCATCAAGGTGCAGCGAAAAGTGCGCGCTCAGTGGCCTTGGGTCCTGCTCAATTTTGTCTCGGGGCACCTCTTCCAGCCCTAGGTGCAGCCCATCAATTGAGTTGGAGCCCAATTCGGCAATACCGTCTCTGAGGATCGCGTCCTTGAGGTCAAAATGCCCCACTCTGTAGTTTAGGGGCGGCGCCGCAGTCGCCGAGACGCCCTGTTCATGAGGCAACCCCCGCCCAAACAATGAAAGACTGAAGAGTACGAGGATCGATTGCGCTATGGGCACTTTCATTGAGTGGGACCATTGCTGGTGTAGCCGACTCCGGCGCTGGAAAACACTAGTCTCCTGAGGTCGGTTCCCACTCAAAGTGATCACCTCTATTATTTAGACTGGGTTACATCTGATCCACTGGTGACACTGCCGTGCCCTGCCGCAGTTGAGGGTGAAAGTCCAGCTATTCGTTCTGACTGTGTAGTTTCTTCCGTTCATGGGCATCGAGATTGGCTGCGTAAAAGTATCGACAAAGGGAGTGAGTGTGCATGCCCCAAACGGCGCATCGAGAAACTGTCCGCTTGCACTCGTGAACTGCGTACTTCCTGGATAGTTGGGGTTCCAAATATCGACCCATGTTTCGGCCACAAGCCTCTCCTTATGGAAAAAGCGCGCGCCGATGCCGAAGATTTTCTTCGCCGAGTAAGCAAGGGATCGATCTGAAACCGCGTGATTGTTTCTTGGAAAAACTGGGAAACATCCTGTCTTTCCTGAGATTTCCCCTAACGGTGCTGGAGTTCGAGAACGATGCTGCGTCGCTCCCCGGAGGAAAGGGTGACTTCAGCGCCCCCTGCGAATTTGGCGATGCCGTAGCCGTTTGCTCCGGCGGAGATCAGGACCGGCTTGTTCGGAACGACGAAGAGGAAGCGTCCGCGCTCGTCCGCGAAAACCTCAACATACGCTCTGGGATCCCGCGCATCGCGAAACGTGACCTTTCCTCGGGGAACAGGACTGCTGGACACGAGGTCAACGATTTCGCCGGTTAGAATGCCCCCTTGCTTCCCGAGGATGACCCGTACTCCCGACAAATCGACCTCTCCTACCGATATCTCGGGAAATCTTGCCGTCGGGTCGCTGTTCATCATGAAAATCGAGTCCGGGTATCCGTCGGCTTCGTCCTTCGCGCGAATCCTATACCGGCCCGGGCGTAAGCTGATACTGAATCCACCATGGCTGTCCGCTTGTATCCAGGGGCTCGGGCGGTCTCCCACCGTTCCGCCTTTTTCAGGCTCATTCCCCGCCATGGGCACAGCCTCGACCAGTGCATGCGCCACCTCCAAGCCGCCAGAGTCGATGACAACGCCGCTCACAGTGGACCCCGCTGCATGCGTTCTTGCTAGCAGCGTCAGCCCGAGAATGATCGCCTGCATAGTCGATGGGTCGCTTCATCCTAGCCATAGTTCAGTGGCTGTCAATCGAGATCGAGGAGCATTTGTAGACGTTCGCATTCACGTGGGCCAAACCAGTACCGTTCACGGCCCAACTCTGCAAAGCGTTGGTTTGCCCGCTGGTGTTACGCCTAGGGCCCTTTGCCGATAAAGTCCATCGTCTTCTGGACCTCCGACTGGGCCTCCGAGTCCGAGATGTTCTGCCGGATATAGTTGAGCAGGAAAAGAGTTACCCTCGGTTTCCTGTCGGCCTCAATTGCAATCGACTCCGGCCGCGAAAACGCGTCTCGGATGATCGGCAGGAGATCCCTGACCTTTTCAGGATTTTTCAGATCGGAATCGTCAAGGAGCTTCAGAAGGGCAACGGAAACGCCGTCCCCCAGCAGGACGAGTCTTTTCTGAGCCCAACTCCGCACTATTCTGCGGCCTCCGCTGTTCGCGTTGAGCTCGGTGCTGACCAAGTTGAGCGAGTAGGGGTCGTTCATGGACTGCCCATATCCAGCCACCGTCAGGGAAACAAAGACCAAAATCACGCGCAAAATTGTCCTAGCCATTCTAGTCTCCTGAGGTCGGTTTCCACCCAAAGTGATCACCTCATATTATTTAGACTGAGTTACATCTGATCCATTGGTGACACTGCCGTGCCCTGCCGCAGTTGAGGTGAGGGTCCAGCTATTCGTTCTGACTGTGTAGTTTGTTCCGTTCATGAGCATCGAGATTGGCTGCGTAAAAGTATCGACAAAAGGAGTGAGAGTGCATGCCCCAAACGGCGCATCGAGAAACTGTCCGCCTGCATTCGTGAACTGAGTACTTCCTGGATAGTTGGCGTTCCAAATGTCGACCCATGTTGGTTCGGGGTTGCCAATCGGGGTGCCGTTAATTACTTCATTCAGGATTTCCTCCTGGGGCTCCATGTTAGCCGAGGCCAGATTGGCACCATATTTGGTCAAGCACCTGGTAGTTTATTTGGATCGTTATGCCGAAGTATGTAGGCAGGCAGCTCGGCAACCAAGTGTTCGATATCACTTGCGACGAAACTACCCGCAAACTGGTCGGCAACTGCACCGTTCCCGCGCCATCGAGAGGGTAGGTCGCGGTTGAGTGTTGACAGCCAAGAGTTGGGCTGAACGTCCAGGTTTCGCCGGTAAATGTCGTGGAAAAATCTGACACGCCACCGGCCAGCCCCTTCATAATCGAAGGAGATTCTCCCTTGGTCAGCGACAGAATGTCTGGATACTCAATCGTCCACAGCAGGGCGTCAAAAGGATCGTCGGACTGCTCGTCATTGCATACGTTTCTATACTCGACTTCAGTCAGGGCGGAGGTTTCGCCACCCACTGGAACAAAGGGATCGACCGGGTCGACAAAAGCACCCACCGCGGAATTGGGGCAGTCGCAATTGGTATCGGTGAGTGGGACGAATGCTCCCAACGACAGGCTGCTGATTTCGGCTCGGCCAACCAGCCGTTCCGCGCCGTCGCCGAGAATCGAGCTCCACTCGAATTGGCCGGTGGTGGCGTTCTTGGGGAGCTTTACACCTTTGCGGTCGGGGATCTGTTGATCGCGAATTTGTCGGACATCGAAAAAGGCGGTCTCACCCGCCTCCAGGTATTTGGTGTCAATCTTATAATCCTTTCCGCCATTGGGGCGGATAAACCCGGCAATCGCCGCCCGCGACCCGCCTATGTTAGTGATCGACACAGTCGAAGTATAGTCGCCGTCGATGCGCCAGAGATACCCGCCCGTTAAGGCGCTGGAGGAGCGAGTGTCGGTGAAGGGCACAGACCGTACCATGCGGTGGGTGGGCTCGATACTGCTAAACGCCGCGATCATCGAGGCAGCGCCTCCGGAGCTCTCCAGCCATGCGGCCGCGCCATCGAGCCGCCCCGACACAGGCAGCGGGAGTTCGACTGACTCACCAGCCGCCAGCGATTTCGGCAGGACTGGAAATGGTTTCATCGATCGCGCACGGCCAAGCGGATAAATTCCGCCCGAGACAGCGATCGGCGTATCGCTGATGTTTTTCACCAGCAAATGGCCCGAGGCATCCGCAAGATGAAGCCCATTGGCGTACAGGGCAGACTCGGTGCTGAGTTTGGGGTCGACGAACGCTATTGTGTCGAAGAAGTGTTCGGAAAACGACGTGGAGAATCCTGCGGCTCTGAGCGTGCCAGGAGTGCCGCTGTATGTGATTTGCGCAAACGAAATCCGGCCTTCCGCGGGCCCGTCGTCGGAGCCATAGAGGAAGGGCTTCGTTTGAGTGGCGAAAGGGGGCAGGTCAACACCCTGCTTAGCGCCTGAACCGAATATGATTTCCGCGTGCACGGTTTCGTTTGAAGAATTCCCCAGAACCAGATAGGAACGAGCGCCGATGGGCTCCCACCATATCGCATCCAGCGTGGTCGATTTGAACTCGGGGCCTTCGAGCAGCGGAACGCCCAGGTTGCCGAAGCCGTGAAATCCGCGAATCACGATGTGGGCTGCCACCGTCCTCGGCGGCCCATAATACTCCAGCTGTATGCCTCCGATTTCTCCTTCGACGGCCTCCGTTGGCAGCAGAGACCTGACGTCGATGTGGCGCGTCTCTTTGCGCGTGAGCGACAGTGAGGTCGACGGGTAGGGCTTGCCGTCTGAGGAATGGATCGTGAGGGTGACGTCCTGCGCTATGAGAGCGCGGTTGAGCAGGACAAGATCCCAATCTCAAAATCCTGCATTCCAGCCAGCGGCGCATAAAGAGCATGCGATGAACTGGGCGCCCTTTCGCCAGCGCCGGGGAGGCTAACTTGCGCCGATCCTGCGGCGGCAAGCAGACCGAGACACAGAAGAAGCGACAGTGAAAACGGTGCGAGACGCTGGGTCGAGAGGGGCGTTGCGTGCATTGTCCTGCTCCTGATCGGAAGTGTCGCCGTAAACGTGAGTCGAAGGGAGCGCGAACTGTCTCACGAAGAGCGGTCAAAAGAAAATTAATCCTTTGCTGGTTACGAAATCCGAACAGGAATTTGGGCGGCCCGTCCTCATGTTTTTTCCAGGGTTCGTCCTTAAGCCTCCATTTTTCCACAGACGCCGCCACCCCCAGGCTAGCTCGTTGAATCGGGAAGGGATAGCCGATAGCTCCCGCGGAGGTTGGCTGGTGAACCTTCCGAAGGTACTGGAATCGGGTTACTGAAGTTTCCGCAAAGCCCTCCAAATCGTTGTTTCTAAATACGTTAGCTGATATTACTGGGTATTCCGGAATCTCCGGGGACACAACTGTGCTTTCAAGTGTGACTGATAGCGCTAAGGGTATGCCAAGCCGCGTCCAGACGTGGCGAGGAACGCCTGCGCTTGGCAAACTCTTCATCGGACTCATCGTGGCGGGTGGCACGTCCACGCTGCTTTATGGTGCTATCCACCAGAGCAGCAAGAACATTGCAGAGTTTATCTGCTACCTGGGGATTGCGATTCTCGCATCCCGTCTGAAGGTGACCTTGCCGGGCATTACCGGCACCCTGTCCGTGAACTTCCTGTTCATCCTGGTGGGCGTGCTGGAGCTGAGTTTCTCGGAGACGCTGATTCTGGGTGCGGTCTCCATTCTGGCGCAAACCCTTTATCCTGAGCGTCCTAACGCGTTGCAGGTGACGTTCAACGTCTGCGCCGGAGCGATTTCGACGGCGCTTACCTACGTGGTGTATGACCATCCCTGGAGCAACCTGCTGATTGGCAGCAAGCCGCTGTTGCTGGGGGTTGCGGCATCGGTCTACTTCGTGGCCAATGCCGGCTCGATTGCCACGATGATTGCGATCACGGAGCGTCGGCCGCTCAAAAAGCTCCTGGTCGACTGCTATTTCTGGTCGTTCCCTTACTACATTGTGGGCGCGGGCATCGCCGGGACAATCGCATGGCTCGACAAGATATTTAACTGGGAGAGTTCGCTGCTGATGGTTCCGGTGGTTTATTTGATCTACCGGTCGTACCGCCTCTACCTGGGCAAGCTTGAGGATGAAAAGGTCCACGTCGAGGAAATTGCGAACCTGCATCTTCGGACCATCGAGGCGCTGGCCATGGCCATCGAGGCTAAAGACCAGACCACGCACGAGCACCTGCAGCGGGTGCGTGTCTACGCCATTGAAGTGGCCAAGGAAATGGGCGTGGCCGGGGCGGAGCTGGAAGCGCTGCACGCTGCGTCTCTGCTGCACGACATTGGCAAGCTGGCGGTGCCCGAACACATCATCTCGAAGCCCGGACGACTTACGCCGGAAGAATTCGAGAAGATGAAGATTCATACGCTGGTGGGCGCGGAGATTCTGGAACGCGTGCGTTTTCCGTATCCGGTCGTGCCCATCGTACGCGCTCACCACGAGAAGTGGGACGGGTCCGGCTACCCGATGGGATTGAAGGGCGCGGAGATTCCCGTTGGTGCGCGAATTCTCTCTGCAGTGGACTACCTCGACGCGCTGGCTTCCGACCGCCAGTACCGCCGCGCCTTGCCGCTGCACGACGTGATGCAGAAGCTGGCAGCGGAGTCGGGCAAGTCGTTTGATCCAAAAGTGGTTGCGGTTTTGCAGAAACGCTACCAGCATCTGGAACGGCTGGCGGTGGCCAAGTCGGCGCAGGACATGAATGCGCCGCTCTCGACGGCCATCAAAATCGAGCGCGGAGAAGCTCCCGCGGCTGGCTTCGAAAATGTCACCGCGCCAGAGTACGTTGGAAAGGAGACGACTTTCCTTTCTTCCATTGCGGCCGCGCGGCAGGAAGCGCAGTCACTGTTCGAGTTGAGCCAGGATATGGGCGCGTCGCTCGCGCTGGGCGAGACGCTCTCCGTGTTTTCGGTGAAGCTGAAGCCGATGGTTCCTTACGATGCCATCGCGATTTACGTGCAGCGTGACAATGAACTGGTGCCGGAGTACGTGAACGGTGATAACTACCGCCTTTTCAATTCGCTGCGCATTCCTCTGGGGCAGGGGCTCTCGGGATGGGTGGCGCAGAACAAGAAGCCGATCGTCAATGGGAATCCTTCGGTCGAGCCTGGATATTTGAACGATCCCAGCAAGTTCAGCACTTTGCGTTCGGCGCTGGCTGTGCCGTTAGAGGGTGTGTCGGGCGTGATTGGTGTGCTCGCTCTTTATCGCGCTGAGCGTGACGCGTTCACTTCCGACAACCTCCGCATTCTGTTGGCGGTGAGCAGCAAGATGGCGCTGTCAATCGAGAACGCTCTGAAATATCAGCAGGCGGAAAATTCGGCGACCACCGACTATCTCACGGGATTGCCCAACGCGCGTTCGCTATTTCTGCAGCTTGAGCGAGAGTTGGCCCGCTGCAAGCGCGATAATTCTTCGTTGACCGTGATGGTCTCCGACATGGACGGGTTCAAGCAGATCAACGACCGCTTTGGGCACCTGGAAGGGAATCGCGTGCTGCGGCTGTTTGCCCAGGCGTTGAAAGAGAGTTGCCGCGAGTACGACTACGTGGCGCGCATGGGCGGCGACGAATTTGTGGTCATCGCTCCGGGTCTGCCCACCGAAGCGGCCTCCAAGAAAGCGCAGCAGCTGCGTGTATTGGCCAAGCAGGCGGGGTTCGATGTTTGCGGCGAGGAAATTCTTTCGGTCAGCCTGGGGCAGGCGGTGTATCCCGAAGACGGAGAGGATGCCGAGAAACTTCTCGCGCAAGCCGATCGCCGCATGTACGTGGAGAAACAGAAGCAACTCTCCTACAAAGATCGCCGCCTGCATCCACGGTTGAAGTGCCGGGTCACCATCGAATTGAAGTCCGAAGCGGCGGGAAACCCAATGTACGCCAATCTAACCGACGTCAGCATTGGCGGCTGCTTCGTGGAAACCAGCAATATTCTTTCCCCGGGAACCACCCTGACCCTCAGCTTCTCGATGGAAGATGGCACGCTAACTGCCGAAGGCGTGGTGGCGCGAATCGACCCCGGCGTGGGGGTTGCCGTGCAGTTCAAGGAAACCAACCGCGAAGGCCGCGAGAAGATGCTGAAGATTCTCGAGTACGTGCAGAAAACGACCACGTTTTACAACAACCGCTATTTCGAAGGTCTGCTCAAGCGCTGAGATTCTGAGATAGTTGTGGGGACGGCGCCTCTTCGACTTCGTACAGGGCAGGCTGTGTGGCTGACGCTCCGCAGCTGTAGAGACCTGAGATTCCTGCGCCGCGATGAAAAACGCGGACGTTCGGAATGACAAGGGCGGGTTCTGCGTAGGCGCTGCCATCGGCGCGACCGCCGTTTCCGAACAGCCCTTGAACCGCGCCTTCCGCACCCTTAAACTGAAGATATGCACGTTCACTCTCACGGCGGGGGCGGGAGCACTACTAAGGTCCTCAAGATTTCCCTGGCCGTGACCCTGGCCTACATCGCGCTGCTGGTGGTGGCCGGAATCCGTGCCCACTCACTGGCGTTGCTTTCTGAGGCGGGACACAATCTTTCCGATTTTCTCGCGCTGCTGCTGTCGCTGGTTGCAGTCTATCTGCAATCGCGCCCCGCCAGCCCCACCAAGACTTACGGCTACCATCGCGCCGGAGTGCTGGCCGCGCTGGTCAATGCCACGTCCCTGGTCGCGGTTTCATTTTTCATTTTCTACGAGGCGGCGCGACGGCTGCAGCATCCCGAGCATGTGCAGGCTGCGGTGATGATGTGGGTCGCGGGCGCGGGCGTGGTGATGAACGGTGTGATCGCGCTGATGCTGTACCGGTCTTCCCGCGGCTCCGGGGGTGACGTCAACATCCGCAGCGCATTGCTGCACGAAGTCGGCGACACGCTTTCGACCGCCGCGGTGATCGTGGGCGGCTGGGTCATCCTGGTGACGGGAAATTATTGGGTTGATTCCGCGCTGTCATTCGGGATCGGCGCTTTGATCCTCTGGTCGGGTTACGGCATCGTCCGCGAAACTCTGAACATTTTGCTCGAAGGCACGCCCCGCGGCGTGAAGCTGGAGCTGGTCGAGGTCGCCATCCGTTCGATTGAAGGCGTCAACGACGTGCACGATCTGCACTGCTGGAGTATTGGGTCGGAGACGCGCGCGCTTTCCTGCCATATCGCGATTGCCGATATTCCTCCCTCGGCGAGCGAACGGATCCTGCGCGATGTGAAAGACTGCCTGCACCACAGCTTCCGCATCGACCACACGACGATTCAGTTCGAGCATGTGGTGTGCGAAGTGGCGCATGGGTGCGTGATTCCGGTGGCGGAGAGCGAAGAGGAACACCACCACAGCCATTAAGGGTTTTGCCTCTCGTAAACTTCCCGCCCCCGTTCGATCGTGTCGGCGTCTTCCGGCGATTTATCTGGCCTTAGGCGCACGATTCGCGGGAAGCGCAGGGCGTAGCCGCTTTCGTGGCGCTCCGACTGCATCATGTTGTTGAACGCTACCTCCAGCACGATCTTCGGCTCGACTACGCGGCGGAAGCCTTGATCTTCGATCGTGTGCTCCAAAAACCACTGCGTCATTTCGGCGATCTCGACGTCGGTCAATCCTGAATACGCTTTCCCGATGTTCACCAGCTTGTCTTTGTCGCGATCCCACACCGCGAAAGTGTAGTCGCTCAGCACGCCCACACGTTTGCCGTGACCGTACTCGACTGCAGTCACGACCACGTCGAGCGTGGCCAGTTCGCGCTTCATCTTCAGCCACGACTTTCCGCGCTTACCGGGAGTGTAAGGCGAGTTCAGATCTTTGATCATCAGGCCTTCGTTGCCCCGCGCCTGGGCCGCCACGAAGAGCGTTTCCAGATCTTCGGGCGTGGCCGCGCGAAATACCGGTGCGCGGATGACGGCGGCCTGTGCCACAATTACCGAATCGTCGGCGGCGAAGGCGAATGTGCCTTGCGAGCCTCTTCTCCGTGGCCCAGCGTCTGCGTGGTTATCGGGTTTTCTTTTTGCGATGAGCAACTGATCTAGAATCCACGCCCGCTCGCGCAGCGGACGATCGATCAGCAACTCGCCTCCTGCATAGAGGACGTCGAAAACCAGGAATGCGACGGGGATCTCGCGCAGCATTTTCTCGCTGACTTTCTTTCGTCCGAGGCGCTGCTGCAGGATGCTGAAGGGGCGGGCATGGCCGGCATGACCGGCGGCATGTTCGTTAGGGTGGTCGGCAGAATGCTCGTGAGTGGAGGGGGCAGACGTCTTGGGCGGCGCTGGACTGCCGGCAGCTGGCGCTGCCGTGGCGGACAAGAGTGTCCGCCCTACACGTTCTGATTCGTTATAGCTCCAGGCTACTATTTCGCCATCGAGGATCGCATCTTGCGGAAGGCTCGCCAACACGCCTGGCAGCTCGGGGAATGAGTCGGTGATCTCATCTCTTGTGCGCGAGAAAAACTTTACTTCGCCATCGGACACGTGGGCCTGGGCGCGGATGCCGTCATACTTATCCTCTACCGCGGCTTCCGTAAGGTAACTTAAGCCTTCCTCAGCCGACTCAATCGGACTCGCGAGCATGAATCCCAGCGGATGAAAAATCCGCATTTTCGCATCGGCCAGCTTGCCTTCGGCCGCCAGTCGCACGGTCGCGCCGATATCGCCGAGCAGCATGTTCGCCCGCTGGACTTCTTTCAGGGCATCGTTCTTCAAAGCACCGGCCAACTCACCAGCGACCGTCCCGGCGTAAGCCTTTGCGATCGCTTCTTCGACCAGGCTTTCCTTCAGGCCGATCCGCAAATCTCCGGTCATGATTTTCACGATGTACTTGGTTTCGAGCGGCGTCGCTCGCGCGAGCAGATCGCGCACCAGGGCGGTTTTGGCTGCGGGTCCGCGGGCCGCTGCGATCTGACGGAACATCTGTGCGACTTCGAGAATTCCCAATCCCTGTCCCGATCGTTCGGAAAGAATCTCTCCGGCGACAGCGCCCAGATCTCCGTGCTTGCGGTACGAGGTGGTCAGCGCAGATTCCGGCTTTCCGGACAATTCTGCGATGACGCGCCACAACAGCGTCCCGCCGAACTGGAGTGTGGTTTCTTCCCACGCTGGAAATGGCCGTCCTGAGAGGAATGTGGCCGCCGCCGCGGCCTCGTCCGTGGTGCGCGACTTCAAGTATTCGGACACGAGCGCGGTCTTCTGGAGCTTCTTGGTGGTAGCGGCGATCGCCTCCGCGGTTTCAGCGAATTTGCGCATGGCACTCAAAGCATAGATCAAGAAATGGGAATTTTATGGCGAAGACATGGCTCGCCCGCCGGGAGTGTTCGATAAATGTCTGCTAATCTGTCACTTGGAGGCGGTCATGGGTGCGGCCTTACGAGCCCGATCTTGACCCTGTGGTAACCTATGAGTTGACGCTTTTGTAGCGTGTGGAGCATCCAATCATCGTGCGTTCACTACGAAATTACTTGCGTTTTCTGGCTGCGGTGCAGCTGTTGCCGGCGCTTGAAGGTGGCGAGGAGACGCTCGTCGGCGGCCAAGCGGTGCTGGAGGGCGTGATGATGCGGTCTCCGCACGCGTGGGCGATCGCTTGCCGCAAGCCTTCGGGCGAAGTGGTCACCATGAGCGAACCGCTGGAGCGCGCTTCGGAAAAACACAAGTGGATGGCTTGGCCTATCGTGCGTGGCGTGATGACGTTGGGCAACGCGATGGGTCTCGGCTACCGCGCCCTGCGCTTTTCGGCGAACGTGGCGATCGAAGATGTGATGCAGAGCGAAGAGTTGAACGCGAACCGCGGAGCGACGAGCGCGCCGGGATCTTCATCTGAGGCCAAGTCTGAAAGCAAGTCTCAGACCCGCGAAAAAGCAGCGGCCATCAGCGGGTGGCTGGCTGCGGTTAACATCGTCATCTCTCTTGCCTTCTTTATCTTCATGTACAAGTATGTGCCGCTGGTGGCGGCGACCGAGCTGAAGAAGATTGATCCCGCGCTGGGCGGCCAGATCATGTTCAACCTGGTGGACGGCGTGATCCGGCTGGTTTTGTTCTTGCTGTTTATATGGGGAGTTTCGCTGTGGAGCGATATTCGGCGCGTGTATCAGTATCACGGCGCCGAGCATAAAACGGTCTATGCCTTCGAAAATGGCGACCCGCTCACGACCACCGCGGTGCAGAAGTATTCCACGTTCCATCCGCGGTGCGGCACCAGTTTTCTGATGACGGTGATGCTGATCTCGATCGGGTTTTACATGCTGATCCCGGTGACCACTTTCTGGGCGCGGTTCGCTGTCCGCATTGCGTTGCTGCCGGTGATCGCAGGCGTCTCCTATGAGATTATTCGCTTCGCCGCCAAACATCGCGGTTCGCTCTTCGCGCTGATTACCGCGCCGGGATTGTGGCTGCAGCGGATTACCACGAAGCCGCCGTCTGACGAAATGGCGCTATGTGCCATCACCGCCCTTGACCAGGCCATGGCGCTCGAGAAGGAACGCGGCGGCGAATTGGTAATTGCCTAGGGCCCCCCCGCACTAGTTCTCAAGTTCCCAGTTCTCAGTTCTCAGAAAAGACGCACGGAATTTCGTCCAAACCGCCGGAATTATGTATGAGATCTGCTCGGAAACTGCGATCGGGGCAGAGAATCGAAGTCCGCAACCGAGAACTGGGAACCGAGAACTGAGAACTCATGTTTGAACGACTGGACCAAATCGAAGCCCGCTATGACGATCTGACCAACGCTCTGGCGTCGCCGGATATTGTGAACGATTCGGCGAGATACCAGAAGACTGCCAAGGCGCACGCCGAGATCGCGCCCATCGTCGAGAGGTATCGCGAATATAAAGACTTGACGAAGGGTATAGCTGAGAGCAAAGCAATGCTCGCGGACGAGAAAGACCCTGAGATGCGTGCCTATGCTCAGGAGGAACTCGACAAATTGGAAGCGCGCGTGGGTGGCGTGGAAGAAGAACTCAAGGTTCTGCTGCTGCCGAAAGATCCCAACGACGAGAAGAACGTGATTCTGGAAATCCGCGCAGGGACCGGTGGAGACGAGGCTACGCTCTTTGCTGCCGAAATTTTCCGCATGTACACCCGCTACGCGGAAACGCAGCGCTGGAAGGTGGAAGTGCTTTCTTCTTCGGAGTCGTCGGCCGGCGGATTGAAGGAAGTGATCGCCATCATCGAGGGCAACCGCGTTTTCTCGCAGCTTAAGTATGAAAGCGGGGTGCACCGCGTGCAGCGCGTGCCCGCGACGGAACAGCAGGGACGGGTGCACACCTCGGCCGTTACTGTTGCCGTGTTGCCCGAAGCGGAGGACGTGGATATCAAGATTGAAGCCAAGGATTTGCGCATCGATACATTTTGTTCGTCGGGGCCTGGGGGGCAGTCAGTGAATACGACTTACTCGGCGGTTCGCATCACGCACATTCCGACGAATACCGTGGTGAGTTGCCAGGACGAAAAATCGCAGATCAAGAACCGCGAGAAAGGGATGCGCGTGCTGCGCTCGCGACTTTACGAAATTGAAATGGACAAACAGCAACAGGCGCTGGCCAAAGAACGCAAGGCCATGGTCGGCTCCGGCGACCGCAGCGAGAAGATCCGCACGTATAACTTCCCGCAAAACCGGCTTACCGACCACCGCATCGGCTTTACCATCCACCAGTTGGAATCCGTGATGGACGGAAAACTTCAGCCGCTGATCGAGGCTCTGGTGACGCACTATCAGGCGGAAAAGCTGAAGCAGGAAGCCGGCACCGTGGTTTAGAAGCTGTCAACGAAATCAATTTTGATCCGTCGGTGGATCAAGGAGCGCACATGCCCTACCTGCACTCGACACTCTCCGAGGTTTTCGCCGATCGCTACACGCAGAATGCTGCTCGCGTCCGCGAATTGGCTGTGTCGCTGACCAACGCCCAGTTCTGGCAGAAGCCTTTTCCGTTCGGAAATAGCTATGGCCACCTGGTGCTGCACCTTACGGGCAATTTGAACTATTACATCGGAGCGCAGATCGCGAAGACCGGTTACGTCCGCGACCGTCCGCGCGAGTTCAACGATCCGAATCCTCCGTCGAAAGAAGAAGCTCTGAGGCGGCTCGACGACGCGATCGCGATGGTGCAGGCAACGTTGCGTGTGCAGTCGGCCGAAGATTGGTTTGCGGAATACTCAGGCGTAGGCGCAACCGCGCGCAATCGTCTCGACATGATCATGCAATGCGCCGCCCACATGCAGCACCACATCGGGCAGATGATCTATCTGGGCTACGAGTTGGGAAGGCCAGCGGGCGGGAAGCGATGAACCCGATGAGGGACCGTAACTGACGGCGAGCTTTCCTCAGGGGCTGAAGCCCGCGTTTCTACAGCCCGGTATCGGCACGGCTGAAGCCGTGCCATTCCCGACATCATTTACGAGGCGGTGAGTTTTGTGGCAGCCGGACCTGTAAGCCGAATTCTGTCCGCGGGATTGCTCCCGCTGGACGGTCATTCCTCTGGGCCGCGCATCGCTGCGGGGCTCTAGCGACCTACCCGAAGGTTTGACGCACCGAGCCGGCACGTGTCCGAAGCAAGCTCCGGACTTCCTCCCTATTTGGTCTTGCTCCGTGTGGGGTTTGCCCTGCCCGCGACATTACTGGCGCGGCGGTGCGCTCTTACCGCACCTTTTCACCCTTACCCTGGCGTTGCCGCCGAGGCGGTATGTTTTCTGTGGCACTTTCCGTCGAGGAATCCCCCCACTCTAAATTTCGCGAGAACCGCGAAATCTAGAATGGGCCACCCTCTCCCGGACGTTATCCGGCACACTGCTCTGCGGAGTTCGGACTTTCCTCTCCTCGCGCCCGAAAGCGCGGGAAGCGACCGTCCGGTCCAGCTGCCAACTTAGTCATTATAACCTCGGCTTCTGGCATCCGGGCCTAACATAACACTTAGTCCGGGATCGCTTTCTGACTGCATAGGTGGAGTTGGACTGGTAAACTTAACGCCGGAAGTGCGACGCCGGAAGGCGATTTCATGAACACCCTCGAAGCCATTCGCATTGCGTTGCAGTCACTGTGGGCGAACAAGTTGCGTTCGGTGCTCACGCTGCTCGGCGTGGTGATCGGCGTGGCTGCTGTGATCGCCGTGGTGACTTTTGTTTCCGGGATCAACGATTACGTGGCGCATAAGATTTTCAATCTGGGGGCTGACGTTTTCATCGTCTCGAAGATGTCCGCCGTTGAAACCAATGTCGACCATTTTCTGGCGGCGGAGAAGCGCAAGAATCTGATTTTGGAAGACTATCAGGCGGTCGCTGATGCTTGCCGCGACTGCGAGTATGTGGGCGCGGTGCTGCGCGGCACTGGCAAGGTCAAGCATGCGGAGCAGTCGATCAGCGATACCACCATTCAGGGGATCACTCCTTCGATGGCGACGATCCTCGACACGGATCTGACTTCGGGCCGCATGCTGAACGAAACGGATCTGAACAACCGGACGCCGGTGGCCGTGGTCGGCACGGACATTGTGGAACACCTGATGGCCGGCGTGGACCCGATCGGGCAGGAAATTCGGATTGATGGTTGGACGTACCAGGTGATCGGAGTTGGCAAGAAAAAAGGCAAGACTCTGGGGCAGAGCGCAGACAACTACGCGCTGATCCCCATCACTGTGTTTCTGAAGCAGTACGGGGCGCACAACAACAGCATCGGGATCTGGGGCAAGGCGCTGGCCACCGGAGTGCCGCTCAATGAGGCTATTGACGAGGCTCGCGTGGCGCTGCGCTCGCACCGGCACGATCGTCCGGGCGAGGATGATAGTTTTGAAATTGAGACCAATGCCAGCTTGCTGGGAATTTGGTCTGGACTAAGCAATACGTTCTTCATGGCGACGATCGGCATCGCGGGAGTTTCGCTGGTGGTCGGCGGCATTGTGATTATGAATATCATGCTGGTGTCGGTGACCGAGCGCACCCGCGAAATCGGCATCCGCAAGGCGCTGGGTGCGCGGCGGGAGGATGTGCTGCTGCAGTTCCTCATCGAATCGGTCACATTGGCGGTGGTCGGCGGCGCGCTGGGGGTGTTCTGCGGGGCGAGCGTGGCTACGCTGGTCACGTTGGCGATAGGAATGCCTTCGTCCATCAAGCTGTGGGCTGTGGCGTCAGGCTTGCTGGTGGCGGCTTGCGTGGGAGTGTTCTTTGGCGTTTATCCCGCGCGGCAGGCGGCGCGGCTGGATCCCATTGTGGCGTTGCGGTTTGAGATGTGAGTGGAAGCCAGAACTTATGATTCGCAAAGACGAATTCAGCGAGATTGTGCACATGGCGACCGATACGTTGCGCGGCAACAAGCTGCGCTCGTCGCTGACTGTGCTGGGCGTGGTGATCGGGGTTGCGGTGGTCATCGGCGTGTCTTCCATTGGACGCGGGCTCGACGAAAACGTGCGCGATCTGGTGGCCAGCATCGGTTCCAACGTTATTTTTGTATTCCACTTGGACTTCTTCACATTTGGCCGCATGACCGACGAAATGCGCATGCGTAAGGAGCTTACGTACGACGATGCGCTGGCGATGCGTGACCTGCCGCACGTTAAAGCTGTGTCGGCAGGTTTGCGGCTCTTCCGCCCCGAACTTGGAGTTGGCACCTACGCGGTCAAGTATCAGGACAAGAAAGTGAAGAACACCATCCTCGAAGGAGACATGGCATCGGCCAAGGACGTGTTCGATTTGCCGATGGCGACCGGTCGCTGGTTCAGCGAATTTGACGACGAGCACCACTCGCCCGTGGTCGTGGTCTGCTATGAGACGCAACACGAACTGTTTGGCGATCAGGATCCGCTCGGCAAAGAGATTAACATCGAGGGGCGCTTGTTCCGGGTTATTGGAACCGTGCAAAAGATCAAGTCGGTGTTTGGAGGAGGCAAGGACCCGAACGACAATCGCGTGATCATGCCGCTCAAAACTTTTAAAACCCTGCATCCGGAAATGAAGCAGCACATTATCAGCGTCAAGGCCACTTCACACGACGATATGCCAAAGGCGATGGACGAGATTCGTGAATTGCTGCGGCGCCGGCGGAGAGTTGCGTTCGATAAGCCGGATAACTTTGCAGTAATGACCTCCGATTCGATTTCGGATGTGTGGAACCAGCTCACGGGCGCTCTGTTTGTCGGTATGTTTGCGATCTCGAGCGTGGCTCTGATCGTGGGCGGTGTGGGGGTGATGAACATCATGCTGGTCAGCGTAACCGAGAGGACGCGCGAGATTGGAGTGCGCAAAGCGATTGGCGCCCGCAAGCGCGATATCCTTCTGCAGTTCACGCTGGAAGCGATCATACTGACGGCAGTCGGAGGGATCATCGGCATCCTTGCTGGCGCCCTGGTCGTCTGGGTGATTCCCATGGTCTGGCCTTCGCTGCCAGCGCGAATGTCCATGTTTTGGGTCTCGTTTGGCTTCAGTTCCGCCGCGGGAGTCGGGCTGGTCTTCGGTATTTATCCAGCATGGAAGGCGGCGAACCTCGATCCCATCGAGGCGCTGCGGTACGAGTAGAATCGTCCCGCGCGGACCCATGGCTCAGTCCAGTTCATGATTCATTCCATCTTCAGGCTTGTCCAGGTGGTTGCGGGATTCGGCGCGATTTGCAGTTCCGCCTACTATCTTCTTTGTTTGTGGAGTGCGTCTTCGTTTTTGCGGCAGCGGCAAGCGGCTGCCCGTGATCCCTTGCGGGCGGAAGCCTTGCCACCTGTTTCCATTCTGAAGCCGCTTAAGGGCACGGACCCGGAAATCTATCAGAGTTTTCGCAGTCATTGTCTTCAGGACTATCCGGAGTACGAAATCATTTTCGGAGTCAGCGATCCCAACGATCCCGCAGTGGCCAGCGTGCGGCAGTTGAAGAACGAGTTCCCGGCACTTAGCATTCGGTTGATCGTTTGTCACAAAACTTTGGGCGCGAATGTGAAGGTCAGCAACCTGGCTCAGATGCTGGCGGAGGCGCGCTATCGGCACCTGCTGGTCAACGACAGCGACATCCGAGTGGAGGGCGACTATCTGCGCCGGGTGATGGCGCCGCTGGCGAATCCGAAGGTTGGAATGGTGACGTGCCTCTACCGGGGAGTGGCTGCCGACATGCTTGGCTCGCGGATCGAGTCGCTGGGAATCAGCACTGATTTCTGCGCGGGGGTGCTAGCGGCACGTCAACTGGAAGGCGGCCTCAAGTTCGGGTTGGGGTCTACCATGGCGTTCCGGCGCGGCGATCTGGAACAGATTGGAGGGTTCGAATCGTTTGCGGACTATCTCGCCGATGACTACGAGTTGGGCCGTCGCATTGCCGGTCTCGGCCTTGAGGTGAAGCTCTCCGACGTGGTTGTTGAAACGAATCTTCCGGCCTATCGGATACCGGAGTTTCTGTCGCATCAGTTGCGCTGGGCGCGCGGCGTCCGAGATTCGCGCAGCGGAGGCTACTTCGGTTTGGTGCTCACCTATGGCTTACTGTGGTCTTGCGTAGTAGTGGCCGCATCGCGTGGAGCGCTCTGGGCTTGGGTTTTGGCGGGAACTACTTTGTTCTTGCGCGCAGCTGTGGCTCTAGTGGTGGGCAAGAGCGTGCTGCGCGACCGGCAACTGCTTCGGCAACTCTGGCTGCTTCCGTTGCGGGATCTGATCGCGGTTGGGATCTGGATGGCGAGCCTGGCTGGCCACACTGTGAGCTGGCGAGGGGACCGGTTCGAGCTGAAGGATGGCAAACTGATCCGAGTTGTTTCTTAGCAGGAAGGTTGCGAACCGGACCCTTGCTGGTGGATAGAGTTGGCGGGCAGAGTGCTCGCCCCACACAGCCGCGGTGTTTACTTGTTCACGGGCGTCCCGGGGATCAATTCGAATCGGCCGTCGCGGTAAAGGCGGTAGCGGTGTCCGCGCCATAAGATTGTGTTCCCGAAAAATCCTGCGATCCAGAAACAGAAAGTCATCAAATCTTCGATCGGTAACAAAAGGAAGTTGATTCTGGAATGCAGCACGTGGTTAGAAACCATATAGGCCGCGAGCGCGCGAACCAAGAACGCGGCCGGCAACAGGGGCCACCACGCAGGCGCTGCTAAACAGGTAAGAATCGCCAGTGGCAACGGCATGGTGAATAGCTGTCCGACATATCCGGCGGGGCGTGAACGGCGCGTGCTGCGCGCCCAGCGCAAGCGGTGCGCTAGATTCTGCTGAAGTGAAGCACTCCCGATGTGATGCTCTACTACATAGCTGGAAAGGATGACTCCGTGTCCGGATTCTGCGGCGAATTTGCCCATCACGAAGTCTTCGGCGAGATAGTCTTTGAGTCGATCGAATCCTCCAATCGATTCCAGCGTACCGCGCCGGGCCACGATGGTAGGTCCGACGGCGAAGTGCACTCCCTCGATCATGCGGGCCACGAGGGCGCTCGCCCAAAAATGAGTGTTCATGCCCGTGGCTTCGAGGCGTGACCAAAAGCTGGGGCCAGGAACCGCGCGGTAAGGGCAGGTTGCGACTCCGAGTTTTGGATCCTGAAACTCCACGGCTGCTGTTCGCAGCAGAAGGGGCGTAACTCGAACGTCGCTGTCGCTCATCACCAGTAGATCGTGGGCGGCGGCGTGCAACATTTGATTCAGGCTGTAAACCTTTGCGTTGGGATAGGGCGGTTCGCCCGTGAACAGCAGCCGCGACGGAACGTCGGGATATTCATGTTGCAGACGGGTCGCGACTTCGACTGCCGGATCGCTCGCGTCCCGCGCTGCAAACAAGATTTCAAAAGTGGGGTAATCCTGCTCGAAAAAGGTGCGCAGGTTCGATTCCAGGTCCAGATCGAGCCCGGCAAGTGGCTTAAGAATGCTGATGGGCTCGGAGTTGAGCAACTTTGCCGACTGAATCGCCAGATAGCGCTGCGCCGCCACCATCGACAGCAGCGAGTAGACGATGGCCGCGGAAAGAATGAGGAGCAGTGTGGCGGCCAAGGATTGTATTAACAAGGCGCACATCAGGATGTGGGCGCGGACATGGCTTTTAGGATGAGCAGGTAATTATAGGGTAGGTAAGGCCTTTACCACCAAGGACACAAAGCGCCACGAAGGAAATCCCAACAAGCGAAATTGCGAAGTCGTATTACTACATCCTGATTACGACATCATGATTACGACATCATGGGTGACTGAGGTTGGTTCAACATGGAGCGGACCCTGCCGCACAGTTGCTTCAGGGTGAAGGGTTTCTGCAAGAGATTCATATCGAGATCGACAACCTTGTGGTCGGTCAGAGTTTTCCCGGCGTAGCCGGAGACGAACAACACTTTGCTTTCCGGGCGGCGGATTCGGAGTTCTTTGGCGAGTTGGCCGCCACTCATGTTGGGCATGACCACGTCGCTGACCACCAGATGGATGGTGGATCCGTAACCCTTGGCGATAGCGAGAGCGTCCAAGCCGTCTTTGGCTTCAAGCACGGTGTAGCCGCGAAGGCGCAGAAATTCAGATACGGCGCGACGCACGGCATTCTCGTCTTCCACAAGGAGGATGGTCTCCGAACCGTCCAGGGGATACTCAGCCAGGTTGGCGGGAGCTTCGAGAGAGGCTCCGCTAGCGGCTACCGAGGGCAGGTAGATCTTGAAAACAGTGCCCACTCCCGACTCGCTGTAAGCCCAGATGAAACCGCGGTTTTGTTTCACGATCCCGTAGACCGTGGCGAGTCCGAGGCCGGTGCCCTCGCCCGAAGGTTTGGTGGTATAGAACGGCTCGAAGATATGCGGCAGGTGATCCGGCGAGATACCACCGCCCGTGTCGGTCACGGAAATGAGCGTGTAGTGCCCGGTGGGAATGACGGCCTGTTTGCAATGGATGTAGTTATCGTCGAGTTGCACGTCGGAGGTTTCGATAGTGATATGTCCGCCCTGAGGCATGGCATCGCGGGCATTGGCGGCCAGGTTCAGCAGAATCTGTTCGATTTGAATGGGATCGATGCGCACACGGTTCTGGCCCGCCGGGGCGAAGGTCAATTCAATATCTTCGCCGATCAACCGGCGCAACGGCTGGGTGATTTCGGCGATCACGCGGTCGAGATCCACGACTCGCAAAGCCTGCGGCTGTTTGCGGCTGAAGGCCAGCAACTGCCGCGTTAGTTGTGTCGCGCGGCGAGCGGCAGAAAGAATTTCGTGCAGCTTGCTCTCGAGGTCGGTTCCGGGAGTGACCGAATCGAGGGCGAGTTCGGAGTAGCTGGTGATGATCGTCAGCAGGTTATTGAAATCGTGGGCTACGCCGCCAGCGAGGCGCCCAATCGAATCCATTTTTTGCGCCTGCAGCAGATGGGCTTCCAGGCGGAGACGTTCCGTGAGGTCCCGCCCGTTGGAGATAAAGTGCGTGACGGTTCCCGTCGCGTCCAGCACCGGGCTGATGCTTTGCTCCACACAAAACAGTTCGCCATTTTTCTTGCGGTTCACCAGAATACCGCGGAAAACATTGCCCGAGAGAACGGTTTTCCAAAGTTCCTGATAGACCTCAGGACCGTGTTCTCCCGATTTGAGGATACGAGGAGTTTTGCCAATGGCGTCCTGGCGCGAGTGGCCGGTAAGCGTCTCAAATGCTGGATTGACATACTGAATGATGCCTTCACGATCTGTGATCATGACGGTGTCTGCGGATTTTTCCACTGCGAGAGAAAGCTTGCGCAATGTATCGTGCGCCGATAGATTGTCCTGTTGCATGGCATGCAGTGCCAGCGCGCAGCGAATGGTGCGGACCAGGTTGACCCCATTCAATTCTGACTTCCCCATGCAATTCCATATTCCCGATCCGATGATCTCGGCAACCGTTCTTTCGTTGGCATCCTCGGCCAGGAGAATGAAGGGTACCGACGATCCTCCGTTGAGAAACTGCGAAAGCAGTTCGACCGCGGCGGCATCCTTGGTTGCATACTCGAAGAGCACAAGGCTGTAGGCTTTTCGCTGCAACATCACTTTGGCTTCGTCCAGAGAAGTGGCGTGATCCAGTTCCGCCGAGAACGTATCCTTGTTGCGGCTTAGAATCTCACGAATAAGAAAGAAGTCTTCTTCCTGGTTTCCCACCAATAAGACGGTCAGGGGCGCCGGGGAGAGCGCAGATGTTGCCACCGTCAACACTGGTGCGGCCATATTACTTTTCATCGGAAGGCGATCGCCAAAGGTTGACCTTTGGATCAGCGGGTTAGGACGAAGGTAGGAGTTCTCGCCCAAATCGGGAAGCGGTCCGATTTGGAGACGAGGAAAAGCCGAGTCCTCCTGACTCAAGTATGCAGAAACGGCCAGTGCACTCGTTTCCGGAAGGTCATCACTTTCGTTAACCAAACTCCAGGTCGGGCGTCTAACTAAGCGAACCGGGGCAAATCCCTGGATTTAAGGACTTTGCGCGGAGAATAAAGTGAGGGGAACGCCGAGAGTGAATTTTGCGTATAGGTGAATGAGGGCTGCCCCGTCCGCTCGGAGCACCAAGTGCGTGGATGTTCGTCTTCGTCATGGGGGTCGTTATGTTGAACGAGCACAAGGGAAACGGCGTGACCAGGTCTGTTCTTAATTATGGGGACGGACACGTGCAGGAAGTCGTGCGGCAGGCACATGAAGAACTGCGCCAGCTGCTGCAACAGCGTGCGGATGTAATGCGCCGCATCGGCACAGTCAAGCAAACGATAACTGGGCTGGCCAATCTTTTTGGAGATGGCGTGTTGAGCGAGGAGTTGCTGGAATTGGTGGATCGCAAGAGCAACGGGCGACAGCCCGGCTTTACCAAGGCATGCCGCAGGATTCTGATGGAGGCGGGACGGGCATTAAGCGCGCGCGATGTCTGCGACGAAATCCGCAAGAGAGTGCCACCCATGTTGACGCGACACAAAGATCCGGTGGCCTCGGTGACCACGGTGCTCAACCGGCTGGTGGACTACGGCGAGGCGCAGGCAGTCGTGCTTAGCAACGGGCGGCGAGCCTGGTGCTGGATTGCCGATGCTGCTGCACCGATGAATGAAAGCAACATCGCCGACCCGGTAGCGACATTGGGGTGAGTGATTTGAATTGATTTGCAGTTAGAAAGGCACGCTCGCGGTTTGCGCCGCGAGCTTTTTTGCGTCGTCTAGTTTCCTGCCGGCTGTTTTCAAGAATCCCCGCGGTCGATTTCCATTATCGTCGGGCTGTCGGCTTCTGGCGCGGGTTTCGGAGAGGGATCCTGATCGCCCTTCTCGGGTACTTCGGTAACTCGAACCTGTAACCCTACAGATATATCCTAGGTTTGACTCACTCCGGATTGCGCCTGGGAAATGTGAAAGGCGTGTTGGGAACGAGGCTGGAAAAGCAATGTCCACAAAGATCGGTCACTTCGAGATTTTAAGCGAGCTCGCGAAATCCGCGACCGGGGTGGTTTACAAGGCCAATGACCCGGAGAGCGGACAAACGGTTGCGCTGAAGGCAATTCAATTAAGCGCCTTCGGAGAAAAAGCGGCAGCCCTCCAACAAGCCTTGACGGAAGAAGCGGAAAGCACCAAGAGCCTCACGAGTTCGAACATCACACCTATTTTCGGCGCGGGCGAGATGGAGGGCCAGTTCTGCATCGCCATGGAATATGTGCAGGGCAATAGCATCGCAACCATGCTTGCCCGAAAAGAAGGATTCTCCATCTGGGACCTGCTCGATATCGGCAGGCAGGTGTGCAGCGGCCTGGATCAAGCGCATGCCGCCGGTGTCCATCACCACAGCCTTGAACCCGCCAAGATTATGTGCGCCTGGGATGGCAGCATCAAGATTCTGAGCATGGGCGCCTCCAGCGTCGGAAAGTTCGTCTCGGACATGCCAGGAGATACGCCCTCGATTTTGCACTACATGTCGCCCGAGCAGGTATTGGGCGACAAGATCGATGGCCGGTCCAACCTGTTCAGCCTGGGCGCAATGTTCTACGAGATGGTGACAGATCGCAAAGCGTTTGAGGGTGTGGATGTGGAGTCCGTTCGCCAGCGCATTCTGGACAGCACCCCGATAGCTCCTGTGAAGGTGAATGCGAAACTTCATCCGCTGCTCAGTGACCTCATCATGAAGGCGCTGTCAAAGGATCCTGCGGAACGTTATCAAAATGGCAGGGAGTTGCTGGACAGTCTGGAAAAATGTAAGGAATCGAAGCCACAGGCGGCGAACAAGCTGGCGCCAAAACCCATGGCTGCGGTGGTGAAACCACCGGCAGCAAAGGCTGTCTCACAAGCTCCAGCCCCCGCGGCTCCGGCACGTGCGGTAGCACCCGCGGCCCCGCGTGTTGCTCCGTCTGTCGCGAAGCCGGCTGAGAAATTTGTTGTGCCTTCGGCACCCACTCCTCGGGTTCAGGTTAAGCGGCAAGAACCGGTTTCGACTCCGGCTCAGGTGAAGTCATCTCCTGCGCCGAAGGCAGCTGCGGCAGCGGCGGCAGGATGGGGAACGAGTTCCGCGGGGGGTTCGACGGTGCCGGGATTCGATACATCGAGCGAGTCGACGGCGTCCGAGCCAGCGCCAAGTTTTGCGGCTGCAGAGCAGGAGTCGCCTTACATGTCGTCGGCTGTCGCCGAGCCTCCTGCGTATGAGCCGCCGAAGCTTGCCGTTGATCCGATGATGGCCGAAGAAGCGCCGGCTCATCAGTCAACCGCCACCAGCTTCTCCGAGATTTCCGAATTGCCTCCGCTCAAGGAAGTGGTTATTAAGCCTGAGGCACCGCCGCCGCCACCGTCGGTTCCCATGGAAGCCCCGGTCCATACCCAGTTCGAAGGTCACGTGGATGAGGAAGAAAAGCCGAGGGTAAATCCGCGTGAAGTTGCGCAAAAGGCCATCAAAGAGGTCAAGAACGTCCCTCCACAGTTGATGCTTTACTCGATTCTCGGTGCGGTAGCTCTGATTCTGATTGTCACCATCTGGCTCTGGTCGCGCATTGGCAGCGGGGATGACGATTCCGGATCCGCTCGCCCTGCTACCCCGGTAACCGAAACCCAGTCTGCACCCGCCCAGCCGGAACCTGTGGCGCAAAGTGCGCCGCAAAGCGCGCCAGAAACTCATGCGGCTGTTGTAGCGCCGCGGGCCCGAGCCGCAGAGTCTGAGCCTGAGACGCCGCGCTCGGCCAAAAGTCGAAACAGCAAGAAGAAGGTCGCGGCTCCAGTTGTCGTGCCCGGCCAGATAACTGTGGATTCCACTCCGCAAGGGGCGCAGGTGCAACTCGATGGCGCAACTGATCCGACGTGGGTGACCCCGTTATCGGTGTCCAGCTTGGATCCGGGGCCGCACTCGATTACGGTGAGCAAGGGCGGGTACGTCACCGATTCACGCACTGTAAAGGTAGTTTCGGGCAGCAAGTCTTCGGTGGTCATCCATCTCAATCAGTTGTCGGCAACGCTTTCCGTGACTAGCAATCCTCCCGGCGCCAACATTTATGTTGACGGCAGGGACATGGGCAAAGTGACGCCCGCGCAAGTGAGCGTGGATAAAGGCCAGCACGTAGTGCTGATTCGCAAAGCGGGATACATTGATGAAACTGCGTCGGCGCAATTTGCTTTAGGACAGACCGTGGCATTGTCACCGACTTTACGCGCCATGGGGAACGTAGACAACATCCGGACCGTGGGGAAAATGAAAAAGCTGTTTGGCGGAAACAGCGGCCAACCGGGTCAGGGAACGCTCAGCATTCGAACACAGCCAAAGGGAGCCCAAGTTGCGGTGAACCAGCACATGCTCGACAAGGGGTCTCCGGTTGAGGTGATGCTCGATCCCGGAAATTATGTGATCGATATTACCCTGAGCGGGTACGCTCCCATCAGCAAGGTGGTTACCGTGGATAAGGGCGGCAAAGCTGTGTTAGACGAGACCATGCAGCCACAATAACTGCGCGGGGAATCCCTGGCATCTCTCGCGTTCGGTTTCTTGATTTTCGTCACGCCCGAATTTTTCCCGAGTACACTGCCATTCCTACGACCGCGTCGACCCCCATCGCGTCGAGCGTGTCGATTTCCTGTTGTGTGGTGATTCCTCCGGCGACAACCAGGTGGCGGGTGGTGGCGCTCTGCAGGGCTTGAATCGGTTCCATGGGCATGCCGCGCATTAGCCCTTCCGTTTCAATGTTGGTGTAGAGAAACGTTCCGCAAAAAGGTTCCAGTGCGCGCACCATGTCGAGCGACGTTACATCGGTCTGTTTGCGCCACCCGTCGACGGCGACTCGTCCTTTTCTGGAATCGATGGCGAAGACTAGCGGCGCCGTGCCGAAGGCCTCTGCCAGGCCGCGTGCGGTCTGTGCGTCAATCTCTCCGTGCTTCAGTAACGCCGAGCCAAGGATCACTTTGTGCGCACCGGCATGAAGAAGACCCCGCGCGGCGTCGAGGTCGCGAATGCCGCCTCCGACTTGGCAATTCAGCCGCTGCAGAATCGGCTGCATCAGGGCGCGGTTGTCGCCCGTACCGCGGGCCGCATCCAGATCGATAAGCTGCACCAGCGGATATTTCGAAAAGCGCTCGATCCAATACTCAAAATCGGAGAACTCCAACTTCTTTTCTTCGCCCTGCGCGAGTTGGACAATCTTGCCTCCCATCAAGTCGATCGAAGGAATCAGCATGGCCACCTCACGGGCACGTTCGCTGCGTGCAGTTCGCGCTTCAGGTGCTCGATGCTCTCGATGTGAAAGTGGAAGATGGAAGCGGCGAGGGCCGCGTCAGCCTGCCCTTCGCGGAAAACGTCCACGAAATGGCTCACCGAACCCGCTCCGCCGGAGGCAATAACAGGAATGGAGACCGCTTGCGTTACAGCGCGAACCAATTCACAGTCGAAGCCGGCGCGAGTTCCGTCCCGGTCCATCGAAGTCAGCAGGATCTCGCCAGCGCCGCGAGATTCGGACTCGCGCGCCCACTGAATTACGTCGCGCCCGGTGGGCACCCGTCCTCCATTCACGAACACTTCGAAACCCGAATTTCGTCGTTTCGCATCGATCGCAACCACGACGGCTTGCGAGCCGAACCGCATGGCAATCTCGGTGATCAGTTCCGGCTGGCGTACAGCTGCTGAATTGATTGCAATCTTGTCCGCGCCAGCATCGAAGACAGCGGCGCCGTCGGCAATTGTGCGGATACCTCCACCGACGGTGAGCGGCACGAACAAAGTGCGAGCAGTGCGAGAAACCGCATCCAGCATGATTTGCCGGTCATCGCTGGTCGCCGTGATATCGAGCAGGACAATTTCATCCGCCCCGTCGCGGGCATGAGCGTCTGCGCATTCCGCGGGATCGCCCGCGTCACGAAGATTCTTGAACTTGACTCCTTTCACCACGCGCCCTCCGGTGACGTCGAGACAGGCGATGATGCGCTTGGTCAGCACTCAGACCTCACAAAAAGCCTTAAGAATGAGAAGTCCTGCCGCGCCCGACTTCTCGGGGTGAAACTGCACTCCGAAAATGTTGGCCCGCTCGACGGCGGCAGAAAACGGCAGACCGTAATCGGTGGTCGCAGAGGTTGCGTGGGTCACGGGCGCATAAAAGGAATGCGTGAAGTACACGAAGGGATCCGAAGGCAGATGGCAAAGCAACCTGGATCTCTCATGCCCTGATTTCCCGGGTCCAGATTCTCTATCCTTGGAATGCTCGGACTCGGACGCTCCGGAAAGTGAAAGACTGTTCCAGCCAACATGCGGCGACTTCACTTTTGCGGGAAATTGCCGGCATCGCCCAGGAAATAAGCCTGCCCCCGCAAGATCAGGAGCTTCTTCGCTGCCGTCGAACAGCCACTGCAAACCCAGACAGATCCCGAGAAACGGTTTGCCGGAAGCAATGCTTTTCAACAAGGAATCTCGCAGGCCCGACTCGTTCAGCGCTGATAAGGCGGAAAAGTGGCCGACGCCAGGCAGCACAATCCTGTCGGCGGCGTCGATGATCGAGGACTGGCCAGCGATTGTGGCCTCCGCGCCAATATGATCGAACGCTTTCCGTACCGAACTTAAATTGCCCGCGCCGTAGTCGACAATCGCGATCATAGAAGTCCCTTGGTGCTGGGCAACATGCGGCCTAACTGCTTGTCGCGGGAACAAGCTACGCGCAGCGCACGTGCAAAGGCCTTGAAAAGTGCCTCAATCTTGTGATGGCTGGAACGGCCGTAGAGCACGCGCACATGAATGTTGGCGCGAGCGCCCCGCGCAAAGCCTTCGAAGAAATCGTGCACGAGTTCCGTTTGCAGATCACCCACGCGAGAAGCGCGGACTTTCGCCTCCACGACCGCCACTGCACGTCCGCCGAAGTCTACCGCGGCGAGTCCGAGGGTCTCGTCCATGGGCATCAGGAAATAGCCCGCCCTCAGAATGCCGCGCCGGTCGCCCAGTGCGCGGTCAAAGACCTCGCCGAGCGCAATGCCCACGTCTTCCACGGTGTGGTGCTGGTCCACGTCCAGGTCTCCGCATGCGGCGAGCTTTAGATCGAAACCGCCATGCCGCGCGAAGAGTTCCAGCATGTGATCAAGAAAACGGATCCCAGTTGAGACTTTGTATCTTCCACGGCCCTCGATGGTGAGATCAATGCGAATCTCAGTTTCCGCGGTCTTGCGATGGATGCTGGCTCGTCTCAAGCGCGTACCTCTCGACGCAGACCGAGGTCTTCGACTACGCTGCGCAGCGTTGCGATCAGAATTTGAGTTTGCTTATCCGATCCCACCGTGAGGCGGACGGAACCTTCGCAGCCCGGGTCCGAATCGCGATCGCGTACCAGGATTCCTTTTTCCCGCAGAGAGCGCACGAATTCCTTGTGCAGCGGGCCGACACGCAACAGCACAAAATTGCCACGGCTGGGCCAATAATGGAGCCCTAGCGTGCCGAGTTCCTGCTCCAATAAGTAGCGGTTGCGGCGCACTTCTGCGGCGTATCGCTCGACGTAAGCCGTATCTTGAAGGGCCTCGGGCAGAACTGCCAGAGCAACTGCATTGACGTTGTAAGGTGACGCAACCCGGCGCACCATCGCCATCTGTGTCGCCTCTCCCACGAGCACGCCAATCCGCAGTCCGGCCAAGCCATAAGCCTTCGAAAAAGTGCGCGCCACAAAAACATTGGACGGACGTGCTGAACGAGTGAGCAACGTCTCACCGTGGAATTCAAAATAGGCTTCGTCGACAAGGAGCGCGGCTTGCGGAGCTGCGTCTGCAATTTGAAGCAATAATTTTTCCGAGACCGCAGCCCCGGTTGGATTATTCGGATTCGCAACTGCGATCAGCCGGGTGTGGGGACTGATCTTCGCGAGCAATTCCGTCCCGGGAAAAGTAAAATCCTGGCCGCTGCGGACTTCGACGACCTGGGCGCCCTCGGCCAGCGCAAAAAGTGAATACATCGCGAACGTAGGCACTACGACGACCGCTTCATCTCCCGCTTCGAGGTACGTCGAACAGAGCAGATGAATCGCTTCATCCACGCCGTTGGTGAGCAGGAGTTGCGCAGCGTTCAGTCCCAGAAAGCGCGCTACTTCGCGTTCGGCCGGTTCGCGGTCCGGGTAGCGAGCCAGAGCCTCCGCATCGAGCGTGCGCATACGTGCCAAGACAAGCGGCGAGCAGCCGACTGTGTTTTCGTTGAAATCAAGCCGCAGTCCCTGCCTCCCAGCAAGAGGCGGATGGTAGGTCTGAAGTTTCTGGACGGCCACGCGCGCTTCAAGCATGGACGCACCTCGTCCTTAGCGATTCGGCGTGTCCGAGCAAGCCTTCCGCCTCGGCAAGAGCAATCGCCGCAGGCGCGACTTGCCGAATGCCTTTCTGATCGACGCTCTGGCAGGCGATGACCTGAACAAAGTCAAGCACACTGAGCCCCCCCCGCACGCGAGCCATGCCGCCGGTCGGTAGCACATGGTTTGGCCCCGAGATATAGTCACCCGCGGCTTGAGGCGAGAACTCACTCAGAAAAACCGAACCCGCATTGTGTACGGCGGGAGCGAGTGCAGCCGGCAGCGTGAGGTGTTCCGGCGCGATGCGGCTGACGATCTCCATGGCCTCGTCCAGCGAGGCCACGAGCAGAATTGCACCTCGGCGAGTCAGCGACTTTCGTACAATCGGGTTTATCTGCATTCGGGTCTGCACTTCCTTCTGTACTTTCTTCGCGAGTTCGCGACCAGGAGTAACGAAAACGCAAAGCGCATCGGGATCATGCTCAGCCTGTGCCACCAGGTCGGAGGCAATCCATGATGGATCTCCGTTCTCGCTGATTACGACTGCTTCCGTGGGCCCCGCAAGAAACTCGATCGCACAGTCGAACGCGACGCACTTTTTCGCCGCCGTCACGAAGCGATTCCCGGGGCCGACGATTTTTGTCACGCGAGCAACGCTCTCTGTCCCATAGGCGAGCGCGGCGATGGCTTGTGCACCGCCAACACGGTAAACCTCGGACAGATTCAGGAAGCCTGCCGCCGCCAGCGTAACCATGGCTGGCTTCGGCGAGACAACCCGGATCCGCCGAACGCCCGCAACCTGCGCCGGGATTACAGTCATCAGCAAAGTGGAAGGCAGGGGATAACGGCCGCCGGGAACGTAGCAGCCCACGGATTCCAACGGGCGGACTAGTTGGCCAACGCATACTCCGGGTTGGATTTCGCGTTGCCATTCCTGCGGCTTCTGCCATTCGCAATAGCGGCGAATGTTGGCAGCAGCCTGACGGATAGCTTCTTGCAATTCCGGACTCGTCTGCTGCCATGCCTGCTGCAACTCTTGTTCGGGAACTCGCAGCGGCTCGTTCTTGCCCAAACTGTCCCACCGCGTGGAGTAGCGGCGCAAGGCGCGGTCTCCGTTTTTGCGAACGTCATTCACGATGCGCCGCACCGCAGGTTCCACGTCCGCGAAGTCGGTCGCCGCACGCTGCTCCAGGGCGCGCACGAAACGGTTTCGACGGCTCCCTCCGAGTATGCGCATCACATCACCACCTTGTTCAGCGGATACTCAACGATCCCCTGTGCGTTGGCGTGCTTCAGCTTGGGGATTAAAGTCCAGGCCGTTTGCTCTTCGATGATCGTGTTGACCGCGACCCATTCGCCGTCGGCTAAAGGCGCGACTGTCGGGTTCTTGAGGGCTGGGAGCAAGCTTAGCACTGCCGCCAAATCGGGCTTGCGCACATTCAGCATCAAGCCCACTCGCCCGTGCGCCGCCATGGCGCCACAAAGCATCACGGCGAGATTCTCGATTTTTTGCCTTCGTTCGCGGTCGGCCCACGCGGACTTGTTGGTGATGAGCTGCGTGTTGGACTCGAGCACGGTCTCGATGATCCGGAGATGATTGGCGCGCAGCGAACTGCCAGTCTCCGTGACTTCGACAATGGCGTCCGCCAGCAACGGCGGCTTGACTTCGGTCGCGCCCCAGGAAAACTCAACTCGCACTCCGACATTCCGGCTCGCGAAGTAATTCCGCGTGAAGCTCACCAGTTCGGTCGCGACGATGCGGCCCTCAAGGTCTTCGGGTCTGTGAAACGCCGAATCTTCCGGAACCGCCAGCACCCACTTCACTGTTCCCATGCTCTGCTTGGCATAGATCAAGTCAGTAACGGCGACCACTTCGAGGCCGCTTTCGAGCACCCAGTCGAGGCCTGTCAGTCCGGCGTCGAGCGCACCATGTTCAACATAGCGCGCCATCTCCTGCGCGCGGATGAGCAGGCATTCAATCTCGGGATCGTCGGTAGCTGCGAAATAAGATCGTGCGTTGGTATAAACCCGCAGGCCCGCGCGTGTGAACAAACTCAGCGTCGCTTCCTGCAGACTGCCTTTCGGGATGCCGAGACGGAGTTTCATGATTGCGCCTCTGCTGGTGAAGTTGCCATCTCCGCGCGCAGTGGTAATTCTTCGGTGAAGCAGGATCGTGTTCCTGTGTGGCAGACTTTGCCTTCTCCCATTACGCGAACCTTGAACAGCAGCGTGTCCCGGTCGCAATCGGTCCGCGCATCAACGACGTGAAGAAAGTTTCCCGAGGTCTCTCCTTTGGTCCACAGGGCTTTTCGAGTGCGGCTGTAAAAAGTGACCAATCCGGTGCGCAGAGTGGCGTCGAGGGCTTCTTGATTCTGGAATCCGACCATCAGAAGCTCTCCGGATGCTGCGTCCTGCACGACAGCGGGTACCAGCCCTTGCATTTTGTCGAAATCAATTTTCATCAAGCTCTCCTGCCTCAAAACGCGGTTCACATGAGGCTGCAAATGCTTAGCAAAACAAAAAGCCCGCTGATGCGAAGTTCGCGTCAGCGGGCTCGGATTTTATAAGTGCTAAGTTCTATCCGCGCTTCTTCGCCGACACGCTCGTCGCATGATGATGGTGGTGATGGCGATGGGTCAGCGGAGTCATTACAAGCAGATGCTAGGGGACAGAGGCGCGAGTGTCAATCGCTTTCTCTCGTCTCGGGTTGGGGTCGCACTGCGCATCCCTCGCGATGGATACCCAGCAACTGTTGCAGCCGATAAGTGCCTGATTCCACAGGGGAAGCACGTGCCAGTAAATCGCCGTTCCATTTTTGTGATGCTTTCGATCAAAAATATTCATCCAAGCCGTTACGTTAGTTCGTTGACGGTTACAGAGTCGGCGGCCTAGAATGCAGATGGTCATGTCTACCAGCCAGAATCTTCGCCAGATGTGTATGTGCATTTGTTGTTGTTGCGCATGCGTGCGTTCTGGCGCGGGGAGGCTGCGGACCTAAGAGTTTCTTCTTAATACCGGCACTTATCACCCACCGCCAGAGCAATCGGGCGGTGGGTTTTTTATTGGTGGCCATTTTCTATGACAAATACAGCAGCAGTGAAGGAAACGAAAGCCCAGCGCGTAGAGCGCCTGAAGCGGGCGAAGAATCCCTGGGAAGGGTTGGAGGAGATTCGCAGTTTTGCGCGCAACGGCTTCGATGCGATACCTCCAGAATGGATCGGCACATATTTTCGCTGGTGGGGCGTGTACACGCAGGGAGACGGAGCGGGTGTAACCGGCGGCCAGAACGGCGAGGGGAAAGCCCTGCCACGCTTTATGGTGCGGATTCGCATCCCCAACGGCCAGTTGCGCTCGCAACAGCTTCGCACGATCGCCGATCTTACTCACCGCTACGCGAAAGGGATTGCCGATATTACGGTTCGGCAAAATATCCAACTACACTGGGTCACGATCGAAGCGCTTCCCGAACTGCTCGAAGAACTCTGGAAGGTTGACCTCAACACGGTCGGCGCCTGCGGCGATGTCACGCGCAATGTGACTGGCTGCCCGGTTGCAGGATTCGACGCGGACGAAATCTGCGACGCGTCTCCGCTCGCGATCGAAGCGTCGCGCATGCTTGCGGGCAATGCTGAGTTCTACAATCTGCCCCGTAAATTCAAGATTTCAATCACCGGATGCAAAGTGTGGTGCCCGTATCCAGAGATCAATGATGTTGGCCTGACGGCGAATACTCGAATCGTCGGCGGAAAACCGGAAGTCGGTTTCTCGTTGCGCGTGGCTGGGGGACTCTCCGCGGAGCCTCACTTGGGGGAGCGCCTCAACGCATTTGTTCGGTGGAATCAGGTTCTGCCTGTGATCCGTGGAATTGCCGAGCTGTTCCGCGACTCGGATGTGCTGCGCGAACATCGTGAGCGCGCGCGTCTGAAGTTCCTGTTCCTGCGCCACGGATGGACCGCGGAAGCCTTCCTGAAAGATCTGGAACGCCGGATCGGCTTTCAGCTTGATCCTGCTGAAACGGAGCAGGCGCCCGCTGACGTTTACCGCGATCACATCGGTATTCATCCGCAACGGCAAGCGGGCTACTGCTATGTGGGAGCGAGCGTTTTGGGTGGCCGCATTACATCTGACCAGATGCGTGCTGCGGCTGATCTCGCTGAGCGCTTTGCTGGCGGTGAACTGCGCACCACCAACATGCAGAATCTGATTGTGGTGAATGTTCCCGTTCTTAACGCAAGCGTCCTGGCTCAGGAGTTAGAAGCTATTGGGCTGCGTGTCGACGCTTCTGTCTTTGCGCGTGGAACAATCGCCTGCAGCGGCACAGAGTTCTGCAAGCTGGCGATCACTGAAACGAAGAGTTTCTCGCGCTGGCTGATGGATGAACTGGACGAACGTTTGCCCGGCTTCGACCAGCACTTAAAGCTGCATGTGACCGGGTGTCCCAACAGTTGCGGCCAACACTGGATTGCCGACATTGGCATTGAGGGAAAGAAGATCAAGGTACAAGACCGCCTGGTTGACGCCTATTACTTCTGTGTGGGCGGCGCGCTGGGATTGCATCAAGCCACGGCTCGCCCCATCGGATACCGCTGCCCGGCGACCGCGGTTCCAGAGGCGATTGAGCGCCTGCTGAGGCAATATCTTGCGGAGCGCGGAGACGGAGAAAATCTGCGCCAGTTCTTCGCGCGGCACAGTGATGCGGAATTACGTCAGTGTCTGGCGGGAGAACTTGTGGAAATGGTGGCCCGCGACGTTCCGGCCGGGCTCGTTCCGCAAAGTGTTGAACTCTGACCGATGGCAGTGGAGGCGACTTAAAAGCTCGGGCAAAAGGCCTGGGTTAGAAACTGGGTGAAAACAAAATGAGCAGCTTGTTTCCGATGTTCCTGAAGCTCGCAGACCGGCAGGTCCTGGTGGTCGGTGCGGGTAAGGTTGGCGAGGGAAAAATTGCTGGAATTCTCGACACCGGCGCTCGCATTCGCGTGGTCGCCCGCGAAGCCACCGATGCCGTCCGCGACTGGGCGCGCGCCGGCCTGATTGAGTTGGAGCTGTGTTCTTTCTCCGCCCAGGATCTCGACGGCGCGTTTGTTGCAATCGTCGCGACCGCGTCGCGGGACCTGAACGAGTTTATCTACCGGGAAGCTCAGTCGCGGGGAGTTCTCTGTAATGTGGTGGATGTCCCGGAGTTTTGCGATTTCTTTTATCCCGCCGTGGTTCGGCGCGGCGATTTACAAATCGCCATTTCAACTTCCGGTCAGAGCCCGTCACTGGCACAGAAACTTCGCCGGCAACTCGAACAACAATTTGGACCGGGATACGCCTCCTGGGTGGCGGAGCTCGGCGAGACCAGAAGGCTGGTGCATGCCAGCGATCTTGCTCCCGAGCGTAAGCGCGAGTTGTTGCATTCGCTGGCGAGCAGGGATGCGCTGGAAGCGGCGCTGGCCGAAAGTCAAGCTCTGGTTGCAACCAAAGGAGAGAGCGCATGAAGGGAAGAGTTTATTTAGTGGGCGCAGGGCCGGGAGATCCGGAGTTGCTCACGCTGAAGGCGCTGCGTCTGCTGCGAACTGCCGATGCGGTGTTGCACGACGACTTGGTGGCGCCTGAGATCCTGAAGTTTGTTTCGCCGGCAGCGCAGCTTCACAACGTAGGCAAACGCAGCGGCCAGAAAAAGGTCAGGCAAGAGGAAATTAATTTTCTGCTGGTCGAGTTAGCCGCTTCGGGACTGCAGGTGGTTCGGTTGAAGAGCGGCGATCCGCTGATCTTTGGACGCGCCGGCGAAGAGATTGTCGCGCTGCGCAATGCTGGTATTCCTTGCGAAATTGTTCCCGGCGTGACGTCGGCTCTGGGCGCGGCCGCAGCCGCGCAGATCCCGCTCACTCATCGCGCAGCTTCGCATGCTCTGGTGTTGATCACCGGGCATCAGGCCTTTGACACCAATCCGGCGGATTGGAGCAAGCTCGTGAGCAGCGGCGCTACGCTTGCGATCTACATGCCCGGAAAGGATTACTCACAGGTCGCGAATCGGCTAATGTCTGCGGAGCTTGATCGCGGGACGCCGTGCGCAATTATTTCCCGCGCTACGACCGAGCATCAGCAAGTTTATCGCACAACCATAGCTGATCTGCCGCACGCTCCTCGGCTGGCGTCGCCCACCCTGCTGGTGGTGGGCGAAGTCGTCCGGCTTGCCGATCCCGCGGTTCTGTTAGAGCAATCCGCCATAGCAGATCTGGCGTCTTGCAATGGGTTCCCGGGGGCAGATGTTTTCTCTGAATCCACGAACCTGAGGACCGACGAGGAGTCAATCCCGTGAAAGAGCAGATAGCAGAGTTGCAATTAAAAGCGGCGGCCTGGGGTCCCGACCAGACTCTCGCATGGGCATTCGAGACATTCGGCAGCCGGGTGGCGATCTCATCGGCGTTTGGCGTCGAAGGCATGGTGTTGATCGATCTGGCTTCGCGCGTGCACAAAGACTTTCGCCTTTTCACAGTGGATACCGAATTCCTATTTCCTGAGACCTACGCTCTGCTGGACAAGATCGAGCAGCGGTACGGTATCGCAGTCGAGAAGGTGTATTCGCTGTTCTCCCCGGAAGAGCAGGAACGCGCTCATGGCGCTGCGCTTTGGAGTCGCGATCCCGACCAGTGCTGCAATCTGCGTAAGGTCGAGCCCCTGCGACGCAAGCTGAACGAACTGGATGCGTGGATCACGAGCATTCGCCGTGATCAGACGGCGGCGCGGGCGGACTCCAGCAAAATCGAGTGGGACGAGAAGTTCGGTCTGGTGAAGATCAACCCCATCGTCGACTGGACGTCAAAGCAAGTCTGGCGCTACATCCAGCAGCACGAAGTACCTTACAATGCGCTGCACGATCAAAGCTATCCCAGCATCGGCTGCACGCATTGCACTAGCCCGGTGAGACCTGGGGAAGATCCGCGTGCCGGCCGCTGGCCGGGATTTGCGAAGACCGAATGCGGTCTTCACGTCATCGCACCAGCGTCAGCTTCGCCGGCAAACGAGGCGTGATTCGCATTCAGTTCTGAAGATGCTTGAACGGCGAGGGACAGCGGCCCATCGAGCATCTAACCAGCTGCCCTGATTCTGCTCATGACTTTACCGTCTTCGACGCTGCGTCCCAAGTCACTGGCTTCTTGCGGAAATAAGACTCGTTCGCCATGTGACACGCGATGGCGGCGTGATTGCCAAAAACTGCATCCTCGACCACCGGCTTGCGGGACTTTACCGACTGGAAGAAATTATGCAAATGTGGACGCATGTCATCCCAGTCGTGGCCGTGGTAGACGGTGTCGGCGTGTATCGGTTCTTTTCCCAGTGGAGGGTCATGTTCCGCGTGCCATTGCTTGAAGTATTCGTCTCTTAGTTTGGCAGGGAATGAATTTGCGTAGTAACTCGGGTCCAGATCGACTCCGGCCTGAGGCGACTGGCGAAGATCGAATTCGCCGGCGTCGAGAATTCCCTTCGGCCCCATAAATCGCGCGAGTTCCGGAGTTTCCGTTCCTAGTCCCAGACGAACGTAAACCGGTACGCCGTGATAGTCGAACAGCACCACATGCAGATCGGGCATGTCGCGGCCGTCAGGCCAGCGGAAGATGCCGCCCATGGCCGTCGCCGAGCGTGGCGCTTCATTCCATCCCAGCGTTACCAACATGCCGCTGATCAAGTGGACCATGAGATCGCCAGCTACGCCTGTGCCGTAGTTCCGCCAGCAGCGCCAGCGCGCGAAGTGCAACTTGTTGAACTCAATCTTGGGTGCATCGTTGAGCCAGGTATCCCAGTCGAGAGTCGCCGGTGAAAGATCGGGGGGCGGCGGATACTCCCACGCGCCAGTGGGATCGTTGCGGCCCAGCGTGAGCTCGATCATCGAGACCTCGCCAATCGCTCCGTGGCCGCCATCATACAGTTCGCGAGCCTGGGCGCAAAGCACGGAACTGACGCGCTGGGAGCCGATCTGCACGATGCGATTGTTTTTCTGAGCCGCCTCAACCATAGCGAATCCGTCGGCTACGGTGTGCGACATCGGCTTCTCGCAATAGATATCCTTGCCCGCGTTACAGGCATCCACGACCACGCGCCTATGCCAATGATCGGGGACGGCGGCCACGATGCAGTCAATATCTTTACGGTCCAGTAGTTCCTGATAATGGCGTGTCGTGGGCAGACTCGTATTGCCCGTGATTTCCTTAGCCAGCGTGTGGCGGCCGTCGTACAAGTCAGCTGCCGCTACGCATTCAACTCCAGGAATCGTGATTGCGCCGCTGAGCAGACCGGAACCCTGCATCCCGACGCCAATCATTCCAAAACGAACGCGGTCGCTCGCCGCCACGGCCTGCGACAAGCCAGCGAGTGGATGCGCGTTAAGCAGTACGGTCTTGGAAAGCAGTGCGCTTCCGGCAACGGCGGCAGTTCCGCCTTGCAAGAACGCGCGGCGCGAAAGATTCTTCTTCATGCAAATTCCTCCGATATGAGTTGACTGCGCACGGCTCTCCCAACGTTTACAACACGTTACTTCTTCAATGGCTTAATGGCCACTTCTTTGAAAAATACGATGTCGTTGTCGCTGTGATTCTGCAAGCCCATGTAGCCGAAATTCGGCCGCGGCCCACGTTGCGGCTCGAAGTCGAACTTCCTATCCGGCACGGAATCGCCATCGCGATAGTCCGTGATCTTGACGCCGTTGAGCGTTACGACCGTGTGTGAGCCGTCGAGCGTGATCTCCATCGTGTTCCACTCGGGGCCAGGCTTCCACGCTTTGGCGAGGGGCTTAGTCAGCGAGTAGAGCATGCCCGTGGAATGATATTCATCCTCACTTGGGTCCGACCTTTCCGGATGATTGTCGATCTGCACTTCGAAGCCGTAGTGGACGGGCATCCATTCTTCGCGAGGTTCCAGCGGAATGCGAATGAAGACTCCAGAGTTGTCGTTTTCGTCGCGCATCCTGTAGACGACATGTATGACACAGTCGCCGATCTTCCCGCCAGTCCAGTAGAGAAGCCCCATACCTCCATGAGTGCGGATCAAGCCGTTTTCCACTGTATCTCCGCCTGGACCAACGTGTTTCCATCCAGTCAGATCCTTGCCGTTGAAAAGTTGTCGCCACTGGTTGGGATCTCCTGCGCAAGCATTGCGATCTTCATCGGCGGCAAAACCGGATGCAGCAAAACAAAAGAGCAGGAATATGGAGACCATTATGCATTTCAGCATCGGAACCTCCTGAAAGCTTCTTTGCTATCTTGAGAGCCACACTAATCTACTCGCACCTGGGGCCGCGAGGCAATGGGAGGCAAGCAGAAACTGTCACCGGGATGCGCTTCAGGCCAGACCGCCGCCGTCGACCACCAAGCACGCCCCGGTGATCCAGTTCGACATGTCGCTTGCAAGGAACAGAACCGCCATTGCGACATCTTCGGGCCTTCCGATGCGCCGCAACGGGCGATCAGCGGCTTCTTTCATAAAGTTGCGTGGCTCGTTGCCAAGCTGCGCGCATTCGCTCCTTAACATCGGCGTGTCCACGTCGCCGGGACAAACGCAGTTCACGCGGATGTTGTCCTTGCCGTGGTCGATCGCCATCGAGTGTGTCAGGTTGAGAACCCCGGCTTTGGCGGCGCAGTAGGCAGCGGCCTTCGGTCCGCCTTTCAGTGACCATCCCGAGCCCGTGTTAATGATCCGGCCACCGCCATTACGGGTCATGTGAGGAATTACTTGTCGGGAGAGCAAATAAACGCTCTTCAGGGTGACGTCCAGAACTAGAGCCCACTCTTCTTCGCGAAGTTCCGTGACGCTCTTGCGAATAATGATACCTGCGTTGTTGCAGAGAATGCTGATCTTGCCGAAGGTCCCGAGCGTGGTTCGCACCGCGCGGGCGCAGTCTTCCGCGGAACGCACATCGCAACGAACGAAGATAGCCTTTCCGTTCTGTCTGCAAATCTCCGAGACAGCTTCGGCTCCGAGCTGGTCATTGAGGTCCAGAACGGCAACAGCCGCTCCCATCTGCGCCAGCAAGAGCGCGATCCCGCGTCCAATGCCGGACGCGGCGCCGGTCACCATTGCGACCTGACCATCCAACGACAGCAACTGCTCCGCTTTCTGGGCGATTGTCATTGTCGTAGCGGGATATAAGTGCTTGCGTCGAGTGCCTTTTCCGCTGCCGCCAGCGTGAAGTCCACGTCCTCGTCGTTGTGCGCGAGCGTGACAATTGAATGCAGCGTTGCCGAGGGTGTTGCGTAAATTCCGAACTCGAATAGTTTGAAGACGAACTCCTGGTACGCTTTTCTGTCCACATGCTGGCAGAACTCGCGATAATCCCCGATCGCGGGACGCTCGGTAAACATGATTTGAAACATCGGTCCTACGCGCTGCACTATCGCAGGAGTCTTTTTCCGCTGGAAGAGATCGGTGAGTCCGCCGCAGAGGCGGTCGGCGATTTTCCACCCGTGCGCGAAGGCCGCGCAATTATTTTCCGTGAGCTTGCGCAAGCTGGCACGCGCCGCATGCATCCCGATGCGCGAACCGTTGTGCGTGCCGTAGTGCAGAACGCCGCCCCAGGCGAGTGCTTCCATCACTGCGGCTCGTCCGGCGAAGGCTGCGACTGGAAGGCCGCACCCCAGTGCTTTGCCAAGGGTCACGATATCCGGCGACAGCTTGTAATATTCCTGACAGCCGCCGGGCGCGATCCGAAAGCCGGTTACAGTTTCGTCGAGAATAAAAAGAATGCCGTTCTGTTGCGCGAGCTTTTGCAGGCCCAGAAGATATCCTTCCGCCGGAGGGATCACGCCCATATTGGCCATGATGCCTTCCGTGATGATTGCGGCAATCTGACCGGGATGATTTTCGATCGCGCGCTGCAGCGCCGTCAGATCGTTCCACGGAACCACAATCGTGTCGTCGAGCGCGTGCCGGTTCAAGCCCGAACTGTCGGGAATCTTGATGGGGTCGTTGCGATGCCCGACTGCTGACGAAGGCAGCGGATTCGAACTCACCATCAGGTCGTCATACCATCCGTGATAATGGCCCTCGAACTTTAGAATTTGTGACCTGCCAGTATATCCGCGCGCTAAACGAAGCGCGGCCATCACCGCTTCAGTGCCAGTGTTGGCGAACCTTATCCGTTCAGCATTGGGGATCAGAACGCGCAGCAGTTCCGCCACTTCGATCTCGATTTCCGTCGCGGTAGCGAAGTGCGCTCCTGTTGCCGCAGCTTCCGCGATCGCCCGAGTGAGGTCCGGGTGCGCGTGTCCGAGGGGAAGAGCCCCGAACCCCATCATCCAATCGATGTATTCGTTGCCGTCGGCGTCCCAGATTCGTGAACCGCTTCCGCGCTGCATGAATAGCGGGTATTCGCCGTAATTGGCCGGGCCGCGCGACGAAGAACTACTTCCCTCAATGAGCAGATTGAGCGTGCGCTGATAAAGCTGCTTCGACTTTTCCGAGCGATAGGGCATTCCCGCATCTCTTATTTGCCGCGCCGAGTCGGAGCGTGATGACCCTAATCCTTTTCCCATGCATCGGCTGCCTGCGCCCCTGCGCCTGAGCCCGACGCGGATTCTGCATCGCGCTTTTTCTGCCAGTCAGCTTCGGACAGTACAGAAATCGTCTCCAGTTTTTTCTTCCGCAGGCCGGAATTGATCGCGGGCAGCGATCCTTCGGTCAGTTTACGGAAATCCACGATCACATCTTCCAATTCACGGCCAAGGGAATCGCTGCGGGCCGCCTGATAGTCTGTGGGACGGCCATCATAGCTGTCGATGTCGCCGTAGAGTTGTCCCAGCAACTCCCGAATGCGTTCTTCGCCGGTGACCATTCCACCTTCTTTAGTGGCGACAATCTTAGAGCGGAGGTCGTCGCATTTCCCCGACAGTTGCCGCAACTGGGCGCGCAGTGCGTCCTTCTCCGGCAACTTGCCGGCGGTTTCGTTGGCTGCGTTGCGCACACCTTCGATTGCGCTCACCGAATATGTCATGTGTTCGATCAGTTTATAAACCTTCATCTCCAGATCGAACTGAGCCTTTCGGTCCTCGACCGTATATTTCGCGCGGGGATCGAGCGCAACGCTCAGTTGCTCGGTATAGACGTGATCTCCCTTCGTCATCCTCACGGTGTAGGTTCCAGGTAATGCGAGCGGACCCTCCGTTGCCTCTCCCAGTGCAGTAGCGGCGGGCGCAATCGCCGGAGCCTTCAGCCGCATCGACCAACCTGCGCGATTTAACCCGCGATGTTTGCTGCCGGGAACGGTGTCGACCAGCTTTCCATCCTGATCGAAGATTTCGATCTTCAGATCGCCAAAGATATGCCGGCTCTTCTGGTAGTAAGTGATCATGGCCTCGCTGGGACGATTGCGACCACGAAAAGTTTCACTGCCCTCTGGCCAGCCGCCTCCAGCTTCGAAATATTGTCTCGCCGGTCTACCTGCGATCAGTGAGGCCTCCTTCGACATGAGCTCGGGTGTAAGCGCACGGAAAGGCGAAATGTCGTCGATAATCCAGATGCCGCGCCCGTGGGTCCCCAGCACTAGATCTCCTTCGCGAGCCTGTACAGCAATGTCGCGCACCGCAACGGCGGGAAAGTCCGAACCTTTGTACTGCGCCCACCGCTGGCCACCGTCCACCGAAACCCAAAGGCCGAATTCCGTGCCCACGAACAAGAGGTTGGAGTCGACCGTATCTTCCTTGATCACGTGGGCGTATCCGCGCACTCCACTTTGCTGTAACGGGAGCGCGGTCCACGTCTTACCGTAGTCGGTGGTCTTGTAGGCGTAGGGCGTGATGTCGCCGTAAGTGTGCCGGTCAAAGGTGGCATAAGCGGTGGCTTCATCGAAGCGGCTGGCCTCGATGGTGGAGACCCACGAATTCTTGCCCAGACCACTTATGTTTCCCACGACGTTGGTCCAGGTCTTGGCTCCGTCGCGAGTCACCTGAACATTGCCGTCGTCAGTCCCAACCCAGATGATCTGCCCATTCTTTGGCGACTCGGAGATCGAATAGATCGTGGTGTGCATTTCGGCGGAAGAATTGTCGACAGTGACGCCGCCGGACTCTTCCTGTTTTTGCTTTTCCGGATCGTTGGTCGAAAGATCCGGAGAAATCCGTTCCCATGATTGTCCGTGATCCCGCGAGCGAAACAGGAATTGCGCCCCGATGTAGATCGTTCCTTTCTCATTGGGGCTCATGTGGATTGGCGTGTTCCAGTTGAAACGCAATTTCTTCTCGCCATAATTTGGAAGCGGCTTAATGGAGCGGTCCTCGTGCGTGTACCGGTTTACGCGCCCAATCTCGCCGCCTTGCGCTTCCGCGTAGATGTAGTCCGGATCGGAGGTGTCCTCGAACATCCAGAAACCGTCGCCGCCGTACATGTTTTCCCAACGCGAGTTACTGATGCCACCTGGGTAGGACGAATCGCCCACCCAAGAACTGTTGTCCTGCAGTCCTCCGTATACGTGGTATGGGTCCGAGTTGTCAGTACTCACGTGGTAGAACTGCGAAACCGGGAGGTTCATCTGATGTTTCCAGCGGTTTCCGCCGTCTTCACTGCGCCACAAGCCGCCATCGTCACCTGCAATCACGATGTTGGGGTTCTTGGGGTTGATCCACACGTCGTGGAAGTCGCCGTGCGCCCCGCCAGAAACCACGTTGAAGGTCTTGCCACCGTCAGTACTCAGCAACAAGACCAGGTCTGGCTTGAAGATTTTGTTCTGATCTTTCGGGTCAACGATCAGATTGCCGAAGTAAAACGGACGCCACACCACGAAGTTGCTGGCGTCTTCCTTGGTCCAGGTTGCGCCGCCATCCGCTGAGCGGTATAGCGCTCGTTTCTCCGCTTCAATATTGGCATAGACCACCTGCGGGTTCGAAGGCGCCACAGCGACGGCTACGCGTCCCCAGGGTTTGGGAGGCAGTCCCTTCGCATTCGCGTCATTGACTTCGCTCCAGTGGTCGCCGCCATCGGTGGACTTGAATAAACCGCTTCCCGCACCTCCCGAACGGAATGTCCAGCCCTGACGGCGGAAGTCCCACATTGAAGCGTAAATGGTCTTGGGTTCCTGACGGCTCATGGCCAGCAGTCCACAGCCGGTGGAACCATTCGCTCCCGCCAGAACTTTGGTCCACGACTTTCCGCCGTCGTTCGTCTTGAAGACACCACGCTCGTCGTTGTCGTTCCACAGATGCCCGGTGGCACAGACCAGAACATTGTTTCCATTTGTGGGATCGACCACAATCTTGGCGATGTGTTCACTGTCTTTCAGGCCGACGTTGGTCCAGTTCTCGCCGCCGTCGGTCGATTTGTACACGCCGTCACCCACGGACACACTGTTCCGAACCCACGATTCTCCAGTGCCGACCCAAACTGTTTTTGTATTGGAAGGATCAATCGCCACAGCGCCAATCGACTGCACGTCCTCACGATCGAACACCGGCCTGTAGGTAGTTCCCCCGTTCACCGACTTCCACACTCCGCCGCTGGCGGACCCGACAAACACCGTGATCCTTCCGTCCTGCTCCACAGCATCCAGAGCGGCGATTCGACCGCTCATGGTCGCCGAGCCGATGTTGCGCGCGGGCAGTCCTGAAACGGTCGCGGCGTCGTAACGGTAGGCCACCTGGCCCTCTGCAGGCGCGCAAAGCGAAGCCCCGGCCAACCACACACACACTGCCCAAGACTTAAGAACGGATACCTTCATGTCTGCCGATCCCTTCCAAGGTAAATAACTTTTCTAGGTAAGTCTGCTCAGCGAATCACTTAATTCCCACCATCCCGGACCCCTTTTCCTCGGTCCTCAGCGAGGGCGGAACCGCAAACTCGCCCGGGTCCATGGGCACGTTTACTTCAAGCTTTTCCACCGTGGTCGTCTGCGCCCCCGGATTACTTTTCGCACCCTGGGAGATAGAAAATGGAAACATCACCCCGGCCACCGGTTTATACGAACCCATATCGATCACAGTCTCACGAACCGAACCCCGGATGGACTCCTGAATTTCTTTGCGAATCTCCAGGTAGGTATCGGGATCGAGATAGTAGTAGATAATGTCGCCGTCCTTCTGAGTGACTTTCAAGCGCAGCGCATCGTCGCCGTCCACTACGTCGTGCCCCAGATACTCCACAGTGTTGCCCTTCTCCTTATAGTCCACCAGGGGACCGTCGAAATCGGCGTCGAAGAGCAGATCTCGCAGATCGTCTTCGCCCATGAGTTCGGGATCTTTGTGCCCACCGAAGGGTTGAATCTGCCAGCCGTGGACACCGTCGTAGGCCTGCACGCTGGTCATGCCCTGCAGCGAAAAAGTCTCGCGAACCAGATTCGGCCGCAAGTTGTCCTGCCCTGTGGCGCCCGTGAAGCCTCCACCTTTAAGTTTGCCCGTCACACGCATGGATTTGATGGCTTTGATCTTTTCGATCCCGCCTTTGGCTTCGATGTTTTTGTTGACGAGTTCCTCGGCGGTTTGACCGTAGACTACTAAGCTGAGGCACGAAACCGCGATCAGTAACATCACTACGTGACGCATGAAGGGAACTCCTGAATTTCGAGGGGCTTGAAAACTTGGAACGGATGACACAGTACTCTACGTGGTAGAGGACGTTCTTGCCAAGTCTTGGTGAGCAACGGATCTGGCGCCGGGATTGCTTTCCTTTCGCTAGCGACAGACTCTTCAAGAAATCTCCGCCTGCGCTCAATGTCTACGAAGATTTTCGTTGACACTACGAAGTCCTTCGTAGTAAGGTGCTGCCCTATGAGGAAGTCGCCCCTGAAACCGACTGCATCCGAACTCGAAATCCTGCATGTCCTGTGGTCGCGCGGGCCTTCTACCGTGCGCGAAGTCTACGCGACGTTGAACGAAAAACGTCCGTTAGGTTACACCAGCGTGCTGAAGCTTTTGCAGATCATGACGGTGAAAGGCACGGTGAGGCGGCGAGACGAAACCCAGAGGGCGCACGTCTATGAGGCATGCCTGCCGGCTGAGCAAACCAAACGACAGTTTGCCGGCGATGTGCTGCAGCGAGTATTTGAGGGATCAGCAAGCCAACTCATGATGCACGCGCTAGCCGGGCGGCGGGCTTCGCGAGAAGAAATCGACGAGTTACGGCGCCTGCTGGATGACTATGAAAGGAACCGCCGATGATGAACATTCTGACGAGTTGGCTATCCCCGAGTCTCATGCATGCCGTAGCTTGGACTCTGCTTCATTTTCTGTGGCAGGGCGCCGCTGTGGCGGCAATGGCTGCGGCCGCCATGGCTTTCTGCAACCGCGCCTCCGCGCGCTACGCGATCGCCCTGAGTGCGCTGGTGCTGATGCTCGCCGCGCCAGTCGCCACTCTGGTCGTTTTCAGCCAGATCCAATCCAATGACCGTAGTGCCGGTGCTGCCGTCGGGAGATCGCCTTTGTCCGTCGACCTGACTGGAGATCGTGCCGCGAGTGAGGTCGATTCGTTCGCTCCTGGAGTCGGTCGCAACCTGCCGGCCTGGAATTCGTTTTCCTGGCTCGTTGAAGCCTGGCTCGCTGGAGTGGCATTTTTCAGTCTGCGCTCGGCCGGTGGTTTCCTTCTTCTGGAACGGCAGCGCCGCAAACTGTCCACGAATGTGAGCGCCCGCGTACTCGAAATGTGCCAAACGCTGCAACGCCGCCTCGGCTTGAAGTGGGCGATCCGTTACTGCGAAGGCGAAGGGCTCCAGGCTCCGGCTGTGATTGGTTGGTTTCGCCCGGTTGTGTTCCTGCCTCTACGAGCCCTAACGGGTCTTTCCCAGGAGCAGCTTGAGTTAGTTGTGGCGCATGAACTTGCCCACATTCAGCGCCTCGATCCTTTCGTGAATGTTTTCCAGGTCGTAGTTGAGGCGCTGCTGTTCTACCATCCCGCCGTGTGGTGGCTGAATCGGCGCATTCGCACCGAGCGCGAGCACTGCTGTGATGATGCCGCAATCTCGCTCTGTGGCAACGCGGTCGAGTACGCGCGCGCTCTCACACTGATGGAAGAGTGGCGTAGCCTCCCCGTTCTGGCCATGGCAGCCAACCGTGGTCCACTCACGGAGCGCATTCTGCGCGTGCTCGGACTAGGGACTCTCCCCGCTGGAATGCGCGGGATCGGAATCACTGGTAGCGTGGTATGCCTGATGGCGGCTCTGGTCGCCGGAAACGCGCTGGTCGGGATCGCTCACGCTCGCCCGGTGATTTTGGGAATGGCATTGTCACCGCAAGCCGCGTCGGCAGCGTCCGAGAACCCGCAAACGCAAAAGCCTTCCCCGGCCCGCCCGGCGAGCGCGCAATTGGCAGCCGGCGCCAAGTCCGCCGCGACGGCCACTTCCTACATCGATGCAATGAAGGCCGCCGGCATGGGCGATCTTACGATCGACGAACTCGTAGCCATGAAGGTTCAAGGTGTCACGCCCGAGTATGTCCGCGAACTTCACGAACAGGGCTTGCATCCCGACGCCGATACCTTGATCGCCTTCCGGGTGCAAAACGTTACGGCCGCTTATATTCAGGAGCTGCGCGGGCTAGGGTTTAATCCCGGCGCGGACGAAATCATCGCTTTCAAGGTGCAGAATGTGAATGCAGATTATGTTCGCGGCCTGAAAGAAGTCGGCATTCAACCCAACCCGGACGAGATCATTGCTCTCAAAGTGCAGGGAGTGACTCCGGCTTACATCAAGGAACTTCGTGCCGCAGGTTTGAACCCCGATGCCGATCAGGTTATCGCCATGAAAGTCCAGGGCATCACACCTGCCTACATACACGATCTTCATGAACTCGGTCTGAAGCCGGATGGCGACGACCTGGTGGGTATGAAGGTTCAGGGCGTCAGTCCTGAATATGTGCGGGAGATTCAGGCGACAGGCCTCAAGCCCGGTGGCGACGACCTGATCGCCATGCGAGTGCAGGGCGTGACGGCAGAATACATCAAGGCTCTGCAAGCGGCCGGGTTCAAAATTAATGTCGACGATGTGGTCTCCGCTAAAGTGCAGGACATTACTCCCGAGTTCATCGAAAAGGTACGCCAGCACGGGTTCAAGGACCTCGACCTCGACAAGCTTATCGAACTGAAGCGCCTGAATATTCTGGAACCTCACGCTGATATTTAGAGGAGACGATTTTATGAGACTCCGCCAGACACTCTGTTTTCTAGTATTCGGATTCTGCGTGGTTTTCGGGGCGCTCCCAACCCGTGCAGCCGAGACCCGCAGCGGCGACTGGACTCTGGGCAAATCCGAGGAACCCGGCAAGGTCGAATTCTCGCTCATCGAGCGACACCACGACGGGATTTCGAGTCACCAGTCCGACTGGCCAGCCAGCGCGTTTCAGGGCGTGGACTTTTCCAAGTCCGGCCGCCAGGATGCGCATTTCACCATTTCCCGCGACGCGGGCAAGATCGACTGCGAAGGCTTTCTCAACGACGGGGAAGGCGCTGGCATTTTCCATTTCCAGGCTGACCCGAACTACCCGCACGAAATGCAGAGCCTCGGTTTTCCCGTGGACGACGAGAAGCAATTCAGCATGGCCGTGCAGGACGTAAGTCTGGAATTCGCGCGGCAAATGAAGAATGAACACCTCACCGATCTCGACACCGACAAGCTGATCGCATTCCGCATCTTCAACGTGAATCCGCAGTTCATCGAAGACCTGCGTGCGTCAGGATTGAAGATTTCCGACAGCGACAAGCTCGTGGCGTTCCGCATTCACGGCGTGTCCCCGCAGATGATTCGCAGCCTCCACCAGGCAGGCTACTCACCAGACGAAGATACGCTGATCGCGATGCGGATCCACGGTGCAACTCCTGAATGGATAGACGACCTCAAGAAACGCGGCTACGATCACATCGACCTCCAGCAGCTGATTGCATTCCGCATTCATGGGGTTTCGCCGGAGTTCATCGGCAAGTTGCAAGGGCTGGGATATACCCATCCTGAACCCGATCAGCTGATCGCGATGCGGATTCATAACGTCACGCCGGAATACATTGCCGGGCTCCGCACTCGTGGCATGGAGAAGCTGACGATTGACCAACTGGTGAGCCTCCGAATTCACGGCATCGACTAAGCCTTTTCCGGAAGTGGATTGGCCAAGAGAAGAAAAAAAGAAAAGCCGCCCTCCCGGGCGGCTTTCTGTCAAATGCACAGGATTCAATGCGTGAACGAAATGTTTAGCCCAGTGGTGAAAATAAGGTCGTTCTTCTTCGCCGTGGAAGGAGGATTGGTCACATAGATGTCGGAAAACTGGTTCTGCCATCCCAGCCACTTGCTGATCTTGGTCACCGTTCCAAAGTCAAAGGTGCCGCGATACTGGCTGGTGTCATTCATATCGGGATAGAAGTACAGTTTCTGCGTCACCACCGTACTGGCGCCCAGCTTTTGCGTCAATTCCTCACCCAAGGTCAAGGCGGCGAACTTGTCCGTCTTGCCGTATGAAGTGAAAGTGAGTGGCGTGGTGGGCGGCGTTACCGGAGGGCCGTTCGAGTAGGTCTCGTGGGTGTAGTTCGCGCCGGCAAAAAAGTCGAGTATAGTCCTGTCCGTGTTGATCGCGTGGAGTCCGAGACCGCCGTCGTACACGGCGCGCAGATCCAGTTCCTGCAGTTGATTGCTCATGAAGTCCGTGCCGACAAAAGCAAACATCCGCGCATTGATGTTGCGGTCGTAGCGGAAGAGGCCTTCTACCAGGTTTGCGATCGTCGCCGGCGACGCTCCCGGCGTGTTGTTCTCGGTGTAAACGGAACTTGCAGACAACGTGATCTTGTCGTGGATCGTCGGATGCATCGCATTGAATGCAAGCGCCAGGTTCTCAGTGTCGCTGTTACCGCGGGCCAGAGAAAAGCCTATGTTGGCCCCGCCGGTCCATCCCTGCCTCAATGTCGGATGCTGCGACTTGTCGTAAGCCGCCTGCTCCGCGTCGTTGCGGATCACCGTGACGTCTTCCCTGGGTGCCTCCACGGTGCCACTCGTCTTGGTCGCGATCTCTAGCTTGCCGTCACTCGTCGTGACCGTGCCGACGGCGGTCTTCCCGCCTTTCAGGTCAACGTGTAATTCCTGGTCGGTCGTAATTTGATCGATCGCCGCAAACTGGATGGTCACGTCTCCCGCGAACTCCGTGTGCAACACCACCGTCTTGCCATCAGACTTCACGATCTTCCCGGTCAAATGGTCACCGTTTTTCAGAGTGATCTGGTCAGCCAGCATCAGAGCCGACGACATCAGCATGAACACAACAACGCACTGCATCTTACGCAACACAGACTGATCCTCCACGGGATAAGAGATAGGTTCGGTAACGATCAAGATCGTAGCGATCTAAAATTCGGGACGAACAACGGGCCCAGGTTTGCTGAGTATCCAGCAAACGGGGAAAGCTCATGTAACCTGACGAAAGTGGCAGAGACTTGCCAGAGGACGCTGCTCGGGCTTCCTTCGGCGCATATACGCCGAAAACCCACGACGGGACCCCCCTACGCGGGAACCCAGTCAGCTCTTGGTTTCGGGTTTCTTGCTCTGGTCGGTTGAAGCCTGCGTGGGCGGTTGATCCTTCATGCCATCTTTCAGGGCACGGATCCCCTCACCCAGACCTTTTCCGAGTTCAGGCAGTTTCTTCGGGCCGAACACCAGCAGGGCGATGAAAAAAATCACCAGCAGGTGCATCGGTTGAAATAGACCTTCTAACATTTCGAAGCCTCCAGCGATGGCACCTTACAGGGTACGGAAGGATGCGGGGGAAGTCAATGGAAGGCCGTGCGCGGAGTGTCGCGCATGGGCTTCGACTGCCCGCAAAACATTGTGCCAGTTCGGTTTAGCATTGTTTAAGAGACCGCTGTTCCGTAGCCCCTCGCGAGCACCGCACTCCTTGTTACCTCCGTGACCTTACCCACAACGATGCTGACGGTCTATGTTCTGGAAGGCTGTTTTTCGGCAGGCACTTCTCTCAAACGGCACCACGAGCAGGCCAATCACGGGTTTAGGGAGTCCGGTGAAACTCAAGTTTGTTGTGCTTCTTGCTTTCCTGGGTCTGGTAGCTCTGTGCGCTGCCGATTCCGCCAACGTCAAGCCGCTCGCCACCAAGCCGCTCACAACCACTGAACTCGTGGCGTGGCTGGCTGGAGGCGTTACCAACGTGCGTCTGGGGCGACTGGTGCAGGAGCGCGGGCTGGCCACCGCTCCGGGAAAAGATGAACTCCGCCAGTTGCAGTCGGCTGGGGCCGATCAGAATCTTCTTCGCGTTCTTGGTTCCGTCAAAACCCCGTCTACCTCCGCAGCCGCTCCAATCTCTCCTGCCCTGCTAAACGCGGCGACAGCTGCGGCCCAGCAGAATTATCACGAAGCGGAATTGCAATTGCGAGAAGCCTTGCGCGGCGATCCCCAGAACAGCGCCCTGCACTTCGCTCTTAGCACGATGCTTCGTCAGCAGGATCAATGGGACGATGCCTTCGACGAGATCACTCTGTCGCTGCAGTTGAAACCGGACTTTCCCGAGAACCACGGCAGCCTTTCCTACATTTTTTATCGGATGGACGATGGCCCGAACGCGGTCGCCGAAGCGCGCACCGCATTAAGCATGGACCCGGAGAACTCTGAGGCTTATCAGTACCTGGGCCTCGGCTTTTACTCCAGCGGCGAATATGGCGCCGCGGTCCACGCGTTTGCGCAGTCTTTGTTACGCGATCCCGAGAACGCCGACAGTTATTACGACATGGGCATTGCCCTGCACGCCGCTGGTAACCTGCCGGCTGCGCTGGCCGCCTATGAAAGGGCCATCGGGCTTCGTCCCGACTTCTGGGAGGCGCATTCCAATTTAGCTTTGACCCTGCACGAAGAGGGCAAACTAGATCAAGCGGTGGCGGAATATCGCGAAACTAAGAAATTGGTTCCGGAAGAAGCCTCTGTCCGCAACAATCTGGGAAATACCTACTGCGACCAGGGCAAGTTCGATGAGGCGATCACCGAACTGCGCGAGCTCTACAAGCAGCACCCCGAATGGCAGGAGGGACACGGCTGCCTGGCCAGCGCGCTGATGGCAAAAAAGGATTACGAGGGTGCGATTGCAGAACTGCAGTTGGCGTTGCAACAGAATCCTTCCGGCGCCACTGAGCACCGCGTTTTGGGCCAGGCCCTTCTGCTGGATGGCAAGCCGGAAGAGGCGCTGCGCGAATTTCGCCTGGCGGTTTCCCTCAACCCTGATTCCGACGTGGCCCACCACTACCTGGGCACGGTCCTGTTCGAGCAGCAGCAGTTGCAGGCCGCGGAGAAAGAATTTCGTGAAGCGCTGCGGCTGAAGGCGTCCGCCGACAATCACTACTCGCTGGCAGCGTGCCTGATGAGCCTGGATCGCTACGAAGAGGCTCTTTCCGAGTTGGATCTGGCTGCGCGTCTCGATCCCGAACGCACTCTTTACCGTGCTCGCCGCGAAGAACTTCTCAAGCTGATGAAAGCCACGAGCAGTGCCCGGTAAAGGATCGCCGGCCGTGTGCGAGCCGGCCATTGTCCCATAGGCCAGTACCTCCGGGTGTACTGCCGGTGCTTCAGGCTGGCCTACAATCTGCCTACACTAAGAGAAGATTTTCCGGAGATGCAAGGATGGAAGCAACACGGCCCCAGCACGCAACGATTGGAGCGCGTCCACAGCACACGGTCGTGCGCGGAAATGATGCCAGCGGCCTCAATCCCGCAGCCTTGACCAACGGGCCCGCCGCGGTTGTGGGCAAATCCTCTGCGTACGGACTGCCCTGCGCCACTTGTCATCTCTACTACCCAGCCGATCTCGACGCGTGCCCCACGTGCCAGGGCAAGGAGCGGGTCGCCCCGGTCATGCGAATCGCAGCTGGCCAGGTATCGCAGAGCAGCACCGAGACTGCGCCTCCTCGCAAGGACGATGTTGCACAAACTGGCAAAGGTCCAAAACAAGCTGGCGCCGATCCCGACCTCGAGCGAGAGCAGTTTCTTCGTGAATTTAAATCTGAATTGGTTGCGGTGCATGCCGAGGTCACTAACGCGCCCGCGTACACTTGCAAGCTCGAGCACAACCATCCCGCCGGATCGCAACCTGCCGAGGTTTGCCAGCACTGCCATGATGGCCTGCAGGGTCGCCTCGACATTTGCGAAGCGGCCTTGCACATGGACCTGAAAGAAGCCGCGCAGATTATTTACGACGCGGTGTGGGCCGATCCTTCCGACCCGAGCAAGACGTACCGCAACGCTGCCAGCGCCTTGCTCACTGAGTTGCGCAAGCGTGCGGGTATGAATGCTGTGCGCGGCCCGTTCCATCCCATGGCCCACTGACGTAAAGTCCACCGCAACGGACAATCGCGAAGAGCACGGATTCGAATCCCGCGTCCGCGCAGAAAATCACGAACATCAGGCTGAATTCCCCGCCTAATGAGCCGCCGGCGTCGGCGACGTCATCAAGCTCACAAACATTTTGTAGAACTTCTCGGTGTCCAGATCCACCTGGATCTCAACGGGACGCGCGTCCAGTTTCGGTTTGTCTTTGTCGCTCCAGGTCAGAGTATTTCCGTATCCCGCTCCTTTGTCGAGATCTACCGCCATGTAACGAATCTCGCTCTTTGTGATCAGGGTCGGGTCGATCCACGCTGCCGCCGCAAGCTCGTCCCACATGATGTCGGCGCCGGGCCAGAACTGGGCAAAATGCGCCAGATAGCGTGCGAGCGGTGTGCCGCTGGCTTCGATCTCTTTGATCATGGCGGGAGTCAGATGAGTCTTGATGGAAATGTCAGTGGGCGTGCAGACGATTTTTTTCCAGGGCTCGCGGAGCACGATCTGCGCTGCCTCCGGATCGAACCAAAAATTGAATTCGTGGCGCGGATTGCTGGCGAACTCCGGGTTGTCGGTACGCGGACTTAAACTTCCGCCCATGAATACGAGTTCCTGCACGAGTTCTGCGAACCGCGGATCGATCGTGACCGCGAGCGCCAGGTTCGTCATCGGGCCGCCCTCGTAGATAGTTATTTCGCGGGGATATTTGTGCACCATCCGAATCAGAAAATGTATCGCGTCTTCGTCCGCAGGCTTGGTCGTGGGTTTTCCCTCGGGTAGCTCCGGCACCACGAAAGGCTCATGCCACCAGCGGTCATCCCATGCGCCCGCGTAGGCAACCTTCCCGTAACGCTGTTGCCACAGCTGGGCTTCCTCACGCCTTCGGACGAGGGGGAAAGCTGCTCCGGGGACAACCGGAATGTCAGTGCGTCCGATGATTTCAAGCAAGCGCAGCGTATGCGACACTTCCTCATCGCGCCACTGATCTCCACTCACCACCGTGATCCCCAGCACCTCCACCTGCGGCGATTGAATCAGCACCAGCAGCGTCTGCATGTTGCTGCCGCCAGGCCCGGAACAGTCTTCGTTGATGATGATTTTGCGCCGCGGCTGGGCGAAGCAGAGCATGGCGGTCAGGCAGTAGGCGATTAGGGCTACGGTTCTCTTGGTCGGCAAGACTAATCCCTCATGAATTGCGTTCATTTCCACAAGACAAAGGGCAGAGCGGGTGTCGCCCGTCTGCCCCGGAGGTTATTCACGCAACGTTCTAGAACGCAAGCCTGAGCGCAAATTGAATCAGGCGAGGATTGTTCACGGTGTTATTGATGACGCCGAAGCTCGAAGGAGTGTTGATGTCTTGCTGTCCGCTATCACCCAACCCCGACAAGTAGAATTGTGGATGGTTGAAAATGTTAAAGAACTCGGCCCGGAACTGCAAATTCATACCCTCATGGTGCGAAAACGGAAAATTCTTGATGACGGAGAAATCGGTGTTGACGAAACGAGGACCATAGACGGGCGCACGCGCGGCGGTTCCGAGTTCTCCTGCAGGAGCCTGTTCAAAGGCGCAGGGATTAAACCAATGCTGGTGAGTGTGAATCTGGGTGGGGCAGTTCGTGCCTCCAGGTTCAGGACCAGCCTTGTTCGGATCGCCCACTTGGTTCGGACGCTGAAGCGTAAATCCGTTGTAGGAGAAGAATGTTCCGGATTCATCCGCGCTGTCGACGACAAAAAGCGGGAATCCGGACGTGGCTCGTTCAATCAGGTCCACATGCCAATTTCCGAGCAAAGCATTCGTCGCGCCGTTCCAGTTTCCTCCAAAGTGCTTGCCTTTGCCAAAAGGCAGATCGTAAAGAACGCTGGCAGTAAAGCTGTCATTTAGATTTAGCTGGGATAGACCCCAGTCGAGTTTTTTCGTTCCGGGAAGTGGCCAATAGATGGCGCCAGGGTTGGTGCCAAGACCGTCAGGCATACCCGAGTCGAAGGTGCGTGACCAGGTGTAGCCCAGCAATGCGTAGAGCCCATGGCGCGTACTCTTGGTCTCAGCCTTGACTTCCAGAGAGTCATAGCGGGCGTTGCCCACGCTGTTGTTGCTGTTAACGCTTTGATAGGGGTCCGCGAACGGGAAATAACCCAAGCCACAACCCACCGTGTAGCCCGTCACTGGCGCAAAGCCGTCGGGGCAGGCATTCGGATCATTGAGGTTTTCATTTTCTTGACTGACCAGGATGTGTTGGCTGCGTGACCCGGCGTACCCGACGGTCAGCACAACATTACCCGGCAACAACCGCTCAACATTCAGATTGAACTGCTGGATCATTCCCTGCTTGAAATTAAGATTTGCGGATTGAATGCTCCCGGTATAACAGCCCGGGCTTACTGGCGCCGTGAGGATTCCGGCTGGCGGACATGCAGGATTCGTCGGAGCAATCTGCTGGAATCCGTACGAGAGACCGCAGCCTGGGGCGCCAAAAGGGTTGCACAAGCCCGTCGAAGAGAAAAAGGGCGTCAACAGGACATTCGGAAAGTTATCGGGGTCAATTTCCGCATAGTACGGAGGGTTCTGCCATAGCCCCTGTCCGCCCTGATTCCAGGCTGAATCGTGGAAAATCGCATACCCGGCACGGAGAACGGTTTTGTCGCCGCCCATCGGCTTCCACGAGAAACCGATGCGCGGTTCGAGTGCAGTTTTGTCGAACTGAATGCCAACGCGTCCATCGGTAGCGATGCAGTTCGTGCATCCACTCAAGGCCGGGCTATTTTTCGGGACATACCACTTGAGGTTTTGAATGTTGTAGTTCGACTGCCGATTCTGGGCTTCAGTCTCGGGAGTAGCCAGGGACCACGCGAGCCCGATATTCACGGTCAGGTTCTTGGTCATGCGCCAGTCATCCTGAACGAAGGGGCGCACCAGTTTCCAGCGGCGACCGGTAGTAGCCCCGAGGAACGTTTGATCGTGCGCGGCAAAAACTCCCATGCTGCCCAGGAGCAGGTCGGCGATGTCATCACCGGTTCCCAATCCGGCCTCAACGACATAGCCGTCCTGGAATGCATTGTTTCTTACATTCATTTGGTTCGCTCGAAAAACCAAACCGACGCGGATATTGTGTTTGCCCCGAATCAAATCGAGCGTGTCGGACAGCGAGTAGACGTTCGTTCCGCCCTGGTAAGGGGAATAGCCGCGGTCTCCGACCGAGAAGTAACTCGACATCTGGAACGACGTCAGGCCGCAGCTTTCGCAGTCTTTGGTCGACTGATTCAGGCTCGAGGGGTAGCCGGTGATGGCGTCGCACTGCGCCCCCAGATCCGCGCCGGGAATACCCAAATTCGCGGCTTCGCAACTGCCGGTGCCATACGAAAGAATGTGATTGAAAATCCGGCTGTAACCGGCGGTGAACTGGTTGATCAGGTTCGGTGAAAAGATGTGGGTTTCCGTGACTACGGCGTTGCGTCCATGATTATTGATGTACTGGTTGCTGCCGAAAGCGTTGGCTTCGGACCAGGTCGGGGAACCCCCAGGAACAAAGTTCGTGGCCTGATCATAGCTGAAGCGCGCAAATGCGGAATCCTTGTTGGAGAAATTGTGATCGAGGCGAACATCCCAAGTTCCTTCGTTGAGTTTGCGCACGGGCTGGTTGACGTAGTTGTAGCCGGTGGCGTTCGGAGCATTCGGAGCAGGATACAGCTGGACAACCTTTGCCCCAATGCCATTAATCAGGCCCTTTGGAATCACGTTGCAAGTCTTGCCAGGGGTTTGGCTGCCATCTGCAAGCACCGGCTCGGGAGTGGTGCCGGATGAGCACTGAAAGGTCCCAGGTTCTCCTGTAATTCCGTTTTGGTTGGCATACGGGTTCACAAGTTGTATGCCCAGTGGGTTGTTGGTGAAATCGTAATCACCATTCGCATCCGGCGTGGTCATGGCGGTGTTTGGGACATAACCCGTGAAGGTTACGCCCTCCCGCTGCATCTTGGCCTGATAATCCACAAAGAAGAAGGTCTTATCGGTCTTGATAGGGCCGCCCAGCGAACCCCCAAATTGGTTCAGGTTGAATTTTTGGGCAGACGTGGAGAAGTACGGGCTGGCATCGAGCTTGGTATTGCGGAAGTACTCGAATAGCGAGCCGTGAAATTTGTTCGATCCTGATTTCGTGGTGACCAATACGGTTGGCCCGGCGCGTTCTCCGTATTCAGCAGAATAGTTATAGGTCAGCACCTTGAATTCCTGGATGTCGTCAATGTCCGGAAAGATCGCGATCCCACCTTCATCCAGCTGGTTGTTATCGTTGCCGTCGAGCAGCCAATCGGTTTCCTGCTCGCGCGAGCCACCAACTGAAAGTGAAAAAGATCCGCGTGTAGCGGCTTCACTACTGGCAGCATTCGTGAAAAAACTGACTGGACTCGTCGACGCAGTCGTTCCCGGCGCAAGTGTCGCGAGTTGGACGAAGTTACGTCCGTTCAATGGAAGCTCAGCAACCTGCTCGGACGTGATGACCTGACCGAGAGTGGGAGTGGTTGTCTCTACGGCAACTTCGGTGGCGCTTACCTCCACACTGGTGCTGACAGAAGCAGGAACTAGCTGGAAATCCAGCTCACGTTGTTCGTCGACCTGCAGGCGAAGGTTCTTGCTTTCGGCGGCTTTGAATCCCGACCCTTCCACTCGAATCGTATAGTCGCCAACCGGGAGCAGGGGAACGAGGTAATGCCCGGTATCGTCAGTCTTGGTTTCGCGGGAGGTGTTCGTGGCTTGGGCTGTGATGGTGACTTTGGCGCTGGGCACCACGGCTCCAGAGTTATCTGAAACCGTGCCTGAGAAACTTCCGGTTGCCTGACCGTAGAGGAGTGGACATAGCGAGAAGACCAGAAAACAGCAACAACCGACGAGCAGCGCCTTCTTGTTCAGCATTCGAACCCCTTTTCGGCGGCCCTCAACCGAACGAAAAAGTTTCCCCTGCTCTTGAAAGTTGAAAGCCTTAGCCGTAGAAGGGCCTTATAAATGGGCCGCTATTCCGAAGTCAAGATTTTTCGCCCGCAGATGGAGGCTACTCGCCGCGATCTTTTCGCGTCGACGCATGCAAGATTTGCGGTTGACTTAGTCGACATTGGCAAACCCGTCGAAACAAATGCGGTCAACGCCAAGCGCAGCGCGCACTTGCACTCATCTTGTGAGACGCCACAGAGAGTTGTGAGTGTTAAGACGATTTCAAACGGAACCGGTCCCGGATCGGGATTTCCATTCTGCGTCGAAACGCTGGCGATCATAAAAAGACTTCTGCGTTCCCACGCCGATGGTCGAGAGTCCCGCGTACAAATTAGCGCGCCGCACCGCCTCTTGTTCCGGTGTGCCTTCGGCAAGGAACACGGCAAAGCTGCCAATAAACGCATCGCCCGCACCCGTGCTGTCGATACTCCTCATCGGAAACGCGGGTACGTGTTCGCTGCTCTCATGGCTAACGAGAAGGGAACCTTTCGCACCGAGCGTGATGATGACTCGGCGAATGCCGCCAGCCACAAGTTGGCCAGCGCACTGCTTCGCGTCCTCGACGCTGCGCACGGCGATTCCAGTGATCGACTCAGCCTCGCTTTCGTTGGGCACGAAGTAGTCGAGGTTCGCCAGCGTCCGCAGGTCAACCGGTTGTGCCGGCGCAGGATTCACGATGCACCGAACGCCGTGCTTTCGCGCGAACGCGACGGTGTGATAAACGGTTTCGAGCGGAATCTCAAACTGCAGCACGATGCAGTCGGCGGTTTTCAATGTCTCCGCAGCGGCATCCACATCGGCCGGCTTCAACGCGTCATTCGCTCCTTTGACCACCAGGATGCGGTTTTGCCCACTAGGATCGACAAAGATAGGCGCAACGCCACTCGATAGTCCCTCAACCGGCTTGACGTGCGTCGCATCAATATCAAGCTTCTTGAAGTTCTCAATCGTGGCCGGACCGAACAGGTCGCTTCCCACGCGCGCCACCATGAACACTTCCGCCCCGCATAACCGCGCCGCAACCGCCTGATTCGCACCTTTGCCGCCGAAGCCGAGATCGAACTTCTGTCCGAATAAGGTTTCACCGGGTTTCGGGAATCGATCCGTAAAAGTCGTCAGGTCGACATTGGCACTGCCAATCACCGCGATGCGAGGTCGCTTTGCCATAGTGCTTCGTGCAGGAAATCCCCGTGCAGAGATCTTCGCACAGAAGATCGTTAGGAACGCCCGAGTCTATTAAGCGATCCGAATCGTGTCAACGCCAGATTTGTGAGGCGAGCGTCAGGGCGCTCTGCGGGGATCATCGACCCATCAGCGAAATCTCCACCGCCTTTATCCTTGACACGATTTCGGTTGCGACGCTAGGCTACCTCGCTGCTTCGGCACCGTGGACAAATGGAAGACAAATAGATTCGCCCGCCTTTCGCGGATTCGCAAGCTGCCCAAAGGAGCCACCATGTTTACTCCACACAGTCTCCAGATTGCACTGCTCATGATGGCCACGAGCGCCATCTGTTGGGGTTCGTGGGCGAACACCTACAAAGGCGTCAAGAATTATCGCTTCGAGCTTTTTTACTGGGACTATGCGATCGGCATCTTCCTGGTCTCCCTGATTCTTGCCCTGACCATGGGAAGCGCCGGCCACGATTCCACCAGCTTCCTGAACAACGTTCACTCCGCAGACACTTCGAATATTGTGAACGCACTGATCGGCGGGGCTCTGTTCAACCTGGCCAATCTTTTGCTTGTCGCTGCAATTGACATGGCTGGGCTGGCTGTAGCTTTCCCCATTTCGAT
>Ga0302326_10000876_pt1 | contig 79057 bp, 67 predicted proteins | sample Palsa_T0_3_FD_202264 | JGI IMG/M metagenome (GOLD analysis project Ga0302326, IMG submission 202264) | Peat permafrost microbial communities from Stordalen Mire near Abisko, Sweden - Palsa_T0_3 | ecosystem: Environmental > Terrestrial > Soil > Palsa > Peat permafrost | place: Sweden: Abisko...
CTGATCAACCATCCATCATGAATCGTGAATATCACAAGGGTTATAGCCAGGAATTGCATCGGGATATGGAAGCGCTGGTTTATGGGTATGCGGGGATGCCGCTGCTGGTGTTTCCGACCTCGATGGGGAGATTTTTCGAGTATGAAGACCGGGGGATGATTGGGGTGCTGGCGCCGAAGATTGAGCGCGGCGAGCTGCAGGTGTTTTGTCCGGACGCCGTGGATACCGAGAGTTGGTACAACAAGGGGGTGCATCCGCGGGTGCGGGTGCTGCGGCATTTGCAGTATGAGCGCTACATTCTGCATGAGTTTTTGCCGTTTATTAAGTGGAAGAATCAGAATTGGCAGCTGGCGGTGACGGGGTGCAGTTTTGGGGGATACCACGCGGTGAATTTTGCGTTCAAGCATCCGGATGTGGTGACGCATTGCATTAGCATGAGCGGGGCGTTTGATATTCACCAGTTTCTGGATGGGTATTACGACAATGATTGTTATTTCAATAATCCTCCGGACTATGTTCCGAACATGACGGACGACTGGTTTTTGAGCCGGTACCGGCAGATGAAGATTGTGCTGGGATCGGCGGATTGGGATATGTGTCTGGATCAGAACGTGAAGTTTTCGGCGATTTTGAATGGGAAGGCGATTCCGCACTGGCTGGACGTTTGGGGGGACAATTCGAAGCATGATTGGCCGTTGTGGTTGAGGATGGCGGGGAAGTATTTTTAGGGTGGGCGCCCATGATCAGCAAAGAGCAGCGGCAACGAGCGCTAGATGACATTCGAGAGAATATCGCTCGAAGTGGGCAGCATATTTATATGGTTTTGGGCGAGACCATACCACGCTTCGCCTATACGATCGGGTTGAGCGAAACAATCGGCGTCGAACTCATCTTGGCAGGCAGCATCTTCTACATGCGAGACGAGGTCGAGAAGATCATCCTTAACACTCTTGCTCTCTTAAAGGCGTCTCGCGAAGTGAAGGTTATCGAGATCGCCGGGTTAGGTTCGTTTACACTCCGCGATGTCGATGGCAGTTGGGCAAAAGAATTGACGCTGGGAGTGTTCGATTACTACCAGAAGAAAGACATTCCGGCGCTTCAGATCGTTCCAGATCAAGACCACTGGACCATTGACGTTCCGAATATGAGCGTACCTTGGAGTCCCGCCCAGGAACCCGTATGGAAATGGCTGCGCGAGCCATGGACTTATCCGGCCGGCAAAGACTCAACGGCGGTAACCGATCTAGCTGCACTTCGCGGAGATCGAATCACGGAAGCTTGCCGCTGGGAGGAGGGCGAGTGGGAACTCTTTGCCGGTGCAGGACCCGACGTCGCAAAGGACGAAATGCGTGTCGTTGCGCTTGGAACGCTGCTGGCTGCGGATCCGTCTCTGGAGCCGGTCGTTAGCCTGCCAGTCGGGAGTGGACTGTGGCGCGACGAGGTATCGGAGTGGCAGCCCTGGCGACGGGTAGAAGGTAGGGATCCTTCGACTGCGTAAGTGCTCCGCTTCGCGGAGCACTTACTTCGCTCAGGATGACAGGGCGAAAAGCAGGTTCCTCACCGGGCTTTCAGCCCGGTTCGGAATGACAGGACGTGAAAGAGGAACAGGGAGAGTAACTGCAAATGAAGAAGATTGGGATTTTGTTTGGGATGGAGAATACGTTTCCGCCGGCGTTGGTGGAGAAGATTAATGCGATGGGAGTCGACGGCGTGGAGGCGGAGTTTGTGAAGATTGGTGGGATTCGGATGGATGAGCCGAAGAAGTATGACGTCATCATCGATCGGATTTCGCAGGATATTGAGTTTTATCGGGCTTACTTGAAGAATGCGGCTTTGCAGGGGACGATTGTCGTCAACAATCCGTTCTGGTGGACGGCGGACGACAAGTTTTTTAATTATGCGCTGGCGCACAAGATGGGCGTCGCGATTCCTCCGACGGTGGTGCTGCCGCACAACAAGCATCCCGAGGGGACGACGGATCAGTCGATGCGGAATTTGATTTTTCCGCTGAACTGGCAGGAGCTGTTTGACTACGTGGGGTTTCCGGCGTTTTTGAAGCCTTACTCTGGCGGCGGGTGGAAGCATGTGTATCACGTGCATAATCCGGAGGAATTTTTTCATCATTACAACCAGACGGGGCGGTTGTGCATGACGCTGCAGCATGGCGTCGAGTTTGAGGAGTATTACCGGTGCTATGTGGTGGGGCAGGAAAAAGTGCACATCATGAAGTACGATCCGCGGGCGCCGCATCATGAGCGGTATGTGAAGGGGAATCCGCCGCCGTCGTCGGCGGCGCTGCGGGATCGCATGGTAAAGGACGCGTTGTCGCTTTGCCGGGCTTTGGGGTACGACTTGAATACGGTGGAGTTTGCGGTGGAGGGGGGAGTGCCGTATGCGATTGACTTTTTGAATCCAGCGCCGGATGCGGAGATTACGTCGGTGGGACAGGAGAATTTTGACTGGATTGTGAATGCGGTGGCGGAGATGGCGGTGAAGATGGCTACGTCTGGTGAGAGTCCGGTGAAGGAGTTGCGGTGGGCGGGGTTTTTGGCGGGGGGTTCTTCAGGCAAACCGGAGAAGAAGGGGGAACCGGAGTGGGTGGCGGCGCGGAAGCGGAAGCCAGGGAAGTAGTAAGTCACCGGCAAAACCTAGCCAAGCTGCGCTTGGCGTGGACTGTCCCCACATTCCTTTCGCGAACTCCCTGACGGGCCTCGGGCACTATTTTGCTGATAGGGGTCCTTCGACTGCGTAAGTGCTCCGCTTCGCGGAGCACTTACTTCGCTCAGGATGACAGGGCTTTGGGGTCTTATGCGAAAAGGTAAGGTTGCGAAGTCGGTGGAGGAATATCTGGCTGGCACGCCGGAGCCGGCGCGATCGACTTTGAAACACATCCGTGCGGTGATTCGGGCGGTGGTGCCGAAGGAAGCCACCGAAGTCATCAGTTATGGGATGCCGATGTTTCAGTACAACGGGATGCTGGTGGCTTACGCGGCGTTTAAGAATCATTGCAGTTTGTTTCCGACGGGGTCGGGGGTGTTGGATCGGTTTGAGAAGGAACTCGCCGGATATCGGACTTCGAAGGGGACGATTCAGTTTCCTGCTGACAAGCCTTTGCCGGATGCGTTGGTGAAGAAGATCGTGCGGGCGCGGGTGAAGGAGAACGCGGAGTGGGACTGAGGGGCGTTGTTATACTGTTAACGTTGGTTCCGCCCACCCTTTCGCAAAGTGCGCGAAAGGATGGGGCACCCACGGTTTTGGTTGTGCCGGCGAAGCCTAGGTTCCTCGCTTCGCTCGGAATGACAAGAGATAGCTAGAGTGACAAAGAAGTAAAACATGCCTCCTACTTTTACCATCGGGATTGAAGAGGAATATCAGACCATTGATCCGGAGACTCGGGATCTGCGCTCGCATATTCAGGCGGAGCTTTTGCAGAAGGGGAAGATATTGCTGCAGGAGCGGGTGAAGGCGGAGATGCACCAGTCGGTGATTGAGGTGGGAACGGGGATTTGCAACAACATTAAGGAAGCCAAGTCGGAAGTGAAGATGCTGCGGCGGGGGATTGTGCGGCTGGCCACGGAGAATGGGCTGCGGCTGGCGTCGGTGGCGACGCATCCGTTTTCGGATTGGCGGGTGCAGGAGATTTATCCGGACGACCGGTATAAGGGGATTGTTGAGGACTTGCAGCTGGTGGCGCGGGCGAATTTAATTTTTGGGCTGCACGTGCATATTGGGATTGAGGATCGCGAGACGGCGATCCACATGATGAATCATGCGCGGTATTTTCTGCCGCATATTCTTGCTTTGTCGACCAATTCGCCGTTCTGGCTGGGGATGAATACCGGGTTGAAATCGTACCGGTGCAAGGTGTTTGACAAATTTCCGCGGACGAATATTCCGGATTATTTTCCGAGTTGGGGCGAGTACGAAAACTTTGTCAAGCTGCTGATCAAGACCAACTGCATCGATAATGCGAAAAAGATCTGGTGGGATATTCGGCCGCATCCGTTTTTCAATACGATTGAGTTTCGGGTGTGCGATGTGCCCATGCGGGCGGATGAGACGATTGCGATTGCGGCGCTGATTCAGGCGACGGTGGCGAAGCTGCATAAGTTGTATACGGCGAACCAGGGGTTTCGGCTGTACCGGCGGGCGCTGATCATGGAAAATAAATGGCGGGCGTCGCGTTACGGGCTGGATGGACTGATGATCGATTTCGGGAAGCAGACTGAAGTTTCAACGCGGGATTTGATTCATGAGTATTTGGAGTTCGTGGACGATGTGGTGGATGAACTGGACTCGCGCGAGGAATTGAATTACATCCACAGGATTCTGGAGCACGGCAGCGGAGCCGACCGGCAATTGCGGGTGTTTGAGCAGACTGGGGATTTGAAGAAGGTTGTCGATTACATTGTGGAGGAGACGGCGGCGGGGCTGGAGGAAGAGCCGGCGGAGGTACGTAGAGTAGGGTGATGAGTCATTCTGGAGAACAAGTTAGTCCTGCCAACCAAGTCAAAAACCCCACCCTCTCGCATAAACCGCGAGAAGGGTGGGGCACCCACGTTTCTGGTGGATCCCTCGATATTCCTTTTGATCCTGAATACACACCTGGGGCCGTCAATGCGGTTCGCGTATGTTTGCGGGTGCAGGCTGAGGAACAGGTATGCGTGATCACGGACGAGGCGACGATTGAGATCGCGGCGGCGGTTGTACGTGAAGTGGAGAAGGTGGGGGCGCCTTATCATGCGTGGGTGTTGGAGGAGTTGGGGCCGCGTCCGCTGACTGATTTGCCGCGGGAAATTTTGGACGATCTGGAGAAGTGCCAGGTTTCGATTTTTGCGGTGCAGGCGCAGACCCGGGAATTGCGATCGCGGATTCAGATGACTGAGGTGGTGAACCGGCGCAAGATTCGGCACGCCCACATGGTGAACATCAACCGGCAGATCATGCTGGAGGGGATGCGGGCGGATTTTCAGAGAGTGGACCGGCTGAGCGCGAAGGTGATTGCGATGGTGCGCAAGGCGCGGCAGGTGCGGGCGACGACAGCGGCGGGGACGGAGCTGACGGCGGATTTGAATCCGAATTACAAGTGGCTGAAGACTAGCGGGATTATTACTCCGGAGAAGTGGGGCAATTTGCCGGGCGGGGAAATTTTTACTACGCCGGGCGAGGTGAATGGGACCTTTGTGATTGATGGGGTGGTGGGCGATTATTTGTGCGCGAAGTTTGGAGATTTGAAAGAGAATCCGCTGACGGTGCGGGTTGTGGGCAACCGGCTGACGGAGGCGCATTCGGAGAATCGCGAACTGGAAGACGATTTCTGGAAGTATACGCATACTGATGAGAACAGCGACCGAGTGGGGGAGTTCGCCATTGGGACGAACATTGATTTAAAGGAAGTGATTGGGCAGATTCTGCAGGATGAGAAATATCCTGGAGTGCATATTGCGTTTGGGAATCCGTATGGGGCGCATACGGGGGCAGAATGGGATTCGACTACGCATATTGATGTGGTGGGAAGGAAGTTTAATATCTGGGTGGACGATGAGCAGATTATGCGGGAGGGGAAGTTTTTGGTGGAGGGGTGAAAGAAGCCGTTAGCTCTTGGCTTTTAGCTCTTAGCTCTTAGCTCTTAGCTTTTAGCTTTTAGCTTCCTTGGTTTTCGCATCTGGGCGGACCGAAAGCATTTGGCGCTGCAAACGAAGAGCAGGTTCCTCCACTTCGCTTCGCTCCGGTCGGAATGACAAAACTTTTTTGTGCGTAGGGGTTCTTTTTATCCGTAGGGATCCTTCGACTTCAAGAAGCGCTCACTTTGTGAGCGCTTTTCTCCGCTCAGGATGACAGGGATTATGATTCCTTCTTTACGAAAGACGTTCAACGATAACTTTACTGCGGAGAAGTATCAGGGATTTTTGCGGCGGGTGGATGGGGTTTGTGGGACGCATGTTGAGTTTCGGCTGTCGGAGACGCCTTGTTTTTTTCCGAAGGCGCTGATTGAGCGGATGGCGGGCGACGGCGAGGAATTGATTCGGCAGTTAGTGGATAGTCCTGGGTATCGGGTGAAGTCGGAGTTGGCGGTGCCGGCGGAGTTTAGGGTGCCGAATGAGCCGGATCATCCTATGTTTGTGCAGGTGGATTTTGGGCTGGTACGGGATGCTACTGGCGACTTGCAGCCGAAGTTGGTGGAGTTGCAGGCGTTTCCTTCTCTTTATGCGTATCAGGGGCCGCTGGCGGAGGCGTATCTCGACGTGTATGGGCTGCGGGAGAAAAGCGGGTTCCTCACTGCCGCTTCGCGGCAGTTCGGAATGACAAGCCAAGAGGCTGAACCTACCGGTTCTGAGCTGAGGTATTTTCTGGGCGGGCTTGACGACAAATCTTATCGCGAACTTTTGCGGCGGGCGATTGTGGGGGAGCATGATCCGGAGAATGTGATTTTGATGGAGATTGATCCGCTGCATCAGAAGACGCTGCCGGATTTTCTGCTGACTGAAAAGATGCTGGGAGTACGGGCTGTCGATATTGTCGACATCAGAAAAGACGGGGCGCGTCTTTATTACGAGCGGGGCGGGAAACGGATTCCGATTGAGCGGATTTATAACCGGACGATCGTGGATGAGCTGCAGCGGAAGAATGTGAAGCTTGCGTTTGATTGGCGGGACGAGCTGGATGTCGAGTGGGCGGGACATCCGAATTGGTATTTTCGGATTTCGAAGTTTTCGATTCCTTACTTGAAGCATGATTCTGTGCCGAAGACTTTTTTCTTAGACCGGGTGGAAGAGACGCCGGCTGATTTGGAGAATTATGTTTTGAAGCCGCTGTATTCGTTTGCCGGGCTGGGGGTGGTGATTGCGCCGACGAAGGAAGATATTGCGGCGATTCCGGCGGAGAAGCGGGCTGACTATATTTTGCAGGAGCGGATGCAGTTTGAGCCGGTGATTGCGACTCCGCTGGGCGGGACGAAGGCGGAGGTGCGGGTGATGTATGTTTGGCTGGATGAGTTGAGGCCGGTGCTGACGATTATCCGCATGGGGCGAGGGTTGATGATGGGCGTGGATCATAATAAGAATATGGAGTGGGTGGGGGCGTCGGCGGGGTTTTATCTGGAGTGATGTGCGGGGGCTGAAGAATGTGCGTGAGAACTTGTGACGTCCCTCCGGGACTGGTGCCACCTTCCCGCTTTACCCAGCGCTGAAGCGCTGGGCTAAGTTAGGCCGCCCCTCCGGGGCTAAATTCTTGGGCATCCATTCCACCAGATTTTCGGAAAACTAGTTCTCACGCACACTCTGAAGCCCCGGTCGCAGAAGACGCGAGAAATGGGGCATCCTGTTTCGGATGAGCCTTGGTGAATTTCTGGGGGCGGTTATTTTAGCTTCACGAAGAGCAGGACGAAGATTGCCCATACGCCGACGGTGAGGGGGAACTGCACTACGGCGGCATCGCGCATGGCATTTCCTCTGGGCAGCGCGTAGGTCAGCAGCAACATGGCGAGAGCGGTCAGCACTCCTACGGCAAATCGGCTTTTCCAATTCATGTTCGTCCCTCCTGGTATTTCACCCCAATATTGTCAGCCCGACATCCTCCGCGTGGGCCAGCGCCTACGGGATCTTGCGAATGGGGTGTGATTGTACAACAGTTGGCTGGCTTGCTAATGGAAAAAGGGGCGCTGGCGCAGTCGACTTCACTACAACTGGCGAAGCGCGGGAGATCCCTTCGGCTTCGCTCAGGGCAGGCTCTTCCCTTCGCCTGAAGAACGGCTCCGGTCAGGATGACGTCGACTGTAAGGTTGCCCGCCAGGATTCAAAACGGCACTGAAACTAAAACTACGCTGGGGCTGTCTCCGCCTCCAGGCGGCGGCTGATTAGAATTCCTCCGGCTACTAGCGCGATGGTAAGGGCGGCGAAGAGGAGCATCCATCCCCAATATTGCATGGGATGGCGGAGGGCGCGGATGAAGTGGCGGCCGTAGAGGTCGGCGACGAGGGCGATGGCGGAATAGCGGACGGCGCGGCTTAGGGTGACGATGATCAGGAACTTTCCGAGGGGGAAATCGGAGGCGCCGGCGGCCGCGAAAAACATGCTGGTCGGGGTGGGGATGGGAATGGCCGTGGAAGCGATGAGGGTTCCAGTGCCCCACCTCTTGAACAGCTTCAGAAACTTCGCCAGCTTGCTTTTCTTGAATTTGCTTTCGAGGTACGCCGAGCCGGCATGGCGCGCAACGCGGAAAGTGAGGTAGGCACCGATAACCGATCCGGCCGTGGCGGTGGCAGCGTACTCATACCAGGGATTACGGTGCGTAGCCGACAAAACGGCAGTGAGAATGTCGGGACCACCAAAGGTTGGGATGGGAGAACTGTCGAGGATGGCGACAAAGAACAGCCCGAATGCGCCCAGGTGGCGCAGGGTCGAGGCAAAGGTCCGGGGGGCGGGGCGTTTTTTGAGCGGGGCGAGGAGGTTCAGCATTTCGAAATATATCCTTGTTCGCAATATACCAAGGCGCGCGGGGTTTCAGGGGGCGCGGGGGCTAAGGCCCCACTCATTTTTTGGGGCTGACGCGGCGCTAAAGCGCCGCTCTTCCACGGGGTCACTCACGAAGTGCCGGGGCCGCGGGCTAACAGCAGGTTCCTCACCGGGCTTTCAGCCGATTCGGAATGACAAAAATTAACCATATTCAAACTGACCCTCGGAGCGCGGCTCGCGGCGTTGCTCACACTGCCGTTCGCGGGCGGGGCTGCAGGCGTTGGGAAATAAGGGAGTTGACCGGATTCTGCTGGGGGCCTAACATTACCGCCAAGTAAGGTCGCACTCTCTCATGATTGGCCAGCAGGTCTCCCATTACCGCATCGTTGGCAAGCTTGGCGGCGGGGGTATGGGCGTGGTTTATGAGGCCGAGGACTTGAAGCTGGGGCGGCACGTTGCGCTGAAGTTTATTCCTGACAATCTGGCTCACGACCCCAAGTCGCTGGAGCGATTTACACGCGAGGCGCGGGCGGCGTCGCAATTGAACCATCCTAATATCTGCACCATCCACGGCATAGAAGATAACAACGGGCATCCTTTTATTGTGATGGAGAAGCTCGACGGGGAGAGCCTCAAGCAGCACATCGCGGGGCATGCGATGGTGGTCGAGGAAGTGCTGGATGTGGGAGTGCAGGTGGCGGACGCGCTGGTGGCGTCGCATGCCAAGGGGATTGTGCATCGCGACATTAAGCCGGCGAATATTTTTCTAACGCCGAGCCATCAGGTAAAAGTGCTCGACTTTGGATTGGCAAAACTGGTTCACAATCCGGGCGAAGACGACGCGGCGGCGGACAATTCGCTGACTGCGGTGGGCGTGATTCCGGGAACGGCGGTGTATATGTCGCCGGAGCAGGCGCGGAGCGAGACCATCGACGCGCGCAGCGACCTGTTTTCGTTCGGCGTGGTGCTGTATGAAATGTCCACGGGAAAGAAGCCGTTTACCGGAAACAATTCGCTGGTGACGCTGGACGCGGTGCTGCATTCGAAGCCGGTGCCGCCGAAGGATTTGAATCCGAAGATTCCGATCGAGCTGGAAGGGATTATCGGGAAGGCGATGGAGAAGGACCGAAACCATCGCTACCAGAGCGCGGCGGAAATGCGGTCGGATCTGGCGCTGCTGAAGCGCGAGACCGAGTCGGGAACGATCAAGAGTGGAAGCAATACCGCGAAGCTTCGATCCGTGGGGACGAAAACGTTTGGCAGGAATTCGCGGCTGCAGATGTTTCTGCTGCTGGGGATGGCTGGCCTGCTGCTGGCCGTACTGGCTTCAGTGGGAGCGTGGTGGTACAACCACCGCGAAGTGGCTAACGCGGAGCAGCGCAATGCGATTGCGGTGCTGCCGCTGCAGAATATGAATGGAGATTTCAACATCGATTATTTGCGGTTTGCACTGGCGGATGAATTGTCGAGCGTGCTGACCTATTCGCGGTCTTTGGACGTGCGGCCTTCTTCGGTCACGCGCAAGTATGTGGCGCTGGATGTCGATCCGAAGAAAGTGGGCCAGGAACTGCGTGTCGGACGGCTGCTGCAAGGCCATTTCATGAAGCAGGGCAATCAGCTTACGGTGACGCTGGAAGCGATTGATGTACCGACCGAACGGGTGCTGTGGCAGTCGACGGTTACGACGAAGGCCGACGATTTGATCGGACTGCAGGAACAGCTGACCACGCAGGTGCAACATGGGCTGCTGCCGATTCTCGGCGGGGCGGGTGGTGGAGTGGAGTCGGCGGCGTCGCGACCGAAGAATCAGCAGGCCTATGACTTCTACTTGCGAAGCGTGGCCGTGCCACACGATCCGGCGCCGAACAAAGAAGCGATCAAGATGCTGGAGTGGGCGGTGGGCATTGATCCGACGTATGCGCCGGCGTGGGAAGCTCTGGGGCAGAGATATTACTACGACTCGACGTATGGCGGGGGCGGGGAGACGATGTTCCAGCGTTCGAATTCGGCGTATGAACGGGCGTTGAGCCTGGACCCGAATCGGATGATGGCGGCGAGCAACCTGATTACGGCGCGAGTGGAACGCGGAGACCTGGGACGGGCCTACGATGCGGCGACGGATCTGGTGCGGCGGCGTCCGCAGAGCGCCGACGCGCACTTTGCTTTGAGCTATGTGCTGCGCTATGCGGGGATGCTCGAACTTTCGATACAGGAATGCAAGACGGCGCGGCAACTCGATCCGGGGAATTTCGCTTTCCGCTCGTGCGCCTGGTCGTTTCTGGAGGACGGCAAGACGGACGGGGCCATGGATTTTGTGCACCTGGATGCGGGGTCGGAGTGGGCGGCGTGGGTGACTCCGTATGTAGACCTGGCGGAGGGAAATTTGGCGGAGACGCGGTCCGCGGCCAGGAATATGGGGAAGGGCTCGACGTATCACCGCGAACTGATGGAGGCGTGCACGGCGGCGCAGAAGCCGGGGGACCTGGCCCGGATAGTGCGCGAACAAGAATCGTCGGTGATGATGGAACCGGATGCCGAGGCGTGGTATCACGTGGGGGCGCTGATGGCGTATTGCGGGCAGAGTGAACCGGCGCTGCGCCTGCTGAAAGCGGCGGTGCAGCAGAATTATTGCGCATACTCGGCGCTGCTGGATGATCCGCTATTGAAGGACTTACGCAAGGAAACGGCGTTTAATGAGGTGCTGACGGCTTCCAGCAACTGCCAGGCGGTGTTGAAGGAAGGACGACAGTGACAGAGCTCTTAGCTATTGGCTCTTAGCTATTGGCTCTTAGCTATTGGCTCTTAGCTATTGGCTCTTAGCTATTAGCTCAGACTCTCGCCTCCGGCCTCGATCTCAGAAAACAATTATGAAAAGGGTTACGCGGCGGGCGTTGCTGCAGTCGTCGATTCTGGGCGTGGCGGCGATGCATGTGCCTGCGGTCGCGGGTGCGATTGCGCGGAAGGGGCGCATTCGTCAGTCGGTTTGCCGGTGGTGTTATTCGCGTATTCCTGTCGATCAGCTGGCGGCTTATGCGGCGACGATCGGGCTGCGGGGAATTGATTTATTGCAGCCGGAGGAATATGAGATTCCGCGTCGGTATGGGTTGGTTTGCACCATGGGATATGCGGGGGGCGGGGAGATTGGCAGGGCTCTGAACCGCATTGAGAACCATGCGGCGATCGAGGCGGCATTTCGCACGAACATTCCGCTGGCGGCTAAGGCTGGGGTGCCGAACGTGATTACGTTTTCGGGGAATCGCGGCGGGATGGCGGATGACGAGGGGGCGCGGAATACTGTAGTGGGATTGAACCGGGTCAAAAAGATTGCGGAGGATCACGGCGTGACCATCTGCCTGGAACTGCTCAACAGCAAGCGCGATCATCACGATTACATGTGCGACCACACAAGCTGGGGCGTGGGCGTAGTGCGGGAAGTAGATTCGCCGCGGGTGAAATTGCTTTACGACATTTATCACATGCAGATTATGGAAGGCGATTTGATTGAGACGATCCGGGGGAATATGCAGTGGATTGGGCATTTTCATACTGGAGGAGTGCCGGGGCGGCATCAGCTCGATGGAACGCAGGAAGTGCAATGGGATGGGGTGATGCGGGCGATTGCCGATGCAGGATTTGGCGGGTATGTGGCACATGAATTTGTGCCGACGGGGGATCCGTTGGAGTCGTTGCGGAGGGCGGTGGAGTTGTGCGATGTGTAGGACGGGCTTCGTGGCCTGGTGTGCAGGGGCTGAAGCCCGATTGATTTTGTTTGCTTTTGTGCGGCGCTGAAGCGCCGCTCTTCCACGGTGGTGCACCCTGCGCCGTGATTCCTCTATACTTCTGCGAATGCGATTTTTGCGGGTTCCACTCTCTCTGCTTGCACTTTTCGCGCTGACCGCGCAAGGTCCCACGCTTGCGCAAAATGCGCGCAAGGATGGGGCTGCTGCTTCAAATCCTTCTGCGGCCAAAACTTCCAGCGATCTTATTGATGTTCATGCGGACCCGCCGGGACTGCTGTATCAAGGTGTTCCCGCGGAGATTCCTCAGGATGAGGATGGGACGGGATTACGGCTGGAATTATTGCGGCTGGGGACTACGGCGCGGCTGATGCAGGTGGTGGCGCATCCGGATGATGAGGACGGCGGGATGTTGACGCTGGAGGCGCGGGGGCGTGGGGTGAGCACGCTGCTGATGACGCTGAATCGCGGCGAGGGTGGGCAGAATAAGATTGGCAGCAACTCGTCGGATGTGCTGGGCGTGTTGCGGGCGGAGGAGTTGCTGGCGTCGGACCAGTATTACGGGGTACAGGAGAGATTTTCGCGAGTCGCGGATTTTGGATTTTCGAAGTCGCCGGACGAGACTTTTCAGAAGTGGGGCGGCCACGATACGGCGCTGGCAGATATGGTGCGGGTGATTCGGACATTTCGTCCGGATGTGCTGGTGGCGCGGTTTTCGGGGACGGAGCGGGACGGGCATGGGCATCATCAGGCGTCGAGCATTCTGGCGAAAGAGGCGTTCCGGGCGGCGGCTGATCCGAAGCGGTTTCCCGAGCAGATTGCCGCGGGGTTGCTGCCGTGGCAGGCGAAGAAGTTTTATATCGGAAATGTGTGCGGGTTTGGGGCGATGACTTGTCCGGATGCGGACTGGACTTTGAAGTTGAATACGGGCGAGAAGAACGCGGATCTCGGCATGGGGTACATACAGTTCGCGATGCAGGGGTTGAGGCACCAGATGTCGCAGGGGGCAGCGAACTGGACGATTGATCCGGGAGACCGGTTTACGTTTTACCGGCTGGTGGATTCGGTGGTGCCTGCGACGGTGGGCAAGGACGGGCACGAGAAGAGTTTCTTTGACGGGATTGATACGACGTGGGCGGGGTTGGCGGCGGGGCTGGGAGCGGAAGAGAAGAAAGTTCCGCAGCTGCCGCAGGAGTTAGTTGAGATCGCGAAGCAGGTTGGCGTGGCGGCGGCGGCATCGAAAGCAGACGCATCGAGTGCTGCAGCGCCTCTGATGAAAGTTGTGGCTGCGTTGAATCGGGTGAGCAGCGAAGTGCGTGCGAGCACGTTGAGCGCGGCGGCGCAGCTTGACTTGCTGACGCGGATCGCGGAGAAGCAGCAGCAGGCGGAGACGGCGCTGAATCTGGCGCTGGGCGTGAGCCTTACGGCGGATGTTTCTTCTAATGGCGGACCCGACATTCGTGAAGTAAGAGAGGCAGATGCGCTGACCACGGTTTCGCCGGGGCAGGAGTTTATGGTGGCTGCCACGTTTCACAACGGGTCGAAACTGCCGCTGGTGATTGACCACATCAAACTGGACGTTCCAGAGGGATGGAACACGCTCAGTGGGAAGACGCGGCCTGAGACGGTCAAGGCGGGGGAAGATCTGCACGCGAATTTCCGGCTGCGGGTGCCGAAGGACGCGGGATATACGCGGCCTTATTGGCATCGGGATGATCCGGATACCGAGGCGGTGAATCACATCGACGACGAGAAGTATGCGACGCTTCCCTTCCCGCCTCCGGCGCTGCGGGCGCGGGTGGAATATTCGGTGAGCGAGGCAGGCGGGGTGCGAAACGGAATCAATGCTGTCGTGGTCACTCCATTTCTGGATGATGCGGGGAAGCAGAGCGCCCGTCCGCTCGCGATTGTGCCGGCATTTTCGGTGATGCTGGAACCGGGGACGCAGGTGATTTCGACTCATAATGGGTCGACTTCGACTGTTGCGGTGGGCGTAACCGGAAACCTTACGCGCGAGATGCATGGGAAGCTGGAACTGGAGTTGCCGGCGGGCTGGCGCTCGGAGCCGGCGCAGTTTGCGGTGGACTTCAAGCAGCGCGGCGAGAAGCGGGACTTTCAGTTCAAGGTGTTCCCTGCTGGATTGCAGGAAGGACGGGCAGTGATTCGCGCGGTGCTGGAATCCGAAGGGGAGAAATACAGCGAGGGATATACGCTGGTCACGCGGGAAGATCTGGGGAGTTTTTATTATTACCAGCCGGCCCGGCAACGCGTGAGCATTGTCGACGTGCAAGCGCCGCATGATTTGAAGGTCGGTTACATCATGGGCGCGGGGGATGACATTCCGACGGTACTGAAGCAGGTGGGGATGGACGTGACGCTCATTCCTGCGGATAAGATTGCGAGTGAAGATTTAAGCAAGTACGGGACGATCGTGCTGGGGATTCGCGCCTACGACACGCAGAAAGATGTGGCGACGAATAATAAGAAGCTGCTCGATTTTGTTTCCGCGGGTGGGACGCTGGTGGTGCAGTACAACGCGGCGGTGGGAGATTTCAACAGCGGAAAGTTCACACCTTATTCTGCTGAGTTGAGCCGGGCGCGGGTTACGGTGGAGGAGACTCCAGTGACAATTCTGGCGCCGGAGGATTCTGTGTTTCATTATCCCAATACGATTACGGCGCGCGATTTCGATGGCTGGGTGCAGGAACGCGGGCTGTACTTCATGGACAAGTGGGACGATCATTTCACAGCGCTGCTGTCATGTCATGATCCGGGGGAAGATGCGCAAAAGGGCGGGCTGCTGCGGGCGCAGTATGGCAAGGGAACTTATATCTACGCGGCGTATGCGTTCTTCCGGCAGTTGCCGGCGGGGGTGCCGGGGGCGGTGCGGCTGTATGTGAATTTGTTGAGTGCGGGGCATGAAAAACAGTGAACAGGCAGTGGTTAGTGGTTAGTTTTCGACTTAGCAAAGTATAGGCATGCGGGCGATTCGGATTCACTCTTACGGTGGGCCGGAGGTTATGCGGTTCGAAGAGCTACCGACGCCGGGTCCTGGCCCAAGGCAGGTTTTGGTGCGCGTGGAAGCCGCGAGTGTTAATTTTCTTGATCTGCAAAAGCGGCGTGGCGAACTTGTGGGGCAGGCTTTCTATCGGCGCGGCGATGCGGGCGAGCCTGAACTTCCGGCAACTTTGGGGAGCCAGGGAGTTGGAGTGGTGGAAGCGCTCGGTCCGGAGGTTCACAATGTTCGCGTGGGAGACCGGGTTGCGTTCGCCGGGAATTCTTATGCCACGCATGCGGTGGTTCCGGCGTCATGGCTGATTGTGGTGCCGGAGGGCATCAGCGTGGAACAGGCTGCGGCTGGTATGAACCAGGGGTTTCTGGCGTACGCGTTCACGCATTTTGCTTATCCGGTGAAACCTGGCGATTGGTGCCTGATTCAGGCCGCGGCTGGGGGCATTGGGCTGTTGCTTTGTCAGATGGTGAAGATTCGCGGCGGGAGGGTGATTGGCGTGACTTCGAGCCGGGAGAAAGCTGAATTTGCCAAAAGCGCGGGCGCGGATGAAGTTGTCATTTCCAGGGAATCCGATATTGCGAAGGAAGCACGGCGTATTACCGACGGGCGCGGTGTCGCCGTGGTTTATGACGGGGTGGGCAAGGACACATTCGAGGCTAACCTCAATAGTCTCGCTCCGGGTGGATATCTGGTGATTTACGGGCAATCCAGCGGATATGTGCCTCCCTTCGACTTGATGACTTTGCAGGAAAAAGGTTCGCTGTTTATCACGCGCACCAACGGACTGCCTTACAGGAAGGAATACCCGCGATATCTCGAACAGTTCGTCGGCTGGGTGAAGGAAGGCCAGCTTTCCATCAAAATCGATCGGACATATCCGCTGGCCGAGGCTGCGCAGGCGCATGCGGCATTTGAACAGCGCCAGATCAGCGGCCGAGTGTTGCTTCTTCCGTAGTGGCGATTATCACAAGATCCCCGCGAACCAATGTCATCTCCAGCGCAGGATGTTTCGGGCTCTCCCAGTCTGATCCGCGGGATGGGGCTGTGGTCGGCGACAGCGCTGAACATGATCGACATGATTGGGGTGGGACCGTTCATCACCATGCCGCTGGTGGTGAGTGCGATGGGCGGGCCGCAGGCGCTGTTGGGATGGATTGCGGGGGCGCTGCTGGCGGTGTGTGACGGGCTGGTGTCGGCGGAATTGGGCGCGGCACTGCCGGCCTCGGGCGGATCTTATCGTTATCTACGTGAGATGTATGGGCCGAAGAAATGGGGACGGCTGATTTCGTTTCTGTTTATCTGGCAGGTGTCTTTTTCTGCGCCGCTTTCGATTGCGACCGGTTGCATTGGGCTGGCGGGATATGCGGCGTACTACTGGCCGGAACTGGATACGGTGTATGCGCATCACGACGCGGCGGCGCATGTTCCGTGGGTAGGGACGTTGCAGGTGAGCTGGATTGTCACGCCGGGGACGGCGGTTGCGGTATTGATTTGTTTCTTTACCGTGCTGCTGCTGTACCGGAACATCACGGCTATCGGGCGGCTCTCGAAAATATTGTGGTTTGGCGTGATGGGAACGATTGGCTGGATCATCTGGGCGGGGCTGACTCATTTCAACGCGGCGCGGGCCTTTGATTTTCCACCGGGGGCGTTCACGATTTCCCACCATTTTCTGACGGGGCTCGGCGGGGCGATGCTGATCGCGACTTACGATTATTGGGGATATTACAACGTCAGTTTTCTGGGGGACGAGATTAAAGACCCGGAAAAGAATATTCCGCGGGCGCTGCTGCTTTCTATTCTGCTGGTGGCCTGTCTATATCTCGCGATGAACGTTTGCGTTCTGGCGGTGGTGCCGTGGCGGGAGATGCTCCATGCAGGACAGAACAATAGCGGGTTGTATGTTGTGTCGCTGTTCATGCAGCGAGTGTATGGGGCGTGGGCGGCGCGACTGGTGACTGGGCTGGTGATTGTGACGGCGTTTGCTTCGGTGTTTTCGCTGATGCTGGGATATTCTCGGGTTCCGTATGCGGCGGCGAAGGATGGGAATTACTTCAAGGCGTTTGCCAGGGTGCATGCGGTGCATCGGTTTCCTTATTTTTCGCTGCTGGCGTTGGGAACGGTGGCGGCGGCGTTTTGTTTTCTGCGGTTGAAGGATGCGATTGCGGCGCTGGTGGTGATCCGGCTGATTCTGCAGTTTCTGGTGCAAGCGGTGGGGGTGATTGTGCTGAGGATTACGCGTCCGGAGATGCGGCGGCCGTTTCGGATGTGGCTCTATCCGCTGCCAGCGCTGCTGGCTTGCGCTGGATTTCTTTTCATATTGTTTAACCGGGAAAATTGGCAGAAGGAGATGCGGTACGCGGCGGTGATTCTGCTGACGGGCGTGATCATTTATATGGTGCGGGCTTGGAAGGATTCGCAGTGGCCGTTTGGGGAAAGAGCAAAAGCATAACCACAGAGGACACAGGGGTGCACAGAGGAAATGCAGTAAGATGGTCGGCGGTGACAGCGAGCACAACAGGGAGGAAATCATGAGGAAGAGATTGGGATTGGTGGGATGCAGCTTGCTGGTGCTGACGATTGCGACTTCGGCGCAGATGGCGTCGAAAGAAGTGCACCGCGCAGTCACGCAGGTGCTCGATGCCACGGTCAGCAACATGGAGCATGAGTTCGTGCCGGCGGCGGAGGCCATGCCGGAAGATAAGTACGGATTCGCTCCCACCAGCGGCGAGTTCAAGGGGGTGCGGACTTATGCGCAGCAGATCAAGCATGTGGCGGCGGTGAACTATGAACTCGGAGCTGCGCTTCTGGAGCAGAAGCCACCGGTCGACATCGGCGACGAATCGGGACCAGCGTCGGTGACGAGCAAGGCTGACATTTTAAAATATTTGAAAGAGTCGTTCGAGTACGTGCACAAGGCGATTGCGACCATCAACGAGAAGAATCTTGTGGAGCCGGTGAAGAGCCCGTTCGGTGAGGGATCGGTGTCGCGGCTGGGACTGGCTACGAGCGTGTCGTCGCACGGCTTTGACCACTACGGTCAGATGGTGGAATATCTGCGCATGAACGGGATTGTGCCGCCGGCCAGCCGGTGATGTGGCGCAGCCGATCAGCGCTTGGCAAACGAAGAGCGCGCTCCACGTAACGTGATCGACGTGGAAATAAGTTCAGCGGTGAGGCGATTGCGCGCGAGGTGAGCGGCGACGATGCGGCGAGTTTTTTGTAGAGCAGCGTGGTGATCGAGAAAGATCAGCACTGAAGGGCCGGCGCCGCTGAGAGCCGCGCCCAGAATTCCATCCTTTCCTTTCAGCTCCTCCAAACAGGGCAACAACGGGCAGAGCGCGGCGCGATAGGGCTGATGAATGCGGTCTTCGAGGGCCGCGGAAAGAAGTTCGAGGCGGCCTTGCGTGAAGGCGGCGAGCAGCAGCATGGAATTCTGCACGTTGCTGACTGCGTCGGCGCGCGAATATTGCGCGGGGAGCACGAGGCGGGCCTCCTTCGTGGAGAGGCTCTGCTCGGGCACGGCCAGAAGAAGCGGCCACTTCCCTTTCGGGCGGACGCAAGCCACCTGTACTTCGGCGGCAGCCTCAGCAGACATGCGCGCGATGGTGAGGCCGCCCATCCAGCAGGCGGAGGCGTTGTCGGGGTGGTGCTCGCGGCGGGAAGCTTCACCGATGATTTGCGCGTCGGTCCAGCGCAGGCGGCCGAAGTGGACAGCCAGGGCGATGCCTGCGAGACGCGCGGCGGCGGAAGAGCCGCAGCCCTTGCCGATGGGAATGTCGTTGTCGATGCGCAGGGAAAGGGCACCAACTTCGCGGCCGGCGGCTTGCAGCACCTCGCGGTAGGTGTTCAGGATGAGATGGTCTTCGATGCGATCTGTGAGCTTGCCGCAGATTTCTCTATCGCGTCCGGTGGCAGCGATAGAGAATTTTTCGGCGACGCGGGCGTCGAGCTCCATGTAGAAATCCATGGCAAGCGCGGCCGCGTCGAAAGCTGGGCCGAGGTTGGCTGACGTGGCGGGAAGGGCCAGGCGAAGACGGGAGGATTTCGAATTCCTTTTTTTAGAGGGCATGTTCAAGTTTCAGAGTTTAATCGCTGCGACCGCAGTGGCGGCGAGATGGCGCCACGACGGCCGCTGGGACAGCGGTGCTACAAACATCGTCACGACTTCTCGGCTTGCTCCAGGGTTCTGATTACTGCGTCCAGCGTGGCATCGAGGACAATCGGTGGACGGCGCAACGGCTTCAGGGCGGCGCTTGCGTCTTGGTCGCCGGTGTCTTTGAGTAAAGCGCCGCGATGGAATTCCATGGTGAAGTCGGGATCTTTCAGCAAATTTCCGGTCAGAACCAGGACGACGCTTTCTTGGGGCTTCACGAAACCCTGCTGCAGCAATTTTTTCAATCCCGCTAACGTGACGGCGGAAGCCGGTTCGCAGCCGATGCCTTCGGCGCCGATCTCGGCTTTGGCCTGGGCGATTTCGATTTCAGTAACTTGCTCGCAGGCGCCGCCGGTGGCTGCGAGAACGTGAACTGCTTTTTTCCACGAGGCGGGGTTGCCGATGCGAATGGCGGTGGCGCGAGTTTCGGCATGCACGCTAACCAGGCGCTTGCCATCGGCTTCGCGAAGTGTTCGGACGAGCGCGTTCGCGCCTTCGGCTTGAATCACGGACAGCCTAGGGAGGCGCGAAATCAGGCCCAGGGCGTGCATTTCGAGCAGCGCCTTGCCGATGGCCGAACTGTTGCCCAGGTTTCCGCCGGGGACGATGATGTGGTCGGGCGGCTGCCAGTCGAGTTGTTCGAGCAGTTCGAGCGCGAGAGTTTTCTGGCCTTCGAGACGGAAGGGATTGATCGAATTCAACTGGTAGACGGGGGCGCGCAGAACGAGTTCTTGAAGGAGTTTGAGGCAGCCGTCGAAATCTGTGCGCAACTGGCAGGTTACGGCGCCGTAGTCGAGGGCCTGGGAAAGTTTGCTCCAGGAGATTTTCCCTTCGGGGACGAGCACCAGGCTGCGCAGGCCTCCGCGCGCGGCGTAGGCGGCCATGGACGCGGAAGTGTTGCCGGTGGAAGCGCAGGCGACCCAGCGAAATCCGGCGAGACGCGCGAAGGTGGCGGCGACGGTCATGCCGGCGTCTTTGAACGAACCGGTGGGATTCAATCCTTGGTGCTTCGCGAACAGGCGCGGCACGCCGGTGATGCGGGCGCAGTGCGGCAAGTCGTACAGTGGCGTGTTGCCCTCGCGCAGGGTGATGACGGCTTCGTCACTGACCTCAGGAAGAAGCTCGCGGAAGCGCCAGACGCCGCTGAGGTCGACGGAATCGAGACTGAGACGACGCTGCTTCCAGGTAGATTTCAGCTGGTCGGCGTTGGGCTTGGTCTCTTTCCAGCGTGGGTAGGTGATTTCGAGCAGATCTCCGCAGTTGGTGCAGCGGAAGTTCTGAGCTGCGTCGTCGGTCACACCGCCGCAGGTGATGCAGCGGAAACGGAAGTCCGTGGGACGCGCTTTTCGCGACACATCCGGCGCGGAAGTGAGAGGAGGAGCCATGAACCGGATTTACTTTTTTCCTCGAAGATATTGGTCGGTCTTGTTGATCCAATCGGCGCGTGGCGGATTGAATACGTCGAGGTCGACGGTGTCTGCCAGCGCTTCGGCTTTATGCGGCATGCGGGCCGGGATGCAGAGCGTTTCGCCGGCGTTGACCACGATTTCCTGGCCATCAATCCAGAACTTGAGCGCGCCTTCGAGGACGTAGGTCAGTTGTTCGTTGTGATGGCTGTGTTCGGGGACGATGCAGCCTTTTTTCAGCAGTACGCGGGCCAGCATGATTTCCTGGCCGACCACGAACTGGCGCTGCAAGAGCGGGTTGAGGTCTTCGAGCGGGATGGTGTGCCAGGGGATGTATTGCAGCGCAGGTTTGGCTACGGCGTGCGGGGCGCGGGGTTTCGCGGGTTTCGATTTCGGGGGCGTGCGCGACTTTGATTTTGATTTCGGCATGGAATCGTATGCAGGTCGGACTGGTCTCTTTCGTCCCTCCGGGACTTGTTCCATCTTCGCTAGCTTACCCACGGCTTGCGCCGTGGGCTGCATTCTTGCGCCGCTTCGCGGCTGGGCGCTTCTTGCTATCGTATTCGCTCATCGGACTTCATTCCGACGCGCTTCAGTGCACTCTGCCGGCGTACAACTTTACGGCTGTGTCGTGCAGGTAGGCGTGAGCCAATTCCAGGGCCCGGGTCTCGGTGATTTCATTTTCTGAGACCATCTCGGCCAGAGCCGCGGCCAGGGCGGTGCGCGACGACTGGACGCCCAGCCAGTAGCTCTCTTCCGCCCCCAGCACTTGATTGTAAGGGAAACAGTCGGTGCCGAAAGTGATCTTGTCGGGAAAAGTTTCCAGCCACATTTTTAGCGTGTCTTTGAAGGCCGAAGGATATTGGGCGAGTTCGCCGAAGGAAGAATCGAGGTAGACGTTTTTCATGGCGGCCAGCCAGACGGCCTCGCGTTCCAGGGGATAGCCGCCGTGGATCATCACGAAAGTTGTGGAGGCGTAGCGCGGGTCGCGCAAAACGCTTTCGAGATTCATGATGTTGCTTTGCGAGAGGTTGAAATAATCTCCGATGCCGACGGCGGTGTGGATGTGGACGGGCAAGTGCAGGCGTCCGCCTTCCTCCACTAGAAAGCGAAAAATGTAGTCCTGGAATGTGCGGTAATCTTTTTCGCTCGGGATTCCACCGGTCGCGTAGCGCTGGTAAATGTTTTCGGCCTGGGCACGAGGGGGGTCGCTGAATGTCGTGGGGCGGAAATAGGCGACCTCAAACTTCATGGCGATGCCGCCGCGTTTGGAGTTATCTTCGAGCACCCGGGTGATGAACTTCAGATAGTCGGCGAACGTGGCGGGAAGTTTGGTGACATCTTCCTGCCGCATCCAGCGGCGCAGCATTTTTTCCTGCAGTGGAATGTAGACGGCCTGGTCGGGATTGCGGGCAGTCTCGTGCTGGTTGTTGAACGGCCACATGAAGGAGTCGGCGAAGAAGACCCAGGGAAAACGATTGGGGTCGAGGTAGTCGGGCATCATGGCGCGGTTGGCGACGGAACTCTCAGTGTTGAGCTTGTCGAGAATCATGTTGAAGTAGGCGGTGCCGGGATATTGTTTCTTCAGGTCGGCTTTCTTGTCGAGCAGCCACTTCGCATGGTCGGGAGAGAAATCGGTGTAGGGATAGCCGAAGAGGGCTTTGGCGGCGACGGCCAGTTCGGGATTGTCGTCGCGGGTGCGTAGAGCTGAACTGAAGTCGGGGGGAGCGGCCATGGCGTCGACGTCGGGATCGTCGGCGAAGCCGGGGTGGGCGTGGTGATCGAAGGCGGGGATTTTTTCGATTTGCGGGAGAAGGCGTTCGTAGATTTGTTGAACGTCGGAGCCGGGGAACGGGCGCGCTTGGCCGGCGGAGAAGGCTGGGATGCCGAGCAGTGCGGTGAGAAACAGGGTTCGCATCGCGAGTGTCATTTGTATTCCTCAGGGCTAAAGCCCAATGTCAGAGCAGGCCTTTATCGCAGCGCTGGAAGCGCTGCGCGACCCAAAAGCGAATTCTCACAATCCCTTATATGTGCCGCCGTCGACCAGCACCGTCTGGCCGGTGATGTAGGAGGCGCGGTCGGATGCGAGCCACACTACCGTGTCGGCCAGTTCGCGGGGCTCGCCTAAACGCTTGAGCGGAGCGTCGGCGGCCCAGGCGTCGAAAATCTCCTGCTGGGTTTTTCCTGTCGATGACGAGCGGGCTTTGGCTAACTCGTTCAGGCGGTCGGTCGTGGTGAAACCGGGGGCGACATTGTTGACCAGGATTCCGTCTTTGCCGAATTCATTGGCGAGACTTTTCACCAGGCCGACCACCGCGGCGCGGACTGCGTTGGAGAGCACGAGATCGGCGACGGGCTGCTTGGTGGTGATCGAGGTGATGGTGATGATGCGGCCCCAGTGCTGGCGCTGCATGTGGGGGATGACTTCGCGGGCAAAATAAACCGTGCTCAGGAAATTAAGATTGAGCGCGCGTTGCCAGTCGTCGAGGGTGGTGGCGAGAAATCCTTTGGCGGGCGGGCCGCCGGCGTTGGTTACACAGATGTCGACGGTACCGAATTTCTTCGCTACTTCGGCGACGAAGCGGGCGACGGCGGCCGAGTCGCCGACGTCGCAGGCTTCGGCGAAGACTTCTACGTTATGGTGCTTTCTGATTTTGTCGGCGGCGGCTTCGAGTGTCGGCTTATTGCGGGCGCACATGGCGACGCGGCAGCCTTCGGCGGCGAAGGCTTGGGCGGTGGCGAGGCCGAGTCCCTGGCTGGAGGCGGCGACGAGGGCTACACGGTTTTTCAGGCCCAGATTCACGGAGGTGGAATTATAAATGGAGGGCTCAGCTGGTATTCGGCGAAGGGCGACAACCACGAAGGTTCACGAAGGAAGCCACAGGGAACGATCTCGCTTTTGCTTGCCCGCGCTGGAGCAACACAAGTACTCTCTTAGGACGTGAGGCGATCATCATTATGAAACGGAACTCTCGTCGTCCGGAAACTGCGGCGGTGCATGGCGCGGCTGATCTTGAAAAGAAAAATGGGCCGGTGGGGACACCGATTTATCAGACGTCGACTTTCGAGGTTACGGACAACGACGAGCAGCAGCGGGTGACCACGACCGACCGCTATTACACGCGGTGGGGAAATCCCACGAATACCGTGGCTGAGCAGACGGTGGCGGCGATCGAGGGCGTGGAGGCGGCGCTCACGTTTGCTTCCGGGATGGGTGCGATCACGACCACGATTTTGGCGTTGTTGAAGGCGGGCGATCATATTGTCGCGCAGCGCGATGTTTATGGCGGAGTGACAAAGTTTTTCTCGGAGTGGCTGCCGCGGGTGGGGATTGAGACTACGTTTGTCGATACCAATGATTACGAGCAGCAGGCGCGGGCGATCCGGGCGAATACGCGGATGTTGTATCTGGAGTCGCCGACGAATCCTTCGCTGCGCGTGGTGGATTTGAAGAGGGCCGCGGGGCTGGCGCGGGAGCGTGGGCTGATTAGCATGATCGACAGCACGTTCGCGACGCCCATCAATCAGCATCCGGCGGAGTATGGGATTGATCTGGTCATGCATTCGGGGACGAAATATTTGAGTGGGCATGCGGATTTGACCTGCGGGGTGGTGGCGGGATCGCAGGAACTGATGAATCGGATTTGGGAGACGCGGACTACACTGGGCAATTGCATGGACCCGCATGCGGCGTGGATGATGATTCGCGGGTTGAAGACTTTGGCGGTGCGGGTGGAGCGGCAGAACGAGAATGCGCTGCGGGTCGCGGAGTTTTTGGAGCAGCATGGAAAGGTGCGGCGGGTGCATTATCCGTTCTTGAAGAGTCATCCGCAGTATGCCATTGCGCGCGAGCAGATGAGTGGGGGCGGCGGCGTGGTGACGTTTGAAGTTGAGGGCGCGGGCGAGGACGCGCGGCGGGTGAGTGAGGCGATGCGGCTGTTTACGCTGGCTACGAGCCTGGGGAGTGTGGAGTCGCTGGTGTCGATTCCGGTGCTGACGTCGCATGCCATGATTTCGGCCGAGCAGCGGCGGGAGATGGGCGTGAATGAGCAGATGGTGCGGTTGTCGGTGGGGATTGAGAGTGGGGACGATTTGATTGCGGATTTGGAGCGGGCGCTGGAGGCGGTGGGGGGACGGGAGACGGTGGGGGTTTAGCTTCTAGCTTCTAGCTGTTAGCTTTTAGCTCCACTGCTTCGGCTTTTTCTCGGTTTGCCGCCGCGCTTGCGCTGGCGGGACGGACGAAGGCGTCCGTCTCTGCATGAGCAGGCGAGACGTTCGCAGAGAAGATATTCTGCAGAAAAAATTAACCCGGCCCTCGTGAGGGCCGGGTTTGTTTTGTGCTGATTAACTTTGGTTAGAAGATGAACTTGCCGGCTAGCTGGACTACGCGGGCCAGGTGAGCTCCGTTGATTTGGAGGAAGTTGGAGTTGCCGGCTCCGAGACAGGTGCCGCCGTTGGCTCCTTCGCAGGTGTAGCCTGAGCCGTAGCCGTTCCATTCGGTGTGGTTGAAGACGTTGAAACCTTCCAGACGGAACTCTAAAGCCATGCTTTCCCTGATGGGGAAGTGCTTGAATACTGCCATATCGAAGCTCAGCCGGGAGGGGTTGCGCAGGGTATCCCGGCCCGAGTCTCCGAAGGTCAGTCCCTGAGGGATGGTAAAGGCGGCGGGATTGTATTGGAATTTGGAGTAGGAGGGGCCGGCGAGCTGGCTGACGCCCGGAATATTAGAGTTGGGATTGCCGATCACATCGACGTAAGAACCGGATCCGACCGCGTTTCCGACGCCGGCATTGTCGCCATAGCTGGTGCCGTTGGTGACGGTGACGGGCGTTCCGGTGGCGTAGGTTTCGATTCCCGACCACTCCCAGCCGCCAAGGACGGCATGCGAAAAGCGGTTCTGCTTGAACTGAGGCAGGTCGTAAACCCAGGCGACGTTCAGCATGTGGCGTTCGTCGAAGGTCGAACTGGCGCGGGTCATCGCCGGGGAGTATGAGTTCACGAAGCTCGAATCACCGCGGTCGGAAGAATCGTCGATGGAGTGACTGTAGGTGTAGGCAGCGGTGAGGTTCAGGCTGCCAATGGTCTTGCGGGCGGACGCCTGCAACGCGTTGTAGTTGGAAGCAGCCCGGTTCTCGAGGCGCGTGATGGTGGAGACGCCATAGTAGGGGCGATAGGGATCGGCATCATTGCCGCAAGCCACGGCGAGGTTCGTGGCCCAGCCGCCGGTTTGCGATGTGGTGTAAGTCGTGCCGGGACCTGCGGTGGCCGTGGCGGTCGCAGCCTGACCGGTAACCGAGACGTTGCTGCAGTCAGTCGCTGAGATGATCTGGCCCGGGCCGTAGGGATTTTGCGTAATTGGGGTTGGGTAGAGCTGGTTGGTGTCGAGTTGGCGGCCGAGCTTGGTACCTTTGCTGCCCACGTAGGAGACGGTCGCCACTGTGTGGCCCGGCAGTTCATGTTGGATGTCAAGATGCCACTGCTGCATGTACGGCCATATTGCTTTGGTTGGTATGGAGAAAAAACTCAAAGGGAACGATGGGGCCAATTGCCCGGTTGAGGCGCCAATGTTCTGGTAGCCGGAGATGTTGACCTGCGTCGAGCTTTGCAGCAACGGAGAAGACTGACCTTCCATGCCTTCGGTGTTGGCTTCGTTTCCGTTGGCGTGCTCGAAGAAGATGCCATAGCCGCCACGAATGGCTGTCTTGCCGTTGCCCTTGGGGTCCCACGCAAAGCCGATACGCGGAGCCGGGTTGAACAGATGACCCTTTACGCAACCGGCATAGGAAGTGGAGCCCACAGACGCGTTGGGGAAGCCGGGGAATGTGACTGGGCCGCCGGCGGTGCCGCATGCGACCAGGCCGTCGAAGGGGTTGCCTACGCCCGGAAGCATTGCTCCCGCATTGCCTGTAATCGAGCCGTCGCCGTCGAGTTGGGGCGCGGTGGATGCGTTGTAGGCGCTCGGGTCCCAGTTATATGCGTGGTGGTAGCGGTCACGGTAAGTTCCGAAGAGGCTGACGCGCAAGCCCATGTTCAAAGTGAGCCGGTCGCTGACGCGCCAATCGTCCTGGAAGTATGGCTCGACGATTTTGTAGCGGTTGTAGAACTTCACCTGGTTGCTGCCCTGGCCGAAGCTGGCGATGTTGCCCTGAAACATGTCCGCGAGAGCATTGCCAGTGCCCAGAGGCGTCGTGCCGTTCGGCTGCGTGACGGTCGCAGTGGAAATATCGAAGGTGAGCGATCCATTAACCTGCACGCTGCTGAGTTCGTTTTTCTGGGCCGCAACGAAGTACGCGCCAAATTGCAGATTATGCCGGCCGACAATCTTGGTGACATTGTCGCGATAGGTATACGTGGGGTTGGAGTTGTAAGCGCCTTCCGGCCAGAGGCCATCAGGATCGATCGAAAAACCTCCGCCGTAAGCAACGCCTCCGCTGAGGTTAATGGCAGGGAGTTTGCCGCCGGCGCCGTTGTTGTAGAGGTAGCCCATTTGGAAGCCCGAGGGTAGCTGCCAGTAGCCTTCCGACTTGAAGGCAATATGGTCGGTAGTGTAGCTGGCGACGAACTCGTTGAGCAGTGTGGGAGAAACGGTGCTGGTCAAGCGCGCGACCATGCTGACGCCAGGACCGTTGAAATAAGTTTGTACGGTCGGGAACGAGCTCGTGTCCCAGATTTGGTTGGGTTCGAGCGTGTTCCATGAATCGTGGATGTAACGGAGAGTGAGACGATTGTGGCTGGTAATGTTGTGATCGACGTGAATGAGTTCTTCTCGCCAATTAGTAGGAGTTGCGATATTGGCGTTGTAGGTCGCGGCACCCGGGATATCCGTAGCGGCACTGCTGGGCGCAGGAATGAGCGGAAGCAGCGCCTGAGCGGTGGCGGTTATCGGAACCTGATTGTTCGGGAAATAGACTGGGTGAGTTACCGTCGACAGGGCGGGATCAACCGGGCAATCGACCATTGAGAGCGTCTGCGGGTTGGGGCAAAGATCAGAGAAATTGCCCTGGCGCTCTGCGTTAGAGGGGACAGGGGTGTTGTATTGGTAGGAAACCCGGTCACGTCGCCACTCCTGGGACCAGAAGAAGAATGTTTTGTCTTTGTTCGTGTTGTAAGCGTGCGGAATATAGATGGGGCCGCCGAAGGTATAGCCGAAATCGTTCTTCTTGTAGGCCGGAGTTTCTCCGCTGCCGCCGCGGTAGAGGCTGTTGAAGTAGTTATTCGCATTGAAAGCGTCGTTGCGGACGAATTCGTAGGCGTCGCCGTGGAAGTCTTTCGTCCCGCCCTTGGTTTCGACTTCGACTGTTCCGGAACCGTTGCGGCCGTATTGCGCGCCGTAGTTCGAAGTGAGGACCTTGAATTCGGAGATGGCATCGGCGCTGGGATAGACGTTCAGCGTGCCGTTACTGCCGTTGTCCATGTTGTCGCCGCCGTCGAGTTCCCAGTTGTTGTATTCGACGCGGCCGCCGTTCATGCTGAACGAGACGCTGCCGTTGATGCCGACCTGCGGCTCATCCATGCCGGTCTGATTGCTGACGCCGGGAACCAGGGTGACGAGAGTGGTGAAGTTGCGGCCGTTGAGTTCGAGCTGGGTGATTTCCCGTCCGGTCACGGTGCCGGCGAGTTCGGAGGACTGGGTTTCGACCTGGGCGACGTTCTCGCCCTCGACGATGACTTCGGTGGTGGCGGCGCCGACCTCGAGCGTCACGTCGACGCGGGCTTTCTCGGCAACGTCAAGAGTCACACCCTTTGCTTCGTATTTCTTGAAGCCGGCGGCGCTGACGATGACGTTGTATTTGCCGGAAGGCAGAGCGGACTCGTTATATTCGCCGGTGGAGTTGGTGACCATCTGGCGATTGATGCCGCGGTCGGGACTGGCGACGACCACGGTGGCTCCGGCAATAGCGGCGCCGGAAGGATCCTTGACCGTGCCTGTGATCGAGCCGTTCGTCTGAGCCCATGCGGCTCCGCAGAAGGTTACGGCCAATAACGCGATCCCCAATCCCACACGATGCAATTTCATGGTCACTCCCCCGTGGCGCGGGCATTGCCCGGCGCGAGTTCAGTCGGCTTCGCCGTGTTTCTTTCCGAGCCTTGCGGCTCGGGGCTTGCTTTTTCGGACGGAAACTTTATACCCGGTTGGTTTGAGACCCCGAGACGGGTTATTAAAACGTATGAATAGTGCTTTTATGGGGCGGCGTCTGTCAAGAAAAAAGCGACCTTCAAACCCGCCGGGAGCCATCTTTTTCTGCAGGATCGATTCCGTAATCGATGCCGGTCGAGCCAGCTGGCGCGAAACTCTTACAGCGGGCTGCGCGTCGACTCGCGGGCTACCAACTCCGGAGCTACCTTGCGATGGGTGGCGCTCATGTCGCGCTTTTCGAGCACGCCGTTGATGCCGTCGACCACGATGCCGACAGCGGACGCTCCCATCGCTTCCATGGGCTGGCGAATGGTGGTGAGCGAAGGCGTGTAGAGCGCGGAGGTGGCGACGTCGTCGAAACCGATGACCGAGCATTGCTCGGGGACGCGCACGCCCGCCCGGGTCAAGGCGCGGATCGCGCCGAAGGCGCTCATGTCGTCGAAGGCCAGCAGGGCGGTGAAGGGGCGCTTCTGGCGGATGAGATCTTCGGTGAGCTTGTGGCCGGCTTCGAAGCTCGACATGGGATCGCGGGATTCGGGCAAATCCATGATCAGGCGGGCGTCGAGTTCCAGGCCGCATTCTTTGGCGCAGTTGCGGACGCCGCGCCAGCGCGGCGCACTGTCTGTGAGGGACTTGGGGCCGCGGATGAATGCGATTTTTCTGTGGCCGAGCGAGTGCAGGTGTTCGAGCGCCATGTGGCCGCCGAGTTCGTTGTCGACGATGACCGAGCTGATGGAATCGGTCTTCAGTTCGCAGCCGATCATCGCCGTGGGAATGCTGCTTTTTTCGAGATCGCCGAGCAGATTGATGTCGAGGAAGAGCCAGTTGGCCAACACGATGAGCGCTTCAATGCGGCGGTCGAGGAGCATCTCGAGATAGCGCTCGAAGCGGCTGCGTTCATTATGCACGTCGGTGAGAATGGGAAGGTAGGACGATTGATAGAGCGTATTTTCGATGCCACGCAGCACCAGGGTGCAGTAGGGATCGGTCATGTCGAAAACCATGACGCCGACGGTGTGGCTGCGCTTGCTGCGCAGCGAGCGGGCAAACTGGTTGGGGCGGTAGCCTAGCTTTTGCGCTGCGCCCTCGATGCGCTTCTTGGTGACGGCAGGAATGTAGCGGGCCAGGGGAGCGTTGTTGAGCACGATCGACACGGTGGTCGAGGAGAATCCGCTTTCCTTCGCCACATCTCGAATGGTGACCATCACAGCCCTTGCGCGGAAACCGGGAGAAATCGCGGTTCCGGAGAAAATTCTGGCGCGCTTCCAGCACTCGAGTTACGGCTTGTATTGAAAGCGTACACTGGCGGACACTACAGCAGAGAGAGATAGCAGTGTCAAGCGAACAGATGATGCGACGATGTTTTGTTGTGCTTCTGCTGGCGGGTATGGCGATGGCCTTGCCGCCGCAGCAAATCGCACCCGGGGACTCGCGGCCCACCGATCCAGCCAAATTTTTCCAACTGGGGCAGGACGCTCTTGCTCGCGGGCAACTCGACGACGCGGAGAGGGATTTCCGAAAGGTGCTGGAACTGGACTCGCAATCCGGCGCGGCGTACGCCAATCTGGGCGTGGTTTACATGCGGCGCAAGCAATGGACCAAGGCTCTGGACGCGCTGCAGAAGGCGGAGCATCGGATGCCGGGGGTCGCCGGGATCCGGCTTAACATTGGGCTGGCCTATTACCGGCAGAATGAATTCCTGCAGGCGATTCCGCCGTTTGAGTCGGTGGTGCGCGATCAGCCGGACGCGCTGCAGCCGCGCTATCTTTTGGGGCTTTGTTATTTTTTTGCGCAGCGCTATGCCGACGCGACTGAGACGCTGGAGCCGCTGTGGGAGCAGGAATCGAGCCAGTTGCCGTATTTGTACGTACTTTCGAATGCGGCTCACCGGGCGGGACGCAAAGAAATCGACGAACGCGCCACCACGCAGCTGATCAAACTCGGGGACGGCTCGCCGGAGTATCGGCTGTTTGTGGGGAAATATCAGTTGAATCTCGAGCACTACGATGAGGCTCTGGTGGAGTTTCAAGCCGCGGCGCAGGCCGATCCCCGGCTTCCTTTCGTGCACTTCAACCTGGGACTGACTTATAAGAAGCAGCAGGATTATCCGCACGCGCGGGAGGAGTTCTTGAAGGACGCTCACATCGAGCCGGATCTCGCTCTCGACTACGAGGAATTGGGCGACGTGGATGCGCTGTTGCAGGACGATAAGAACGCCGAAATAAATTACCGCGAAGCGTTGCGCCGCGACGCGCGGCTGGTCGATTCTTATTTCGGACTGGCGAAAATTTATGAACGCCAGGAAAAATATTCCGCGGCTTTGACCGAGATTGAAGCAGCGGTCAAGCTTGATCCGGAGCGCACCGATCTGCATTACGTGCACGGACAGGTACTGCTCCACCTGGGACGAAAAGAGGAAGCGAAGAAGGAGCTGGACGCGGCAGTGCGCATCGATGACGAACATCGCACCGAACGCGGGAAGCAGATGGATACGGGAACGGTGCCGTCGCCTGAATTGTTGCAGGATCCGCAGTGATACGGTTTTCAGCCCCATGTCATTCTGAGCGCGGCGATAGCCGGGCGAGGGACCTTACGCCAGCCGGCGCTGACGATGCCGGGGACGGGAGCGCCTGCGCTTCTTACAGCCCATGCACACCTCGCATCAGTACAACCAATGTCCGGGCTTCGTAAGGTCCCTCCGGAGCGCTTGGCGCGCTCCTGCGGGATGACACTCCTGCGGGATAAAATCGGTTAGTGAATCCATAAGTGGTCAACTTCAAATTGAGCGACTGCCTGCGACCGGCACGCAGCGAAATGGTCGCGGCATGATGGTAGTATGGATGATTCCGGGGGAAGCTCGGAGAATGGCCTGTTCCTTGGCGGAGCCGGGCAGCCTTTGGGTTGCACTGTGAATCGAAGCTAATTGAAACGAAACCTGCTCATGTTGAAATCTGAGTCGTCGCCGTCTGAGTCGCAGAAGTCCGAGGCGTTAAAATTCTTGCTGGCGAAATCCTTTTTATTGAGATTCTCTTTCTTGAAATCCTTCTTATTCCAGCCATTCTTGTTAAAGGCGGGATTATTGCGATCCCGCTTGTCGAAATCGAGTTTGTCGAAATCTAATTTCGCGGCCTGCAATCGGTCTGCTGGGATACCGGCTTTATGCCTGCTGGGAATGCTTCTGGCCCTTCCGTCGTGGGCAGCGGCGCAGAGCTTCACGCTGTCGGCCGGTCCGCTCTCAGAGAATGCAGTCGCGCCGGGAGGGACATCGTCGGCGCAGGTTACGGTGGGGACAGTGAACGGATTCAGCGGCACCGTCGATCTGAGCTGCGAGGTGACGCCGGCGGAGCCGCAGTCGACCACGGATACGCCGACCTGCTCGGTGAGTCCGGCGACGGTGACGCCGCCGGTGATTGCTTCGGCCACGATTACGACGATGGGCGATACCAGTACGGTGCGGTACAGCATATCCGTCACCGGTACGGCCGCTTCAAACGCTCAGACCACCGTCACGCCGCCGCTTTATATGACGGTGCTCGGGGTGACCCCGCAGTTCACGATCACAGTGGGAAAAGCGGCATCTCCGGGCAGCGTGCCGGCCGGCAGCAGTGGAGTGGCAATCATCAACATTAATCCGATCTACGGGTATACCGCCCCGGCGCCCGGGGTCACGCTTGCCTGCAGTTCGATCACACCGCTGGTGACGATCCCTCCCATCTGCACGTTCAACCCCAACCCGGTGCCGCCGGGGGTCACCTCTTCGACCCTAACGATCAGTACATATGGACCGATTACCACCACTGGCGGACTCATTCGCCCGCGGGGTTTTTACGGAAGTTTCTATGCAATGTGGCTGCCTCTGCCGATGCTGGCGGTGGTGGGCCTGGGAGCGGCGGCGGGCGGAAAACGGGCGCGAAAGGTCTGGGGGCTGGTGGCGCTTTTTGTATTGAGCGGGACCTTGCTGCTGATGCCGGCATGCGGCAACAACACCAGCACTACGACGACGACGCCGAACGGCGTGACTCCGAATGGCAACTACACCTTCACCATATCCGGTGTCGACAGCGCGGGAGTGGTTTCGAGCAACGCGGGGACGGGCAGCACGGTTCCTACGGTCGCTCTGACGGTCACCACAGCGGCGAACTAGCCTAAAGGTCTAAGCCCAGGCCTCAACCCAGGTCTCAGCTCAGGCAGGTCGCGCCTCGCTTGCTTGTTTGCTTACTTACGATGCTGCTTTGCGGGCCTGGCGCTCCAGTTCGGCGGCCTGGTGCATGAGGACGTCGCGCAGCGAAACCAGGCCTTTCAAATCCTTGCCATCCTTGCCATCAACGATGGGCAGATGGCGAAATCCGAACTCGCGCATGATAAACAGGCACTCCTCGATGCTTTCGTCGGCGGCGACGGCGCGAGGGTTGGCGGTCATGACCTCGGACACGGCGGTGGTTCCGGGAGTGCGGCCCACGGCGACCACGCGATTCATGATGTCGCGTTCGGAGAGGATGCCCGCGAGTTCTCCGTTGCGCAGCACGGCGACCGCGCCGATGTTGTGCTCCATCATGTAGCGCGCGGCATCGAGCACGGTGCGGGTGACTTCAACGGAATACACTTTGCGGTCTTTCACCAGATGGCGGAGAGTCGTCATGGATCGCTCCTTCGGGGTCGCTCCTTCGCGCACGGTCTTTCGGAACAACGAAACCAGAGGGAATAAGGCTGCATCCCGCGGCGTTGGCGGTGGAAGACACTTTATCACAGGCGCGAAATCGGGGACGGCGGGTGATGGCGACGCCTTTCTGGCCATCATTTTTCGCCAACATGCCTCGCCAACATTCGGCGGCACTCCGCGAAATCTCGTTATTGCAGGTGATTCAGGCGGGTAGGGGTGGCATCGGCAGTGCTGTTGTCGGAACGTGGGGACATTGAGACCACGACGTACTGATGATCTTTGCCGCGAGAATCTTTGCCGGGTAGATGACTGCCGCTGAGATCTTCGACGCGCAGCACAATCCTGTCTGCCTGGAAACGAAACCGCACGGGCTCTCCTACCGGCAAGAGGACGGAATCTTTTTCGTTGCGTGGGCGAATGCGATAGGTCACGCGCTCGGACTGCAGAACGTATTCCTGGCAGAGGGACTGCTCGCCACCATCGTTGCTCACCATTTGGCCGGCCAGGGCGGGGATGCTAGTGTCCGTGACGCCGCACTGCACAGAATCCATTTGCTGAAGATTTCCGATCTCGTAGGGCTTGGGATCTTTGGCATAGGCCGTTGCGGCCAGAGCCAGAACTGCACAGAGCATCCAGTTTGAACGCATTCCGCACCCCCAAGAATAGTGATTTCTACTTGTCGAACTCGGAAACGAATCCGTTCGCTGATTGACATTCTTGTATGGCGCGGGGGGAGAAAACAGGTCACGGCAGTAATGTGCCGGAGGTTACTGTCGAGGAAATCGTCGAACTGCGCTCGATGGACAGCCGGGGGCGCTGTCCTCACATAAACCTCTCTCCGTCATCGCTAGGGTTATCGTTCTGTGACTTCTTCCAGGGTTTGAAAGAAGGCGGGGTAGGAGATTGCGGCCGATTCGGCGCCACGAATCAGGGTTTCGCCTTCGGCACGCAGGGCGGCGACGGCGAAGGCCATGGCGATGCGGTGGTCGCCGAAGGAGTCGAGTTCGGCGCCGTGGAGGGGCTGGCCTCCGGGAATCTTCAGGCCGTCTTCACGTTCTTCGACCTGCGCGCCCATGAGGCGGAGGTTGGCGGCGACGGCGGCGATGCGGTCCGACTCCTTCACGCGCAACTCTTTGGCGTCGCGCACTTCAATTCCCTGCTGGGTAAAAGGAGCGATCGCGGCCAGCACGGGAATCTCGTCGATGAGCGCGGCTGAATCGGCGCCGGCGATGGTGGCTCCTTTCAGTGCGGCGCCTTCGACCTGAAGCGATCCGACTAGCTCGCCGTGAATCTCATCGAGTTGCGTGACCGAGATGCGCAGACCGATTTGCATGAGGACGTCGAGCAGGCGGGCGCGGGTGGGATTCATCAGCAGCGCGGGTAGGGTCAGTTGCGAGCCCGGGAATAACGCGGCCGCGCTTAGGAAGAAAGCTGCGCTCGACAAGTCGCCGGGGATGCGAGTTTCAATGCCGCGCAGGCGCTGTCCGCCGCGAATGCTGACGACGTTTCCGGCGCCACCATTACTTTTGCGATCGAGTTTGGCGCCGAAGGCTCGGAGGGCGACTTCGCCGTGGTCACGGGTGCGCAGTGGCTCTTCGATGCGGGTCTCGCCGTCGGCGAATAATCCGGCGAAGAGGAGGCAGGACTTTACCTGGGCGCTGGCCACGGGCATGGCGTAGTCGATTGCTTTGAGAGCCGCGCCAGTGATGCGCAGCGGGGGCTTTCCCGCCTGCGAGGCAATGTCCGCGCCCATGGCGGTGAGGGGCGTGATGACGCGCTCCATGGGGCGGCGGGAGAGCGACTCGTCGCCGACCATTTCGCTGGAGAATTTTTGGCCTGCAATGATTCCGCTCAACATGCGCATGGTGGAACCGGAGTTGCCGCAATCGAGCGCGGAGGTTGGCGCCGCGAGCGCCAGGCCGCGGCCTTGCACTTCGATGACGTTGTCTTTATTTCGCTCCCAATTCACGCCGAGCGCGCGCATGCAGCCGAGGGTGCTGGCGCAGTCGGCGCCGGTGGAATAGTTTTCCAGGCGCGACGGGCCTTCGGCAATGCCCGCCAGCATGGCGTAGCGGTGGGAAATAGATTTGTCGCCGGGTAGTTGCACGCTGCCGCGGACGTTGTGCGCGGGGCGCACGATTGCTGGGGCCTCATTTTTCATCTTTTGTCCTGAACTCAATATTAGCGGATCGGGGTCGGGCAAAATTCCCACTTCTCGCAAAGTACGCGAGAAATGGAGCACCCGGTGACGTTGGCCGGGACGCATTCGTCTGGGCGGGTGGACGAATGCGTGCCGCTACGCGAGTGCTTTGGCTTCCGCGGTGGCTTCTTTGAGGATGTTGGCGGGGATTTCTTTCAGGGTCACGCCGAACTCGAACATTGGCGTTTCTGTGCCACGGCCCCAGCGCGCGACTTCCCAGTGGGCACGGACGAATTTCACATCCTGATGCGCGGTGAGGTCGAGAAGCAGTGGAGTCTCTCCGCAGTAAAACTTCTGGGGAAATTCGGCGATGGATTTCGCGCCCCAGGTTGCGCCATCGGCGGAGCCGAAGATGCTGAGCCCGAGGGACTCCTGCTCGATGATTCTGGTGATGGCAAGAGTAACGAGGAAGGCGCGGCTGGCAGCGGCGCTCAGGTCGACGGCAGGGCCGTCGCCTTTGGCCGTAACGGTTTGCGGAGGAACCAGAACCGTATCAATCGATGACATGGTGGTTGTCATGGCGAGAGGATTCTAACAAATCTACTCCGCCGGATGCGGGCCGGTGAAATCGCTGCAGCAGGGCTTCTCCACCGGCTTGAATTCCATCAGTTCTACGCGAACCAGATCGGGGTCGTAGAGGTTCAGCTGCCACTTGCCGTCTTTGCCCACCTTAGCTTCTTCTTCGCCATGCGGCTTCCAGCCGTGCGATTCCAGAATCGCCTGGGCTTTTTTCATGTCGGCGACGCCGAGCGAAATATGGTTCATGACGCCGGTGAGCCGCAGATCGGCGTGTTCGGGTTGATTCAGCATGTATTCGATCCAGTCAGTACCGTTCGGAACCTGGAGCGAGAGCCAGTCGGTTCGGTCGTCTTTCATGCCGCCGTGCCAGTAGGGGCGGAAGCCGAGGATGTCGCGGTAGAAGTGGTCTTCGGCATCGCGGTGGTAGACGAGGAAGCCGGCGTGGATCATGTGGCGCGACACCGCGGAGGCAGAGGGCAGCGCAGCTGCGCTCTGGCTCCTCTCCACGAACTCAATGCGATGGCCTTCGGGATCGTTCACGACGAAAAAAAGGCTATGGTCGGAACGACCCTGAATTTCCGGGACCTTGATTCCGTGCTCGATCAGATACTTTCGCAGCGCGGAAATGTTGTCGGTCAGGAGGGCGACGTGATCCATGCGGTCGGTGGATTTGGGATCGGGCGCGGGGCTGTAGCCGACCCACTGCGTGCCGACCTCATAGCGGAGAACGCCGCCGGGTTCGACGGGCGCAACCGAAGCCAGACCGAGGACGTTGCCGTAGAGTTTCTTCACGCCGTCGGGCGCGGTGGTGTAGAACGATACGTGGTCGATGCCAAGAATGTGCGGGCGGGGAGTGGAGGTTTGGGCGTGGGCGAATATCTGAAGCGCGATCAGGGCGAGGGCGAGTTTCTTCATGGCGGTTTCGATTGTAGTCCACGCGGACACACGGGGGCTAAAGCCCGGTTGGTTCTTTCGCGTTTTGTACGCGGCGCTGAAGCGCCGCTCTTCCACGTTCGCGCAAACGTTTGCGACGACCATCGATCTTCGGCGCAGGACAGGAAAGCAGGTTCCTCGCGTTGCTCGGAATGACAAGCAGTGGGGAATGGCGTGCGAGTCGATGGCAGGGAACGATGTGCGGCTGGAACTTGCTCAGGATCGATTATCCAGAATTATCGACAACCATCCAGAAACTGGCGGAGGAGTTTGGCGGCGTCGTGGGGCTGTTCCCAGGGGGCGTAGTGGCCGGCTTTTGGAATCACGCGCAACTGGCTGCCGGTGATGTGCTGCTGCATGAACTGGGCTTCGTTCACACCGGTCAGGACGTCTTCGTCGCCCGTCACCAGCAAGGTGGGGACGTTGATGGTCTTCAAGGTTTCGACGGAGTCGGGGCGGGCGGCGATGCCGCGCTGCACCTGGGCGAGATTTTGGGGCGACATTTTGCGCATCATGCGCAGCGCGCCATCGACCAGGTCGGGGCGAGTTTCGCGCGTAGTTTGGCCGAACAACTTCGGGATCATGGACGCGAAAAACGGTTCGGTGCCGCGTTCGAGAACGTCGTTCGCGGCCCGCAGGCGGGTGGCTCGGGCTTCAGGATTGTCCGCCGGGGCTTTCGTATTACATAGAGCGAGCGCGGCGACGCGGCCGCGATGCTTTCTCCAGAATTCGAAAAGCAGGTAGCCGCCGATCGAGACTCCGATGAGCGGCGCGCGTGGAATGTTAGCGTCGTCCATGACGCCAGCGAGGTCGGCGGCGTGCTTCTCCATGGTGGCTGGGCCTTCGCCGCCGCCGGACTCGCCGTGTCCGCGCAGGTCGGGCAGAATTACTCTGTAGCGCGTGGACAATACGTCGGCCACGGGCAGCCAGAATTCGTGATTCACCGGGAACGGATGCAGAAGAACGACGGGCGGGCCGTCGCCGAGGATCCAGTAGGCGATTTCGGCGTCGCCGCTGCGGATGCGATGGGAGGACATGGCGGGCATGTAGGGAATTAAATCACAGAAAGATCTTCCAGCTCTCGGCGCACGGCTTGGCTATAGGGATCCTTCGACTACGCGAGCGCATCCGCGCTCGCTCCGCTCAGGAAGACAACTCTCAGGTTTGAGGCCGGTCCGCGCGCAGCTTATGAGTTCGTGACTTGCTGCGTGCTCACGCGGGCGGGAAGCAGATACGGCTCTTCCGGCATTACGATCCACGCGATGAAATAGGGGATGAAACCGACGCAGGTCATGATGGCCGTGATCAACCACACGACGCGCACCAGGCTGACATCGACGTCGAAATACTCGGCAAAACCAAGGCAGACGCCAGCGATCTTGCGTCCCTGACGCGGACGGACCAGCTGGGTCCGGGCCAGCGACGCGCCCACGCGAACACCACAATAGGCACAGACGGCCGCGTCATCCTGGATGAGTTTTCCGCAGTAGTTGCAGTACATAGTTGACCTCCCGGTTGGCCTCCCACGGCGTCCCTGGTTGACAGTACGTAATTGTAGACCGAAAGTTCCGTTTGGCGGCAACTCGCCTCGCTGCGCTCGGGCGGGACGGTCGAAAGCCTGCCCTGAGCCTGTCGAAGGGGCGGCCGTCCCCACATAAAACCTTTTTATTCCCGGTAGGCTTCTTTGATGTAGCGGCGGGCCTGGTCGGCGGGAGTGGTGTTGGCGTTGCCGGCGAGGACGGTTTGATATTTCTGCATGGCGAGGTCGCGTTTCTGCAGCAGGTCGTACATTTCTCCGGCTGCCAGGTTGGCCTTTTGCAGGATATCGGGGTCGGGGTTGGGAGCCTGGTTGACCAAATCGTAGGCGGCCGCGGCTCCAGCCACATCCTTCTTGGCGCGCAGCAATTCTCCCAGGCCCCAGGCGGCGAGTTCGTAATGCAGGTTGCGGTATTTGCCTTCGCGGCCGTTCTGCCAGACTTTGCGATACATGGCCTCGGCCTCGTCGAGACGTCCGGCGGCGCGCTCGAGGTTGGCCACTTCGGTTGGGAACAAGTGATTGCCGGGGTACCTGGCCGAGAGATCGGTCATGTAGCCGATGGCTTCATCGTACTGGTGCTCGCGGCGGAGAAACAGGCTGAGGATAACTTTGGCGTCGGCCGAGTTTTCGCCGTCGCTTTTCGCGACCTCGCGGAGATCATTTAGACCCTTGTCCGCCGACCCGCTCAGTCCGGCAATGGCAGCGGCCACCTTGACGCTCCAGGGCAGGCGGCCGATCACATAGTTGTGGGTGCCGACGACCATTTTTGCGTCGACGTAGCCGGGATCGAGTTCGAGGACGCGCTCGTGATCGTGGCGTGCTCCGACGGCATTGCGCAGGGCAGAAAACCACGCCCGCTCGATCAGTCCGGTGTAGACGGAAAACTCGGCGCGCGTTACTCCGCGGCAATAGAGGGCATTTACGTCCTCGGGATTGGACTTGAGCTCCTGTTCTTCGAGATCTTCGGCGCGGCGGACCAGTTCCTTGATGTGGTCCTTGACTTTCGTGTCGGTGGGGCGGGGGGTTCGCCCGATAAAGCTGTCATTGGAATAATCACCGGTGTTCATGGCCCCGGTTTCGTAGAGGTCGCGCATGAGCACGACGGTGAGCAGGTGATTGACCGCGAAGGGATCGTTGGGATGCTTGTCGAGGTATTTCTCGAACTCCACGGTTGCGCGCTCATATTGCATGTTGAAAAAGTCATCGAAAGCGGCGTCGGTCTGAGCGTCATGGGGCGCGGAGTGGGGAGCATGCGGGGTAGACGACTGGCTTCGCGCGGGGACGGGCAGCAGGAGTGAAAGGCACAGGAGGATCAGGAGAGCCTGAGCGGCCGGTTTATGGTTCGTCGAAAGATTCGTTTGCGCCGTCACAGATTCGGTTGTTCTAGTTTAAACCAAGTTGAGCTGCCCGCCCCTGAGGCTTCGCTTAAGCTGACCGAGAGCGGTCTGCTTTCCCAGAACCTTCGATGAGCATCCTCCATTTCAAAGACCGAACCAGAAACGTTAGCCCCGTGCCGTCTGTGCTACCTGTCTCAAAGACGGCGGCCACATATAATCTGCCGCAGTTGCTGACTGATAGCTGATCCGAGTCGCGGGACGGCTGTCGCGGGACGGCTCGTGTGAGCCAACTGCACTCGGTCTTCCGAATGGAGCTCGGGAGACCGAGTGGCGCAGTGGTTTAGGACGCGGATCCAGACTTCTGAAATCCGAGCCTCCTGGTAAGTGGGCGGTCTCACGACTGGTTCAGCCGTTTGGGTTGCGGCTCGGAAAGTGATGGGCTTTCGTAACCGGTTCATCTTTACTCGCTGGCGCGCGTAATTATTGCCTGCGGTGGGGATCAACGAGGCTTTGGGAAAAAGCGCAAGTATTTGGTGCTGCGGAACTTAGAGTCGGATTCGGCTTTGGCGGTTGGAATGCCATAATCGCCTTAAGGTTTTCTCCGTAGGACAGGCTATGTCGCAAGTAGTGCAGAATACGCCGCAGGAGTTTTGGCGCCCGCCGTCCCTGGTGGGTGAGGGCGAAGTTGTTGTGCGGGAGGCTGTCCGGGAATCCGCGCCCGCCATGGCGGAGGCTTGCCCGCGCTGCGGGACCGAGTTTCTGCTGGGTTCGCACTTTTGCCATACCTGCGGTGGGCGGCGGCGCGAGGCGATCAGTCCAGCTGCCAAGGCCGACGCGGCGGCTATTGCCGGACTATGGGAAAAAGGCGTGGCCCGGGTTTATGCCGTGGCTGCGAAATTGGCGTCGCGTGAGTTCTGGGGTGGGATTTTGAGCGCGACTTGGAATGCTTTTGACAAGGTTCAGTTCCCTGCTTCCCGGCTGAAGGGGCTCAGCTATCTGCGCTTTCACGAAATCAAGAACTGGATCGGGCTGCCGACGGCATCGTTGATCGCTTTTGTGATTGGCGTCGGGTGCGTGGCGGGCGCGCTGTTGGTGGGGCTGCTTACGGCTAAGACTTTTGTGGATTGGCAGGCCATTCAGTTCTACCGCGCGGAATGGCTGCTGGCGGCGACGGCCGCGTTTGTGGCGGGAATTCTGCTGAAGAAACCTTTCGGGCGAGATAGCTAGCAAAGAATTTGGATGAACCTCATAGAGGCAGGATTGCCACTGCGCTATCCTTGCAGATTGTCCAGGCGGTCTTCATGGTTGTCGAGGCGATGCTCGTGAGCCTCCACCACTCGCAACAGCCGCCCGGTCCCTTCCGCGACATCGGTGATGAAGCCTCGAAGCCCCGAGACAGCGCCGGTCAGTTCGCGAATCTGCCGATCCGTTTGTTCTGCGTTGATGCGTAGCAGTTCTACGCTCTGGGTCAAAGCCTCATGACGGTCCGCAAGTTTTTCCAGGCGTTCGTCGATGTTCATGCGGGTAATTATACGCCGCCTTCATGCCCTGGACATTCGCTGCTTCCCGATCCCGCGGCGCGGCGCTGCTGGCTCATGCGGTAGAGGTGATGGACTGGACCTGTTCCTCGGCCCAACGGATGTCCGTTGGTGATGGCGGCGGTGACATAGATCTTGGCGAGGAGCGTAGCTTCGGCCAGGCCGCGGCCGAGGGCCAGGTGGCAGGCCATGGCGGTGGCGAAGGCGCATCCGGTGCCGTGGGTGGAGTTGGAGCGTTGGCGCTCGGCTCTGAATACTTCCTGCTCCTGCGGACGAGGTGTCAACACCCCGGACGAGGCGCCCGCGGCATTCCCTGTCGTGAAGCTCAGCAGGTCGAGGGCTTTTTCTAGGTGTCCACCGGTAATCACAACAGCGGGAGCGCCCAGGGCGTGCAGTTTGGCGGCGGCGGCTTTCATTTCGTCCAGGTCGGTGACTTTGAGGCCGGTGATGGCGGCGGCTTCGTCGATGTTGGGAGTGACCACGTCGGCCAGGGGAAGCAGGCGCTCGATCAGGAGCCTGGTCCCGGCGGCGTCAAGCAGATCGGCGCCGGAGGACGACTTGAGGATGGGGTCGAGCACGATATTGGGCAGGCGGGCATTTCCTGGCTGGCCGGAAGCTTTGCCCGGCCGACTCGAAAGGAAGTCGGCGACGGCCTTCACGACCTTGGCTGATCCCAGCATGCCGATGTGGACGGCGGCAATATCGAGGTCGGCGGCCAGCTCTTCAAGGGTATCGGAAATAAGGACGGGATCGACCGCCTGAACCCGTTTGACCCCGGAGGTGGACTGCACGGTCAGGGCGGTGATACAGGCCACTCCATAGCAGGCGTGGGCGGCGATGGTCTTGATGTCGGCGGTGACGCCGGCGCCGGACGAGGGATCGAATCCCGCGATGGTCAATACGATAAGTGGTTTTTCAGGCATCTTTCCGGCAATTTTTGGACAGGCCCTTCGGTGCGATAGTACCTCGGTACAGGTCCTTGCGTCTCCCCTCGAACGAGCTTGGAAGTTACTGTTGGACGCAGCCTGGGAAAAAAAGATTCGCGGCTGACTTGCGAGCCCCGGATGTAAATACATGATTCCATGCAGCTTACGGATTGTGTATATGTATGCCATTGATTCCAATGGGTTTGTAAATTCTACCTTCCTTTCCCTTACGTGCTATTTACTTTATGGTAAATGCGTAACCTTCCTGAAACAAAGGGTGTTCCGCGCATGTGTCTATTTTAACAATAAGTTACGTAAGACATCGATTACTAGGAGGTCATCGACGGAGGGGTCATTTCGCCTTGACACGTAGTTTGGCAGCCCGCTAGCATTTAGAAACTGCAGAGAAACACCAGCCTAAAGGCCAAGGGCACTTTTGAGTATGCGAGGAGAACTGAATGCGAGGATGTATAGCTCGAGGACTGGCGATTGCTTGTCTGATCGCCTACCTGGGAGCGGCTCAGGGACCGAACATCTCGGAGGCGACAGCGGCTCCAGTTAGTTCCGTTCAAGCAAATCCCGAGATCCGCCGACAGGTCAGCAAGACCAAGCCGTACCAAATTGGGACAGCGTCGTGGTACGGGCAGATTTTTGAGGGCAAACCGACGGCCAGCGGTGAGCCGTATGATATGTACGACATGACGGCCGCCCACCTGAAGCTTCCGATGGGAAGCTATGTGAAGGTGACGAACCTGCGCAATGGCCGGGCCGTCGTGGTCCGGGTCAATGACCGTGGGCCCATCGTGCCAGGGCGGATTATCGACCTGTCGTACGGTGCGGCGCAGGCGCTGCAATTCAAGCAGCGTGGACTGCAACGGGTGCGGCTGGACCTGGTGGCTTCCGATCCCCGGCAGCCCCGGCCCGGGCAATCCCAGCTTGGTCAATCCCAGCTTGGTCAATCCCAGCCTGGTCAATCCCAGCCTCGGCAACCCCAGGCCGGGCAAAATAAGCTCGCTTACCAGACGGTGGCTGAGAACCGTCCCCCGGTAGCGAAACTCCCGTAAACAGCATAAACTGGCTGGGATGCCGTCAACATTCCCCAGCACCCCGCACGGTGGCCTCAGCTACCGCAGCGATAGTTATGGTCAGGGCAACGATGATCTTCGCAATGGCGATCCGCGCCAGCGGCTCATCGTTGCCCTCGACGTTTCCACGGCCGCAGCCGCACAGAAGATTGTGGCGGCGGTGGGCGACTCTGCACTGACCTACAAAGTTGGGATGCAGCTCTATACCGGCGAAGGGCCGCAGGTGGTGCGGGATCTAGTGGGTTCAGGCAGGCGCGTATTTCTTGACCTGAAATACCACGACATTCCCAACACCGTGGGAGCGGCGGTGGCGGAAGCAGCGAAGCTGGGCGTGAGTATGTTGACGGTGCATGCGTCAGGTAGCGACAAGATGCTGCGCGCGGCCGTGGACGCGGCTAAAGCGAGCCCGGAGCTCGTCGTGCTCGCCATCACGGTGCTCACCAGCATGGACGGCAACGATCTCGAGAAAATCGGTATGCAGGGCACGGTGAAAGACAGTGTGGTGCGGCTGGCCACGATCGCGCTGGCGAATGGATGCCAAGGCGTGGTCACGTCGGCGCGGGAAGCTTCTGCGCTGCGGGCACAGCTGGGACAAGACTTCGCCATCGTGACTCCGGGCGTGCGGCCCGCGGGTAGCAGCGTTGGCGATCAGGTGCGCGTGGTCACTCCGGCCGAGGCGATTGCGGCCGGAGCCAGTCATATTGTGGTCGGGCGGCCGATCACGGGAGCGGCCGATCCCGCGGCGGAAGCACGGGCGATTCTAGGGCAGATGGGCGGATAACGCTCGTTTTTCTCACTGCTATAATCTGCTGCGCGTGCGAATAACGTTCCAACTTACTGCGGAAGACTATTACCGGGGATTGTTGGCGTGGCGGAATCTCAAAGCATGGCGGCGGTGGCTGCTGCGGTGCGCGTACTTCCTGATGAGCCTAACAATCCCGGTTGGTGTGCTTCTGGCATTTGTCCGGTCTGATCCCCAGACGATTAAGATTTCGGCTGCGATCCTCGGATTCGCCGCGCTTTGGTTCACCTATATGTCGGGCGCTCCAAGGTTCTCGGGGCGGCGGCAATTCCGCGGCAGCCCATCGGCGCAGTCTCCGATGACGATCGAGGCATCAGATGCCGGACTCGCTGTGCATTCTGCCTACGGCGAATCCAAGGTTTCATGGTCGGCATATATAGCTTGGGCGGAAGCAAAATCCCTCTTCGTGATTCTGCCGCAGCCGCGGATTTACGTTCCCATCCCGAAACGAGCTTTTACGGAAGAACAACTAAACGAGTTCCGTGAACTGCTCCGCCGGAACATTAAGCCCAGCTGAGGTGAGATGAGAGAAACTGCTGGTCCTCCGGAGCACATGCTCGCCACGACGGTAGTACTGTGGTAGTATATTGGTGGCATGAAAGAGAAGACCTCGATCACACTATCGAAAGAAGTGCTGACCGGAATCGACCGGGACGCGGGATCAAAGCAATCCCGCTCGGCTTACATTGACTCTGTGATGCGCGCGCACTTCAAACAAAAGGCCCGCAGGGAGCGGGATGCGCGCGACGTGGCGATCATCAACCGCCATGCAGAACAACTGAATAGGGACGCCTTGGATGGATTAAATGATCAGGCCCCGCTCGGCGAGCATCCGGAAGAGTAACGTTCACGCGAGATGATATGAGGCGGGGAGATATTTATCGCGTGCCCAAACCGGAGGGCGATCCCAAGCGCTACCGCAGTTTCGTGGTGGTAAGCCGGGACGCGCTCATTGCCTCGACGTATGCCACCGTGGTTTGCGCTCCGGTTTTCACCAACGGCAGCGGACTATCGACCCAAGTTGCGATCGGCCCCAGCGAAGGCCTCAAACACGAAAGCTGGATTGCCTGCGACAATCTCAGAAGCTTGCCCAAAGCCGATCTGACGCAGTTTGTAGGGTCGCTTTCCTGGTCCAAGCTTGCCGAGCTGGATGAAGCGCTGAGGATAGCCTTGGCGCTGGAGTAGCAATCGGCGGAACTCAGGGGCTGTAGCCGCTTCGTCCGGACGTTGGCGGCGTGGCTTGAAGCCGTGCCCCTTCAAAACCCCGTGATCCCGGCGCCTTCATCAAGCGGACAGCCCTTCATTCTTGCACACGGTTCTCTCGAACAAACTTCTCGAGGTCCTGGGGCTCGACATACGGGTCACTAGTTCCGCATTTAACGGGTTTCACTTCACCGACAAAGGCGCTTGGACATAAGCCGGGCACGTTGATCGGGAGTGGCTTGTTCTGGTCCATGTAAAAGAATCCATGCGCCCAAGCTGCTCCCTTAGTCTCGGCGATGAAGAAGTACACAAGCCCAGGAATCAAAGCGGATGCAACCCCGTCACTCGGCACCGTCTGTACGTAGCCAGTCGGCACCCTGCCGTACGGAAGGTTCATGCTGGCAACCCTCTCACCTCTGGAATTCCCACTCGCAGTCCGAAAACTCCATACCTCGGACTTCGCGTCATTGGGAGTCGCAATCTTACGGCCTAATTGGGGAGCATAGACCGTGAACGACACGAGATGCCCAGTTCCGTTAAGAGAGAACGTGGGTCCACTTTCGAGCTTGGCCGATGTTGTGATTTCGCAGCCACCAAGTACGAGCAGGCAGAGCTCCCCTAGCAGGAGCGATACTGTAACATTCAAGCTGATCCGACCGGATATAGTCCAACTCACTACAGCTTCTCGAAAAACTCACATGCCGAGCAGGAAATGTAGACTCCGCCGGGGACGCCGCGTTCGCGGTCTTTGACGCGCTTGACGATGCGGGTGGTTTTGCCGCACTTGGGGCAGTCGGTGCTCTTGGTGGTGTCCATGATCTTCTTGCGGTCGGCTGTTTTTGCGATTTTTGCGCCTGGGGCCATGTTGGATGTCTCCTGAATTCTCTAAGATTAGTATTTGCGCAGCGCGATCCGCTTTTCCGTCTTGATGCGGATGATTGTGGATGGAGTCTTTCTGAATCCTCAACCCGGATTTACGGGGATCCACTCTGGAAGACTCTGAAGCTGCGTCTCGACTCTCTTCCGTCGTGTTTGATTTTACAGGAAGGTGGGGGCCGATGTCTTGGGCCTGAATCGCCGGAGACGCAAAAAGGCGTTAACCACGAAGGACACGAAGGTTCACGAAGGAGGGCTTTTTTCCAGCGGCATTGCTTCGTGAAACTTCGTGTCTTGCTGATTGATGGTTTTCAACCCTTTAGGTCTCTAGGCTTCAGTCTCCGATCTTTCCGCGCAGCACGGTGATTGACGCTTTGGGGATCTGGTAGAGCGTTTCGGCGCCGGCGCTTACGGTCGACTTCGACGGCGGACCGTCGGGGTCGGCGTGGCCTTTGGCGCCTTCTGCGTGCCACCTATATTCGTTCGAGCCGAAGGTGATGCGGTCGATTTGACCTGTGAAGTGCAGGTCCTTCTCTCCTCCCGCTTTTCCCCCCGCGCCGGCGAATGACACTTTCACGGCGTGATCGTTCGACTGGTCGCGGTTGACCAGCATGACTGACCATTGGCCGTCGGGGCGCTCGACGGCGTAGGCGGTCACTAACACGTTTCCGGCGGCGTCGTTGACGTCGCTGGAGGCTTTGAATTGTTTGTGGGGGGCGTCGATGGGCTGCACCCATTCTTTGGTGATGATCTGCGCTGCCAGATATTGCGGGGGATAGTCCAGCACTTTGTAGTTCGCGTCGATGTGCAGGAAATTTCCGAAGCCGCTGCCAGAGGCGTCAGGGTGCGGCATGTAGTGGAAGTAGTAGGTCGCGCCCGCGCCCTCGGCCATCATGCTGCCCACGTAGTCGGCGAGCCACAGGCCGGCCTTAACCGTTGAAGGAGGCGCGCCGCCGCCGATGTTGCCTTCGGTCATGAAGAAAGGAATGTTGGGAGGGAGGCCGTTGTCTTTCCAGACTTGCACAATGTGGCTCACGTAGCCCGGCTCAGGATAGAGATCGGCCCAGGAGTAGGTCGGACGATCCTGATACGGATAGTGCTCGAACGAGAAGAAGCTGAAGTCGTTGAGGCGGCCGTGGGCTTTCAGGTAGTCGACGAAGCGGCCGAGCCAGGAAACTTTCCCGGCGGCGTCGGGCCAGACTTCGACATCGCCGAATGTGCCTTCGAACGGCGGGCCTCCGAGTTTGGCCTCGGGCACGAGCTTGTGAATCGCGGTGGCGAATTGTATGTACAGCGCGGCGTAGTCTTCGGGGAGCATGTGCTGGCCGTCGGCTTCTTCGCCCATCTCGACGTAGGAAATGGGATAGTGGCGCTTGTAGAGATAGGCGATTTCGTTGGCGGCGTCTTCGGGCGTGGAGTAGAGCATGGCGATCGGGACCATCGTAGGAAGGCCACGCGTGATGCCGCTGGTCATGAAGAAATCGAAGCCCACTTGATCGCCGCGAGATTGATCGAGATCGGTGGCCGCGTGCCAGGGATCGACCGAGGACGGCCAGGTCACGGTCTGGTTGCGGCTGGGGAAGTGTGTGACGTAGTCGTTGAACGCGCCGTCGGCCGAGAGCGCGCCGGCGTAGAGTTCATTGATGGCGTAGCCCACGCAGTTGCGCTTGTCGACGGAACCGTGAGTGTCGCAGGTGTTGGAGGATTCGGTCATCCAGATGCGGATGTAGCGGACGTTAATCATCCAGTCGACAAGTTTGAGCGTGACCGTGCCGCCTTTGCCTTCGGTGATGTTGCCGAGGGGAAACGTCTGCCACGTGCCTTTGGTGGTGCCGTCGTAGAAGGGCTCGAGTTCGCCGGTCCAGAACTGAACCGCGTAGCGTTTCGCATACGGGTCGGCCCAGGCGATGCGGATGGCGTTCATGTCGATCTTGCTCCCGAGATCGATCATGACCCATTGCGGATGCAGCGAGTCGTCTTCGCCGGTGAAAGCTTTGGTGAGGTACGGATTGCTTTTCCAGTACGAGTTGAGATCGCCGTCGGTGAGGCGCGACCATCCGTTGCCGTCACCGCGGCTGAATCCGCGATGGGGTAGCGGGGCTGCCCAGGAGCTGTGGATCATTTCGGCGGTCGGCTCGCCGCTGCCCACGAAGTAGCCTTCCTGCTTGTCGGCGTTGCTCCACTTCCCTGCTGGATTCCAGTGCCAGGCTTCGACCATCAACTCGGTGTTCTGGCGATAGGTCACGGTCTGCCATCCGGCGCCGAGAATTTCGTGCAGCAGGGGTTCTTTCAGAAGATGGTCGGGCGAGCCGGTGGGCAGGCGGTCGATAGCCGCACCGAGAGAGCGCACGGGGCTGAAGGTATTGGCGACGTGCGCGGGGTCGGCGTCGACGGTGACTTTCTGGGCGAGCGCTGAATTTGTCGCGAACAAGACTGCGCTGAATGCGACCGCCGCAAGAAGTTGACTCTTGATGCCTGACGTCATGACGCCTCCGTGATTTCAACCATCGCCATCGAAGCTCTGCGACTGGTTAGTGAATCGATTTAAGACTGGGAAAAGTCCGCAAACAGCATACACCGAACACTTCTTCCGTTCTGTTGAAAAGGCAGCTCGCGTTGGCCCGTTGACCCCGCTCCCTCGCCCCTGCTACCGTCAAATGTTTGCCCTCCCGTACGCGGCCCGTCTTGTGGGCAAACCCACTTAGTAGTTGCGGAGACCTCCTATGCCTGCCATTAAATTTCGCGGTGTCGATTTCATTCAGTACGATTCCCTGCTGACCGAGGAAGAGCGGCTGGTGCGCGATTCCACGCGTAAATTTATTGAAGACAATCTTGTCCCGATCATTGAGGAATGCAATCGGGCTGGGCGGTTTCCGCGCGAACTGGTCAAGCCCATGGCCGAGATGGGATTTTTTGGCGCGTCGCTGAAGGGCTACGGCTGCGCTGGGATGGGCAATGTGGAATACGGGCTGATGACGCAGGAACTGGAGCGCGGCGACTCGGGCGTGCGCAGCTTTGTGAGCGTGCAGTCGGGGCTGTGCATGTATCCGATTTACGAATTTGGGAGTGAAGAGCAGAAGCAGACATGGCTGCCGCCCATGCAGAAGGGCGAGAAGCTCGGCTGCTTTGGCCTGACCGAGCCTGACTTTGGTTCGAACCCAGGCGGCATGCGCACGCGTGCCAGGAAAGTCGGCAACGAGTATGTGGTTAACGGCGAGAAGATGTGGATTACGTCTGGATCGATCGCTGACGTCGCGATTATCTGGGCCAAGGTCGAGAACGAGAACGACAAGGTGCGCGGGTTTCTGGTCGAGACGGACCGGCCGGGGTTCAAGGCGGACGACATTCACGGGAAGTGGTCGCTGCGCGCGTCGGTGACTTCTGGGCTCTCGCTGCAGGATGTGCATATCCCGGAAGCAAATCTGCTGCCGAAGACGGGCGGGCTGAAATCGCCTTTGATGTGTCTGAATCAAGCCCGCTACGGGATTGCTTGGGGAGCACTGGGGGCGGCCATGTCGTGCTACGACTGCGCGCTGCAGTATTCGCTGCTGCGCAAGCAGTGGCGCGATCAGCCGATCGCCTCGCATCAACTTGTGCAGGACAAGCTGACGTGGATGATCAGCGAGATTACCAAGGCGCAGTTGCTGGTGTTGCAGGTGGGGCGGCTGAAAGATGCTGGCAAAGTCGAGCATCAACACATTTCGATGGCGAAGCGGAACAATGTGTGGATGGCTTTGGAGTGCGCGCGGCTATCGCGCGACATTCTCGGAGCGAATGGCGTGGCGGACGATTATCCCATCATGCGGCACATGATGAACCTGGAGTCGGTGAAGACCTACGAAGGCACGCATGATGTGCACTCGCTGATTATCGGGCAGAGTGTGACGGGGATTGACGCGTTTTAGGATCTCGCAGGCGAGTGAGAGATTGACGTCTTCGCATTTTGCGAAGTATAATGTTCGCATGATGCGAACTTGCGAGGAGCGGCATGCACGTCATCAGCCGCAGGAAGCTTAAGGAAGCTGCTGAACGAGAACCTGACCTAAAAGGGCCGCTCGACGCGTGGTTTCGCATCACGAGAAAGGCAGCTTGGAAAAATATTGCAGACGTTCGAAAGACCTTTTCGGGCGCTGACGCCGTCGGCAAGTGGACCGTATTCAACATCAAGGGGAACCACTACCGGCTGATCTCGGAGATCAACTACTTCTTTGGTCGCGTTTATGTCCGCCATGTGTTGACGCATGCCGAATATGACCGCGGAGGGTGGAAACGATGAGCGCGAGTGCCGCGAGATCTGAATACGCTTCCCTGCTGAGCAACACTTTGCCGGCTGTCATTCGCAGCGAAGCGGAGAACGAGCGTTATATCGCCATGCTCGAAGAGCTGGACCGCAAAGGCAACCGCATGAGCGCCGCCGAGCGGCGCATGGCCGAATTGCTCACACTGCTCATTGAAGATTTCGAAGAGAAGCACTACGCACTCGAGGCCGCAAGCCCGCTCGATGTTCTGAACGAGCTTATGCTGGCCAACAGTCTAAAGCAGAAAGATCTTCTAGACGTTTTCGGAACGCCCAGCATTGCATCGGAAGTACTGAGTGGGAAGCGAAGGCTGAACACCGACCACATCCGCAAGCTGAGTAGTCGTTTTAGAGTGTCGCCGGAAGTATTTTTCTAGTTCGATTCTGCGGACCGGGTAGTCGGATGACTCCAGAGAAAAAGCGGCGAGTGGCGACTGCGGTGGGATTTCTTTCGGGTCTGCTCGCCTGCCTGGACGCGCTGCGCGACGCGCGAATTTTCTGGCCTCCGGATGTGGTGTGGGAGGGACTGCGCAGTGCGCAGCGGCTCGAACTTGGGGGCGGAATCGCGCTGATGGTAGTTACGCTGGTGACCTCAGTAGTGCGCGGGCGGGCGAGAGCGGAGCGGTGACGCTGCGAGCTTTGGACCTGCCGGGATGCATCCGGCGGACGACCGGGCGGCTGTCGCCACACCATCATTCCACAAACTACGAGGCGGGTTTATCGCGCGGGGGCTCGATCGCCAGGAATTCTTCGGCGAAGCGGCGAGAGTAGCCCTCGAGTAACGCGGGGATCCGTTGCGGGTCGGGCGAGCGCAGCACCAGGCCGGCGTGGTGATGCTTCTTGATGCGCAAGTAAACTTCGGGATCGTTGTAGGCGGAAGTATCCGGGTCGTCCTGGCGGGCGAGGGAAAGAATCACGCCGGCATATTCTTCGCGCACTGACGGTAGGTGGTAGCGGCCATCGCCGCCGGCGATTTCGATGCGCGCCCATTCGCGCCAGAGGTTGAGGCCGGTAGCGGCCTCGACCATCTCGTTGATGTAGGCTCCGCCGACGCGCGCGGCGCATTCCAGAAAATAAAATTCGCCGTCGGCGTGGGCGTGGATGAACTCGGCATGCGCGACGCCGCGCACCAAGCCGAGCGCGGCGATCAAGTCACGGTTGATGGAGCGCAGGGCGGAGTCGTCGGCGCTTCCGCGCGGAACTGTGAACGTGGTAAAGATTCCTCCGCCCTGGGCTACATTCATGGGAGGCTTGCCGTATCGGCTGACGTTGGAGAAGACGACTTCGCTCTCGGACACGACGGAGTCTACGTGGTAGACGTCGCCGGGGAGAAACTTTTCCAGCAGAAAGGACGACTGCTGGTCACCGAGTTGTTCGAGCAGCGGCCACAGTTCGGCAGGGACGTGGATTTTCTTGATGCCGATGGCCGAGGCCTCCTGGCGCGGCTTCAGTACCCACGGACCCGGGACGTGGTCGAGGTAGTAGCGGATGTCGGCGTGGTTGACGACGGGCACGAAATCGGGCACGCGAACGTCGCGGTCGAGGGCGCGCATGCGCATGGCCAGCTTGTCGCGGAAATAGCGCATGGTGGTGAGGCCCATGCCGGGGATGCGCAGATGTTCGCGCAACGTGGCGGCGGTCTCCATGTCGTATTCGTCGAGGGCGACAATGCGGTCGATCTTGCGATTGCGTGCGAGATGAGTCACGGCCTGCACGGTGTCGGCGAGGGCGATTTGCTCCGGGAGGTAGAAAGTGTCATCGAGGCTTTCGCGCGGCCAGTCGGCATCGCGCAATTTTTCCGCAGTCAGCAGAATTACCTGGCAGCCCTGGCGCTTGCACTCGCGCATGAATTCCTGACCTTTTTCGTAGGTCGTGATGCAGAGGAAAGTCAACGGGCGCGGGTCAGGCATGGGGTTCGGTTCCGGATCGTCCTTTCCAGCTCGTCAATTCCAGATCATTAAGTCCGTCAGGGATAGGAGAATACCACGGCAATCGTGCCCGCGAGTACGCGCGACTGCGTGAACAAAATCGATACTGCGCATCGCATCTTTCCATTCTCCGTGGGATTGCGTTATAGTCTCAACCCGGCGTGTAAGGGCCGCATCACAAGCTGCATCGGCGCACGGGAGACGCCGACATTCATGAGTCCAAATCGTTCGGAAGGCAAGGCCCGGATTTTCGGGGAAAACATTGAGAGCGACCTCGCGTCGCGATTCCTGCGTGTGGTGGAGGTGGCGGCGATCGATTCGGCGCGCACCATGGGACAGGGGGAGCGCGCACTCAGCGACCAGGTGGCGACTGAGGCCATGCGGAGAACCATGGACACGATTCCGATGCGCGGGACGATTGTGATCGGCGAGGGCGAGCGCGACGAGGCGCCCATGCTCTACATCGGCGAAAAAGTTGGGGCTGAGTTTCCCGACGGCATGGAGGTTCCGGAGGTCGATATCGCGGTCGATCCGCTGGAAGGCACGAATCTATGCGCTACGGGCGCGCCTGGGTCGATTACGGTGCTGGCGGCATCGGAGCGCGGAGGCTTGCTGAACGCTCCGGACTGTTACATGGAAAAAATTGTGGTGGGGCCATCGTGCAAGGATGCCGTCGACCTGGATGCGCCGGTCGTGGACAATCTGAAAAATATCGCCAAGCGGCTGGATCGCGATGTGGAAGACCTCGTGGTAATCGTGCTCGACCGGCCGCGTCACGAAAAGCTGATTGCTGACATTCGCGCGGCGGGGGCAAGGATCCGGCTGATTGGCGATGGCGATCTTTCGGCAGGCATTGCGTCGGCGGTGATCGGCACAGGTGTACACGCGGTCATGGGCTCGGGAGGCGCGCCGGAAGGCGTGATTACGGCTGCGGCGATTCGCTGCCTGAACGGATACATGCTGGGACGGCTGGTGGTGAAACCGGAGCAGGAAGAGCGGTTGGCACGCATGGGAATTAAAGACAAGAATCGCGTGTATGAGGCGCAGGACCTGGCTCCGGGCAAGCAATTAATTTTTGCCGCAACCGGCGTAACCGACGGCGCGCTGCTCAAGGGCGTGCGGTTTTTTGGCGAAGGCACACGGACGTCTTCGGTGATCATGACGCTGCGCACGGGCAAGGTGCGATTCGTGGAGAGCATTCATCTGGAAAAGGGGCCGGATGTGAAAGTGAGATTTTCGTAAGAGCGGAATAATTATTGCGCTCTGATCGGAGCAAACTATGCGCATCATGTCGGTTCGATTAATCCCCTTCGCCCGCGTGCTGGCTATCATTTACGGCGTGATCGGCCTTACCATGGTGCCCGCGTCATTGGCTAATAGGTGCAAAGGAGATGATTCTTTGGGTCGGGATCCTCGCCCCACTGGTCCACCTCAACTTCAATCTTCACTTCGCATTGCCTGACAACTTCTTGACAGGAGTCTTATCCGCTGTCGCGGCTTCTGTTTCGTACGCCCTGAGTGGCTGGTTGACTGGCGCCGCAGCGGTACTAGCCTTCAACTTTGTTGCGCGCCGCATGGGTGGTGTTGAAGCATCTTTGATAACCCGCGAAGTGGTCGCGAAGGCTCCCCGAGAGCTCTCATGATATAATCTAGATGATTCATCTAGATTGATCGAGGGAGGTCTAATGCGTACGGTTGGTCTGTTTGAAGCGAAACAGAAACTGTCAGAACTGGTCGAGCGTGCCAGTGCAGGGGAACAGATCGGTATTACGCGGAGAGGAAAGCTGGCCGCAGTCATAGTTCCGGCTCGACGGGAAATGAGCGTGAAAGAGATATTCGCCGACATCGAAGAAATACGAAAGAGCGTTACGCGATCCACGCGCTTCAAGATAAAAGAATTAATCGAAGAGGGGCGTATTTGAAACAGTTTGTCTTAGATGCGTCAGTTAGCCTTGCCTGGTTTCTGGATAATCCAGTACCCGATGTAGCGACTCGGGTCCGGCGAGCCTTGGAGAGTGGATCGGGCGCAGTAGTACCCCCGTTGTGGCGCCTAGAGGTGGCGAATGGATTTGCCGTCGCCGAACGCCGAGGAGATCTGACCATGTCATTCGCTGACCGTTGCCTTGACGACATCGAAGGACTCATGGCCTCGGTCATAAACGAAAGTGCGGCGGCGATTTCGCTCCGGCAAGCGCACTCTGTCGCGCGCCAATTCAGGCTCACGGCTTACGATGCGGCCTATTTAGAGACGGCTCGCAGCGAGCATCTGGGACTGGCTACGTTGGACCGGGCTCTGAGTGAGGCCGCTGCGAAGGCGGGCGTTCCTCTTTTTCGTTGAAGGGGGTTTACTTCAGATACTCCGAATCTTTTTTCAAATCCTCCGGGATGGGCGGGAAGGGCGGCCAATCCTGCGAGTAACCTTTGAGGAGCGGAGTGGCAGTCTCGTTGCGCAGCGTGCCATCGTGCACAACGAAGGTGTGAGGATTGCCGGCGGAATAGCCTTCCCAGAGGCAGACACCGGCGTAGGCTCCATCTTTTCGCAGGACGTAGTAGGTCATATCCATATAGCGAAGACGGGTCATATCGCCGTTGTAGTTGCGCACGATGCGTTTCAGGGCGTCCATGCCGGCTTCCTGGGGAGACATGCCGTGGCGCATATTCTCGACGATGGTGTGGGCGCCGGCGACTTTGATATTTTCTTCACCGGCGCCGGTGGCTCCCGCTGAACCTACGTCCTGATCGGTGTAACAGCCGGCTCCAATGATGGGCGAATCGCCGACGCGGCCGGGGAGTTTGAAGGCCAGGCCGCTGGTGGTGGTGATGCCTGACATTTCTCCTTTTTCGTTTAACACCGAGCAGTGAATCGTGCCGGTGGGTGGAAACAACACGCGTCTTACAGCCGCGAGTTGAAATTCGGGCGCGATGCCGAGATCGGCGGCACGCTGCTGTATTTGCTGAATGCGGTCCTGCCATAGAGCAGCCTGCGGTTTTGCATCGGGCGCAGGCGGATGCCAGTGCGGGTCGGCGATGCCCGGTCCCCACCAGTCGCGATCGGAATTGAATTCCTTCCACAGCAGCCAGATTTTTCGCGAGCGGTCGGTCAGCAGGTTCTCGCGCGGCAAGCCCATGTCGACGGCGAAGCGTTCCGCGCCCTCGCCGACCAGCATGACGTGGCCGGTATGCTCCATGACGGCCTTGCCTGCGATCGAAACATTCTTGATGTTGCGCACGCCGCCCACCGAGCCAGCACGGCGCGTCGGTCCGTGCATGCAGCAGGAATCGAGTTCGACTACGCCTTCCTCGTTGGGCAGGCCACCCAGGCCGACGGAATCGTCGTTGGGATCGTCCTCCGGGCCTTTCACCACGCGGATGCCGGCATCGAGCGTGTCGCCGCCGGCTTTGAGGAAGGCGTAAGCGGCCTCCGCGTAGGCGTAGCCGTTGTGGGCGCAGATGATGATCGGGCGCTTGGGGGAATCGGCTGGCGCGGCGGGGATGCGGCTGTTTTCGGCGAGCGCCGTGGGATTTGTGTCGTGTGCTCCCAGGCCGGACGCGACGGCTCCGAGCACAGACGTCTTTACGAAATCACGGCGCGAGAATGTCACGAAGCCTCCGAGATGGATGTTCGCTCACGACCATGAACTTTGCGGGCGAAGCGGGAAGCATATCACGGGCCGGAGCGAGGATTCATGCAGGAGGCAGCAGCTGATGGCTGATTTAAGGATTATTCTCAAGCCGATGTCATTCGGAGCGCGGCGACAGCCGGGCCAGGGACCCTACGTCGCCCGACGCTGCCGATGCCGTGGCCGGGAACGCCTGCGCTTCGTGCACTGGAGCCGCTCCTTGTATCAGTACGACCGGTATCTGAGTTTCGTAAGGTCCCTCCGGAGCGCTTGGCGCTCCTGCGGGATGACATCGGTCGGTGAATCCGTGAGCGCTCAATATGCTTTCTAGCGGCTGGCGAAGCGGCGCAGGCGGCCGGGATAGGCGGCGCCGGCGCGGCCTAGCTGATCGGCTACGGCAGCGCTGAGTGGCTGAATTTTTTCGGAGCGGTAACGCAGCAGGGCTGCGATGTTGCCCACTCTGTCGAATTCCGGATCATCTTTATCCTGCACGTAGAGAGTTTCGATGTCGCGGGAAATCACCTGAGGAAGAATGGCTTCGCTCACGTCAACAACTTCCTGCGTGGCCCGGCCACAAGCAGGACAGAAGCTGACGAGATGAGCATCGAGGTGTCCGCAACCGGAACATTCGACGGCGTGCCCTTGCAGATTTTCGCCGAGCAGCAGGGTCTGCACCTCTCCCAGTTCCAGCGAACGCAACACGCGGCGCAGGCCAGTCACGCCGCGTCCGTTGGCGCGCGCCTCGCCCAGTGCCTGACCGACCAACTCGCGGCGGCGGTCGGCTTGCCAACGCTCGACAATCTGTTGGGCTTGCGTGCGCAGCTCGTCGCGCGTGGCGTGGCCCAGGTCGGCGTGAAAGCGGCCGATGAGCGCCTGGCTCGCGTAGGAGTGCAGTTGAGGTTCGAGCAGGGAGCGGTGCGCGTCCTGGCAGGCGAGAATCCATTTCTCGAACACGCCTTTTTCCAGCAACTCTTTCACCGACTCGGCCACATTCTTGAAGTGGTGGCGCGTCTCATCTTCCACACGGCGCTGGGCGTGGCCTCCGTCGTAGCCAGCATAGCCGTCGCTACGGCCCCGGCGGGGCACAGGATGAAACAGGTCCTCGCGTTCCGTGAGTTCCCCCAGCCGAAGATCGAAGATGCGGGCCCGATGCCGGTCGACCAGCACCACGCCCAGCAGCGGCGACGCCGCCAGAAGGTGGGCAAGCGGCTTGAGATGGAAATGCCGGTCGATGGAAAGCTCCGTGCCGGGTAGGCTGGCGGGTACATCGTATTCCTGCCAGAAGTTTTGAGCGGCACAGGCGAAGACCGCTTTGCCGTGGGTTCCGTTGCTGCGCAATTCGCGCGCCATGCGCAGGATGTGGTCCAGGTCGGCGCGGGCACAATCTTTTGTTTCTTTGCCGGCTCGTGGTCTGCCTTCTTTTTCCCGGCCTTTTTTTTCTCGACCTTCGGGGCTTTTGCTTTCCAGGCTCCGGGAAGCTTCGCGGACCAGATCCTTAATAAGAATCGTGTCTTCCTTGTGCGCCTTGTTGCGGGGCGTGGAGGGCTGGAAGTAAAAACTGACGGCACAGGAGTTTCCGTCCTGAAATTGAGCTAACTCTCGGAATTGTTCGCGAGTAATCGTCATGGATCTCCTCCAAATGGATCGCCTCAAAGAATTGAGATTGGATCTAAGCGGCCCCGGTCGAAGCCAAGCGGCCTTGACCCTGCCGGGCCAGCCCGGGCATTTTGCGCAAGTGGTCGCGTGCGGCAGAAACATAAGTCAGAACGTGTTCAGAAGGCAGCGCGGTGATGGCGGCAATTTCAGCGACGCTGAAACCTTCGAGCGCGTGGAGGATGAAGACTTCGCGGGGGCCGGAGCCGAGATCGCGCAGGGCCGAGGCAATCAGGCGCAGCAGTTCATCGGAGGCCATGATCTGCTCCGGCGTAGCGATGCGCGAGTCGGCGATCACGGTGGCGCCGGTAATGGATTCGTCGGGCTGATGGAACTGCAATTCCGGCTCGTCGCTGGCCCTTACATTGCGTGGGCGCGCGGAGTCTTCCAAAGGGATGGCGTTGCCGTTGCTCTCGTCGGTGCGGCAAAGTTTGTCGAGAGCCCGGAGCGCTAGGCGGTAGAGCCAGGGCTCAAGGGCCAGGCGTTCGGGTTTCTCCTGGCCGTCGCCCAGAGCAGCAGCAATGGTTTCATCGATTACTTCTTCTTTCGAGAGGCTGTCGGGAGCGATGAGCTCCTGGGCTTCACGGAAGTAGATCTCACGTTCGACGAAGCGTTCGAGGCGGGCCAAGTTTACGTTTACGTAGGAGCGAACGTCGTCCGCAGAAATGATGGCCGGGAATACGGCGGCCAGCGTCTGTTCGAAGGGAACTTCGCGCACCCGGGCAGCGGACCGGGCACTGTCACCGCGCTTGCCGCGCTGCCACTTGTGCGACGAGCGCAGGATTTCCTTGTGCTTGTTGACCTGCTGCAGAAGATCGTCAAACGCCTTTTTCACGGCGGCGGCAGCCGTTGGAGCCGAAACCTGCACCGCCATTTGGCCCGAGGGCAGGCGCAAGTTCAGCGAAATGCTGGTGCCTTCGCGGGCGGAGATTTCCTCGACCCCACCCTTCAGGTGAATAAGATCGGGACGAAAAACCTGCAGACGTTTTTGCAGTTTTTCGATCTGGTGTTGAATATCTTTTTCGACGGCGGGGATTTTATGAAGACGGTAACTGAAATGAACGTTCATAGCGCCTCGGCCTTGCTAACGAAGTGCTCAACCAAGTGCTTGCTTAGATCGAATTGTACACCCGGCGAAAAAAACACAAGCGGAGAATTAACCTGCCTGCCAAGTAAGATGATCGCCTTTGGGAATCCGTTGCAAGGAAATACTTTCTGGAGAGTTGGGTTTGCAAACTGCTGTTTGCAGAGCACTATTTGCAGACTGCCAGATGAGAAGGTTATTATCCCGCACCATGACTTGGTTAAGACTTTCATTGTTGGCACTGCTCACCGCCTCCGCTTGCGCACAGGCTCCATCTTCGAAAGAGATAAACAGCGTATATCCAGACGCACATGCGCTCTACCTCGATCTGCATGAAAACCCCGAACTGTCGTCGCATGAAACGCAAACCGCGGCGAAACTGGCCGCGCGCTGGCGCAGCGCCGGCTATGACGTGACCGAACACGTGGGCGGGACGGGAGTGGTGGCCGTACTGAAAAACGGAGCCGGGCCGATCATCATGCTGCGCACCGAACTGGATGCGCTTCCGGTGGAAGAAAAAACCGGGCTGGCATACGCGAGCAAGGTGCGCACGAAAGATGGCGCCGGGAGTGATGTTCCCGTGATGCACGCCTGCGGACACGATCTGCATATGGCGGCGATTCTGGGGACGGCCGAGATGATGGCGCGCAGCAAAGATACATGGCATGGGACTCTCATACTCATTGGCCAACCGGCCGAGGAAACGATCACCGGCGCCAAGGCAATGATCGGCGACGGATTGTTCACGCGGTTTCCCAAGCCAGATGTGATCGTGGCGCTGCACGTAGGCAATGCGCAGCCCGCGGGGATGGCCGCGATTACTCCCGGCGTTTACAACACGAACGCCGATTCCATGCGCATCACCATATACGGCAAGGGCGGGCACGGCGCCATGCCCAACACGACGATCGATCCTGTTGTGATTGCGGCGCGGACGATTCTTTCATTGCAGACGATCGTGTCGCGCGAAGTGAAGCCCGGAGAAATGGCGGTGGTGACGGTTGGCTACGTTCAGGCCGGAACGAAGAACAACATCATCCCCGACCACGCCGAGATGGGACTGACGATTCGGACCCGTAAGGACGATGTGCGCAAGCAGATCCTAGCCGCTATTCCGCGCATTACCAAGGCCGAGGCGGCCGCGGCTGGCGCGCCGCGCGAACCATTGGTCGAGCACTACGAGGGCACGGACCTGGTCTATAACAATCCAGCGCTGGCGGAGCGACTGAGGGCGCCGCTGGAAGCTGCGCTGGGCAAAAATAACGTTGTGATCGCCGAGCCGATCACGCCCTCGGAGGACTTTTCTTATTTCGTCGAGCAGGGGGTTCCGGGTTTCTATTTCAGTCTGGGCGGCGCCGATCCGGAAAAGTTTGCGCAGGCTAAGGCGAGTGGGACTGAGCTTCCGTCAAACCATTCGCCGTTTTTCGCTCCGGATGTGGACCCGGCGTTGCGCGCGGGGATTGTCGCGGAAGTCGCCGTACTACGGAATCTGCTGCAAGGGTCAGCGGAGGAGTTGAGGAAATCGACCACAGTCCAGCCTACCCAATGACAGCGAAGCGAGTGGTAACATTGGACGGGAGTTCGGAGTTTGGAGTTATCAATGCGGAATCAACGAAAATTCACGATGGTCATTGAGCGAGATGAGGACGGCTTCTATGTCGGCACGGTTCCTACTCTTCGGGGCTGCCACACGCAAGCAAAAACCCTGGACGCGCTGATGAAAAGAATGCGCCAAGCGGTCGAGGTATGCCTGGAGAGCGAAAGCGGTAAAGAGCGATCGCTTGAATTGGTCGGAGTTCAGCAAATCTCGATATGACCCGCCTTCCCCGGCTCAAGGCAAGGAACTCGTTCGCATTCTTGACTGTCGCCGTAGTAGTCGGTGGTGGTGGTGATCAGATCCAGCTTGCTGGCGCCGTTGAAGTCTCCGGCGGCCAGCGGCATACCGTTGAAAGGTTTAGGAAGTGATTTCAGGGTAAAGCTGCCGTCGCCAGTCCCGAAAAACACATAGAGCAGATAACTCGGAAAGCCGCCGCAACCTCCGCACAAATAGGGCAGCGAAACCGCCAGGTCGATGTTACCGTCGCCGTTGAAGTCGCCCGCGACGATGGCGTTGTAGTAATGACCGGCATGATAGGTGGCCCCAGCGGCAAAGGTGCCGTCGCCTTTGCCCAGGCGAACGGTGACGCCGCCGGTAGTGGAATTGACGAAGGCCAGGTCCAGGATGCCGTCGCCGTTGAAGTCGGCACTGACCGTCGCCTGACCAGTCGCTGCGGTTGCGGGATCAAGTGCCATCGCCACGGAAGTGGTGGCAGCGCCAGGAGCGGACTTGGTTTCGGCGGCTTTAGTTTGAGCGACGACCAGGGCACCGAGCAGCAACAGGGATGCTCACATGGGAAGGGCAGATTTCATTTCAGTGCTCCTCAAGACAGATTCCGATCAAGCTTCTTTGGGCCGACGAAAAACAATCCGGCCTGGGGCCCACGACGCGCATAAAGAATGAAGACGAGGCGTGAAGCTTAACCGTATTTCGAGTGGCGAGGCAAGATGCAGAAACTTGCGTACTAGACCGCGACCGTGACCGATGTTTCGGTCCGGGTGACCGGACGATAGAGGGTGTCGCGCTCGATGGGTTCGCGGCCGGCGGCGCGGATCAGGCGTTCCAGTTCTTCGCGGCGCATGCCTTGTGGAGTGGTGGCTCCGGCATCGTGGTAAATCTTTTCTTCGATCACGGTGCCGTCCATGTCGTCGGCGCCGAAGCGCAGCGAGATTTGCGCCATCTTGGCGGTCACCATCTGCCAGTAGGATTTGATGTGCGGGAAGTTGTCGAGCACGAGGCGGCTGATGGCGATCTGCTTCATGTCGAGCATGCCGGTGGTTTTCGGCAAGTGCTGTAACGCCGTGTTTTCGGGATGGAAGGCCAGTGGAATGAACGTCTGGAAGCCGCCGGTTTCATCTTGTAACCCGCGCAGCTTCAGCAGGTGGTCGACGCGGTCTTCGTCATTCTCGACGTGGCCGTAGAGCATCGTCGCATTCGACTTTAATCCGATCTGGTGAGCCAGCTTGGCGGTTTCGAGCCATTCGCCGCCGTCAATCTTGTGGTCGCAAATGATGTGGCGTACGCGGTCGGCAAAAATTTCCGCGCCGCCGCCGGGGAGTGAATCGACGCCCGAGGCTTTCAGTTGCACTAGCGTCTCGCGGATCGAAAGCTTGGCCCGCTTCGACAAGTACGCGACCTCGACCATGGTAAATGCCTTGAGATGCACTTGAGGAAAGCGCTGCTTCAGGCCGGAGCAGAGATCGAGGAAATACTGAAACGGCAGGTCGGGATGCAGTCCGCCGACGATGTGGAATTCGGTGACCGCCTCGGTGTATCCGGAGGCTGCGGTCTCGAAGGCCTCTTCGAGAGCCATGGTGTAGGCGCCGGGCGTGTCCTTCTTGCGGCCGAAGGCGCACAGGCGGCAGGCGGCCACGCACACGTTCGTGGGATTGATGTGGCGATTGACGTTGAAATAAGTCTTGTCGCCGTGCATGCGTTCGCGCACAAAGTTGGCCATCCAGCCCACGGCGAGAATGTCGCCGGTGCGGTAGAGAGCGAGTGCGTCGTCGGCAGTGAGGCGCTCGCCAGCCATCACCTTGGCATGGATCGGCGTGAGGCGTGGGTCATCTGTCTGAAAGGCGTGGGTCTGAAAGGCCGGCTGAGGCATCCCTTCGATGATATCGCAGGAGTACGCGAACTGCCATCGCCAACGACGCTTACTGAGTAACGGTCACACGATCCTGCAGTTGGGAATACTGCTGTTCCGACAGCACGTGCCGGGACACCAACTGGTGGGCACTGGCGTAGGGACGCTCCGCAATCATGCGATCGGCCTTGGGTGCGTTAATCCCCGGCAGACTCAACAGATCGTCTTTCGAAGCCTTGTTCAGATCGACGGTCTTCTTGCTGCTAAGGCCCTCCCGAACCCCCTCCGCGACCGCCTTGGTGTCGCGCTTTAGCGTCTCCGTCGCCTCGGCAGTTTGCTGACGGAGCTGAGCCGGACTTTGATTGGGGGAACAGGCCACGCTAGTCACTAGCATCAAACCGGCGACTGCGAGATTAAAACGGGTGGGGAGTCGGAAATTCATGAGACTTCGATGCCCAAGGCCTGAAGAGGGTTGGCGAGCAGCCCCCAACGAATGCAGCGTTGGTGGTGTCTCGCGGGACAGATGGCGGGATCTGTCACGGGATGACTGTCCCCACACTGTGAGTCAGCTATTTCCGCGTCAGCAGATCGCCGGCGATGAACACGAAGAACAGGACCGAGATGACGCCGTTCATCGTGAAGAACGCGGCGTTGAGTTTCGATAGGTCATTGGCCCGAACCAGGGAATGTTCGTAGAGAAGAAGCGCGATCACGGCTAGAACTCCGCACGCTGCCAGCTTGCCCATACCGAACGCGATCAGCAGGGCGACTAGCAGGGCGACCATGATGAGGTGAAAAGCGCGCGCGATCCAGAGCGCAGTGCGAATGCCCACGTAGCGTGGAATGGAGTGCAGACCGGCTTGGCGGTCGAAATCGAAATCCTGGCAGGCATAGAGAACGTCAAAACCCGCGACCCAGAAAGTGACGGCGGCCGTGAGCAGCAGAATGCGGGGATCGAGTGAACCACGAACCGCGATCCAGGCCGCCGAAGGCGCGATGCCGAGCACGAAACCGAGCACCAGATGCGACCAGCGCGTCACGCGTTTTGTGTAGGAGTAGAGCAGCAGCACCGCCAAGGCAACCGGAGACAGCAAGAGCGAGAGGCGGTTGAGCTGGCTCGCGGCGAAGATGAAGATCGCGCTGGAAACCACGACGAATGTGGCCACAAACGCAGGAGAAAGATGTCCAGCGGGCAAGGCGCGAGTGCTGGTGCGTGGATTGGCGGCGTCGATGGAGGCGTCGGCCCAGCGGTTGAATGCCATGGCGGCAGAACGCGCCGCGACCATGGCCACGATGATCCACAACAACTGATGCAGTGACGGGAATCCTCCGGCCGCGAGCATGGCCCCACAGAGCGCGAAGGGGAGCGCGAAGACGGAGTGCTCCCACTTGATCATCTCAAGCGTGACGCGCAGGTTGCGGAGGACGGGCACGAGGTGATTGTAATGCACTCAGCGGCCGTCCCGAGCGAAGGGCGCACTGGCGGACAGCGCATCGGCCCCTTCGGCTAAGCTGTTGCTTCGGTCAGCATGCCAAGCCATCTTCTGAAATCAGCGGTACGAACCGGCAGAGCTCGCGCAGCGTGATTCGTGGCTGGCCCTTTTCCATTCGGATCAAATGCAACTGCTGCGAAGCCGGAAGTCCCACTGGAATAATCATGCGTCCGCCTTCGGCCAGTTGCGCGACGAGCTCGGGCGGCAATTCCAACGCCCCGGCAGAAACGATGATGGCGTCGTAGGGCGCGTGTTCTGCAAGTCCTTGACTTCCGTCGCCCACAATGACCCTAACATTGGCGTAACCCATCCGAGCGAGCAACTCGCGGGCCGGGTCGGCCAGAGTGGCATGGCGCTCCACCGAAAAAACCTGCGCTGCCAGTTCGGCAAGCAATGCCGTCACGTAGCCCGAGCCGGTGCCGACTTCAAGTACGCGGTCAGCGGGCGAAAGCTTCAGCGCTTCCAGCATGAGCGCCACGATATAAGGCTGCGAGATGGTCTGGCCTTCGCCGATGGGCAGAGGATGATCTTCGTAGGCCTGATCGCGATAGTTAGCCGGAGCGAATTCGTGGCGCGGTACTCGCGAGATGGCGTCGAGCACGCGCTCGTCGGCGATGCCGCGGGCGCGCAGTTGAGACTCGACCATGCGCTGGCGAAGGGCTGAGAATCCAGAGCTGTCGGCAGAGGAAGTCATGCTGAAACCAATATTGAAGATCAGTTGAGCGTCGGGAATCTGAAAGCGGCGAAATTAATTCTATTTCCTGCGGTGCCGCACACGGACGTCGAAGCTGATCACGCCGTTCTGATCTCGCGTGCCCACGATCGAGACATTGCGATTAATGTAGTATTCGCCCTGAATAATCTGTTGCGAACTTTGCGAGACGTTGGTGCTGTAGCTGAGCGTTAGATTATTGGCGAACTGCTGCTCAATGGTCACCTGCGGGCCGCGCGCGGTGGGGTTGGTTTCCGTGCTCAGGCCCTGGGGATCGATCTTGATCCGGCTGACTCCGAAAACCTTTTGCATGCGGCTGCTGACCGTGGAGTTTATGGCTTGATTGATGATCAGATTCGAGGCTTCGTCGGTGAATACGGTCTGACCGGACTGCTGCTGCAACTGTTCCGATTCCTGGCTGGTACGGCCCAGAGCCAGCAGCGCGATGATGTCGGATTTGGGAAGAGGCGGTTCAGAGCGATAGTTCACGTTGAGACGTTCGGGCGTACCCGTAACCGTGATGTCGAGATCATAGTTGCGAACATGGGTAGTGGCCTGGAGATTGACCTGAGGTTCGATCGCAACCGGATTGGCGAAGGTGATATCGCCGCGCTCCAGCCGGAACTTGATGCCATTGAAGTTGGCGTCGCCTTCCAGGATGTCGGCGCGGCCGAGCACGCTGGGACGAGCCACCGACCCTCGCACCCGCAGATTGGCATCGCCCGACAGTCGAGCGACGGCGGTCTTCATCTGCAGTTCGGGCGCGGTGTGCACGGCTACATCGAGCTTGACGTTGTAAAGTGGTGAATTCGCGGGTGCGATTGCGGCTGACTGGCGGCTGCGCTCGAGGTATGAGCCGAAATCGAAGCCGGGGGTGACCGCCAGCTTGGTGACCAGAATGTCGCCGGAGATCGTCGAAGCCGAGCGAGTGCCCACCCAGTGCAATTCGGTGGTCGCCGTTGAGCTCACTCCCGGGGGATAGCGCAGGCGCACATCCTTCCCGATAGCGGTGACGTTGAAACTAAGCTGGTGGTTGTAGTTGGTAGCGTCACCTTTCAGGTCGAGCGTGCCTCCGCCAGTGCGAGCCGTGAGTTGCGCGATATGAATGCTGTCGCGCGTAAACGCCAGCGAACCGTTCATCTCACTCAGGCCGCTGGGCAGCCCCGCATAATTGGCGGCTCCGTTTTTAATCTCGATGTTGCCTTGCGGAATCGGCAGGTCCAGCGTGCCTCCCAGGGTCAAATGGACTGTCATCAGACCGGAAGCCGTGAGATTCGGGTCCAGGCTGGCGAGCAGTTTGAGGTCGAGTTGACCGTTGGCCGCCATGTTAAGTTCCTGAGTCCCGGCCCATGAAATGTCACCGTGCAGGACGACGTCGGTTCCTTCGCCCACGAGGTGGGTCGATTCGATGTGAGCCGTCTGGTTGGCAAAGGTGAACTGCACCGGGCCTTGGTTGTGCAACTTGGCGTATTCCACATCGAGCGCAAGGTCGGTCGCGCTTCCCTTCAGCGTCCATTTGCGCGGATAACGCAGCGGCCCCTCCAGCGTGACCGTGCCGCTCACCGCGGAGTGTCCGGTAAGCTCCTGGCCGAGGTAGGCGCGCCACAGGGCGTCGAGATCAACATGATCCGTCTGAGCGGTAATGGTTGCGGGATAATCGCCGTGCATGGAGACCTTGCCCGCAACTGTGATCGCGCCTTTGGGAAAATCGGAGTGCCCGCTCAGGCTGAGTTCGCCGTTTTTCGTGGAGGCGTCGAGCTCGAGTTTGCCGGAGAGTTCGTGGTCGAGCGTGAGGTCGCGGATGTGAACGGCGGCATTGACGACCGGAGCATCGAGAGAGCCGGATCCCTGGACGCTAAAGTCGGCGCGTCCCTCGATCAGCAAAGGTTTGAGCTGAATCTGATGCACCCGCAACAAGTCGAAATTGCTTCCCTGAAGGTCGAGGTGGAAACTGCGGGTCGCGGGTGTATACGCGGCACTGCCGGAAATAACGGCGTCCTGATGGGTGGCGTGAATATTATTCAGCGCAGTTTCGTTGCCGGCCAGATGCAGATCGGCGTCGAACTGCTCGATCGCTTCCCCATAGGCCGCGGCATGCGCGGCATGAATGTGCCCCTGCGCCAGGGGATGCGCACGCGTTCCCGCGATCTGAACAGAAACGTCCGCCGTCCCGGAAACCGGATAGTCGAGGCCGGCCAACACCGCGGTCGAAGCGACATCGACATTGTGCAAGTTGACGTGCCCGGCGAAGGGAGTGTCTTCGGTGAGCTCTCCTTTTTGCAGAGTGGCGCTGACATCGAAGTCGGCGCTGGTTTCATCTCGCCGCAGGGTTCCGTTATGCAGAGCAATCTCATGCGGAGACAGTTGAATGTTCGCGGAGAGGGAATCCCAGTGGACTTGCTGCTCCGGAGTGCGCGAAGTTGCCGGCAGAGTGAATTCAAAATCCTGCACTGCCAGTGTTCCGGACAGGGTTGGCGCGGAGAACGTGCCTCCGGCGACGCCGTTGAACGTGGCGTTGCCGTCCACCTGGAACGGCAGATTCGCTGGCCCACCCACCATTGTGACCAGAGGCTGCCACTCTTCCGGGTTGGAAGTCGAAATGGAAAGGTGCAGCGTAGAGGACACTCCCAGAACACCGGACGCCTGCACTCGCGACGCAGGAGTTGACAGGTTGAACTGAGCCAGTTCGAGGGAATCGCTTGTGGCGAAATACTTACCTTGCATGTGGGCTGTGACCGGCAATTCGCCCGCTGCGGGACGCGAAGGCGGGCTGACGTCGAGAGCGAAGGCGATCTCGCTGTTTGTGTACGATCCTCTCCAGGTCGCGTCTACGGTGCCATTGGCCAATCCTGACGGATGGAAATGGCGGAGCGGGTGGGCGGGAACGTCGAGCGCTACGGCCAGCTCCGCGGCAGAAATATCTCGCACACGAAGATGCGCCGCACCGCTTTGAACCCCCGGGAACTTCGCTCTCTCGCCCTTTTTGACCGGTGGGCGAGCCGCGCTGATCTGAGGAAGATTTTCCGAACCTTTCCTCACTTTTCCCGGCGGCAGGGGCGGGATGCTGCGCAGCCAGTTGTCGATCTGAGCGTCACCCGTGACACTGCCACTCAATAATTTGGCTTGCAGCTTCGACAGTTTGATCTGTTGATCGGTAATCGAGTAATCCGAAGTTGCGCTGGCCTTGCCCAGCGCCAAGCGATCGTCGCGCCAGTTCAGATCGCGCACTGCCATGACGCCGGAGGCAACGAACTCGCCCGTATTCGGCAACTCCTCGTTCGTCCGGACTGCACTATTCAGCAAAGCTTCATCGATCAGCCAATGGCCGCTGCCTTTGAAGTCGGCAACACCGGCGCGCAGATCGCGGCGGCGGGCAATCGCGGCGGCTTCCTGGAGATCGAGGTGTGCGTCGTAGACCGCGTCCAGCCGGGGATGGTGAAAATCGGTGATGCGTCCGCTGGCCTGTAGAGACGAGCGGCCGGAATTCCACTGCAGCGACTTGATGTCGATGAAGGTCGTACTCAGGCTGAACTCGACCGTGGTCATCCAGGCGAAGGGACGGAAGTCCTGAAATGCAGTGTCGACCTTACCGAGGCTGAGATGGCTCTCATAGCGGCCGCGGAGGAACGAGTAATCCATTTGCAAGTTGGTGTCATGAACGTCCAGGTCGAGGGGAATTTTTCGGTTCGCCCACTGCAGTTCGCCGTTGTGCACCGACAGATGATTGATGGACAGTGCAAATAGCTTTCGGATCGAAGCGTTCTCCGCAGTCGTGTCCAGCGACTCGGGACGGGGCGCGGGAACGTTGGTCGCGCCGTCAGGCCCAATCGCGATGTGAACGACGGGATGTTCCAGAGTCAAAGAGTGGAAGCCGAACTCGGTGCGCAGAAACGAAATTACTTTTACTTGTGCGAGCAGGCTGTCGGCATGAATCCAGGGAATATCGGTGGCGGCTTCTTTGCCGTGCACGGTGATGTTCCGCACTTCCACCTGCAAGTGGAACGGGACGACGTGGAAGCTGCCAACTTCGGCGCGTCCACCGGTAATGCGTTCGACCTCGGCGACCATCCGCTGGCGGACGTAGTTCTGAAAGGAATCGGTGGTGATATACCAGAGCCCGAAGAGCACGGCGACGACGCCCAGGCCAGTGGCGAGGAGCACGTATTTCCACCAGCGTCGCGGCCTGGCGGCGGGAGCGGGGGCGCTCACCGCGTCTGCACTCCCTCCCCGGAGTACCCGGCTGGGCCGGGCACGCTGACTTTACTCTCCGAACGCAGGGACTGAAGCCATGAAATCATGAGCTCGTTAACCTTCTCCTGCGTGAGCAACTCGCGGATTCTGGCAGAGACATCGGCCAGGGGAACTTCCCCGGCGCCCGATTGTTTGAGCTGGGGAACGAATTTCTCGCGGTAATAGGCTTCGATGGTCTTGGAATCGATTTGCACCGCGGGACGAAGGCGGGCATCGACCAGACGCATGAGGTCGATCTGCTGCTGCACATGCGCGACCAGATCTTTTTCCGCCAGTCCGAACCGGCCCAGCACGGCGTGCCAGCCCTCATCGGTCGCGGCCTCCGGATATTGTTTGCGTGCTTCGGCCAGACGCGCGGCTGCTTCTGACTCCGATGCATGCTGGAAAGAAGCGGACTTCATCTGCTCGCCCAACAGTTCCTGGTCAATCAAACGGTCCAACACAGCTTTGCGATCGTCATCGGTGAACTGGTTGAGCGGGCGGCCATTCAGGAGCGCTTCATAGCAGAGAGCTTCGTCCCAGTCGCTTTGCAGAATAATGTGCCCATTGACTGTGGCTACGATGCGGTCCACCACTTCGCCGGCGCGGGCCGACGGCACCATCAGGGCGCTCACGAACAGGACGATGACGACGGCGAGTGCTGCGACGGTTCTCTGCTTCGTGTTCGTCGTCTCGACGTTCGAGTGCCGCGCGGTCGACTGTCGAGCGGTCGACCGTCGAGGGTTCATCCCGTTCGTATGAAGTTTATCCATCAGAATGGCTGGCCTATGCTGAAAAATACGTTGAAGTGGCGAAGCCGCTGGGTCTCCAGATAAGAACCTGTTTGCAACCCGAACTGCTGCGGATATGTAAATGTCTGAAAGTATCTGGTCGGATTCAAATTGTACCCGAAATCAAAGCGTAAGGGGCCGATTGGAGTTTTGTAACGTATGCCGAGTCCGACCGCGTGCGAGGTGTAATCATATCCTGAGTTGTTGAACTGGGTATAGCACGAGAGGTTCGTTGTACCACCGGACAGGCATTGAGCGGGATTGTCCTGATGCCAGCGCAGCAGGCCCTTCAACATGTCGTGCGGCGCAGTAAAAACGTTGCCCATATCCTCGAAGATGGCAAAACCGAATCCTTCCCCCAGGTAGGGCAGCGTGAGCGGAGGCAGTCGCAGTTCGGAATTGTTGACGAACAGCGCCGTACCCCCCACGGGAAAACCGGAGTCCGGGTCGCGTGGTCCTGCTTGATTCAACCCGAATCCGCGATGAGAGTTGCCCCCGCCCGCAAAGAATTGTTCGGGCAGCGGAATGGTGGTGATGTCGGTACACGTGGGCTCGCCGGCGGCGTTCAGCGGACAAGAACCGGGCGGCAGAATCTTCGTGCCATTAAACGGCTGCTGCACGCCAATGCTGGTCGAGCGCGCGAACACGAACTGATGTCCGGCCTTGCCGTGGCCGCCGAAGGCGTAATAAGTGGAATACTGCCCCAGGGCGCGGCCGAAGTCGGCTTCTGACCCGAAGTAGCTGGAAGAAACAAACCCGTCCAGCGTGAAGTAGCTTCCTTTCGTACTCTCCAGGGGATTGTCCCGCCGGTCGTGGATAAAGGTAAAGCCGGGACCTGCTACGCGGGCCGGAAGAGAGAGAATCGCAATTTGGCCGGGAGAGAAGCCCTCCGCGAAGTGTCCGGCTTTCACCAGACGGAAATCCCACCGATAAGTAATCGAATTGGCACCCCGCCGGCTTCCAGGATCAACGCCGGAGTTTCCGATCTGCTGCCGCACGTCGATCTTGCCTTCCAGTCGCTGCGAGGTAAATGTGGCCACGTCCAGACTGTTGTCGTAGAAAATCGTATAGATCAGCTTGAACTTATCGTTGTTGAACAGCTTGGGGACGGCATAGCTGATCAGGCCGCGCTGCTGTAGTTTTCCGACGTGAGACTGGAAGGTAAGGGTTTGGTTGAGCCCGCGAACGTTCAGCCGGGTCACATCGAACTCGACTCTGGGACTGATTCCCCAGGAACCTTGCGGTTCCGTGCTTCCCGCGGGCAATCCGGTCTCGAACTCCAATCCAACTCCGTAAGTGAAGGTGTAACGCTTGGCCTCTTGCACCTGTACCAGAACATTTTTCTGCGGATTGGTTCCGTCCGGGTTTTGCACCGCCGTATCCACCTGGCTGAAGATTCCCAGATCATAGAGCCGGGTCTGAGTATCGAGCAGATCCCGCTGGCTGAGCGGTTCTTTCTCGTGCACACGCAATTCCCGTTGCACGACGTGATGGCGCGTATGTTCCATGCCGGCCACCATCACGCGATTCACCGTGAACAGTTCGCCTTCCTGAATGGTGTAGGTTACGTCTTCGCGATTGGGCTGATTCGTCGAGGGCTTGGTCGCGATTTCGAGCGACGCGTTGGGAAAGCCATGATCGAAGTAATAACTGAGAATTCTTTCCCGGTCGTTGGCCAGGTCCTGTTCGGAATAAGGCTCTCCCGCCCGCGTGCTCAGTTCGGGAAGCTGTTTGGCGGTAACCTTCTCGAAGCCCACAACATGCAATTCGCCAACCAGCGTGCGGATTCCCTCTTCGATAGAAATGTGGACCGCAAGTTTGTTGCTCGACCCGCGGTAGTTGTCGTCCACTTTGGTCTGGATCTTCACGTCACGGAAGCCGCTCGAGCGGTAGAGGCTTTCGAGAGTAGACACATCACTCTTGAGCAGGGCTTCGCTATAGCGCCCGTGGCTGTCAAACGTTCCGGCGGGCTCAATCTGCAGGTAGGACCGCAGTTTCTTCGTATCCAGAAAATCCTTGTTGCCGGTAATCTCCACCAGGACGAGCTTATGGATTGGACCGGGGTCGATCTGGTAGATCACTCGCAAGGTATTGGGATCGCTTTCCTTCTGAATTTCGACCTTGGCGTCGAAGCGGCCGCGCGTCTGGAGGTAGTCGAGCAGGTTCCGCTTCCCTTCATTCAACAGATCGTCATCCACGGCGTTTTCTTCATAGACCGGGACTTGTCTTTTCAAGACGCCGCGGCCGATGCTGTATCCCCGGGCGTAAATGACCACTACAGGGCCAGGATCGATCTGGTAAGTGAAGTCCACGGCATTGGTTTCGGCGTGATAGGGCTGGTCGGCAATGGAAACCTGCGCCAGGGCGCGTTTCTGTTTCTGAAATCGCTTGCGCAGCCGCTGCAGCGAGCCGCTCACCCGCGCGGAGGTAATGCGGTCTCCAGGATTCATGTGTGCGATTTTCTGCACTTCCGCCGACGAAAGGCTGGACGTGCCGGTAACTTTCACTTCACCGACGTGCGCCTGCTCGCCGCGAACGATGTGAAAGAGGATGTCGACCTGCTGCGTAGCCGGGTTCGCCGTGCTCTCGGCCGTGACTCTCGCCCGGTAATAGCCGCCCTCCTGCATGAGTCGGCGAATGTTCTCGAGCGCACGGTCGAGCTTCTCCTGGGTATAAAGTTCGCCCAGCTGAAATTTCGAAGCATTGACAATCTGGTTCGGGTTGGGGCGCGCGGGAGCACCCTCCACGTCAACCCCGCCCACGAAGAAATTCGCCGAGGTGGGAAAGCCCAGAATAACGCCGTCGCCCGACGGCGCCACTTCCGCCTGGATGTCGGAAAAAAGGCCGGTGGCATAGAGCGCGCGAATGCTGTCGCGGACGCGGGTGCGATCGAGGGGCTCTCCGGTTTTCTGCGGGAGCAATTGCAGAATGTGCTCGCGATCGCGGTCCGCCACACCCGGTAGCTCAATCGAACGCACGACCTTGCCTTCGTAGGAGGACAACGCCGCGGATATCCCAGCCGCCGCAGAGGGCGTTTGCGTTTCCTGCTGCGCCGGAGGCGCGGGCTTCGCTTCGGTTGGAGTCAGTGGCGGATTCTGCACGGCTGCTGGGCGGTTGGTCTGCGCCGATCCGGACTCCTGCGCCATCGATCCTGGCGCCGACAACAGGGCCGCCGAGCACAGCAGGATCATCGCGGTCTGAAGTGTCGCGTACCGTTTCGGCAAACAAGTGTCCTTGGGTCCGGGCGTCATTGACTTCGATGGAAAGCGCCCGGCTGATGTTGTATGAATCGTTCCGGCAAGCTCGCCACTTATAATAAAGGTTTTGCGGCGTTCGACTGGTGACCTCTTTGGCACAAGAAGCAAAACCCATGGGAGAATCTGGGAATCCGCGGCTGGTGGCCGTCGTAGACGATTCCGACGAACGCTACTCGCGGCAGATTCTGTTTCCCGGCATCGGCGTGGAAGGCCAGCGCAAGCTGGCAGCCGGGCGCGTGGCAATTGTAGGATGCGGCGCCACGGGTTCTGCACTGGCTGGACTGCTCGCGCGAGCGGGTGTGGGGACGCTGCGCATCATCGATCGCGACTATGTCGAGCCCAGTAACCTGCAGCGCCAGTCTTTATTCGATGAGGTCGACGCCGCCGAATCCCTGCCCAAGGCGATTGCCGCCGCGCGGAAGATCGCCGCTTTTAATTCCGAGATCACGATTGAGCCGGGGGTCGAAGATCTCGTTCCCAGCAACATTGAGGCAATGCTCGAAGGAATGTCGCTGATCCTCGATGGTACCGACAACTTCGAAACTCGTTACCTGATCAACGACTATGCCGTCGACCGTTCGCTGCCCTGGATTTATTCCGCAGCAGTGGGAAGCTACGCGGTCACGTTGAATATTCTGCCCGGCGAAACTGCTTGCCTGGCCTGTATATTTCCAGAGTCGCCCCGGGGCATGGTCGAGACCTGCGAGACATCCGGCATTCTCAATTCAGCGGTGAATCTGGTGGCCTCGATCGCAGCGACCGAGGCGTTGAAGCTGCTGGTCGGGGGCACGTGCGCTCCCCAACTGCGGCGGACGTTGCTCTCATTCGATGTGTGGACGAACGAGCATGCGGAAATCTCGGCCGCCAAGCCTCGCGTCGGCTGCCGTGCCTGTGGAGAGCGCAATTTCATCCATCTTGCAGGCGAGGGCCGGCCCCACATCACGCTGTGCGGCAGGAATTCCGTGCAAATCCACGAGCGCCAGCGGCCGATCGACTTCGCCGAAATGGACCGCCGCCTCCAGCCGCACGGCGCCGTCCGGCACAATGATTTCGTGCTGAAATTCTGGCACGACCCTTACGAGATGACTCTGTTCCCCGACGGCCGCGCCATTATCAAGGGCACGACTGACACGGCCGTAGCGCGAAGTCTGTACGCGCGCTATGTGGGAAGCTGAATTCAAATTCCTGCCACTGACAGGCAATCTCATCAACGCCCGCACGCTCACGGCGTGCTCCTTTGGTTACCGTTGAGACGGTGATAATGCGGCGGCTGATCCGATCGGCCTGCTATTCTTGGGTCATCAGTCGCCACAAATGCGTGTCGGCCGAACGTATTCGCCTGTTCGTCGCGTTCGCGCCTGGGTCGTTGTCAGGACACTCGGGAACCTGCCTGCGACCGCGATCGCCGTGCATCTGAAGATCGCCCCGCATCCGGAATCGTCTCGCATCAAAGATCCCGCATCAAGGGTTGAGGCCAAGTCCGCGAACCCCAGTTCAAGAAGCCTGAATTCGAGAAGCCCGAGTTCGAGAAACTGGGTTCCAGAAGCTTGGTCCAGCAACTTGGTTCGAGAAGCTGGGTTTCAATAAAAAAGCTTGGGAGGCAATACACTTTATGACAGAAACGCTGAAGAAGTCAGTCCGGTACGGAGTCGTGTTCGCAATTGCGCTCGCGACGATCATCCTGCCCGTACCAACGCACGCGCAAGATCAAGATGACCCGCCTGCCCGCGTAGCGCGTCTGGGCTACATGCAGGGTTCGGTTTCATTTCAGCCCGCCGGAGAAACGGATTGGGTGGGGGCCGTTCCCAACCGTCCCATGAGTACCGGCGACCAGCTTTGGACCGATGTGGACTCGCGCGCCGAAGTGACGCTCGGCTCGGCTGTGATTCGAATGGGGCCCCTTACCGGGTTCTCTTTTCTGAACCTGGATGACCACACCGTACAGATTCAACTCAGTTCGGGCATGATCGACGTCCGAGTGCGGCGACTCGATGGCGACGATGATTTCGAAATCGATACGCCCAACCTGGCTTTTACGGCAATACAGCCGGGCCGGTACCGGCTGATCATCAACGGAGACGGAAGCACCACAACGATCGGGGTCCGCGGAGGCGGCGCCGGTGAGGCTACCGGCAACGGCCAGGCCTACACTATGCAGTCGGAACAGGTCGGCTATTTCAGCGGCGATCCGGATGGCAGTCTGTATGCCGATGTGGAACCGATCGGACAGCCAGATGAGTTTGATGCCTGGATAGAATTCCGGGACCAGCGCTACGACCATTCGCGATCCGTGCAGTATCTGTCGCCCGATGTAGTCGGCTACGAGGATCTCGACGAGAACGGCGACTGGCGCGACGATGCCGGCTACGGCCATGTCTGGTACCCGCGGGTTGCCGTCGGGTGGGCGCCTTATCACACCGGCCATTGGGCCTGGATTTCTCCCTGGGGATGGACCTGGGTCGATGATTCGCCGTGGGGTTACGCCCCGTTCCACTACGGACGCTGGGTGAGTGTCGGCGGACGCTGGGGATGGGTGGCTGGTCCAGTGGCAGTAAGAGCAGTGTATGCCCCCGCTCTGGTGGTTTTTATCGGCGGAGGTCCCGGTGCCGTTGGCGGTAATGTGGGCTGGTTCCCGCTCGGGCCGCGAGAAGTATACGTGCCGACTTACCCGGTAAGTCAGGCGTATATGACCCGGGTGAACGTCAGCAGTACGACGGTAAACGTCACTCAGGTCACCAACGTCTATAACACCACCATCATCAACAAAACGACCATCACGAACGTTACGTATGCCAACCGGAGCGTGCAAGGCGCTGTGGTAGTGGTTCCGCAGCAGGCGTTCGCCAGTGCGCAACCGGTGGCGAAAGCATCCGTCACGGTGAACGCACAGCAAATCGCCTCCATGAACGTGAGCGCGCGGGCAAGTGTAGCTCCAACGCATGCGAGCGTTCTCGGCGCGCATGCGGCGAGCGTGGGTCACGTGTCGGCGCCTCCGGCGGCAGTCGCGAGCCGGCAAGTCGTCGCCAAGAAAACGCCGCCTCCACCCGCTATTCCTTTTGCCAAACAGCAGCAGGCTTTGGCCGCGCATCCCGGACAACCCTTAACCCGCAGTGAAGTGCAGACCGTGCGTCCGGCCGCCAGTGCGGCGGCGAGGCCAATGGTGAAGCAGGCGCCTCCGAGCAAGCCGGCGACGCCCACGGTCGGACATCCAACGCCGGCAAACGCAGCACGTCCGGGTCAACCCGCTCCGGCGAATGCCGCGCGACCGGGACAACCGCCCCCGGCAGCGAATCAGCCGGCGAATCGGCCTGCTAATCCTCCGGCGGCAAACGAGCGGCCTGTGGCTACTCCCACGCCACCGAATCACGCCATGGCCCCGCCATCGGCTCAACCGGCAGCGAAGCCACCCGCGAACCATCCCGAGCCCCCGCCAGCGAGTCGTCCTCAGCCCCAGCCTGAGAAGCCTCAGCCTGAGGTGAATCGCCCGCCCGCGGAACAGCCGAAGCCGGTTCAACCGGCTCCGCATCCGGCAACGCCACCTCCGGCAGCGAAGCCCGCACCTCCGCAGCAGCACCCGCCGGCGAAACCAAAAACACCGGAGGAAAAGAAAAAGGAAGCGGAGGAAAAAAAGCAGTAGAGAAGCCTCGGCCGAGTAGCGGCCTGGCTTCGGAATCCACGTGAAACGGAAAGGGCATCCTGAACCTCTCAGGATGCCTTTTTTTCTGCGATGAGCGGTAAACGGGCGGTCGCCGTCGTCTCTTCCGCCGCTAGTTGTGCGCTTTGATGCTCGAAAAGAAAACCGCCAACCACAAAGGGCACGAAGGATCACGAAGCCCCTCTGTTCTTACTTAGGTTTCCTTCGTGTAACTTCGTGTCCTTCGTGGTTATGGATATTAAGACTGCACCGCCACCCGGCCTTGACTGGCAGCTAGAGCTGCTCTCTGCTAGTCTTCTTTGCTCGTACTTTTCTGTGCTCGCTGCCCCGAAGTTTTATCCGCTTGAATCCCGTTCGCGTGCCGCTCCGCAGCACAAGAGAGGATCAGCATGGACGACAATCTGGAATCGATAACCAGAGTCAAGAGTGCAGGTAGGGTGGGAATTCGAATCGAGAAATGTACCAATTTACGAAGATTGCAACTCTAAATTTGGGATTGGGTTTATTAATCAAGTGACTCCCGCATCCAACCCCGAGCAGGCAAAGGATTTCCTGAGGACGAGCATCTGATCCAACAATCCCAAGATTGGTAGAAATGCTCTGATATTCTGGATATGAGTATTACTTTTGTGCCGAGGCAATCACCCGCAAGCCATACAACGTAAAGATAGTTAGCCGCATCTCAGGGGGTGCGGCCGGAAAAGGCAACTTGACCGACCCAGCGCAGCCACCGTCTATAGAACGAGAAAAAGAGAAGGGCGGCGACCCGAACGAAGCCGAGCTGATCGAGCGAGCCAAGCACGGGGACGCTGAGGCGTTCCAGGCTCTCTACGACAAGCACAAACGGCGGGTCTACTCGCTCTGCCTGCGCATGACCGCGAATACGGCCGAAGCCGAGGACCTGACTCAGGAGGCGTTCCTGCAGCTTTACCGCAAGATCGCAACGTTTCGCGGCGAATCGGCGTTTTCCACCTGGCTGCACCGGCTCTCGGTGAACGTAGTGCTGATGCAACTGCGAAAGAAAAGTCTCCCGGTGGTTTCCCTGGAAGAAACCACGCAGGGCGGCGAGGATGATACTCCGAAGAAAGACTTCGGGGCAGAAGACTTGGCGCTGGCCGGATCGATCGACCGGCTGCAATTGCAGAAGGCAGTCGACGATCTTCCACCCGGGTATCGCATGATTTTTGTTCTTCACGATATTGAAGGCTACGAACATAATGAGATTGCGACCATGGTGGGTTGCTCGATCGGCAACAGCAAGTCGCAGTTGCACAAGGCGCGCATGAAACTTCGCGATCTGCTCAAGATGAATCGAACCGAACCGGCCGAGGAAGCTTAAGAGTGAACGAGTTTGAAGAAGAACGTGATCCAGCGCAGACCGGACACGGCGGTAACCTAGGCTGAGGTAACCTAGGCTGAGGTAACCTGGGCTGAGGTAACCTGGGCTGAGGCGCAAGGCTGCAAGCTGCTTTGAATTTGGCGGTAGACTGGTTCGGCAGAGGCTTGGGGAGCGCGGTTATGAATTGCATTGAGTTGCAAGCGAGCCTGGCGGAGACGGAAGACGGCAGCAGCGCCGGACGAAACCCGGAACAGCGGGCTCATCTGAAGACCTGCCCGGAGTGCTCGTCTCTGATCGCGGAACTGAATCTGATTGCCGCCACGGCGGTCGAACTGCGCGCGGCTGACGAACCCAGTCCGCGGGTATGGAATTCCATTGAAATTGCATTGCGGCAGGAAGGACTGATTCGCCCACAGCGGGCGAGCCGGTCGCTTTTGCCTGCACTCAGTAGCCGCTGGGCATGGGCGCGCTGGGCGCTTCCCGTGGCCGCTGCGTTGCTGATCATGGTCGGCGTCTACGTTCGCCAGCATTCCCTGTCCTTGGCCCAACAACTGGCCAACAACGTCGCGAGACCCGTCTCGTCCGGCAAAGCCGTGGGCAACGCCGCGGAAGACGTCTCCGATTCGGCGATTGCCGGCCTGAAAGACGACGACCTGTTGCAGGAAGTAGCGCAGATGTCCCCCACCATGCAGGCCCAGTACACCGACGATCTGCGTCACGTTAACGACTACATTCGGGATGCGAAAAGCGTGGTGGCCGCCGAACCGAACGACGAGGAAGCTCGCCGGTCGCAGATG
>Ga0302326_10000877_pt1 | contig 79040 bp, 58 predicted proteins | sample Palsa_T0_3_FD_202264 | JGI IMG/M metagenome (GOLD analysis project Ga0302326, IMG submission 202264) | Peat permafrost microbial communities from Stordalen Mire near Abisko, Sweden - Palsa_T0_3 | ecosystem: Environmental > Terrestrial > Soil > Palsa > Peat permafrost | place: Sweden: Abisko...
CAAGCCAAACCCCGACGCTTTCAATAATTTTTTATTCGGATTTGATAGTGTTGTTTTTGATTCTAAATCGTGGACAATGCTTAGCTTTTTATTTGGCTACGGTTTTGCCGTTTTGATGGATAATGTGGCTTCGAAGGGTATTAATCGGGTACGCTTTTTTTCGGGAAGGATGTTCTGGTTACTTGTGATAGCGTTTTTTGACAGCGCCATATGGTTTGGGGATATTTTAAAGGATTATGCTGTATTGGGGATGTTATTGCTGCTTTTCCGTAACGTTTCGGCAAAAACGGCTTTTTATATCAGCCTGGCATTACTGCTTGTCAACCCGCCGCTTACGGCTTTTATCCTATCGTTTAAAATTGATGGATTTCCCCTGGCATCACCCGATTTTCTGCTATACCACAGCCATAATTTGTTTGACGTTTTAAAAAGCGGCCTTATATGTACGTATAAGTATGAGATACTTTGGCCATTTTATTCAATTATTTTCCATGAAGTCGTTCTGCTATGTTTCCTTTTGGGACTGGCCGCACAAAAAGTCAATTTCTTTGGCCGTTTGGCAGAAAATAAAAAATATATTAAACGGACTTTTTGGCTGAGTCTTGGGGCAAACCTGGTGTTGTGGGTTCCGTTTGCATTTCCGCAAGCGCCATGGTTAAAAGAAGTGTTTAAGTATTTTAACCCACAGCTTTGGCTGATTTTAAGTACAATGATATTTATTACATCGGCAATATGCTGGCTTTATCTTGGGGGAAAACTGAAACGTTTTTTTGGAGCTTTGCAGTTATACGGGCGAATGACATTGACAAATTATGTGGTGCAAAATATTTTGGGGCTGCTCCTGTTTTCAGGCTTCGGGCTGAATTTAGTGATGGGACACCTGAGCTATGGCGTTTTTATGCTGATTGCTCTTTCCATTTATGTGGCGCAAATATTTTTCAGTAAATGGTGGTTATCAAGGTATTACTACGGCCCGCTTGAGCGGTTATGGCGTCAATTAAGTTATGGTAAAAAATTAGCCATAAAAATAGTACGTGACGCCAAACCATCATTTTCAAAATAAGCTAATGTTGAAATGACTATTACCGCCTTTGCCGAAAACTGATTATGCCTGTAGTTGCATTGGCGTGAATCGTGAGCGAAACGCGAACAACGGGAAAGCCCCTCAGCGAAAGTTGGGGGCTTTTTTATGGCGCCGGGCTTTTAACATTTTACGTCAAATGAATCCACCCGGGCTGGCGGTGTAATTTTTATAAAAATCAGAAAACTGCTCCAATACCTCCAGCCCTAACAATCCCATATTCTGCCCTTTTATTAAAGCGAAGCGGTTTTTTTATCTTTATAGTTAAAAATCCTGAAAAATGATCAGCATCACCAGGGCCGAAAGAAATTAAAACTAAAAGCAATCATATGAGAAATCTAGTCTATGCAATCCACCTTTCCATAGATGGGTGTTGCGACCACAGAAAAATGAATGGTGATGAAGAAATACATGAATATTTTACGCACCTCCTCCGGGATGCTGATCTACTCGTCTATGGGCGTATAACCTACCAGTTGATGGTTCCTTATTGGCCTGATGTCGCAAAAAACCCAACTAAGGTTAAAGCAACGGACGATTTTGCCCGAACATTTGATTCCATCAAGAGGGTTGTTTTCTCACGATCGTTAGACAGCGCTGATGGAAACACGAGAATTGTTCGTACAGGGCTTCGAGAAGAAATACTTAGATTGAAACAAGAAGAAGGCAAGAATATTTTACTCGGTGGCGTAGCTCTTCCTTCCCAACTTATAGAGTTTGGGCTTATTGATGAATATTATTTTGTCGTTCAGCCGTTAGTTGTAGGAGAAGGGAGACGGTTGTTTGATAGGGTTACGCTACCTGAAAGATTAAAATTGAAACTTGTTGATTCGAAGATTCTTAAATCAGGAGTTGTGGCGCTTCATTATTTGAAACCGTGAGGGAAAAAACTACGACAGAAGCGATATTTCTACTATCATCATTGGAAGATATATTTGATTTGCAAATTCTATCCTGATTCGGGATTGAATAACGATTGGCTTTTAATCGAAATAGAACCAATTTTTAAATTAGGCTTATTTTCCTGATCCTGAAATTTCCCTCATCGGCGATGTAAAAGTTAAAATTCTTGTCAATAGCAATTGCGGTAGGATTATTAAAAAGTGCTTTCGTCAGTACTGTAAGATTGAGTGACAAAGAGTCGCAAACTCTTATACCAAACGTGGTATGCGTAGGTACACCAACGACTCACCCAAGGATACCCCTTATGGAACTGATTTTTATAACCTCTGGAAAATGGCTTCAGATGGTAGTGGCCAGGTCAATATTGGAAATAAGGGGCCGGATACTCTTTCCTCGAGGCAACCAAATTGTCCCATTACTAATCAAATAATTCATATTAGACTCATAGGGACTAATGAAGAAGTTTTTACCATGAATCCCAACGGTCAAAATGTTTAACAAATAACGAGTGATTCAGGTAATAATTCCATGATTGGTGCCCCCAAAAGGACTGTTGCCAACCAGACTCAAAGAAATTACTTTCGGATACATAGGAACCGGAGTCAGGCGCTAAGCGACGCAATGTTTCCATAGCCTTATTGATATGATCCGCTCCCTGCCTTGCCTCCAGCATATCCGGTTCGTGGCCGGCAATGGTCTTGAGGTCAAATCTCATTAACTTTTTCATAATTAAAGCCTTTGGGTTGGGAATTTTAGTAATGTTTTATTATATTTGAGACCGCATTCCATCCTTACAAACCCACGTTGCATTAGTTACACTTAGTTATCCTGTATATGCAGACCATCCCAGCCGCACCTTTGACTTTTGGCTGAAAAAAATGCTACAGAATATGCAAACAATGATGAAAAAAATACTTGAAATTTTTTGTCATTTAAAATTATAATCAAATAATTGCTTTTTTCCAACTTTGTCTCTTAGCATATGCTTGGTCAAATTACAAAGTCAGCTGTTCCGGTATTGTGTAGTACGAATAAAAGACTGTGCGGGCAAGCGCTTGCAGGTTTGATTGTTTTTTTATTTGCAATTCAGGCTGTCCAGGGGCAATGTCCAATCAACCCCTCAATGGTCAATTTATCAGGCCCGGGTACCTATTGCCCCAATTCCAACTTTTCCGTTTCCATCAATGCTTTCCCTAACCAAACCTATACCTTTTTTCATAATGGTCAACCCATTCCGGGATATGTCCAGTTGAGCATTCCAGGGCATGGTCCACGCCCTTTAAGCTATAACGTTTTGAATATGTCGCCTTCGGATGCAGGAAGCTATACAGTGATAGTCTATGATACTTGCGGAGACGGGGATTCCCTTACCTTGAATACGGTAAATGCCTATTATGAAGGTATTGCCGCTTTGTATATTGATCAGGTAAAGGATACCGCGGTAAGTTTTCATTGGAGTGCAGGACCTCCGGGAAGCACCTACAGCTGGGCAATAAATAATACCAATACCAATCCGCCGCCCAGAAATTCTCTTTTCTCGGCAAATACCACCGATACATTTGCCCACGTGTCCGGTTTACCTGGAGGCGTTACATATTATGTTTTTGTATCCATTCAAAATTCAAATTGCGGTCCAAGACAAGCTTGGGTTACCAATTCTTTTACCACACCCATTACGGCATGCACGGCAAATTTTGACTCGTTTCCCAATATCAGCAGCGACAATCCCAAATTCACAATCTGCCAAAATGGGCAAATAACCTTACAATCCAACAGCATGATAGGAAATCAATGGTTCAGGGATGCTGTGCTGATCGGGGATTCGGTTAATTCCACATTTGCCGCCACGGATTCAGGATCCTATACAGTGATGGTTACGGACCCTGCCGGTTGTTATGCAATAAGCCCTCCGGTGATAGTCACGATTACAAGTGCTCCTCCAGTACCTACCATTACTCCTTCGGGGCCTTTGACCTTTTGTGCAGGAGGCAGTGTGGTGCTCAGCTCATCTTCCGGCACAAGCTATGCGTGGTTCAATAACAATACGGCAATCGTGCAAACTGTCCAAGCCCTTACTGCTTTCAGCTCCGGAAGTTATACAGTGGAGGTTACGAATGCGGGCGGATGTTCGGCAACCTCAGCCCCGACAGTAGTCACTGTGAATTCCATGCAGCCAGTACCCACAATCACTCCTTTGGGCGCTTTGACATTTTGTGCGGGAGGCAGTGTGGTGCTTAGTTCTTCTTCCGGGACAGGTTATACATGGTATATGAATGATATGGCCATCGGACAAACCACCCAGAACCTTACTATTGTGAGCTCCGGGAATTACACTGTGCAGGTTACTAATATAGCAGGCTGTTCTGCTACTTCAGATCCGGTCGCAGTCAATGTGAACCCCATTCCGCAAGTTCCCACTATATCAGGGAGAACCGTCCTGAATTCTTGTACCGGGAATGCCGATACCCTCCTATCTTCAGCGGGGGCCGGTAATCAATGGCTAAATAATAATTCCCCGATCACAGGAGAAACCAATACTTATTTAATAGTTAATATTGCAGGTAATTATTCGGTGCAGGTAACAGGTACAGGTCAGTGCGTTGCTGTTTCAACTGTGACTCCAGTAACCGCATTTGGTTCATCGCCCCAACCTACCATCAGTCCAAGCGGAACCGTAACTATTTGTGCCGGTGACAGTACCATGCTCACTTCTTCTTTGACGAGTGGTAACCAATGGTACAAGGATGGCGTGGCGTTACCAGGAGCTACAATGCAAGAATTGGATGTCTCAGCTACAGGAAATTATACAGTACTCGGAGACACGGCGCTTTGCGCAAGCCAATCCCTACCTACAATCGTCAACAGCTCAGGAATCCTGGGAACTCCAATAATTCAGGTAACGGGATCGTTAACTATTTGTCAGGGAGGATCGGTCCTTCTGCAGTCATCTTCCCCAATGGGAAACCAATGGTATTTCGACGGGCAAGCTTTATTCGGAGAGAATAACCCCACGTATAGCGCGTCGGCATCCGGTGATTACATTGTAGCTGTTGGTTCCGGGGCTTGCCAGGTTTTTTCCACAGCCATTATTGTCAGTGTGTTCGCTATTCCCCCAATTCCAGTGATTTCATATTATAACAGCAATTTATGCAGCGGAAGTGTCATACTTCAATCATCTGTAGATTCAGGAAATCTATGGTACCTGGACACCATGCCAATTCCCGGTGCAACTGGAATAACTTACACAGTTACGGCATCAGGCAATTATACTGTAGTGGCAACTTTTGGGGGCAGTTGTTCTTCCCAGTCTGAAGGGGTCAGCGTAAGCGGCACTTCGGGGGTAATACCCCTTATCACATTCCTTCATGGCGTATTAAGTTCGGACTCTGTCAACGGCAACCAATGGTATCTTGATGATAGTATCATTCCGGGTGCGACGAGTCAAACCTACACTCCTAAGCTGCCCGGTTCCTACACCTTACAATCCAATCAAGTCGGCTGTGTAAGCGATTTTTCAGCGCCCCTAATTGTAACGGCAGAAGAGCTGACTACCCCGTATGTCAGTATATTCCCCAATCCGGCAACAGATTATCTGATGATTGTTAACAAAGGAGCTAACCCGATCATGGTACAGATATACGATGTGACAGGCAGGGGATTACAAACCATCGAATCTATTTCAGGCTCATATCAATTACTAACTTCACAATTAGCCAGGGGCCCTTATTATATTCTCATTACAGATAAAATTACCAAAAATAAAACTAGGCAGTTGTTATTGAAGTTATAGGTATGGACTCAACTCGCCGGAGTAAGCTCCAGGCGAATGTTTACTGATAAATTAGTTTTGTCGACCATCCACAACCAAATTTAATAGGTGAGAATAATTGAGTTTCTTACATCGGCATTTAAATTGAAATTTGATCATAGGTTTAAGCTCGTCAGATATTGATCTTAAGGGCTTTTCTATAATAAATCAAGCCAAAAAAAAATTATTCTTTTCACTATACGTTATTTATCGGTAAGTCAATTACAAATTCAGCCCCTTCGCCTTCCTTCGTTTCCACCTTTATCTCTCCCCCATGTCCCTTAATAGTATCGTAACTCATGGATAAGCCTAAACCTGTTCCTTGTCCAGCTGGCTTAGTGGTAAAGAAGGGTTGGAAGATTTTGTCTAGAACTTTTTGAGGTATGCCATTACCATTATCTCTCACTCTAATTTCGACCCTGCCGCTAACCTTTTTAGTTTTAACAGAAACGGTTGGTTCGTAATTTTGGATTTGTCTCGTTGTCTTCTCTGATACAGCATAAAAAGCGTTGTTGTAGAGATTCAGTAGCACACGGCCAATGTCCTGGGGAATAATATTAATTCTCTCGATTGTTGGGTCAAAATCCGTTAGCATGGTAGCATTAAAGGATTTGTCCTTTGCTCTTAAGCCATGATAAGCTAAGCGCAAATATTCATCTGCTAACGCATTGATGTCAGATGGTTCTTTCTGCCCTACGCTCGCCCTTGAATGTTGCAACATGCCCTTTACAATACCATCGGCTCGCTGGCCATGTTGAGTTATCTTTTGCTCGTTGTTAATTATGTTATGAGCTATTGCCTTTGCTTCCTTGATATTGCCTTTGTCAATTTCTTCTTCCAATTCATGGAGTAATTCATTATTCACTTCAGAAAAATTATTGACGAAATTCAGCGGGTTCTGAATCTCATGGGCAATACCTGCGGTCATTTCTCCAAGCGCTGCCATTTTTTCGGATTGAATAAGCTGCTTTTGTGTTGATTGCAGATTTTCCAAAGAGAGTTTTAGTTCTGCTGTGCGTTCTTCAACCGTATTTTCCAGTTCGATCCTTTTCTGTTCAATCAATAGATTTTTTTCTCTTTCCTTTTCAAAAGCCTGATAGGCAATCTCTTTTTGTAATTGCCTGAATCGCTGCAATAAGACCCAGGAAAAAGTTATTACTAGCCAGCTTAAGCAAATCGTTTCGATAAAATACCACTCCTTGTCCAGCCACCAATTTGAGAAATTAACCGAAAAAATAGCGAAATGAAAACTGCTATAAATAGCGTAAATCGACCACCCGATTCCATAAACGCAAAGAGCAGGAAGAATTGAAATCGTGATAGTCTTGCTTGGGCTACTTCTTTTATCACTTAGGATAACAAAGAAAGTGGCGAGAATGCATATATGCAGTAATACACCTAAGCAAGAATAGATGGCAAATACTTCATTGGGCTCAAGTTGCCTAACGCCAAATCCATTTGAAAAAAAGGTACTTATATAAGGTAAAAATGCAGAAATCAAACCGAATAAACTAAGCCATTTCAAAAATCTATCCCACACCGGCAGATAGAAAGCTGTGTTAAGCAGAGAGCGGATAAAAAGCGCTAAAAAAAACATATTAGACCAAAATCCGAAATAGCTGTCGTAGATCAAGGCCCAGAGTACCCGAGTTTCTCTGAAAAAGACAATATAACTTTCATTACTTGTACGCAGGAAGCCAGCGCTAAGTGCATATATAGCCAAATAGAAATAAACACGTTGTTTAACGATTAAAAAAAGGAAAAAATTAAATAGAAAGGCAAAAAGAAGGATCCCAAAAAGAATTGAATTGTGAATACCTGTTACATACATTGATTCAGCTGCAAGATCATTTTTTTCACTCATATTCTTGTTTGAATGAAATACAATAGGGAAATCAGGAGCTGCCCAAAAAACTAAATAAATGTTGTGTACTCGAACGTAAACAATTAATTCTTCTCCCGGCTTAAGTACGGCGGGGACATAGTTGTTCAAAACAAGGCCTTTTAATTTCTTCCATTTGGAAAATAGCCCATTCTCAAATTTGCTCCATTTACCACCACAATAGAAATAATATGTGGATTGCAGATTTCCGGTTTGCTCATCATAATCAGAGCCAAAACCGATTTCAGCATCATGGTTCATTGCATTCCTTAACCGGTAGCAAAACCAATATGTGTGGATAGAATAGTTGAAATAATCGTCTTTCGTTTTATTAAAATGAAATTCATTTGCAACAAGAGGCCTGCTCACCTGTTCAATGGTTAATTTGTTCTCTTTATCCTCAAGAATTTTCCAGTATTCGGGAAGTAGCGTGGTGGAAAGAGCCGTATCGTTCCTAATTTCATATACAGGCGGCAGGTAGGTTTGACCTATCGTTTTAAATACGCAAAACCATAGCAGAATAAATAGAACAAAAAACTTCTTCATTTAGGATAATTTAGTCGCCATCGAATGTTCACCGGGAGCAGTTAAAATCTGTGGTTCCTAATCAGAGAGCAAATCTATCTATTGATTGTATTAAGATAACACAATATATGATATTGAAAAAAAACCGGCTTTTGGAAGCAAAACCCGAGAAGAAAATTGTCAATATTCTATAGGAAGTATGATCTCAAGTCTCCGTTGAGTACTTAAGAGTTTATTGAGCGAATGAAGGAATTTGCATTTTCGTAAGGAATTCGTCATATGATAGCAGGCTGAAAGCAAAACATTTACTAAATATTTCCTATTCGTAGGAATAGATACCAGCATTACTTAGAGATGTTTTAAATTTACAATCAGCAGCTATTTGAATCATTTTCTTGAGGTGAAAAATCGGTTAACGATTTTTCGGACGAGCCTAACGATATTGTTTATCACGTAATTGAGTAAAGGGTACAATTCTCCTCACCTCCGCTTGTTCCAATATCAATGGAATCCCTTTAACAGACCGGTTATTTCGAGTTGAATGGGGTTCGAATTGTAGGCGACGTTCTGATTTACCTTCTATATTCCCAGACTGGGATATCCGTCATCGGTTTTTACAGACTAGTCACCCGTTGAATAAGAATCTTTGACCTTACTCTAACTTTCGTTATATTGACAAAGGCCGACCACTATAGTAGTTTTATGAAACACTATTTTTATGCGGTCCAGCTCTCTCCCGAGTCTTACATTATTGCTATCTCTATGCGCAATCGCTTCATTTTCCTGTAAAAAAGACACGTCCATGTCTTCCAGTTCTGGCGATTCGGCCGCCGCCCCCGCCATTACCGCTATTGGCAAGCCCGTGGGTAGTCCGGTTACCCTGAATATAGGCGCTTCGGGCGGTTCACTAATCTCACCGGATGGGAAATTAGAGCTGACTATTCCCGCTGGTGCTTTGTCGGCTTCGACCTTGATCAGCATTCAACCGGTAACAAATACTGCGCCTAGTGGCCTGGGATCGGCTTATCAACTATCACCGGAAGGGACCATATTCAACCAACCGGTTACCATAACTTTTCATTACGCTGATTCCGATGTAAACGGGAGTCTTCCTTATTTCATTGATATTGCCTACCAGGACAGTGCGGGTTCCTGGGACGTTAACTTAAAACAGAGAATCCTGGATACCGTCGCGAAAACAGTCAGCATAACGAGCATGCATTTCAGCATATGGACGGCATTTGACCGTATAAGATTGATTTCGGGACAGGACGATTACCATGAGAGTGAAAGCAATTACCTCCAGGTCATTCAAGTATTGAAACCATCAATGTTGGTGGCTGGTGAAGACCCTGATGACCCCCTCTCCTATACCCTACCGACTACATCCGGTATACCCGACAACCTCGTCAATACCTGGAGCATAAACGGAGAAGGAACTAGTACATTAATCCATGGATTTATTATCGGTAGCGGCGACCATGTCATGTATAAGGCGCCCAGTGTTATTGAAGAGCAAACAACCATTCAAGTGTCGGTAGAAGTCCATTTCACAGATAAGATCTATAGTTACAGTAGCGGAAAAGTGATCGCCACGTTTAATAATTTGATTTTATATCGTCCGCTTGTACTGCATCCAAATGATCTCAGCTTCTCACTTACTGTTAAAAGAGAAGATAGTGCGCCTGCCCAAGACGCTTTTGGCTATGGTTATACCTATACCCAACAGTCCTTGATGGATCTAAAAATAAGGGGCACTGATGTTATAATAGAAAATATAATTAACAATCCGCCAGATACGAGTACGACCGCGGGTATCAGCTGCTACATAACTGATATGGACCTGAGCACGTACCCTCATGGGGAATTATGGATACTGAGCGGCACAGGGATAGCGGACCCCGGTACAAAGGAATTTGACGTAATACTTACCTGTGAAGATGGTCATTCAGTCAAATATTCTTACAAATGCTGTGCAACCTGCATTATTGAAACCGTTGACGCACGCGATCTAGGCACAGATCAATTTTCTGTTCCAACTTTCAACCTCTCGAGTGAAGCGCAGACCTTTAGTGACTATCAAGATGCTTTCCATTATACTAATTTTATCCTCAAACCTCAATAACCGATAAATCAAATCATAGCCTTTAATTTTGCAGCATATGGCTGGCCCCCATGCCTTTGCCATTTCCTTGAAACAGGGTGGATCGATCTGCTGCTTTAACCTGATCCGATTCTTAATATGGATTAGGCCAATATCTTGTAAGTCAATATTTTGTGATCCAACCAATAGCCTAAAGCTGTTTGAGCGGAGAACGCATTGAATCTTTCAGGATCTGATTTGCTCCGTGGATGTGCACTTGCTGGAGCACTAAAATAGGGTTACCCATTATTTAAATAATAGCTTTCCTTTTTAGTTTCCAATATCAAAGGTAAATTTATCTTAGCTGCGATGCGAGATTTCATAGCATTGCTGTGCTGCTGTTGAAAGGAGCTTTTAGTATGCTACGGTATACCGTGATATTCCTGCTAACCTGTTATTGTTGTGAACAATGTTTTTCACAGCAATATCCTTTTATTCAATATACTCCAAAAGATGGTCTTGTTAATAACCGAGCCCGGTTTATGTATCAAGACCGGCATGGACTTCTATATATCTCCACTTACGGAGGATTAAGTGTTTATGACGGCGCCCGTTTTACCAATTACACCACGGACAACGGTTTGTCCACCAATATTGTGAATGATATTGTGGAAATGGGAAACGATTCATTATGGATAGTGCCTAATCTACCCAAACTTTATTGGTTGATAAAAGGCAGGCTCAAAGAAGTGATTACAAGCGATGGATTCTATCCACTGATCAATAAAATGATCCGCTGCAGTGATGGGTTCTATTATGCCTTGGGAGATGACGGGTTATTTCGTTTTGAAAATAATCGGTTTAAAAAAATCAGCCTGCTCGACGAAAGAGGCGGTAATGCGGGCAACTTTCTTGTCAGCGCGATAGAATTTAAAAACAAGTTACTTATTCTATCAGATTTCAATGTTGTTCCTTCTGCGGGTCCTGGTCGTCTTATTGTATATGATTTTACAAATAATCATGTTACAGTAAGCAAGTCGTCTCTTGCCTATTCTCTTCTCTTATCGCCTAAGAGAGATCTATTAGTATCCACAAGACAGGGGCTAAAAAAAATAGATGAAAAGGGTTTGCTAGAGAATAATATTCAGCTTGTTTCGCCGCCATCTGCGTACAAAGCGGCAGAGAATGTCTTCGCTAATTATATGTATGTTGACCAACAACAGAATTTTTGGCTCACTACATCTCAGGGGGTATTAAAAATAGACCTGGATGGCAGGTCGACATTGTTTTCTGTGAAAAACGGACTTCCCGTGAATACCTGCACATCTGTTTTCCAAGACAGAGAGAACACGATGTGGTTTGTCAATGGCCAAACAGGGATCAGCAAATTAGTGAATCCTCAATTTGAATTCTATTCCCAGCTAAAACCTGGTTTCACGGCAACGGATATTTACGCCGACAAGACAACAGACAGTGTTTGGTTCCTGGATGCTGAGCATGAAAAGATCCTATTGAGTTATCGAGATGAATTAAAAGAATTTCAATTAGATCAACCGCCGTTATCCCCCCCGTACAAATCAATCACTGTTTCTCAGAACAAGATTTTCCTCTTAGATTCGTATAATGTGTACCAAGCTGATTTTTCTTCAAAAAATAAAATAAGACTATCAGTAATCCATTCAGACAGTTCACGTAATCCAGATCAGAAGTTCAACTCCTTAATGCCTGACCGAAATGGCAACCTCCTGATCTTGTCGGAAGATCTCTCTATTCTGCTCCACAACAATAAGTCATTATCCTACCCCCTGGGGTACTTTTCTGACAATTTCGCCATAACCAACGACGGCCAGCTTTGGATAGCGACCCGGGGAAAAAAACTATTTCATTTTAAGATAAATCCAGCAACGCAGGATCATTATTTGCAGGTTCTTGCAGTTTTTAATGAAGAATTGCCCAAAATGAGTCCACGTTCGATCACGGTGGACAAAACAGGAAATGTTTGGGTGGGAACTCGTGATCATGGCCTCTTTTGTTTTTACTTAAATGGTCAATCTCTCAGGTCCTGGAAGCAGTTTACTACGAAAGATGGACTTTCTAATGATTTCATTTGCTATCTCTACACAGATGAAAGAAACGATATCTGGGCTTGTTCACCCGCAGGCCTCGACAAAATTCAATTGAGAGATGGGGAATATTTTATTGAGAATATGACCAGCAGGAATAATATTTACCAGTACATTCTGAAGATACAGGCAAGCAAAGGAAATATACATTGGGCCTTGACCGGTTCTGGCATCATAAGAATTGGCTCCTCTGAAACACTGCAAACCAGTTATCAGCCAGAAATCATTTTCCGAGATATTTACGAAGGAAGACACAGGATTAATACCTGGTCACGGCAATTGTCCTTCTCGTACAATCAGAACAATATAAATATCGCCCTGGCCGCGCCGAGCTATCTAGACGAAAAACAAATTCGTTTTAGCTATTTACTGGAAGGGAGTGGTAATAATTCCTGGAGTGACCCAGAGGCGCAGGAGGAAATTCATTTGGCCAATCTTTCACCTGGGGAATATACCCTAAGAGCTAAGGCCATTTTTGTGAACACCCGTTATCCTAATTCCGAGATTTCTTATTCATTCATTATTTCTCCTCCCTGGTGGCAAACTTGGTGGTTCAAAACCCTGCTTTTGCTAACCGTCTTCGCTATACTGCTATTTTTCGTTCGTTATTATTATCAAGGAAAGCTAAAGAATCAGCGCTTTGAACTTGAAAAGAGAGAAGTGATCAAACGGGAGCGTACACGAATCGCGACAGATATGCACGATGACCTCGGTGCAGGACTGGCAAGAATCCGTTTTCTGAGCGAAAGTATCAAGAGGAAAAAACATGTGGATTCAGCATTATTTCTTCCGGAAATCAGCAAAATATCTTCTTTCAGCGATGAAATGATCGAAAAAATGGGTGAAATTGTCTGGGCGCTCAACGAAAAAAATGACTCGATCGCAGATCTGATTGCCTTTACCCGGTCCTATTCAGTGGATTATCTGCAAAATCATGGAATTGATTACAAGGTAGAAGTATCCACAGGATCCCCGCTGTTCTTCCTGAGCGGAGAAACCAGGCGCAGCATTTTTCTTGCTGTTAAGGAAATCCTCTTTAATATCGTCAAACATGCAAATGCGACGGAGGTGATTATCCGGTTCAGCGTCAGTGATCAGTTTCAGATAGATATCCTAGATAACGGAAAAGGAATTGATTGGGAAAAAATTAAACCATTTCGCAATGGCCTCGACAATATCAGGAAAAGAATCGAATCGATCAACGGACGCGTTGAATTCATCAATGAAAATGGGACCCATGTAAAACTGATAATCCCGATTGACTATAGTAATTGATTGTGTTCGCGCAATCCACTCCTAACCTTCGTTATATTGTTTTACCAGATCATTCTTACTACATTTAATTATGCACATTTCTGTTGCCATTATCGAGGACCTGGAGGAGATCCGGGAAGGGTTGAAAAATTACATTGACAGCGATACTGAACTGATGGTCGTCAGTGCAGTAGGGAGTGCGGAGGAGGCATTGCTGATGTTGCCCCGGCTTCAGCCGGATATTGCGATCATGGATATCAATCTTCCCGAAATGAATGGGATCAGGTGCATGCAAGCTGTCAAAAAGGATTGCCCCGCCACTCAGTTCATGATGTTTACCATATATGAGAATGATGAGAAAGTATTTGACGCGCTTCAGGCAGGAGCTTCGGGTTATCTGCTTAAAAACACTGATCCGTCAGACATATTGCATGCTTTGAAGGAGTTGTATCAAGGCGGGTCCCCAATGAGCCCCAATATTGCCCGGAAGCTCATCAATGTTTTCAGAGAACAGAACAATAGATCCATCCGCTCCAACTTATTAGGGAAAAGGGAAAACCAGGTGTTACTCCTCCTGTCTCAAGGACTTCTATATAAAGAAATAGCTGCTCAACTTTCATTAACGGTGGGTACAGTCCGGCAGCATATCCATAAAATCTATGAAAAACTCCATGTTCAAAACCGCACTGAAGCCATCAATAAGGTATCAAAAAAATAATTAGCTATAGTCTGTAATTATTTTGAAAGAAAGTTTCCCTCAATATGCTTTAGTATAGGCACCGTCGTAGGTAAAACCCGTTTAATGGGGGCTTGTGTCGCTTACTTGTTTCTTGAGATGGGTATTTTCATAGGCGTCACAAACCAAGGAAAAGGCCGTCTCTTGTTTTGAGACAGCCTCTTTTCATATTAAGATCGTCCGGAAGTTATTTATTTTTTGATAACAGGATGTTGTTTCGCACATGTGACATCAAATTGCCAGATTTCCCCCTGTCCTGGAGTACCGTTAAAGCCCCATATTGAAACGTATAATTTATTATCCGGACCGAATGTCATCGCAGTCGGATAATTGAGCCCGGAAGCAATGGTCAACTTTTCTCCTGAAGGATCGATTCTTATAATATCACCGGTTCCGGCAGTAGGGAAAGGATTTCCAGTTGTATTTTCGAGCACATACATTCCCCCAACCTCATCAAACGTGATTCCCAATACGGCAGAAAAGCCAGTAGCTATCAAGCTGATATGACCACTAGGCGTTATTTGAAATACGGAAGAAAGGTCTGAGAGTGGGTAAGTGCCCAGGTTACTCACATAGAAATTGCCATCATGAAATACTTGGCATGTTGGAACTATGTGCCCCTGGGTTGCAGAAATATCAATAACCCGGCTGATATTTCCTTGTGGTGTTATCTTGTCCAATTCTCCATGATTTGGTTCTATTACATATAAATCCCCATTTACCGCATTCATACTATAGGGTGTTCCATCCGGTTCAAAATCTGGGGGGTTTTCATGTGCTGTCGGGTTATTCATATAGAATTCGCTCAAGTTGGCAATCAATTCCCAGGATCTGTCCTGCTTTACCTTAAAAACGCCATTGGGAATTCCTTCTACTCCATGAGAACAACCAGCGCCAGAAAGAAGTCCATATAGGGTATTGCCGATAAATGCAACATCCCCGACTCCCTGAACATCAGATCCGGTAGCTGGGGAAGTTTGGCTGGATGGGAGGTTGTCTACAAATGTGGTGCGAAAACCGTCAGGCCCGATTCTTGAAATACGTGATCCAGTTTGACTACCGGTATATGGTCCAACAGGAGGAATTACCTGCGTACATGTAGTTAAATTCGTTCCGCCCACGCCGCCTTCAGCAACGTAAAGGTGTCCGTCGGGGCCGAATTTCAGTCCCCTAGGATTGTTGAACCCGGTAGAGAACACTGAAGAGCTTATAACCAGGTTATCCGGGCTACAATTGCACAATTCAGGACCATTTTTTTTGCAGGAAGAAAATAATCCAAAAATGGTAAGAACTGCTGTGATATTTAAGTAATGTTTTCTTTTCATAAAACTTGTTGATGAGTTTATGGTTAAAAAATAATAAATCCAATGACATGAAGACGTCACTTCGAAAGCCAAAGCCAGTTTCCTGATAACATAAAATAGTAGCAATTTCCTATGGACTGTGCTGGGCTATAGGAGTTAAAAAAGATGGATATTTGCGATGCCGAATAACCCAGAATTCAATCCAATAATTAGATCATTAACGTTGCGTTGTTTCAAATAATAGCTCTTTGAAGGTGCCGATAGATCGTTGTTTCAGCAATTCTTAGATCGGCGTTGATTTGAAAACAAATCCCTGGGCAAAAAGCAAAATTGCATGCGATTAAAATTCTTTTAATTAAAATGCAACGCTAACGGAACCGTTATTTCACTATAGTTTAATTTGAATGACTGATTTGTTGTTCCGCACAGGATAAATGGAGTGAAGTTTTAAGCGAATAGCATGCTATTAATGGCCGTCCCAAATCCCCAAATCAAATTTGAAGCTTCTATATCATCGTTACAATACACTTAAATGAGTATTTTCAGTATACACCATTTGGTGTAGTTCGACCAATGTCTTTTGATCCTTAACGGCTTCCAGATCTACTTTGGCCTTAAATGCCCGGCTGAATTTGCGGCATGTTTGCTTTTTCATTCTGAGGTGATTCAATTACACCAACCGAATGCTTACTTTACAATTAAAGACGTCGTTGGTCGTGGGGATACCTTTTGACAACGATTTCTGTTGTACCCCAGAATGATTTTATTTTAAGGTGTCGCTTTGACGATGCTGAGAAAAAAGTCTCATACCAATTATTGTACTCTCCCCATTTTTTTACAATTATGCAAATCGAGATTTTGAAATCAAATGTTCATCAGGCCACCAATACAGAGGCCAACTATTATGTAGGAAACCTCACACTGGAAGAAGACCTGACGAACGCCGTTTGCATGAGCGAGCATGAAAAAATTCATGTGGTCAATACGATTAATGGTGAACGGCTCGAAACTTATCTCAATAAAGGCAAAAGGGGATCGGGTGTTTGATAACAATAACAATAAATCTTTTTTTCTGAAAATTAGTTATATTCGGTTGTTATCATTTTCTTTTTTCCGATATATCTGATGCAACAAAAAAATCGTAAACTCACTGCTATTCTTTTTAGGGACATCGTAGGATATACTGGCGTTATGCAACAGAACGAGATGCATGCAGTTTCGATTATAAAGCATTACATTGGTGTTCCTTTTCAGCGATGGCTTTTTTAATCCTTCATTTAAAATTATTCATCCCAACAATCATCAAAATAAAAAACCATTTTGACCATGACTCTCTTTGAAGAAGTATGAAATGCATTTACTGAATCAGTATCATAGTCGTTCTAATTCCTTTGTCCGTACCCACCTGAACAGTGTACGCCCCTTTTGTAATTGCAGGTTGCAGCTTCACGCTGATCTGATTTAGGCTAAGCTCCACAAAGTCGGATTTCACCAGCCGTCCATCCGAAGCAAATAATTTTAACCAGTCAATTTTATTTCCGTCGTGCTGTATAAAAAACTCATTATTGGTCACCGGGTTTGGAAAAACATAGAACAAATCTGCTTCATCAAAATCAACATGCACAATCTGGCTTAGCTTGAAATTATTATCTATGTCCACTATTTTTAACTGATAAAAATTAAAACCATTCAACGGATTAAGATCAGTATACTGGTAATTGAGTCTGATTGAAGAAGAACCTGCGGCAGCAACTTTATCAAGATATTGCATGGAGCCTGTTTGCCCTGATCTGTAAATTTCGAAATAGCTTGTGTTCAATTCATTTGAAGTCACCCACTGCAATAAGACATTTTTTGGTCCTTTTACTGCAGTAAAGCTTAGCAATTCTACCGGCAATGGGTCCGCGGACATGCCTATCCCAAATTGGCTAAAGGTAGAAATATTATTTCTTCGGGCATAGCCACCAGCAACTGTTCTGCCCAAGCTTCCCGCTGATGGCAATAAGCTGCCAACGGGCACAATCCAGTCAGCCGCATCAGATGATGAATCAGGCCTGCGAAGAATACCGAATGAATTATCTGCCAGGTCAGTAAAATTATTAAAGTATAGTTTCAAATCATATACACCGCCGGAAGGATTTGCATCAGGCGTTAAATACCAGACACCTCCGGTGTTTACTAATACATAAGGCGTACCTGATTCTGAAACATTCAGCCCTATATCAGTGCCTTGCTTTGGCCCAAATGATGCCGTAATATTGCTAACGCCTCTCAAAGGGTTTGCCATCAAGTTATCCATTTCTGCTATATTGACTTTTGTTGCATCACCCATTGGGAACTGATAATTATTTACAGATACCGGTGTGATGAAACGTTGTAGCTTGCCATTTATCCAGGAACTGGAAAAGTTTGCATTAGCAGGGTCGGCCTGAACGGCTGTGTCAGTAGCAGTAGTGGCAATGGCACTGAACGAACCTGTATTGACTATGCCCGATATCAAATACCATGTGTTAGATTTTATATCTGAGGAAAGATTCAGGCCGGCATTATCCACATCAATCCTTTCAAACTGGTTGATACTGTTTATTGTTTGCGAACCGGTACCAGTGAACACAAATTTCCCTGCGCCATAATTATATGCAGAGCTTGTGTTATCTGTGAAATCTGCTGTGCCAATATTGGTTTTAGCAATTGTGATCACGCCGGCATTGCTGAGAGCGCTGCCATTGTCCAAATGAATGCCACCGTTAAGAAACACAACGGCTCCGTTTTGCACGGTGATTATAGCGCCGCTGTTCGCTTTCAGGATATCTTGCGCAGAAATACTGCAATGGATGAAAGTAAAAAAAGCAGGAAGCAAAAATACAGGAGATTTCATTTTGGTAATACTTTATAATTACTAATTTATTTTTGTAGCCTCTTTACGGTATTGAGCAATTCATCCATTTTGCTTTATCGCCCGCATTACTTTGTTAATATTCAAAGCACTGTAATTGAATACATGTTTTGAGCCGTCGGATAGAATGACAATGACTTTCTTTGTCAGATAGTTTTTTTCAGCCAACCCCTCTTTTATATCCGTTTAATTAATTTCAAGATAGCCCCGGCTTCTCTGTTTCATTATCAGCGCTTCTGATAACAGCCCTTTGGCTGACGCATTGAATCTGACATCGTACAATAATCATTTATCCGTTATAGTTCGTTTTCCATTATACCTGCTTTCATCTTGCAGAATATATAATATAGGGCAGGTATCTGTTTTTGTCTCTCCGGGCGGCAATTCAATCTTCATCACTTATTCAATTTTGTTTCCAATGCTTCCAATCGTTTTAATAAAAGCTCATTTTGTTGTTTGAGCAGCTCAATTTGATTTTGCTGCTCCTGCATGGCCTTTACCAGGGGAACAACAAAATCCCCGTACCGCAACCCATAAAAATCGTTTTCATTTTTAGGTATGTACACACCGCTGAAATCGTACCCCGTCTCCTTGGCAGCTTTTTCGACTTCCTGGGCCACAAAACCTGTTTGCACTATTAGTTCTTTTTCAATGATGGCTTTTTTTTGCTGCGCGTTCATTTCTTTGCCACGGCTTTCGTTTAATTTGTTGCTGATGCCTGTTGCATCCAAATGGTAGGTGACTGGCTTTAACCTCATTATGAATTCAAGCCCTTTCACATTTTCCTGCACATTTGTTTTATAGCGGCCATCGCTAATATTTGTCCAGTTGGCATATCCTCCAATATAATTAGTGGCTGAGTTGCCAATGATTGCCTGGCTACTGGCATTGCAGGTTACTGCCTGGCCTATTGCAATACAGTTGTACAGACCATCGGCAGTCACATCGCAATTTGCACCAAGTATCGTATTATTGTAGCCCATGTCGTACATGCTCCCGGCATTATCTCCAACAACAGTATTGAAAAATGAAACTGTAGTACTTGCTAAAGCGCTTCTACCTATAGCGGTATTTTCACCTCCGACCGTATTGGATTGCAGGGCGCTATAACCTATTGCCGTATTATCGTTAGCGTAAGAGTTGAGTACCAATGCGTTGCTACCGATGGCAGTATTAAACGCGCCAATCGAGTTGAGTTCCAAAGAACTGCTGCCAACAGCTGTATTGCCATTTCCGGTGGTATTGTCATCGAGGGCGTGGTCGCCCGACGCTGTATTTTGAAAACCTGTTGTATTAGTATAAAGAGCAGCAAACCCATTTGCAGTATTGTCATAACCGGTAGTGTTTTGTAACAGCGAATAAGCTCCGTCTGCTGTATTACTATATCCGGTTGTGTTATTATATAGTGCGCGGGAACCGTTTGCATTATTGTTGTTCCCCGTTGTATTTGAATAAAGTGGATAGGTGCCGGTTGCTGTATTGCCGGTCCCGGTGGTATTACTGATTAAAGCATTGTACCCTAAAGCAACATTATTCGCGCCGGTAGTTATTGAATCCAGTGCCCTGAAACCAAAGGATGTATTAAAAGTATTAGAAGCCCCAGAATCAATATAACCTGATTTCGCACTATTGACTTTGAACAAAAGCGGGGCCGCATCCTTTGTGCCAAGAAAATTGTTGGCAGAACTTGTTCCGCTGTTGCCCGTTAAAGCCCACCCACTATTAGCTGCAATCGTTTCCCAGTTGGGCACTGCAGCAGTTCCCATGTTCACCATCAAAATATTCAGCACAGAATCATACACCATCAATCCCTTTGCAGGACTGCTGATGGATGTGATTGCTGTGGTGCTCATCCTGGGTATAAGCAGGCCTTTGGATGTATGGGTAATATCCAGTTGGGCAGAGGCATCCGGACTTGTTGTGCCGATTCCTACGCTTTGTGCAAATAAATAAACAGGCTGGCCGATTATGAGCACAAAAAAAGAAAAAACGGCAATAAGGTATAATTTTTTCATAACTATATTATTGAATAAGATAAATAAGGATGCAATGCATGCTAAGTTTACAACTAAGTTTAATTTGAACTTCACACCAATTCACTAACGGCGGTTATCATTTTTTTTCCGGTAGGATAGAAAAAATAAAATCTCCTAGTGCGCTTTCAGCGACGGCGACTTGCGGAAGACCATCGGCGTATTTGCTCTACTATCTGCTGAGGATGCAATGGCAGTTTGCCGTATTGATTTTATTTCTTCCATGCAAAAGGTATGATCGATATAAGAGTACTCACAAAAAATGGTGGCTATCCTGTCTCTAAATTAGCTTTCCGAAATAACAGTTAATAATGGCATTAACTATATTGCTATGCGATTATAGAGATCATTGATAGACCATTTTCCATTGTTGAAGGCGGTTTAGCATCTCGTTGAAAGCCAAAGTCTGAATAAAGTGCTTTAATATATTATAGCTGGCTGCCTGAATGCTTAGGTTATTTTCAAAAATATGCCCCAATGGTAAATCCTGATTTGTCAAAAGGTTATTTAATACGATTGATCATACCGGTTTTATCAGTGGACAACTACTATCTTTTTGGTTTGTTCAAAAGGGGCATTCGAAGATTCAGCAATGAATTTACAAAAGTAAACTCCGTTCTGAAGGCTTCCTACATAAAAATCGGTATTGTATACACCACTCGTTCTTTCGCCATCAACTAAAGTTGCAACCTCCCTCCCTAAAAGATCAAACACTTTAATAGAAATCCGGCTGTCGGCCGGCAGGTAATAGGTGATCTTTGTAGAAGTCGAACAGGGATTAGGGAAATTAGTTAGCCTATAAGAACCGGATAACAATTCTGACTGTTCAGAAAGCAGGGTAGTGCCAAGAGAAGATGCAGGATCTGGGGATGCCTGAAAGATAGAGAGGAAAGTGAGCGGCTGCGAATATTTGACGGTAACGAAATCCTGACCTGTTCCAGGATTTTGAATTACCCCAGCAATATAAATATCAGGGTTAATAGCCAGAATATTGGAGAACAGTCCGCCAGGACCTTTCAGCCCAAGGCCAACAGGTTGACCTAAAATATATACGTCAGTCTGTGAAGGACCGTCATATTTTGCTAGCCATTGCTGTATACCCGAGGAGTTGTATCTTATTGTCACATAATCAAAATTTCCAATATTCACGGTTTCACTTCTTCCAGTAACATACACATTTCCAGAAAGATCCACGCCCAGATCCGTGGCATAATCGTCCAGATTATTCGAATCATTATAGTCAGCTACCCATTGTTGGACACCGGCCGAGTTGTATTTGACTGTAGCATAATCATAACTTAGCCCGCCACCATAACTTGATCCTGTGACATATACATTACCTAAAAGGTCCGTAGTTATCGCAGTTGGGTCATCTGCGCCATTTCCGTACCCATTAAAGACCCCTTCCCATTGCTCGACGCCGCTCGTATTATATTTAATAGTGCTATAATCATCGCCAGTGGTTTCCGTTTTTCCGCCAGTAACATACACATTGCCCAATACATCTATCGTCATGGCATTCAATTCGGCTTGAGGCTCACGAACCCAGAGCAGGGTACCCGCCGCACTGTATTTAAGTACAATTCCTCTGGTGGGGATTGAGGTGGGGGGCGTTATCACAATGGCCGGGGCCGTCACCGCATCTGAGGCTGCGGTGCTGGTATTGGTAGGAGCAGGAGCAATACACCAACCGGACACATAAACATTTCCTAAAAGGTCAAGGCCGATGGATTTACCCCAGTTAATGGTTGGGGATGGATTATAAGTTTGTACCCATTGCTGCACGCCGGCTGAATTGTATTTGATCAAAACCAGATTGTAAATGAAGGGAGAAATGATTGAATATCCTGTAACATAGACATTTCCAGAACCATCAACCACTATAGCATCTCCTTCATCTGGCAGATTTAAGGAACCATCGTACCGCGCTACCCATTGCTGTACCCCTAAAGAATTATATTTAATTGTCGTCATATCAGCACTCGTTGCGCCGCCATCACTCGCGCCGGTAACATACACATTACCTGAGAAGTCGACAGCAATTGCGGTTGTATAGTCCCACCCATTTGCTGGACCGTTGTAGGTGTCTATCCACTGCAATGCTCCAGAAGCGTTGTATTTAACTGTTACATAATCCCCTGCCGCGGTTACTGTAAAATCACCTGGAAAGACTTCATCGATGGTTCCTGTTACGTAAACATTCCCTAAACGATCGACCGTCATGGCTCCGGGAATGTCATTATTATTTCCAGGACTACTGTAAGATTGTACCCACTGTTGTACGACCTGGGAAAAGCTGATAAGAGGAAAAAAAGCGACTAGAAACAGTAAAAGCTTTATCCAAATTCTTTTTCTCATGATTTTAGGTTTTGGTTATTGGGAATAATTGTCCTCTTTCAGTCCTCTATTGCAGGTTTGGGCCGGTTAGCTGGTTACTCATAGAGAGGACGATCAGCCTAATTATCTTTTAAATGTAACTATGTGCGGAAAATTGTACCCATCAGTTTTCACTAACGGTGGACTTCATTTCATTTTCGGTAAGTATCAAATAAAATTAGCAGATGCCTGTCCCAAATGGGCTGATTTTGTTTTCATTAATGGCAATTATCAGCCTCTTATCGGTTGATGGAGATGTAAAAATATTGAATGCTGATAAATATCTGCCAACAAGGGACTAATTTTAAGTAACAGAAAGTCTATCTTTCTTCAAAACCATGATCAATTTTTTTTTATATTCCTGTATTTTTTTGTTTTTTGGAAACTGTTTGTTTGCACAGTCTTTTGAGGAAAATAACTTCCGGCTTTATACAACCAAGGATGGGCTCAGTTCGGATTTTATAAGCGGCATTGGGCAGGATTCGGCAGGGTATATGTGGATTAGCACCTATCACGGTCTCAACCGTTTCGATGGAAATACTTTTAAACAATTCTTGCGGACGAGCCGCTATAATTCTATCCCGGATAATTCAGTATTTTCCATGAATTTATTACCCAACAATCAGCTGGCTATTGCAACGGACAACGGTGTACAGATTATATCTACAAAAACACTCGAAAAAAAAAACTTTGAAATATCTACCGAGGACGAGCTTCGCTACTGGAGTAATTACTGCAAATATGTTGACATGGATGATGACGGCAATTTGGGTATCTCTACGAAAACCGGATTTTATATTTTTTCTTCAACTGGCAAACTTCAAAAAAGATTCGATCGTTACACGGTTAAAAACATTGGACATGCTTGGATGATGTTCGGCAGCTATTTGTATAATTTACCTGATGGCAACATAATGCAGGAAAACAGTTCCGGATTCTGTTATTATGACCGCAGAAAAAATCAGATTTGTGATGTGACTTCAAACTACAAAGGCATTAAACAAATCATCCGGCTCCAATCGGATCGTTCAGCTTTATTCTTTATATCTCAATACGACGTGCTCGTTCTTAACCTGAAAACAAATTGTTTTGACATCATTGACATTCGTGATGGGAGAACTACTTCTTCCCAAGCAACTTTTAATTTCAAAGGAGAAATTGGCTGGCAAACAAAATTAAGCCGCGTTAATGACAGTCTTTGGGCAATCAATTCGGAGGACAAAGGCTTCTATTTGATTCACATTGACACTGCACGCCAAAAGGTTTCCTGTTACGCGAAAAAATATTTCAGCGACCGCTTTTGCAACAATATTTTTTGTGACAGACATAAAAGACTTTGGATTGGGACGAATGAAGGATTATTCATGGAAAATCTTCATGCCAGGATTATCAATTCATTCCCTGTCAGAGCAGTAGCTGACAACGATAATAGTAACATTACAAGTTTATTCATTTTCGGGCACCTGATTTTTGTTGGGACAAATAAAAACGAAATTATTGTGCTCGATAAGACGAGCTTCAGGGTTCTATCTCATTTTACTGCTGATAACTTATCAGGCATAGACAATAGTGTGAGATTTTTTGAACTGGTACATCCTGATACCCTATGGGTGGCAACTAATAAAGGCGTACTGTGGCTAAATATAAAAAATTTTTCCAGGGGTAGACTCTTAATACCTGGCATTTCTGAAAAAAATAATCAGACATTGTTTCTGTTCGGGGATAAGAACAAGAATGTTTGGATTGTCCAGAACAGTATCAATTCAATTATCTTCTACAATCATCTGAAGAGGAAATTCATATGGCTCACAGATAGCACAGATCCAATGCTGAAAGTTAACCTGATAAATAGTCTAGCTGAGGACAATCAAGGGAATATTTGGATCGGGGGCGATGCAATCGCCAGGTGGAGTCCTCGGCTTCAAAAAATAGATACATTAATAGAACGCCTTTCAACACAAAAAAACTGGAAAAAAGGTTATATCGTCATGTCTGATTCCAAGGGTGATATCTGGACAATGACAAATGACGATGGTATAGCCAAAATATCAGGCACAAAGGCTCCACTTCATCTGAGGCCCGAAAACCTATTGCCAGATTATTCTGAATTAATGCCTGCATTGATTAATGACAAAATCTTTTTACCGACGAACCATGCAATAGGATTTTTAGATGTCCGGAATTTCAAAAGCATTGTATTCAATAAAACCGATGGCATACCACCTTATCCTATCACTTCCTTTTATTTCAGTTTGGATCACCTAAACAATTCGATTTGGTTTGCCTCTAAAAATATTATCGGAAGTATTCCCTTTATTGCCAATGATAACTATGGGGAGTCGCCCGAATTGCATATTACTCAGATCACGGTATTAAATGACACCGTGATCAATTATCCCCTTTCCGTCATTTCTCTAAAATATTTTCAAAATAATATCAGGATTGATTTTAGTGCTGTCAATTTTACCGACCCGCAGAACATTCGATTCGCCTACCGCATTATGAATAAAAATGATACTTCCTGGATAGAAACAGGCATCCAACAAGACGTATTACTTACCAATATTTCCCCCGGGAATTACAAGGTGGAAATAAAGGCTTATGCCTACGACAATAAGTGGACCCAGCAAATTTCCGAGGTAGAAATTAAGATACTACCGCCATTCTGGCGTAGGGCGTGGTTTCTCATTCTCATCGCGCTGATCATTTCAGGCTCCGTTTATTTTTTATATCGGAACCAAGTAAATCATATTAACCAAAGGGCAAACCTTGACAAAGCTCTAGCGCAGACAGAAATGAAGGCTCTTCATTCCCAAATGAATCCGCATTTTATTTTCAATTGTCTGAACAGTATCAGGGAGATGATTCTGAATAATGAAAATCAGCACGCCTCACGATACCTTAGCAAATTTGCCCACTTGATACGCATGACGCTAAACCAGTCTTCTCAGCCATTTATAAGCTTACAGAATACAATTGATTCAATCAGACGCTACATTGAGATGGAACAGATCCGAACTTCTAATTTTTCAAATCAAATTGAAGTGGATGAAGACCTTCGACCGGAGGAGATCTTTTTGCCTCCCATGCTTATACAGCCCTTTATTGAAAACGCAATTTGGCATGGGTCTTCCTCCAAGATTCAAACCATGGAAATCAAAATCCGTTTTCTGCAAAAGAATAATGAACTTTTGTGCATCATAGATGATAACGGAATAGGCGTGGAAGCTTCAATGAATAATAAATCCGGGATGCAGATCCATCACAATCCGATTGGGATCGCCAACATTAGGCAGAGGATACAGGTTCTAAACGAGAAATATTACCTTCGTTGCAGCCTAAACATAGAGGACAAAAAAAACTTGACAGCGGATCTAGGTACTGGAACGATTGTAACCCTTCGACTCCCAATTAAAACGACTGCTCTTTGATATGACAGCATTGCAGACAATAGTAATCGATGATGAGCCAAGGGGACGCTACTCCCTGGAGAAACTATTACAGTTGAACTGCCCTGACATAGAAATCGTTGGCAGTTGCTCAAGTGCCGAGGAGGCCATTGTTAAAATAAGTGCCTTAGAGCCAGATCTTATTTTCCTTGATATAGCAATGCCAGAAAAGAATGGATTCGAGCTGCTAAAAGAATTAAAAGAATTTCACTTTGAAGTTATTTTTGTTACAGCGCGCAGCCAATTTATGAACGAAGCATTTCATTTCAGTGCCATTGATTACCTTTTGAAGCCAGTGGACGATGACCTATTGATTGACGCAGTAAAAAGAGCGAAAAGAAAGATTATTGAAAAAACAGGAGGCAAGAATATTGAGACTTTCCTTCACAATGTACAACAAAAGCAACTGCATAGAAATATGCGCCTTTGTATTCCTTCTCTCAAGGGCTTTCAGGTTGTGGAGTTGGATGAAATCCTATATGCAGAGGCCCAAGGCAATTATACAAATTTCCATTTTGTCCGGCAGCATAGTGTTTGTACTTCTAAACCCATTCATGAGTATGAAGAATTGCTGGCGGACACAGGCTTTGTCAGGATCCATAAATCTTATTTGGTGAATCTGCTGCATATAAAGGAATACATTCGTGGAGAGGGCGGGTCTGTCATGCTTTCTAATGGCACTGAAATAGAGGTAGCCAGGCGTAAAAAAGACATTTTTCTGATAAAAATGAAGAGCTTCAATAAATATTGATGATGCCGAAAAGCCAACTGCTGTACTACGAAATGAAGATGGACTGACTTAAGCCTTATTCGGTTACCATAATTCTCTAAAAGTCTTACCCAGTAAGGTGTTCATAGCTTGAACAAGGGCTTTTCAGCATTATTAAAATTATATCCTTTGATATAAAATAAGATTAATTATTGATATTTTCTTTTAAGGGTGGCAATTGTAATTGGTCAACTATCCGGGCCGCCTCCCTTCACCAGTTGTTCCAATAACTCATTGTCATCCCTAAACTAAGGCTCAGACAATTCATTTGGAATGTTATAAGCTTGGTTTGAGGATGGTATTGAGCCGCCAAATCTTTGTATATCCAAGATTATTCTATTCGTGATGCCGTTGGATTTTTATTGCTGCTGCTGTTTAATAATATTGAACATCCAGCGTATTCCAAAGCGGTCTCGGCAGGCGCCCCAGTATCCCCAGAATTCATCATGTGGCGGAACTCCTTCTGTTCCACCTTCTGATAGTCCGATGTACAATCTGTCAGCTTCTTCTTTGGTGTCGGGGCTTAAGCTGATGGTAAAATTGTTTCCTTCAATAAGTTTTTGCCCCATACTTTCGAGCATATCGGTTGCCATTATTTGTATGCCGCCAATTATAGGTAACGCTACATGCGTTACTTTGTTTTTGTCAGCATCCACTAGTGGTGGAACTCCATCCCTTGGTGGAATGTCCTTATACCGCATTGGTGGCGTTGAAAATTCTGTTCTGAAAACTTTTTTGTAATGGCTAAATGCTTCTTCGGCATTACCCATAAAGTTCAGATAAATTGCTACTTGTGCCATAGTTATCGTTTTTATTATGATTATTAAATTTATCGAATTAGAATGAGCTGTATACAGAGCCTACGGTGTGTGTTTATTGATTAACTGAAATGAGTTTTCTATCCACAGGTTTGAAATACCATGATAACAATATCAGGATTAATATTGCCACTGGGGATACTATTTTAACCATTGATTCACCCGATGCGAGATGTGAAAATACCGCTCCGGACATCGCAAAAAAGAAACCGGCATAAGCCCATTCTTTTACCAATGGGAACTTTGGAATCAGCAATACAATGCCTCCTAAAACTTTCCATATTCCGATTATAGTCAGAATATACTCTGGATAGCCCAAGGGTCGAATCAGGTCTAAACTCCATTTTGCATGATAAATTTGTCCCAAGCCTCCTGGGAACGTAGCTAAGACAACTAGAATGGTGGAAATCCAATAGATGATTTTGTTTCTCTTTTCCATGATGTATTATTTTTATTTATTAAAAATGCTTTTATTCAATTATATGCCGACTTTGGACCAAAAAAGCCTGCAACGCTTCTTGTTTGTTGTTTCCGAAGGGCAAACGACATCCTTTTTTCAAGTTTCAGCACCTAGTTCCGTAGTTATTATTGATTCCCGTTTGCCGTCTTCGGCATTAATTTTTGCTCCAGATTATTCTATTATTTAGGTTTGTATTTTTTGATTATGATTTCCAATTTATTAAACCTATCATCCCAAATTTTACGGAATGGTTCAATAAACGTGGCTATTTCTTTCATTTTATTTGCAGTGATGTGATACTAAATTTCCCTCCAGTCTTTTTTGTTCAAATAATCCGCACTCGGTAAGTATTTGCAGGAGTTTTGAAACAGTTTGTCTTGCCGTGTCAAAGCTTGAGGCTAATGAACCTACTGTCATGGATTTCAAGACTACCACCCTAAGCATAGCTCTTCTTGTAGGGTCTGCTGTGGCTTGAAATACATCTCGTCTTAAAATCATTGTGTAGCTATTAGACTACAAATATAAGCGTAGTTATTTAACTACGCAAATATTTTTTGAGAAAATTTTCCAAGGATAGCAAAACGAGCCTAATTTGGACCCTTTCTACACTAAGTAATATGATTATGCCATTCTGTTTATGAAAAGTGTACCATTTCATGGGAAAACTTATGGCTAGTTGAAAGATCCCTTTTATTAGCCAAAATATCTTTTGATTGAAAACCGCAGGAGAAAATTTTAAATTCATAAAATTAAAATTCGGAGTATATGGAAAATCTATCTAAAATGGGTCGTATTTTCTATGGTATTGCCATGGCTGCGTTGGGCTTGCAGACAATGTATGAGGATGATTTCCCCTATATGCTATTGCCTCCAAACCACTACTCGCATTCAGCTCTTGTGCTATTGGCTTATATTACCGCGACCATCCTTATTTTGGCTGGGGTATGCATTGTTTTGGAAAAGAAGACCAGGCCCATTGCCCTTATATTAGGATGGGCGCTTCTACTGATATTTTGTTTGTACTATATCCCCTATGAATTGTTGGCTACCTCAAATTATATGCATTGGGGAGAATGGGAGAATGCGGAGAAAGAATTGGCACTATCAAGCGGTGCATTTATTATTGCCGGCTGCTTTTCAGGAAAACAAGATAAACCCTTTATCCGGTTTTTGGGGAAGCTAATACCTTTTGGGGTTATACTTTATCCCATCACGATAATCTGTTTTGCCATTGATCATTTTATATATGCAAAAGATGCAGCCGACTATATTCCATCGTGGGTGCCTAACCATATATTCTGGATTTATTTTGCCGGCATTGCATTATTTGGAGCTGGCGCTGCAATAATCTTAAAAATCAAGACTGGATTATTTGCGGCTCTCTTGGGCACTATGATTTTTATTTGGTTTATCATTCTCCATATCCCCAAAGCGATATTATCTCCTTTCCCTGATAGGGTAGGTGAATTGACCAGCGCATTTTTAGCTCTTGCATATAGCGGAATTGCATTTGTCATTGCTGGCGCACCTAAAAAAACAGACTAAGGAGAAGAAATGCATTGATTTCAGTGAGGGGAAAGGAAGAATGATTGATGTCATGATAAAGGATTCTGCACGGTATGCTGATATGGGTGGTTGGGGGTTTGAAGAGTTTAAAGAGAATATTAAAACAGAACGTACGGTCAAAGACTTGGCTAAACAACAGTATTATAGTTGTCATGAAGCAAATAAGGGTAATGATTTTGTTTTCAGTATATCCGGTGATGAATAAGCGGCTCTTTTTTTTCGAAGTAAGCCCCGGATTCATTGTTGTGGTAAAGCCGAGTTTTCTTCTCGGATAAATTCTTGTTTAAAGACTACTGCTGAAGATAAGAACAATCCACCGAGGTAGTTCTGCAATGGTGAAAAAAATTGGAGGAAGATGGAACAGAACAATCCTTCATGGGCTTCTTTGAATTTTACCATTTGTTCAATCACCATCTTGTCTTAAATGGTGATGACCAAACGACGTCCATTGGGAACAATTATGTCCCATAATTGAGCGATATCCTTCAATTTGACTTCAATGGTTTCCGCCTTGAGCTTACCGCTTGCAGCGAGCTGAAACATTTCTGGCAATATTTCGGTAAACAACCCGTCAATTTGATCTTTTGACCAGCTTCCTAATCCTGATCCTGTGATGTGTAAATCGACACTTCTCAGATTTGCTGCGGATAATTGTATCAGATCACCAGTAACACTCCCTACAGAAACAAATCTTGTCTTGTTAGTTAATGAACCATTGCCTTTTAACGATGATAGTATCATTTCTGCTGTTTGGCCCCACAAATAGTCAATAATCACGTCAATGGGAGAGGATGTGCGCAACTTTTTCAAGCTTGCGACAAACTGGGCGTCGCCTTCAAGAAGTGAAATAATTTCATCTGCTCCAAGTGCCGATAGTTCTTGTAACGATTGCTGATTTCTTCCAGTAACAATTACTTTTCTGGCGCCATAATGCTTGGCAATCTGTATAGCTACCCTACCGGTAAAGCCTGTTGCGCCATTGATTAATACTACATCTCCTGACTGAATTTTCGCTTTAAATTTTAGGCCCATGGCTGCACCCATCACGGCATTTGCTAAAGCAGCGGCAGTAGCATCATTGAGCCTCTCCGGCAACTTTACCATCCGTTCTTTTTCAATGGTTGCTTTTTCCGCCAGCATACCACTGACTCCTATCGCGTATACCCTTGTCCCATCAGGGAGAAAACAAACTCCATCACTACCTACAACACGTCCGTCCTTTCTTGGATAATCGCTTGAATAATGCTGACTTTTAGCCCTGCTCCTGTCAAAGTGTTTTATAGCCACAGCTTTTACGGATACCAGTTTTTCATGGTCACTTTGAACTGTTGGCTCAGCAAAATCGAGGTATTGGGGTAGTTCCCCATCCGGGAATATAACTGCAGCTTTCATGATATTATTTTTGATACCATAAATTTATACCCTCTGGCGGGAGGCAGTGATAACATATGTTACCAAACCCAGCCGAACTATTTTTTCCGCGCATTGGCCGTTTTTATCCGACTAAGATGAACCCTGCTGATCCCGAGATAGGATGCAATGTAGTGTTGCGGAACACGTTGGATTATATGTGGTCTTTCTTTCAAAAGGCGTCGATAACGTTCCGCGGGAGGGTCCCGGATAGAAGATACAAACTCATTCATATAATGAACCTGCCTTTCAGCCGAAATCTTTAAAATAATATTTACAAACTCGGGTTCATGAACTAATTCGTTTAACAAGCGGATGACATATTTTTTGGGTAAAAGATAAATGGTAGATGGTTCAATTGTCTGAATACTAAAGAGACTTGGTGTATTTTTCAAGAAGCTTTCAAATGAGGTTAATCCTTCGTTTTCAAAGAAAAACTGAACAGTCTTATCCAAGCCATTGTTATTGACCGCAGCACGCACACAGCCTTTTTCTACAAAAATATAATTCCTGGATAATTTTCCTTCGTCTAACAAAACTGTTTTGGATGGAACCTCCCTGCGATCCAGAAACTCCAGGTATTTGTCCCAATAAGTGTTCAATTGAGGAAATTTATTTTTGAAATGAAAAAGCATGTTTTTGGATTACTATGGATAGCAAGGTAACCATAATATTATGCCGGGAAAGAGAGATAGGAGACTTTATTAAGAATTTGAAGCAGCAATAAAATCCATATTGTCTGTAAAAGGAAAAATGGAAATTAAGACGGTTTATTGCCTTCAAACGGGGAAGCATGCTGTAGGAAGATCTGAATGGAGCATTACCGATGGCGGGGAAATAAAGGTGAGTGCTAAAGGTATTGAAGTAAAGAAACAGCAGACAGATGGGACTTGGAAAATTGTAATTGACCATACTTTTGGGGCGTTGGATAATTTGCTGGGTTGAATCAAAAATGTGTTCCCTTCATCTAATGGCCGGATAATTGAATCAGGCCATTAGGTTTTTATAAATTTGTAAAAAAATGAACCTTAGAGGGATTGTCAACCAAAGGGACATAGATTATCTCACTTACCGGGATAAGATAATTGCTGGGATATTTAAACTATACGGGCAGCCACCTGATTGGTCAAGAAAACCAGGTTTCATTTCCTTATCAAAAATAATATTGGAGCAACAGGTAAGCTTGGCTTCGGCCAATGCTCACTTCCAAAAGCTACATAACTATATAAGTGAGTTTACTCCTTTAAATATCTTAGCTCTTACTGATGATGAAATGAGAAGTTGTCAAATCAGCCGCCAAAAGGCAAAATATCTTAAAGCTTTATCGACCGCAATAGTAAGTAGTCAAATCGATTTATTGAACCTGTCAGATTTAAGCGAACCGGAAATTAGGGTACAGCTTACCGCTATAAAAGGCATCGGCCACTGGACAACGGATATTTATCTAATGTTTTGTATGCAGTTCAAAGACATTTTCCCCATCGGTGACATAGCAATAATAAAAACTGTAAAAGAATTGGCAGGCGTTCATGGATCAGATGAGATTCTTTCAATCGCAGAGCATTGGAAACCTTTTCGTTCGCTTGGGGCGTATTTTTTATGGCATTATTATTTAATGAAAAGACACAAGCATTAACCGCAACCCATATGTCCTAATTAATCTCTTTTGTCTATTATTTTGGACAAGCTTCAGAGTACCCTGTTTGTAGTGACATCCATTGATATTTTGGTTCAGTATAATCTTGAATGGTTCAATACTTTTGTCAGTTGTGAGATAATTGATGAAGTATGCTGTTTGTGCTGGATAGACGGTAAAAGAAAAAAAAGCCACAAGTTTGTGGCTCCTTTGAATACCCAGATAATATATTCTTGGACGAAGATGAATGATCTGGATACGGCTTAATTGGATTTCATAGGTTCGGAAAATGGACTTGGTTCGCGGTTTTCAGGATATTGGTTTTCTTGGTTTTTGAATTGGATTTCCTGTTACTGATACAAAGATGGATGTTTTGACATTTAAAAAAGAATGAATTCGTTAAAAGAACCAGTTTCTTCGATGAATGAACGGAAATGAGCGATGACTAATATTTCAATAAAGAGACATTTTTAACGAAATCATTATCCTAATGAAACAAAAATTGGTGGCATTAAGATGGCCAATTCCTATAATTGTCAATATGGTAATAATTGAAGTTGATAATCTCTGTATCGGCATCAAGACAACTTTGATGATTTGGCGAGTCGGAAATATGACAATAACAATAAAGTAAGATCATGAAAGACATTTTCTGATGATGAAAATAACGGAAATGCTAGGCAATCATGATGGATCTTTATTTAACCTTATTTGGTGAAGCTATTCGCGATGAAGCTCCGTGCACACGGTTGCTGATTCATTTGAATGAATCAACCAGGGCTTGTTATAATATCATATTCAAAGTGTGATCCATATCTTTGAATCGGAAAGAATCAATGATGAAAAGCAATCCCATCGTTACGGCGAAAGCACCTATCAAAATGGTTATATCGTTTGCTTTTGGAAAAGATATGTATGCAATTGAAATTCCGAAAATTGATGAAAGAACACCCGTAAGTAAAATAAAAGGCCATCCACGAATTTCTTTTTTTAGGGAAACAGAGGCAAGGATTTTAAGAATGCCCAAACACAATATCCAATGACCAATCAAAATTGGAAATACTATAAATGACAAAATGGGGCTGATTATAAGAAGAATGCCAAAAAAATAGTCGCTGATACTTTCGGCCAACATCCATTTTTTTTCTTTGACAATTATCTTCCGATTCGCAGAAGCCCACATCAATAGCAAGCCATTTGCCAAAAGTACAAAGCCTGAATATTTGGCCAGTTTATAATAGGAATTCAGCGGCGCGGCCCAGGAATAAACGCCAACAGAAAACAAAATAATCCCGATCGAAAATATAAGCCACCAAGTTTTTAATTTTTGCATCATATTTTGTTTTTGCCTTTTTGCAATTAGTGCCAATGGATATGGTCTGGGTAAAATTTTAAAGATAGCAGGCCATGAAATACGATATTACCCTTTAATGACTTTTTTCGATGCTTTTGAATTGTATACTTTGTCCCATTGGTGCACTGGTCGTCATAGGTTTATATAGGATGTTTCTTGTTGAGATTAACAAATGTACACTATCTGTGGACGAGGTGTCTTTTGGTCAAAAAATCCTCCCAAAATGGTCTTCAAACGTCATAAATCATAGAAAATTGGACATTTTGATTAAACTTCTATCCCCTTGACGGGTCATATATATCAATTAAAAACATACATTATGAAAACTAAATTTTTATCAATTGCTGTTTTATTAGCTGCCATGGTTTTAACAAGTTCTACCTATGCGGAAGGTCGCTGGGGCCAAAATCATCCCCGTCGTGCTGAAGTAAATCATCGTTTAGCCAATCAAAACAGGCGAATTGACAACAAAGTTGAGGACGGAAAAATGAGCAAGGGAGAGGCTGACAAATTGCATCATGAAGACCACCAAGTAAGACAGGAAGAAAGAGATATGGCTTCTCAAGATCATGGCCATATTACCAAACAGGAACAAAAAACGCTGAACCAACAGGAGAATCATATCAGTAATCAGATCAAGAATCATTAATCTGAGATTCCCGAAAACATGAAAACAAGCTGACCATGGAATAATTTCTATGGTCAGTTCATTTTTAGTGGTTATTATCAAGCAACTCCTGCCAACTCCAGGCTTTTTTTCTTTAATTTTCTGATGTCCATATCTTCTATCAAAGCTTCTGGCATTAGGATTAAGGAAGTGTTGTTCTCCCTCCACCAATTAGTTTTATTCAATAATGTAAATGACATTACGGCAACAAGATATTTTCGATCAGTCTCTGCATGCCATTCTTCGATCCATTCAAAAGTTTCCTTTGGAATGTATTTCCAATCGTCAAAACTGATATAGGCTTTAAGGAAGAAATCATTACTTAAGCTATGCGGAAGGTGATGATAGAGTTTTTTGTATTCGTATTTATACTGGTACCTGAGGGCTGATAAGTCACTAAGTACTGCTGATGCAGTGGGGAAACTGCCTGCCCCCTTTCCATAAAAGAATTGTTTATCTGCGAATCCGCTTTCAATGACAACGCCGTTGTATTCGTTCTTTACAAAAGACAGATGGTCTTCGTGTTTTACAAATTGGGGTAGTACAAAAGCTGCTACCTTTCCATTCTGCAGTTTTTTTGCTTGGGCCACTAACTTGATATCGAAGTGTTTTTCAGAGGCAACCGCAGCATCACTGAGCTGAATATTCTGGATTCCATTGAAGACAATATCTTCGGGGCGTTCAACAATTCCATAAGCATGGGTCAGGAGAAATGTCCACTTGTTGACTGCATCATAGCCTTCGACATCGAGGGAAGGATCGCTTTCTGCAAATCCTAATTGCTGAGCGAGTAACAAAGCCTCCTTGAATTCCAATTTATCCTCGAACATTTTGGTGAGTATGAAGTTGGTAGATCCGTTTACAATTGCCCTGATGGAATGCAACAGGTCATTATCATAATATTCTTCCAGGTTCCGGATCACAGGAATAGAGGCGCACGCTGCTGCTTCGTACAAAAATGAACGGCCTGTTTGTTGCTGTAATTTCAATAATTCAGGCAAATGAGCGGCGATCATTTTTTTACTGGCACTCACAACGTCTTTCCCGTTTCTCATTGCAGAGGATACGATATTAAAAGCAGGTTCAGATTCATTAATTACTTCAATGATTACATTAATTTCAGGGTCTTCTAACAGGATTGCAGCATTTGTAGTAAATAGCGCCGGAGGTGCAATTCTCTTTTTATCTGGATTCTTGATACAGACCTTTTTAATAGTCGCTTTTAGTGATGGGGTTTGTTCCAAGACTTTGAATAAGCCTTCTCCTACAACACCAAAGCCGAAAAGCCCTATCGTTAATTGCTTATGTGCTTCCATAATTAGATTGTTCTAGTGGCTATTTGTTTATTAACTCTTTCCTTTCTGATAAAATCCTTGATCAACGACCCGATGGAATTATATTCCAGTAGGAAACCGTCATGCCCATAAGACGAAGGAATTGATTTATATGCGGCATCTGGGATATTCGCTGCGATAAATTGTTGTTCCAATAGGGGAAAGAGAATGTCAGACTGAATACCAATTGTAAGTGTTTTTGCACGTATGGTCTTCAATGCATTTTCTATAGAGGCCCTTTCCCTACCGACATCATGAGAATCCATGGATTGACTCAGTACATAGTAACTGAAGGCGTTAAACCGTTTCGCAAGTTTTTCGCCCTGGTAGTACTGGTAAGATGAGGCACCATCCCATCCTTTCTCTCCAAATGGGAATTCGGTGGATCGTGGCTGAGCCTCTGCATAAGTATCATAGTGTCGATAGGAAAGAAGCGCGGTGGCGCGCGCTGCTTTCATTCCGTTTATCCCAGCTTCCTTTTTTCTCTCTTTCCAGGTATTGTCTGCTTCAATACTCATTCTTTGGGAAGTGTTGAAAGCGATTCCCCAAGCTGAATGACGGGCATTAGTGGCAATGGGGAAAATAAATTCAAATAACCCAGGTTCTTCGATAGCCCATTCAAGAAGCTGTTGACCTCCCATTGAGCCACCAATTCCAATATGAATCCTATTGATTCCCAAATATTCTCTTAAAGGCTGGTAGGCACGGATCATGTCCCTTGTGGTAAAAAATGGAAATTCGTGAAACCAAGGTTGTTCGGTTTGGGGGTTTATTTCGAGAGGTCCAATACTGCCATAACAACTACCTGGCATGTTAACACAGACAATAAAGTACATGCTGGGATCAAACAATCTACCTTCACCCACGAGACCGGGCCACCATTCAGAAGGATCGCTATTGGCCGTAAGGGCATGAAAAACCCAAATCACATTATCTCTTGCAGCATTCAATTGACCGATAGTCGTGTATGCCAGGTGATAAGACTGGATCTTTATCCCTGATTGCAGCGCAAGGAATTGAGGTGGCTTTCCAAATCTCGAGAATTCTATATTATCCGGAACGCGGAATATTTTTGTTACCTTATCATTCATAAAACATTACTGGGCTTTAACCCGAAGTAGCGCCTCTTTGGAGAGAGGCGCTACTTCAATAATTCCTTCGGCAGGATGAACTACCGAGGGCTTAACCTACTAATTGTTTCGAATAAACTTTCTCAAATGCCTGCTCAAAATCTGCCTTAATATCTTCAATATGCTCAATCCCAACACTGATTCTGACCTGATTTGGTTTCACTCCTGCAGCCAATTGCTCAGATTCGCTCAATTGCTCGTGGGTGGTGGATGCTGGATGGATAACGAGGGTTTTTGCGTCACCTACATTTGCTAAATGACTGGCAAGTTTCAAAGAGTCAATAAATTTGCTTGCATTTTCTTTTCCGCCTTTCACACCAAAATTAAGAATACCCCCAAATCCGTGATTCAAGTATTTTTTGGCAAGATCAAAGTATGGACTGCTTTTCAACCCCGGATAATCGACAAAATCGACCTGAGGATGTTCTTCCAACCATTCTGCAAGAATTAAGGCATTTTCAACATGTCGTTGAACACGCAAGGATAAGGTTTCCAAACCTTGGATGAGCAAAAACGAATTGAAAGGGGCTTGTGAAGCACCAAAATCCCTTAGTCCTTCAACCCTTGCACGGATCGCAAATGCTATATTGGGCAAACCTAGTGGATTCCCTTCACCAAACACATCCCAGAACTTAAGGCCATGATATCCTTCCGATGGTTCGGTAAACTGTGGGAATTTTCCATTACCCCAATTGTAATTACCTGCATCCACTACCACACCACCGATAACAGTGCCGTGACCGCCGATCCATTTTGTAGCAGATTCGACCACAATATTAGCTCCCCATTCAATGGGGCGGAATAAATAGCCGGCAGTTCCGAAAGTATTATCAACAATTAGCGGTAGATCGTATTCTTTTGCGAGATCCGCGAATTTCTTAAAATCTGGAATATTCAAACGAGGATTCCCAATTGTTTCCAAATAGATAGCCTTGGTATTTTTGTCAATATGCTTGACAAAGCTCTCCACATCATCACCATCAGCAAATCTAACCTCAATACCCAGGCGTTTGAAGGCTACTTTGAATTGATTGTAAGTCCCTCCATACAGGAATGATGTGCTGATAAAATTATCACCGGATTGAAGGATATTGTTTAAAGCCAGAAATTGTGCTGCTTGTCCAGAACCCGTGGCAATGGCAGCTACGCCTCCTTCAAGTGCAGCTATCCTTTGTTCGAAGACATCTGTTGTTGGGTTCATAATGCGGGTGTAGATATTACCAAACTGCCGGAGGCCAAATAAATTGGCAGCATGTTCGGAATTGTCAAAACCATAAGAGGTCGTCTGATAGATCGGAACGGCTCTTGCTTTTGTGGTCGGATCAATTTGCTGACCAGCGTGAAGCTGAAGGGTTTCGAAACGATAATTGCTCATAAAAAATCAATTTAAATGTTGAATACTTGGTTTACCTGATTTATGAAAAGAAGAAGTTTAAAGGGAGACGGGGAAACCCGCTATAATCGGGACGAATTAAAGTATGCCTTCCGGCATACAACAATAACAACATTTTTTTTGTTCGGTTCTGAGAAAAATAAGGGGTTGAAAATGAAGTTCTATATCCATTTGTGTATAAGCTACCCGACAAATTTAGTAGGCTTTTTACGAATTCCCCTTTTTTCATGATTATTTTTTTTAAAAGATTGTTAAATGGGTAAATGCTCATCGTACAAGAATGTTAAACAGTCAGTTTCCTTCCTATTGATGAAAATTGAAGTTCATACCTATCCTGAATCGAAAGCGCGTTATTGAGGTCATCAATAAGGTCTTCTGCCTCTTCCAATCCAATGGAAAGCCTAATCAAGCTGTTTGACAGTCCTGCCGCCAATCTTTTCTCTTTAGGTATGGATTTATGCGTCATGCTGGCTGGATGATTCAGAAGGCTTTTAATACCACCAAGACTTTCAGCAAGTTGAAAAAGGCGTGTTGATGTCACAAACTTGGTGGCTGCAACTTCAGTATCATTTTTTAGAGCAAAAGAAACAATGCCTCCAAACCCTTTAGATTGGGCTTTAGCCGTCTCATGGCCCGGATCAGTTTTCAATCCCGGATAATAGACCTTGGACACTAAAGGGTGTTCAGCCAGGAATTCCGCGATTTTAAGTGCACTGGTACAATGTTGCTTCATACGTAAATGAAGGGTTTCAATCCCTCGAATCAGAAGCCAGCTATCAAAAGGGGCCAAAATGGCTCCGCATGCATTCTGCAGGAATTTTATTTTTTCTCCCCATTCTTTTTCTTTCGTGACGACCAAGCCCGCGATTAGGTCGCTATGTCCTCCAAGATATTTTGTAGCAGAATGTATCACAATATCTGCCCCCAGTGAAAGAGGCAATTGTAGAGCCGGAGAAGCAAATGTATTGTCAACACAAAGCAAGCAGCCTTGGGATTTTGCTATTCTGGCAATAGCACTTATATCTGAGACTTTCAAACAAGGATTGGTGGGTGTTTCAATCCAGATTAACCTGGTTCGCGTTGTGATTGCATTGAATATATTTTCAAGCTTGGTAGTGTCAACATAGGTAACGTTCATGCCAAATTTCCTGTAAACTTGTTCAAAAAGACGGAAGGCCCCGCCATAAATATCATCAACAGCGACAATCTCATCTCCACTTTGCAGTAATCTTACAATAGCATCGATAGCGGCAAGACCACTTCCGAATGCAATCCCAGTACACCCATTTTCCATTTGTGCCACAATTTTTTCTAAGATTTCACGGGTAGGGTTATTAGTTCTTGCATAATCATACCCCCTATTCTGTCCGGGTGCTTCCTGGACAAAGGTTGAAGTCTGATAAATGGGAACTGAAACTGAACCAGTTAAAGGATCAACCGGGATACTGTGAATAAGTTTTGTCGTAGCATGCATGATAGCGTCCTCCTGTTTTTTTTAGTGTAGATAAAGAAGATCACTTATCAGAAAGATTGAGGGCGGCAAAAGATTGCTTTTATTCCTCGCTTCGAGATAGAAATAAAAAAGCCCTTCCGTGTGTCAGAAGGGCTTTCAATATTTTGTCAATAATTGTCAAGCTTGGATCTGACTTATCTTTCCCGTTTATATCGGGATGGAGTTGGCACCTTACTCATATTGGTATTAATCAATTCGAATAGGTTGTCAAGGCTTCTGCGGGCCATTTCCCTCAGCCTTTCTTGATAAGAGATGTGTAAGAACTATCACAAAGATAATGTAGGTTTTTCCACAATTCCAAATATTCGTATCTTTTTTTTAAAGTCTATTCAATTAGTAGACTTAATTCCGCATTAGAGCTATTGAAAAGGCCGTATTTAGAATTTAGGTCAGTTTTTATTCATTAGTTCTTTTACAGCGGCCTCAATTTGCTGATCCCGACCGGAGGAAAGTACACCTGGTTCATTTTGGACTTTTATATCAGGCTCCAACTGGTGACCCTCTTCAAATTGGCCATCCGGTGACCGCCATCCGCCCATGGGCATTCCAAAAACCAGTCTTGGATCGATCTGCTGTTCCCACCAAACAAATGTTCCTGTACCTGGTACTGGCATTCCCAGCGTTTTTCCGACATTTTTCAATTTGTAAGCCGCAGGAAATAAATGTGCGTCGGAATAATTTGATTCACCGATTAGAACGATAGATGGCTTCACCCATTTATCATAAGGTTCAGAACCAACATATTGACCATGAGGGATAATATCGAAATATTTTTTCCCATTCAGGAAATCAGACAATTGCTCATGAATATTGCCTCCTCCATTGAAACGTGTGTCGATTATAATGGCTTCTTTACCCACATTTCTTCCGAGGGCTTCTTCAAAAACAGTGCGCATACTCTCATCGTCCATAGCCCTTACATGGATATAACCAATCTTACCATTTGATAATGAATCTGTCTCCTTTCTTCTCAGGTTCACCCACCGCCGGTACAATAACTCATGTTCTGCCCCAATAGAAATAGGTTTGGTGGTTTCTTCCCAATGAATACTAGTGGCGGGATCATAAAGTGACAAGAGAGTCAGCTTTCCGGATTTGCGGTTAAGAAATTGATAGTGATCGACAGAATCTGTAATATCCATTCCGTCTATTTTCTCCAGGATAACCCCAGGTTTTATTCGTTCGGCATCCTTATCGAGAGGACCGCCAGGAATAACCTCCAGGATCTTTAAGCCATGCCCTTTATAACCATAGTCATAAAAGATACCTAAAGCCGCTGTTCGATCAACAGGTGTCTCTGAACCTCCGTAATAATAGCAGCCAGTATGGGAAGCATTCAACTCACCCAGCATCTCGCTTAGCATCTCGGCAAAATCATAGTCATTATTGATATATGGCAGGAATTTCTTGTAAGCAGAATAATAATAGTCCCAATCCACGCCATTAAGATTCACCACATAGAATTTTTCTTTCAATTGCCTCCAGGCATGATCAAAAATATAGGCTTTTTCCTCGGCATCTTTTAGCGCCATTTCACCATTGATGCCAATCGATTCTCCTTTCCCGGATTCCGCATCAATCTTTGTAATTTTACCATCAGCCAAAATAAAAATGAATTTTCCGTCGGTCGATAACTCCATTCCTACTGATCGAGCGCCAAGTTTAGCGAATAGCTTAGTTTCCTTTGTCCTAAGTTCTGTCATCCAAAGATCATAGCCTTTTTCAAAACTACTCAGGTAATAGAGTTTCTCCCCATCTTTTGACAAGAGCCAGTCAGCTGCGTCAGAAGTGTGTGTAGTGAGTTTCAGTTTCCGGTCTGTCAGGTTATCCCAATCGAATTTTATATCCTTAACTAAAGAATCTTTTTTGGATTTGAGAGAATCTTTCAGATTTTTTTTATTTGTATGACTGGATTCTTCATCTTTCTTATCCTTCAGACTCTTCTCCTCCATTTCTTTCAATAGCGCAAAATCCTCTTTGGACAATTTGAATCTGTCGAAGGCATCCTTTGTAAAAAACATCCCGAATACATCTGCAGTTATAGGATAGCCAGCCTGTTGACGGGCTCCATCGCGATCCGATCCCCAGATCATCATTTTGCCATCCATGGCCCATTTTGGCTCAAAATTATCATAACCGCTTAGCGTCAGGTTAATCACTTGGGATTTCCCGTCAGCCGGGACCAGGCCTACCTCAGGAGATTCGACCCTTTCTGGAGTACCAAATTGAACAAGTAACCATTTGCTATCAGGAGACCACTGGTAATACTGATCTCCATCTGAATAAGAATAATTCTTATCAGCAGGCAGAATTGTCCTGGTTTGTTTAGTGGCAAGGTTTATGACCTTGAGTGTGGTACGGTCTTCTAAGTAGGCCACTTCCTTTCCATCAGGGGAATAGGCAGGTTGAAATTCTTCAGCAGGGGTAGCGATGACTGTTTCTTCTTTAAGAACCGTGGAAGCGTAGAAATAAGGCTCTTCTTTGCGGCTGATTGATAATGTGTAAATGTTCCAGTTACTGTTCTTCTCTGCTGCATATATCAATGAACGTCCATCAGGGCTGAAGCTTACACTTCGTTCCTGCCACGGGGTATTTGTAATTCGTTTGGTGATTCCCCCGGTAACACTGGTAACAAAAATCTCTCCGCGAAAAACAAAAGCGATTTCTTTTCCGTTAGGAGATAATTTCATTTCTGTTACCCCTCCGTTGACGGGAATGATCTTTTCGAGTGTCGATCTTCCATCTTCTGCAATTTGTATGGCGATTTTCTGCGGCTCTCCATTAGGCTTTTTTGTGTAGATCTCACCGTCAAAACCGAAACAAAGTGTATTGTCGCTTGCGTGTGTCAAGAACCTGACAGGATGCTTATTATAATGAGTGATCGCCTTTGAATTTGCCGGATCACTCAAAGAGCTTTTAAAAATATTGAAGGAACCATTCTGCTCACTCAGGTAATAAAAATCCTGATCGTTGGAATCGAAAACCGGGTTTCGATCTTCACCATTGAAATGACTTAACTGTACATATTTCCCTGTTTTAAAATCGTAAAGCCAAATATCCCTGGTAACGGAAGAAGTATGGTGTTTTCTCCAATTACTTTCATATCCTTTGACATCTTCGTATAGCAACTTATCCCCTTTTGAATTCACAGTAGCCTCAAGTGCGGGGACAGGTAGGACCTGAATAACCTTACCCCCAACAACTGGGACACTATATAACTCGGACATTAAGGATATGGGGAATTGGGCATTAGTCACCAGGTCTTGCCGGCTTGAGGAAAATAACAATTCTTTGTCATCCGCAGAAAAACTGCTTGGTATCTCTTCACCAGAAAAATAGGTCAGTCTTTTTGCCTCCCCACCTGAAGCTGGCATTATGAATACATTGAAACTACCATACCTGTCCGAAGCAAAGGCAATGGACTTGCCATCGTGAGACCATACTGGAGAGAATTCATAGGATTCACTGATTGTCAAAGGTATAGCCATCCCACCAGCCGAAGAAACCTTATAGATGTCACCTTTATAGCTGAAAAGAATCGATTCTCCGTTCGGAGAAATAGCGGGATATCGCATCCAAAGAGGATTGTCTTGCGCTTCTGTGGTAAAATTGTTGACAAACAAGAACAAAGAAACAGCCAAATAATAAACGTGCATTCGGGCCATAATATGAATTTTGGGGACACAATTTTAGGCAATAATTATTGTTTACAAAAATCTATGTAATGTAAACACCCTTTTCAGGGTTTAAGGAAACTGGGAAGAGGCAATCATCAAACGATTCCTGACTTTAGCTTCAAAAGGCATGTTAAATCTATCTGCCAGTTTCAGTGGAAGCCCTACTCATTCTGTTCTTAAACTTTGAATTGGATTAGCAGAAGCAGATCTGATCGTTCGGATGGAAAGCACGAGCAATGCGAAACTAACCATTATAAGCCCTCCTACTACAAATACCCACCAGTCCAGTGTTGTGCGGAACGCAAATTCTTCCAACCACTTATTCATAGCCCACCAACAAAATGGTGCTGATATAACGGAAGCAAATAAAATTAATTGAACAAAATCCCTGGACAACAGAAAGACGATTTGGTTAACTGATGCCCCCAACACTTTTCTAATTCCGATTTCTTTTGTTTTTAGATTTGTCGTATAGACTGCCAGACCAAGCAGACCCAGGCAACTGATAAAAATAGTGAGCCCAGTGGCCCAAGATAAAAGTATGGAGATATCTTGTTCAGATTTATAGAATTTTGCAATACTTTCATCAAGAAATTGATAAGAAAATTCGTCCTCTGGATATTCTTCTTTCCATAGTTTCTCCATTTTGCTGATAGCACCTTTCCAATTCTGACTCCCTTCAATTTTTGGTTTAAGTCCAATATGAAGAGTAGAGTACTCATTCAAGGCTGATGAAAAAACTAAAGGCTTGATTTCGGAATGGAGTGAATGACTATGAAAATCGGCGAGAACACCTACAATTTCACTTTTACTGTTTCCCCGTTCCAAATATTTCCCAATGGCTTCTGAAGGGCTTTTAAATCCAATAACTTGTGCATATGTGTTGTTGATCAGGTACTCCATGGTGCTATCGGTAGATCTTGGAAATCTACCAGCAAGAAGTTTCATTTTATAAAGGGCAAAATAATCGGAATCGGCGAATTTGAATTCCACTGAAGATTCTAATTTTTTCTTTCCATAGTCTATGCTCATCGTACCAAATGACATGGCATTGCTTGCCGGTGGAAAACTCGCAAGTACTACCTGATCAACCTCTGGAATGCCAGATATTTTTTGCCGCAATACCAATTTTTTATCAGTATCCTTATCTGCAGAAGGCAAATCGATGGTAACAATAGCATCTTTTTTAAATCCCAATTCTTTATTAAGCAAATAATGAATCTGTTTGCTGACTACAAGAATCGCAAAAATAAAAAACTGAGCAATGATAAATTGAACAATGGTAAGTGTTTTTCTCATCACTGCTTTTCTCGTGTTTGGCGTCGATTGGATGTGATTTTTCAATACAGCAACTGGGTTAAACCGGGTCAGCGTCAGAGCTGGATAAAAGCCCGACAATAGCCCTACTATCATTATGATGATGACGATAAACAGTAATACGCCAGGTTGTAGAATTTCATTAAAGCTTACTTCAGCCGGAATGTAGCTTGAAAAGGCCTTTAATAACAGCGGCACCATGGCAATCGAAATACCAGTCGCTATAATAGTCAGGAGAAAGGTTTCAGAGAGAAACTGGAAAATCAATTGCTTTTTTGAACTGCCTAATGTTTTTCGGATACCTATCTCCTTTGCTCTCTGTGCGCCTTGTGCCGTCGTTAGATTTATAAAATTTATACAACCAAGGAGCAAAAGAAAAGCCGCGACTACTAATAAACCAAGAAGTGTTGACTTATTTGCCTGTGTGTCATCGAAATTACCAAGTTCGGAATCAAAATGGATCTCATTGAGCGGTTGAAGGGAATGTGTCGTCTTCAGGAAATTATCTTTAAAGTATTTTGACCTGACCGACTGAATTTGACTTAGAACCTGTTTGGCGGAAACTCCCTTAATCAACTTAACAAAGAGTTGCGAAGAAGAATTGATATTGCTCCAGCTATCCCAATTATAACTTTTCTTTAAACCACTATTGGCTATTGTATTCAATGATAAAAATTCCTTGAAGCGGAATTCAGTGATTTCGTTCAGGTCCTGCACGACACCATTTATTGTTACAAGTATCGAATCATCGTAGGTTAGGGTATGACCGATCAGGCTACTGGGGGGAATTCCGGGGAAATATTTTTTGGCACGGCTTTCAGTTAAAACAACAGAAAAGGGCTTTTGCAGGCAACCAGGATTTCCGGCTAGCCAATTGTAAGAGATGAGTTTAAAATAGGAGTCATTTGTAAAGATGACATCAGGTTCTTTTTTAAATTGAACGGGCGTTAGGTTATCAGGTAAACTTACTCCCACTGTTGGATCACCAAAAAATAAAATGACAGGCGCGCTTATTTCGACGCCGCTGACTTCTCTTTGAACTGCTCCGGACATTGGTAATGGCACCCCTGGCAGCTTAAATTCCTGGCCTGGGAAATGCATAGTAGATACAACACGATAAATTTGGTCCCGCTCTTTTTCAAAATGATCAAAACTATATTGGTAATTGACGATCAAGAAAATCACTAAAGAAGCACTGATGCCAATGGCAAGCCCTGAGATATTAATTAGTGAGAAGAGCCTGTTTCTCCATAAATTTCTGCACCCACCGAGAATAAAATTTTTGAACATACAAAATTGTGCTATTTTTTATAAAATTCTAAAATTATTCAGACCGGAGGCTCTTCACCGGGTTACTCACTGCAGCCCTGATCGCCTGGAAGCTGATAGTCAATAAGGCAATCAGCATGGCAAGACCACAAGCAACCAGAAATACCCACCAACTTATCCCAATCTTATAGGTAAAATCCTCCAACCATTTATGCATGTACCACCAGGCAACTGGTGCCCCCACGAAAAAAGAGATCAACACAAGAACCATAAAATCTCTCGATAACAATCTTAGCAGGTCTAAGACGGAGGCACCCAAGACCTTTCTTATGCCAATTTCTTTGGTACGTTGCACGGTACTGTACGAAGCCGACAAAGACGCCAATAATGGCGAACATCCATACATATTGTATCAATCCTCCTGCATTTTTTCCATTTTTAAATTCAGAATACAGGTGCCATTTGCCCATGGGTTGCAGAAATAACTCGCCCCGAAGCTTTGCTTCTTCGCTTCCAACCTTATTTAGTTTAGCGTTTTTAATTTTATCTGAAACCCTGGTCATGTTGGCATGGTCGCCAATTTGTACAAAAATCTGGAAGGAGGGGTTGTTCCAATTATTTTCCTGTCCTTTAGTCCATGAATAAAGATCCCAGAAAGGTGCAATGAATGAGACATTGTTGAATGTACTGTTTAAGGGGAGATCCTGATAAACACCAGTCACTTTCAAATTTAGTTCACCGTCGAGTTTGACCAGCTTACCTAAAGGGTCGGTATGGTCAAACAGAGCGTTTGCCAATGCTTGTGAAATAAGTATGGAAGAGAGATCTTTGAGGCCGGAGCGGGTACCCTCTGTCATGTTTAGTGTAAGCATTTGCGGAGCTTCAGGTTCCATGTAATTGCCCTGTCTCAATAGATTTTTATCTCCGGCAGAAACCAGGGTGTTCATGCTCCAAGAAGACATTACAACGTATTTAAAATCACCACCAAATGCAGTCCGGAGTTCATTTCCCAGGGGTATGGGATTACCTTTGCCTGTGGTGACTTCCCCATTAAAAGTTTGATTTTGCATCACTTGGGCTATACGTTCGTAATGTTCATGGTATTTGTCGAAGGACAATTCATCCCAAACCCAAAGAGAAATTAATACGGCAATCGAGATGCCAACCGCGAGACCGAATATATTGATGCAAGAATAAACCTTGTTTTTGAGGAGACTCCGCCTGGCGATTTTGAAGAAATTTCTAATCATAAGTATTTCGTATATTTTACTGCCGTTTTATATGACCTCATTTTCCACCTACAAAAAGATAAACCTAGCACACCCTATTCCAATGGCTAGGCTAAATATGTTAGGTAAGCCATGGGTCTTATTGTTCCAAAAGCGTCGAACGAATATTTTTAGCATATCATTCGGTTTTTAGCGAGGTGATTGGATTAGCCAGGGCAGCTTTTATAGATTGGATGCTTATTGTCAAAAAGGCGATAATAATCGCAGTGCACCCCGATAGAACAAATACCAACCAGCTGATCTTAATATGGTATGCAAACTCCCTTATCCAATTGTTCATAAGGTACCATGCAAGAGGTGAAGCAATCAGCACCGAGATCAAAATGAGTTTTAGGAAATCCTTGGAAAGTAAATTAACAATGCCAGATATTTTTGCTCCTAGTACCTTTCGAATTCCAATTTCCTTGACTTTTCGTTCTACAATAAATATGGATAAGCCAAAAAGGCCTAAACAGGCAATTAGCAGTGACAATGTGGACAATCCATAAAAAATGGATTGCATTTTTTGTTCACTTCCATATTGGTTCGAAATCCTTTCTTCTATGAAAGAATATTGAAAAGGCACAGAAGGCGCAATTTTCTTCCAAATTTTTGTGAGTTGTTCAATCGTCTCATGAATATGACCCGACTTCATTTTTATCGAAATGCTGTTTGCTTGACGAACATGCCCGATCAGGAGAGCCTCAACTTGTTTATGAAGATTTTCAAAATTGAAGTCTTTCACGACGCCGATGACATATTTTCTATCTTCTTTGGGGCCAAAAGGCTTTCCTAACGCGTTAGAGGGTGTTTTCCATCCAAAGGTCCGTACAGCAGCTTCATTTACCAGCACCGACTGAGCAGAATCGGTGGGGACATCTTCTGAAAAGAAACGCCCCGCTGCTAATTTCATGTTATATGTTTTGAAATAATCTGGGCTTACATTCAACCGATAGATGCTTGTAGACACTTCTTCTCCTTTCAAATTTTGAGTCGTTGTCCAACCGTTACCCAGGCCGCCAACAATATTAGATTCTTGTTCGCTGACGTTCAATATATAAGGGTTTTGTAATAATTCGTTCCTCAATTGGTTATAACTTTTAAGAACTGTTTCATCACCATTGAAATTTATTTCGATTAAGGCATTATCATTAAAACCTAAGGATGTGTTGTTTATAAAATTCATTTGTTGTTTGACGATCAAAACTGAAGAAATTAAAGCAATCGTAATAGTAAATTGAAAGACTACCAGACTCTTCCTGATCAGGCTCCCATGTTTGCTTTGAGAAAAGACCCCTTTTAACGAAAGGGCCGGTTTAAAGGAAGATATCATGAAGGCCGGGTAAATTCCTGAAATTGCGGAGACGAAAATGACAAAAGAAAAGATCAATAAAATGTTTATTGGAGTTATAAGAAAATTATAGGGTTGACTTATCCAGGCAGAAAATGAGGGTAATAGGGCTTTAAATAGAGTCAATCCGATGATCACAGAAATGCTGCAAATGATGAATGTTTCGAGAAAAAACTGACGGATCAGTTGGGATTTCGTGGCACCTATAACTTTTCTTACAGAAGTCTCCTTTGCTCGCTTAATGGCTCCAGCAGTGGTGAGATTGATATAATTTATGCAAGCAAGGAGCAAAACGATGATGCCAACAATAGTGAAAATGTTTACAATATAGAGGCTACCATTATTTGATGAATCGTAACGCAGTTGTGATTTTAGATGGATATCGCCTATAGGCTGCAAAAAATACTGGTAAGACATCTTATTTTCTTCCCAAATTTTTTCAGAAAACTTTGCAATTACTTCGTTTATTTGCCTTTCCGCATTAGTCCTGTTTGACTCCTTTGCCAATTTCACGTATACATAAGGCCAGCCGCCAACCCAATCTTCATCCAAATCCTCTTTCCAGTTAGCAATACCATAATTTCTAAAATTTGTATAGGGAATGACGGCGTCGAATTGAAGGTGGCTGTTTACAGGAGGATTTTGTGCAACCCCAGCGACAATCATTGGATGCTCGTCCATCAGCATTGTTCTTCCAACTATTCGCTTTGTTGTCCCGAAATATTTAAAGGCAGTTTTCTCAGTAAGCACCAATAGATCTGGTGAGTTCAAAACAAGCCTGGCTTGTCCCTGCTGCAGTTGAAACCCGAAAAAACTGAAAAAATTGGAATCTGCTACAAATGTATGATGTTCAAAAAAAGAGTTGTTACCGACCCTAAATTTATGTTCGAATTGAAATACCCTGCATGCACTCTTTATTACTGGCAATTGCTTAGGAAGCTGGGCTGCCAAAGCAACGCCTGAGGGAGCTTGGGAGAATACTTCACTTTGGCTTTTGAATGTGTTTGTAATTCGAAATATTTGATCGCCGTCAGGATGAAAATTGTCAAAACTTAATTCTCTTTGTAACCAAACGCATATAAACAAACATACCACTATACCAATAGATAGGCCAGTAATGTTGAGCGTAGTGTGGATCTTATTCTTTCCGAGATTTCGCCAAGCAGTGATGAAAAAATTTGCATACATAATCTCTTCATTTATCTGTTACAGGTTCTTTTATGTTGAAAAACCGGGAAGGACTGGAATTCGGAATATTATTTTGTCGCTCAATTAATAAACGGGACGCCGCTGTTTAAGCCAATCAATAATATGCCAGTATATAATTTCCTGATTATCAATATCGTGCATAAGAAGATCTACGAAATGGTTCGTTTTTGATACAGATACTGTACGATTTTGATACAGTTAGGCGAAATAATGGTATCTCAATTAAACTTTTCAATTTTTCGATGGTCAAACCGCAGGTTTTTTTGTTTTTGAATGATAGAACAACACGCAGGAAATAAAGCAATTATTCAGATTAATCGACATTAACATTTTTTGGAATAATTTTTGAAAATCTATTACTTCCCGAAGACAATTCTACTTTAAATAATATAAATATGAAAACGATAACAAAGTGGAGTGCCACATCCTGCGGCATCTTGATGCTTCTATTAGTATTTGCCTGTAACAAACAAAATGGGTTTTCAAATAGCGGTAGCAATAGTCAGGTTCCTGCAGGAAAGGAAAAAGTTTCAGTGGTTCTAATGGATGGACCAGCACAATTTGATAGTGTTTTGATAGATATTGTGCAAGTTGCCGTGGAGGTAGATACGGCCCAAACACCAATGGCTCCTGACAATTCTTTCTGCTGGAGTTTCGATTTTTGGGGCTTTGGCCGTAACCGGTTCAATTCATCAGTTGTTTGGGACACTCTCTCCATAACCCCAGGCATTTATGACTTGTTGCAACTTCGAAATGGGGTAGACACCCTGCTGGCAACAGGGATCCTAACACCAGGTAAGATCCTTAAGGTTCAGGTTACTCTTGGATCTGATAATACAGTTTATACTGATGCAACTACGAGCTATCCGCTAGTCATATTTGGCCCTAATCCTTACTTTGATATAAATGTAAGCAGGGAAGACGTGGACTCAGTAACGAATAACGAATTCAAACTTTGGCTTGACTTTAACTTACACAGATCAATTTTCTTCTGGAATGGAGAATTTTTACTCAAGCCAGAGATAACTGTTTTCAATGACCAAGTCTTGGGGAGAGTGGATGGCTTTATTAATCCATGGGGATCTTCCGCGCTAGTTGAATTATCAAATCAAACAGACAGTGTATATGCTGTGCCAGGATGGGCCGGTAATTATTTGGTTAGGGGTGTACAAGCGGGAGTTTACACGCTTTCTGTGACTGGTCGCAATGGTTATAAGGATACTACAATTAATAACATTACCGTAATTGATGGACAAACGACCAATGTGCCGACCATCACTTTGCATCAGTAATCGCTCCATCCAACCATTTTAGGGACGTAGTTTAATTTAGGCCGACTCATAGTCTTGAGTCGGCCTTCATTTTCATAGGAAATCTCTGGTATTACTCCTAGCCTTCAGGCTAATTCTTCTTACCTTCGATTTTATCTTGTTAAAAATGGAAATAATAGAAGGAAGGACAACGGAAAATGGACTACCAGCGGCTGAGTTTATTGAGGTATTTGGTGCTAGGGTACACAACCTCAAAAATATTGATATTCAAATTCCGAAAAATAAACTAGTGGTGATCACTGGCATTAGCGGAAGTGGAAAATCTTCATTAGCATTTGATACCATTTATGCCGAAGGGCAAAGAAGGTATATGGAAAGTTTTGGAGCTTATGCCAGGCAGTTTATCGGAGACATGGAAAGACCGGATGTTGACAAAATTACGGGCCTAAGCCCCGTTATTTCAATTGAGCAAAAAACGACAAATAAAAACCCCCGGAGTACCGTAGGCACGGTCACTGAGGTTTACGATTTTCTTCGTCTATTATACGCCCGTATTGGGGAAGCGTTTTCCTACAACACGGGTAAGAGAATGGTTAAATTCAGCGAGGAGGAGATTGTTAGTAATGTGTTTCGGAAATTCAAAGGGAAAAAGATCACCTTGCTGGCTCCTTTGGTCCGTGGCCGAAAAGGCCATTACAGAGAGTTATTTGAAGAAATCCGTAAGAAAGGTTACCTCAAAATCAGAGTTGACGGAGAAATCAAAGACCTGGTCCCAAAAATGCAGGTGGATCGGTATAAAATTCACGATATTGAAGTGGTGGTGGACCGGCTTTCAGTGTTGGAAGATATGAAATTGAGATTGAGTCAAAGTGTTCAGAAGTCTTTACAAGTAGGAAAGGAATTGATGTTTATCCTGGTTCAAGAAGATGAGAAATCGTTACGTTCTGAAAAGCCTGGATCTTTGAAACTTGTGCAGTACAGTAAGCAACTAATGTGCGAGGATACGGGAATCAGCTATGAAGAACCTTCTCCAAACAATTTCTCCTTTAATTCACCATATGGTGCTTGCCCAGATTGTAAAGGGCTTGGTTCAGTCTATCAGGTAAGTATGCATTCAATTATTCCGGATAGCCGTAAAACCATAAATGAAGGTGCCATTGCACCATTGGGCGAGGAACGGGATGCCTATGTGTTCAAACAAGTTCAACAGCTTGCAAAAAGAAATAAATTCAGTCTGGATAAGCCTATAGGTGAAATGCCTGAAAAATGGTTAAACCTGGTTCTCTATGGCAGTACGGAAGGTCCTACCGAAATAAGCTTGAATTTTGAGGAAGCCGATAGCAGTGGATCAATGTACGCTGCAGAATACGAAGGAATTGTAAACCAGTTGAAACGCTGGTTTGCCGGCGCAACTTCCGATGCCCTTCGTGATTGGGTAGAAAAGTTCATGGAGCTGAAAACCTGTGAAACTTGTGCAGGCTCTAGGTTGAGAAAGGAGAGCCTATGGTTTAGGATAGATGGGAAGCATATTGCAGAATTGGGGGATATGAACCTGAATATATTGATGGATTGGCTTAAAGGCATTGAAGAAAGATTGAATGATAGACAAAACGCCATTGCCAAAGACCTCCTAAAGGAAATCCGGGAACGATTGCAATTTCTTCTTAATGTGGGGCTTACCTATCTTTCTCTTAGTCGCCCGTCAAGAACCCTAAGTGGAGGGGAATCACAACGCATTAGGCTCGCTACCCAAATTGGCTCTCAATTGCAAGGTATTACCTATATTCTGGATGAACCAAGCATCGGTTTGCACCAAAGGGATAACCATAGGTTGATCGAAGCCTTAAAAAATCTGAGGAACATTGGAAACAGCGTGTTAGTTGTTGAGCATGATAAGGATATAATGCTGGCCGCAGATCACCTGATCGATATCGGCCCGAAAGCAGGATTTTTTGGTGGATCTATTGTGGCAGAGGGCAATCCTTTGGCGATGTTAAAGTTAGATACACTTACTTCCTCATATCTTAATGGTCATAAGAAAATTGCTGTTCCACTCGAAAGACGGAAGGGCAATGGGAAGCAACTCGAATTGAAAGGTGCGAAGGGAAATAATCTGAAGAATGTCGATGTCAACTTTCCTCTTGGTAAGTTGATTCTGGTAACTGGAGTTAGCGGAAGCGGAAAGTCTACACTTATCAACGAGACATTGTATCCCATTTTGAGCAAACATGCATATAATTCAAAGTTTGTCCCTTTAGGATATAAGACTATCAAAGGTCTGGAGTTTATTGACAAGGTAATTGAAATAGATCAGTCCCCGATTGGCCGCACACCAAGAAGCAATCCTGCCACATATTGTGGATTTTTTACGGATATCAGGACGTTGTTTGCTTCAGTGCCAGAGGCTAAGATCCGGGGTTATACAGCGGGCCGGTTCTCATTCAACGTAAAAAGCGGCCGTTGTGACCTTTGCGAAGGGGGTGGTATGCGTGTAATTGAAATGAACTTCCTTCCAGATGTTTTTGTCCATTGTGAAAAATGCAATGGTAAGCGTTACAATCGGGAAACACTGGAGATCAGATATAAGGGTAAATCAATCAGCGATGTACTTGATATGGCTGTAGATGAGGCTGTTGAGTTCTTTAATGCCGTCCCTTACTTATACCGAAAAATAAAAGTACTCCAGGAAGTAGGGTTGGGATACATCACTCTAGGTCAATCCGCTGTAACATTAAGCGGCGGGGAAGCCCAACGAGTGAAATTGGGAACAGAACTTTCAAAGAAAGACACCGGAAAGACGTTCTATATCCTGGACGAACCAACAACAGGTTTACACTTTGAAGATATCCGTCATTTGCTGGATGTACTCAATAAATTAGTGGACAGAGGCAATACAGTATTAGTAATTGAACATAACCTTGACGTCATAAAAGTCGCTGATCACATAATTGATCTGGGTCCTGAAGGTGGAGAAGGGGGAGGACGGATATTATTCGAGGGACCACCGGAACTCCTGGTCAAAAACAAAGAGAGCTTTACGGCGGCATTCCTGGCAACTGCGTTAAATTAAATGTTGAAAAAAATGGAAAGGGTCCTGGTCGATATGGACGAAGTAATCGCTGATCCAATGGGAGAGATGATTTCTTGGTACCGGAAGGAGTACAGCCTGGGGGTAGACTATCATGCGATGTTAGGCGGATCATGGATTAAGGGATTTCCCCAGCAACATCAAGGAATAATCAGAGAAAGACTGATGTCTCCTGGTTTTTTCAGACATTTACCCGTAATGGCCGATAGTATAGAGGTACTAAAGAAAATGAATGAAGTCTATGAGGTTTTCATCGTGTCTGCAGCTACGGAATTCCCCAATTCATTAAAAGATAAATTGGAATGGTTGCTGGAAAACTTCCCCTTTTTCAGTTGGAAGCAACTGGCATTATGTGGGGATAAGCGCTTGGTATCCGGGGATTATATGATTGATGACCATATAAAGAACCTTCAGCATTTTAGAGGCAAAACCTATTTGTTTACTTCTGCTCATAACCTTGACATACAGGGATATGACCGCATCACCAATTGGCAGGATGCCGCAACCATTTTCTTAAATGGATACCAAAAACAAACGGCCGGCAATTTCTCATCGCCGGCCATTAAGGATACTGGGAAAGAACCAGAAAAATTTGGGATCCAATAAGCGGTAGCAGGGAGTGATTAATAAAATCTTTTGGGTACTAATAAATAGGGAACGGATCAGGTTTACTCAACCTTCGGATATTCGGATTCTACCAATTTCCCTGCTGCTTATCGGATTTAATTGCAATGATTTCTTATCTTATTCATTAATAATTATTTGACAGTCAAACGACCGTTCTCTACTTGTTGATCATTCAGGAAAACTTCAAATAAATAATCCCCTTTAGAAATGTTATTTATCGCAGTTGTCTGCCGGTTACGAATACTGGCCTGGGCGACCAGTTTGCTGTCCATATCGAAGACAAACAATTGATATTTTTTACCTTCCACACCATTTACAGTAAATAGAAGAGGTGAGTTTCCAGCGTTGTTAAACAGCCACACATTATGCTTTCTGTTGTTTTGATCTTTATTTATGGAAATGGAAACAAATCCTTTATTCCGGACTGGTGGGATTCCATCTGCATAAGTGGAATTTTTTGCAATGAAAAGCGCCATGACTGTGAGGACGCCAGATAGCAATGGCTTAAGGGACGCTTTTTTTGTAGGTACAGTTTTCATCATTGTTTATTTATTGATTATTTGAAATCAATAGTAAAAGGGTACGGATTAAATAATATTTTCTTCAGGCTTGTCCTAGAACCTCAAAAGCGGACAACGGGTCGAATTGTTCCATTCATTGCCAGAATTCAAACGGATTGAAAGTTTGAAACCTGCGGTAAAATAAGCATCATTATTTGACGGGTCTCCCCTTTTATCACCTACCTGATAAGCACTGCCCGGCGTATTACTCAACGGGCTCTTGTTGTAGACAGCTGCTGCTATGGCTGCCTGGGACGGGGAAAGATATTTGTAAAATAAACTAGGATCGATATAAGTTGTGCTCACGTCGTCAATATAATCAGTAAATGTCTTGCGATGGACGATCTCAAACGAAAGATTCACATTCTGGCTGAAATAATACTTAACACCCACGCCCATAGGAATATTTATTTGGGTAAGCGCATATTCCTTTCTGCCTGGATATTCTGGGAATCCTTCTCCTTCTGTATGCAATGGCCTCAAATCCACCCAGCTTGTCGCTCCGGTGCTTGGATCTGTATAGGAACCCTGTGGATTAAAATGAAAAACGCCTACTCCGATCAATCCGTATGGTCTGAGCCTCCCAGTGACGTCAGTCGGATCATCATCTTCCAGGAATACTGTTGGATAAATTTCTGCAGCTACATAAGCTTCGTCCAAGGGGGAGCGAAAGTCAAGATTCCGGTAAAACCTGGAATCTTCATCTCCACCTTTAGGCTTGATAAGAGCATCATTTCCTTCCAGGCTGCCAATAGTTACTGCCAGGCGAAAATTCATCCATTCAGATGGATGCATAGTTAGGAAGGCACCCACCGACAATTTCGTGGTAGGCATGTTGTAGTCCTTCAGGAAAGTAGTCCCTCGTCCTTGGTTACCGCCCAGGTCACCTAAAAAGACCATTGGAGCAACCATGACTCCACCTTCGTAATGTGTACCATCACTATAGGCTTGCTGGCTAAAGGAGGGGGAGTTAAGGGTCAGTAATATGACCGATACATAAAAACACTTCCTGAGCATGGAGTGTAGAATCTTTTTCATTGAATATTAGATTTAGTTTTCGATGGTTTGGATTTCGGTATCTAAAATACTACGTATCTAAAATACTTAAAAACCGGTGATATTACAAGAACGCAGGAAATAGTATTATTGTGTACAGATAGTCAATTATATATTCCGGAATTTTCCAAATTATGGAAATACGCTCTTTTATTAAGGCAGTACCATCTCAATGTGCTCAATATCATCCTCCAAGTAATGAGGGCCAGTTGGCTGAAAGTTAAAAGATTCGTAGAACTTCTTTAAATACAATTGAGCGCCAATCCGGATAGGGACTTTTCCATATAATAGATAAGTTTGTTCAATACTTTTTTGCAGCAATATTCGACCGATGCCTGTCCTTCTTTGGGATGGAGAAGTCACAATGCGCCCGATCGAAACTTCCATAAATGCAATTCCGGCAGGCAAAATCCTTGCATATGCAATCAGTGTATTATTTTTTCTTGCCATCAGATGATGACAGTAGATGTCTTTATTATCTGCATCCTGATAAATACATTTTTGCTCCACCACGAAAACCTGATTTCGCAAATGCATAATCGAGTATAGTTCACGAGGCTTGAGATCTTCAAATTTTTTACAGGTCCAATTCATGATAAGAAGTCAACTGTTTTGTACGCAATTTCATTTAAATATTATGAACGGAAGAAATCAATTCCCCAAAAAAGCACTGTACTATCGGAAGCGCTCTTCTCTAAATTGCGCCATTCCTATATTTAGGTATTTTTTTTTCAATATCAAAGATTTTTTGATTCTTAATTTTCCTTCGGTCAAAATAGCTTTAAGCTTTGAAAATGCAATTAAGTCTTTCGAATACTGCATTAATCCTGAATATTTCCGGACTATACTTTTGATAATTTGCTGTTGCTGAACCAGTAACATTTTTTAAGGGATATTGATGGATTTGGCATTGTACTTGCAGTATTTATGTGGATAAATACCCAAATTTATTTCTAACAATAAATCCGCACACATGAAAAAGCAAGATTCCATTCACATCAATGAGACAGTCAAAATTTACCTGATCGCAGCTGTTCTTTTTCTAACTGTGATGACTATTTCTTATCTGACATGGTTTGGTAATTCTTAATAGCCGTATTTCTCGCCCCAAAGGGCTTTTAGGAATTTACGGATTTCCTCTTCTCTGGCATTTTTGCCCGGATCAAAAAAGCGAGTGCCGCTGATTTCTTTAGGCAAATATTCCTGAAGGGAAAAATTTTGTCCATAACTATGGCTGTACTGATAACCTTTTCCATAATCAAGGTTCTTCATCAGCCTGGTTGGAGCATTTCGTAAATGCAAAGGCACGGGCAAATCTCCTTCCTCTTTTACGGCCGTTTGGGCCTGGGAAATGGCGGTTGTCGAGGCATTGCTTTTTGGCGATGAAGCCAAATAGGTTGCGCATTGAGACAAAATCAGATTAGATTCAGGATACCCAATTTTGTTTACTGCCTCAAATGTTGCATTCGCCAGCAGCAAAGCGTTTGGATTAGCATTTCCAATGTCTTCACTTGCTAATATCAGCATCCTCCTTGCTATGAACTTTACATCTTCCCCTCCTTCAATCATCCTTGCAAGCCAGTAGACCGCCGCATTTGGATCACTACCCCGGATAGATTTGATAAACGCTGAAATGATATCATAATGTTGTTCCCCTTTCTTGTCGTATAAGGCAATCCGTTGTTGTGCGACCTCCATTACAAGTTCATCAGTGATTACTACATTTTTTGATGGCGCTGCAGAATTCGCCACGAGTTCTAACAAATTCAGCAATTTCCGCGCGTCCCCTCCCGATAAACGTACGAGGGCTTCCTTTTCCTTTAATTCTATCTTTTTGGATATTAAGAATTCATCTTTTTCAATAGCATGTTCCAAAAGTTTTATCAGATCATCTGTTTCTAAGCCCTTTAGAACATACACTTGACACCGGCTGAGTAAAGCGCTGTTCACTTCAAAAGATGGATTTTCCGTGGTTGCGCCGATCAAGATAATGGTTCCTTTCTCTACCGCCCCTAGCAAAGCATCCTGTTGACCTTTATTGAACCGATGAATTTCATCTATAAATAATATTGTCCCTTTTTGATCTTTGGCTTTCTCAATGACTTCCCTTACTTCCTTCACTCCTGAAGAAATCGCACTCAATGTAAAAAAAGATACTTCTAAACTTTGGGAGATGATATGAGCCAGTGTTGTTTTGCCAGTGCCAGGAGGACCCCAGAGTATCATTGAAGGAGGCCTCCCGTTCTCGATGGCAATCCTCAAAATGCTACCTTTGGCCGTTAAATGGGGCTGCCCTACAAGCTGATCGAGTGTTTGCGGTCTAAGTCGTTCTGCCAAAGGTGCTTGTTGCGAGACCATAATATTAATTTTAGAGACATTATGACAACAAGTTAACTTTTTTTGAGTTTTTGTTCAAAGCAAGCTTCATGAGACCCTATCTCTCTTTTTTGTTAATAATCATTTGCGTAAGATCTACAGCTCAAAAAATTTCTGCAGTGGAAAACTATGCCATCAACAGACCCGGCATAGTCATGATCAAGACTGTCTTTTCTGCGAATGTCTATGTCAACCGCATGAAAATGGATAACAGGAAATTTATCCACCTGCTTGATTCTATTCAAAGGCTGGACAAAAATGGGGTCGTTTTTACTGCCGAACAGAAACTTGATATAGTACTTCAGGAAATGAATAATAACCCAACCCGGTTCTTCAAGGCAACCCTTGATTATTTAAGGCAAAGTGAGGAAATTACATCAACAGGTACTGGCTTTTTCATCACAGGAGATGGCTATGTCGCCACCAATTGTCATTTAATTCAACTCGAAAATAGCTTTGTTCGCAGGCAATTCATCCTTTCTGCATTCCAGCAAATTACCGAAGATAATATTACTGCCTTACAAAGTTCCTGGGCAACCACCTTTACTGTTCAACAACGCAGCTTATTGAACAACACATATGCTTCAGTATATTCCCGGCTTTTTTCAATGGTCCTAAATGATCTTAAGAAAGAAGTTTTTGTTGTATACCGGAGTGACGGCCCGAATCAAGAGTTTATAAATGAAAAGAAACCCGCCAGCATCGTCGTACAGGGGCAACCTATGCCTGGAAAGGATATTGCTATTCTCAAAATTGATGGCGACTCCTCTCTTCCCACACTCAAGATTGCTGACGAGGAGCTACCGCAGGTCGGTGAACAATTATACGTTTATGGTTATCCCGGACCCGTTACTAATAACGACTTTGTATCAGCGGAATCTGCCTTGGAACCCACGCTGACCACAGGTATCGTCAGCGCTATTAAAAAGTCTTTGGTCGGATGGCCTGTTATACAAATGGACGCCAATATTAATCATGGCAGTAGTGGAGGACCGGTGTGCAACGAAAGGGGAGAGGTAATAGGCCTGACTACTTTTGGAAGTATTGAAAACAGGGGCGGCCTTGCAGCGGGCCTGAATTTTGCTATTCCTGTCTCCATACTTGACGAATATTTGGATACTGCTGATATTAAGCCCGCGAGCAGTAAAGCGTCCCTCTTTTTTAGTGAGGCCATACACCTCTTTGAACAGGAATATTATCAAAAGGCGCTGATCCGGTTTCAAGAAGTTGGTCGGCTCAATAATCATTATCCTGGACTAGGAGCTTACATCGATCGGTGTAAAAAAAGTATTCGGAATGGTGAAGATAAGGAGTCTGTATTTTTTCGTTACGATCTTCTTGGCTTTAGCCTTCTTCTAATATTGGTATTCATCCTCTACTTTGTAGTCAGTAAAAGAAAGAACAGGTCAAGTTCTTAATTATTTTTCGGCATTTGTTCCCTGTACCACTGAGCTAAAAGCCTCAAATTCAAAAAGACGTTGCAGGCGATGCTGGCACTGAAAAGCAAGCTGAAGCCACCACCAAAACGGATAAATGCCGCAATAGGCATTTTTTCTGCACCTGCAGGAATCTTGATCTGGCTAGCAAATTCCGCAGTATGTTGAAGAATCAGAATGGCGTATCCGCCATTCAGCAAAGCATAAAACAAAGCCATAAGACCAATAAACCGAATCCCGGTTGGGGTTTGCCTGCTTAATGGAACAGATGGGTATAAAAGTGTCTTTCGTAATTGAAGGGCTGCATAACTATGGAGGATTACCGCACTCACTAAAACGATGGAAGTCAATATTGCAAGGGTCCCTGGTGTGAAAGCAGCCATTATCAAGCCGATGATGGCGATCGTGGCCCCAACGATTAAGTTAAACCAAGACAAAATAACCGTGACATTGAGCACTTTTTTCATGAGCGCACTATTAATTTTTATCTAGGACTAATTATTGACTTTAATAGACAGTTCTTTCAACTGCTTTTCATCAATATAGGCGGGTGCATCCAGCATCACATCCCGACCGCTGTTGTTCTTAGGGAAGGCTATGAAATCCCGTATAATTTCGCTCCCTCCTAAAATGGCACACAGACGATCGAACCCAAATGCAATTCCGCCATGTGGAGGGGCGCCAAACTTGAATGCATCCAACAAAAATCCGAATTTATGTTGAGCTTCCTCTTCACTCATACCCAATGCCGCGAACATTTTCTCCTGCAAACCCCTTTGAAAAATCCGAATAGAGCCTCCACCAATTTCATTCCCATTTAATACCATGTCATAGGCGTTGGCTTTGATACCAGCATATGGATGGTCAAGGTAATTTATCGGATTTTCAATAATGGGACTATTTGATATCATTAAATCAATATCTTCCGGTTTGGGAGAGGTGAAAGGATGATGTCGTGCAACCCAACGTTTATCTTCAGAACTAAATTCAAAAAGTGGAAAATCGAGAACCCATAGCAATTTAAATTCATCTTTATTCCTTAGACCCAACCGTGCGCCCATCTCTAACCGCAGCTCACTCATTGCTTTACGGGTTAGTTCTTCGGGTCCAGCCAGGATTAACAAAAGGTCACCAGGCAGGGCATTGCTTTCGGAGAGGATCATTTTCAATTGATCTTCCGAATAAAACTTGTCTACGCTGCTCTTTATTCCCCTGTCACTATCGTACTTGACATAGACCATGCCGCGCATCCCAATTTGGGGACGTTTTATCCATTCCGTTAACTCGTCAAGCTGCTTTCTGGTATAGTTTGCTGCGCCGGGGACAGTAATGGCCAGAACGGTTTCTGCCTGATCGAATACCTGAAAACCTGCACCATTGATCAACCTGCCTTCAGCAATCACCTTTCCGTCTTTCCTTAGCCGTGATTTCAGGTTTTGAAGCTTCATTCCAAAACGAATGTCAGGTTTATCATTACCATAATTCCACATGGCTTCTTCCCAACTGATGCGAGGATATTTTTCTTTAAAGTCGATATCTTTTACAATTTTAAAAATGTAGTTGACCATCCCTTCAAACATATTAAGAATATCCTCCTGCTCAACAAAACTCATCTCGCAGTCTATCTGGGTAAATTCAGGTTGCCTATCTGCGCGAAGATCTTCGTCACGGAAGCACTTAACTATTTGGAAATAGCGGTCATACCCGCTGATCATCAACAATTGCTTAAAAGTCTGCGGAGATTGCGGTAAGGCGTAAAACTGACCAGGGTTCATCCGAGAAGGGACAACGAAATCCCTGGCACCTTCTGGCGTGGATTTGATCAAAAAAGGTGTTTCCAAATCCATGAATCCATTTTGATGGAGATAATCTCTCACCGCCCGGTTAATACTATAGCGCAGTTCCATATTTTTCCTGATAACATGTCTGCGTAGGTCCAAATAGCGGAATTTCATTCGAAGATCATCCCCACCGTCTGTATCATCCTGTATACTGAATGGTGGGGTAGCCGAGGAATTCAAAATGGTAAAAGAAGATACATTGACTTCAACCTCTCCCGTTGCCATATGCGGGTTTTTGTTAGTTCTTTCAGATACGGTGCCTTTTACCTGCAAGACAAATTCCCTCCCCAAAGGATTTGCATCCAATTGTTTATTCAATTGATCGCCGAATAATAATTGCGTGATGCCATAGCGGTCGCGCAAGTCCAGAAAACTGATGCTACCGAATTTCCGAATGGTTTGGACCCAGCCTGCCAGCAATACTTCCATACCTGTATCGGCTTTTCTTAATTCACCGCATGTATGCGTCCTATACATTCTTATGGATTTAGTCTATTCTTTGAAGGGTGCAAAGGTAAATTAAAACCTCTAGCAATTGTCCACAGGGTCGACTGGTCACAAAAACGACTGTAGAACGAATATTATCAAGTTGATTATCAATTATATACAACATTGATTCAAAAGGATTTCAAGGCCTGTTTGCATATTAGGTTTTTTTTTCTATCTTGTTAAATCCATATCGTTCATTCCTGATGATTAAACCTCGATAATTTCTATCCCTCTTACTCGAAAAGCCCGGCGAATCTATCCAAGACCCATGTAAGGCCTTTTGTTGGCTACCCTGATTTGACAAAGAAAAATGAGCCTTATGGAAATCATTATCATTTCTGCTTTAGTACTGGCGGTACTTCTTTTGCATCGCCCTGTAACCGATTTTTCGCATCGATTGTATGTAGGTCAGCAATACAGGAAATTTCTAACCAAAGAGACCTTTTATCACTCTATCGTTTCGCGCCATTTAAAATATTATAATCATCTCGGTATAGAACAGCAGCGAAAATTCCTTTTCAGGACCTGGTTATTCAAGAAATCGAAACAATTTCATTATATAGAAGTAAAGGAAAGTTCGGAAATGCCTATTTTGATCAGTGCAGTGGCTGTTCAATTAACTTTTGGACTGGATAAGTTTTTGCTCAATTATTTTAATGATATTTTTGTTTTGCGTGACGATTATCACTACGGTTTTTATTCCAGGCCTTTCATGGGGCATGTCGACCAAACGGGCATTTATTTATCCTGGGATAATTTCATGAAAGGAATTTCAGGGCAAACGCCGGACTGTAATGTCGGTTTGCACGAAATGGGGCATGCCCTTGCCTATGTGAATTTTATTACCGAAACTGATGAAGACAAACATTTTAAGAAGGAGTTTAAGAATTTTTCAAAAGTAGCCCGCCCCATTTTTACGGCGATGCAGCAGGGTAAAAAAAATCTACTTGGGGATTACGCAACTACCAATTATCATGAATTCTGGGCCGTGGCAGTCGAAGCTTTTTTTGAGAATCCAGTGCGCTTCCAATTTGAGTTGCCAGACCTTTATGAATCTATGGCCCATTTACTGAATCAGGATCTCTTAAGTTTTACCCGGGGTAAAACCACCCTTATCTTTTCGGATACTCCATTGCAAGCAACAAGGAAGTGGTTAAAACGGCTTGACTCCTAAAAATTATCCATTAAATCGATTTGATGACCTGGTTAGCAGGCTCCTAAAACGACGGACATCAACTTCCGGCATTATAACCGTTTTTGCTGACAAATGGCTTGCTAGTTGTTTTGCAAAGTATGGTGCAAGTGAACATGCTTTTGTACCCATTCCATTGAGGATACCAATATTATGGAAGATTGGGTGCAAACCTACAAAAGGTCTTCGTTCCAGCACCGCAGGTCGGATGGCTGCCAAATGGTCAACGATCTTAATTGGAGATTTCAACCATTCAGTTAAGGCAGATTCTGCCTTGTTTCTAAATACCTTAGTCGGATTATCATTTTCAAAATTCCATTCATAGGAAGAACCAACCCAAAAAAGCCCTTCATGCCAAGGCACTATACTCAAACCCTTTTTAAAGATATACCCATTTGGAAGAGCTGGTATTTCAACGATCAAGGCTTCGCCTTTATTTGGGGCAAAAGGCAAATCCATAAAATAAGGATTTGTAAAACCCTCGATCCCTTCACAAAAAATGATATGTTTGGCAAATATGTTTTTATATACGATTCCTTCTTTCTCCGTATTCAACTCCGTCAAAAAGAAACGATCCTCAACCAGATTACCATCTGCAATGAGCCTTTTACGAAAGGAGGATAGTAAAGAATGAAGGTCAATTAGCAAACAAGGTTCAATGATCCCGAATCCAAAATCATAATGAAATTGAGCATTCCATTTGTTTTCGTCTCTTGGTATTGTTAGAAAAGAGGAGTCATCTTCCAATCTTTTCAAAAAGGCTAACCTCATCTGAGGACTGGGAAAAAAGTCAATGATCGTTTTTTCGGAGATGCAATTGATTCCTAATTCATTTCCTATCGATTTGTATTCTGCAAGAACAAAAGGGATTAATTCATCGATCATCCATGTTTTTACAAGGCGCCTTCCAGTTAAGGGGTTAATCAAGCCTGCAGCGATCCTGGAAGATGACATTGGTCTGGCTTCATCAATAATCAGATAGGAAAGGCCGGCATTTTTAAGGTACCAGGATAAAAATGTACCGCAAATGCCTTGCCCAATGATAAGAACATCAATTTCCATGATCCAATGATTTCAAATGATCCAAAGATGCTGGTTTGGTGTTCGATCCTAAGTTTTATCCTTTTTAAGTTTGTTAAATTTCATCATAGAGCTACTGTGGTCATTTTCTGCACATAAGATTATTTGGTTAATATTTTTCTCAATTAAGGTCTTCATGGCAATGGGTATTGTCAAATTTGTGCTAGTTCCGGTGAGGCCGGATCCATATTCCTCGGTCGTTTGGAAAATGGCTTTTAATGTTGCTGAATCTTCTACAATGATATTAAAGGATATTTTTTTAATAGCTTTCTTGACTTCTATGCTTGTTTTTATAGTATAATCCGAAGAGATTTGAGAAATTACGACATACTGATAGGCTTTTTTTAGACATTCCCTTAGAGGTTGTTCTCCAGCATTATTGGACTCCAGATAAAAAAATCGCTGTGCGTGGGTTAAACAAAAACTCAACATTAAAATCCCAAGAATTATTATCTTTTTCATTGTTTTTTCCAATTTAGCTTCTTAATGGTAAGAGCATTGATACCACCCTGCCTGAAAAACGAATACTCATTACTTTCTGGGTTTTTTGGATTTCGAGCCAGCCCTGAACCAGGGTAATTTACAAAAAGGACCGTAAACCTGTCGTCATTGAATTGATGGATTTTCAACATTCACATGTATACTCTCAGAATGACTCGAAAATTCAGGGGCATACATGCACTGGATAGTAGTTAACCCGCAATTGAAGCTACCTGATTGGGTAACAAAAAGCGGGTATTCAAAAATATAATTTCCCTTTGGGAGACGGGCAAAGAAAAAATTGGTGCTGGCATCCTTTTCTGATTCATAATAGCCAAGGCCGCCTTGCCATTTGTAGGCGCTTAAGACGTTTAATGGTTCCATGCACGATGCCCGCATATCTTTCATCTGGACATATTCTAAATTCCGGTCAGCCTGTAACTCGATTCTCACTTTTATCTTATCCCCAAGCCTCAAGGAACTGTTTTCGCTTAAAGGTTCAATTATCCTGCCGCGTCCTGTATTTTTTTCCACATATATTTTTTTTGTCAGTTTGAGTGGAGAAGCTGATTTCGAGATCTTATCCATGTCTTCAAAGTACTGCCAATATATCGCACCCCATACCGGATTTTGGTTCGGCTGCGAATTGGATTGATTTACGCTTACCTCAATATTGCCCATGGAAGGGTTGATATCCTTGGCTTCGAATACTTTTTTGAAATAACAGGTACCGGCCTGACGATCCATATCATTCTGGTGGATGGTAGTATTGCCAAGTTTAATATTGATTTTAGATTCATCGCTCAACCAATCGGCCCCTTGGAGTAGAATAGCCCCGCAGGCATCGGCAGTAGCCTTTGTTGTCATCCAGTATTCTGTTTGCTTTTGCCGCAAAAGCCAGGTTTTAAGAGCCGAGACGGATTTTTGATCGTTTGCGATTTCGCCAAAGGCTTCTATCATTAATGCCTCCGTTTCAATCGGCGCCTGCCACCAGTAATAACCTTCGACAATCTCATTCCAAAACATTCCTGTCTCTTCATTAAAGATGGCATTCTCTCTGAGAGAGGCAATAATGTCCTTTGCTTCCTTTGGCTCTCCGGAACGATAAAGGGCCAATGCGATCATGCCTTGCATGTAAGCATTCTGCTGCAGCCAATTTTGCTGAGCTAGTTTTCTGTATTTACTGGCGGCTGCAGCGTCTTCCACCGGGATGACATAATCAGGGTAAAAACTGCGCATATAGAGGTATTGGATCTGATCATTCCCAATGACCGGTTTTACCCCAGGCCCGATAGCTAAATCATCTTCCCTGATCTTCGTATCCAGGTAAGTCAGGGCCGCATTCACCAGCATTTGCATTTTTTCGGCCAAGAAAGGAGTCCAGGCTCCTAGTTTCTTGAGTTGCCCGATTCCAGTCATTATATATTGAGTCATATAACGGTCATCAGGCCCCCCCGTGAACCAGGCAAAAGCGCCATTTGGTCTTTGCTTTTGGAGCAACAGGTTGAGTGAGGAAAACAATTCTTTTTTCACCCGGTCCGAATCCAGAAGGAATGCCACATCCCTGTTTTGTTGCGCTTCACTTTTTGCCTGCATTACCCAAGGCGTTTCCTGAAGCAAGATTGATTTCAGTTCCTCATTTTTTTGAAGATTGCTCAATCCATTGGAATCAGATGAATTTTTCCATAAGGATAGGGTTTCCTGTATGCGAGGCGAGCTATTCACTATTCTAAAGGCCAGTGCATTTGCAAAAAAACGATTAAAAACCTGTTCGATACAATCGTTTCGAGGCTCCATTAAAAAGGGAAGAGCCTGAACTGCGTACCAAGCGGGATTACCACTCAATTCAATCGTCAATCTGTGTTGGTCCAGGGTTTCACTTTCTGCGCTTTTTAATAATTTTTCTATTTTAAATTTTTTTGTTTGAGTGCCTGTTATGCTTAAAGGGAGGGTCTCTGTCACAAGTTGACGGGTGCTCATTACCGGAAGAATGGCTTCTTCTCCGTCACTTGCACCCAACCCTTCAGGAATTGGGATACCCCCTCTTTTTATAGCTTTTGCGTGGATACGGTAATTTATTGGCCGATCGTACCGGTTTGGGACGGCAATTGGGAAATTAGCTGCAATTGATTGCCCTGCACTTACCGTAAAATATTGGTTAGCCTGCATATTTTCAAAAACCCCATCAACAGATTGATTTGTCATAGGGTCAAAAAGTTCTAGTGCTATTTGTCCTGTTAATTCAGAATCACCCAGGTTAACGATTTTTACAGGGAGAACGGGGTGATCCCCTTCGCGTAAAAACCGGGGCATTCCGGATTGAACCATCAAATTTTTTTGAGTGACAATATATTTCTGGGAGTACCCGAACGAAAGGTCCTTTGTATGAGCAAAACTCATCCATTTCCAGGTTGTAAGCGACTCCGGCATCGTAAACGAGAATTCCACACTACCCGATGAATCTGTTCGAAGATCGGGTATGAAAAAGGCGGTTTCAGAAAAGTTCTTTCTGACCTGGCCAAAATCGCTTCCCAAATCCTCGTTATCTTCTTTGATTTTTACATCTTCGAGCTCGATATCCTGGACAATGACTTGTTGCTTTTTCGATTCAGCTTTGAACAATACATTGCTTTCCTCATTTAAGGCAGAGGGATCAATTAATCTTTGTGCTGCCTCCCCTCCTTTAAATGTTGCAATTTGTCCTGTGGATCTCATATTCCTATTTATTCCATTGGACACCGCATTGAGCCTTAAATCGATGACATCATATATATGGTTTTGAGTAACGAGTGTCGAATCCTTGGGGTATCTTTCTTGGGATTGCACTATATGAAAACTGTTTCGACCATTCCAATTGCTTGGGCGAAGGTATCTTTCCCAAATATTTGGGTGACGCCATTCTTGAAACTTAAATTGATCAAGTGAGGCATCATACATAGTTGTCAGCATTTCTGCAGATTCTTTACCGGTATTAAAACCACTGATTTTTATTTTCCATTTTTCTTCACTGCCGGGTAAATCCTTATTCCGGAATGTTTCATAATGAATGGTAAGCTCCTTATTTGTCCAGGGGACTTCAATTGTGCGGCCGCTGGAATACATTCGGTTATTCTTGACAAAGGTGTACATGACTCCGAATCCCCCTCGGTCAGATTCTGTAACAGGGAATTCAAAGGTTTTTTTCTCATTATTGAGGGTGAAATAGGTATAGGATAAGGATGGATTTTGTGCATCCAGGACGCCTTTGTAAACAGCATTTTTGTTATCCACTTGCTGGATAACAAAAAGATCTCTGGCAGAGGATCCTACATGTTGAATTGCTGTTGAGCCAGGCAGGGCGATAGAAGATACCTGAAAATCCCAGTTATATCTGGGATTGACCGGATTCTCATTTTGGCTATCGTAAAGCTGTACATATCTGATATCTTTTACTTCGAACCCAGATTCATCTTTTGTCACGGCCTCAATCAAATACCACCCTTTCTTCAGGTTTGCACCCTGCAGAGTAAAGCTTCCATTTTCTTTTGTTGAATCCATTGTTTCAAAGGCTGAAGATATTTTTGCCCAACTTTCCTCCATGGTTTCATTACTGTATTCATCATAAGGGAAGTATTTAAGATACTCAGCCCTGGTCATGGTAAACTGGTCAGGCTGCTGCCAGAGACGCTGTCTGATCAACCGGTCCGGCGGATTAAGCCTATAGATCGTGATTTTCACCCTGCTTGGAACAAATTGGCCTGAAAGGTTATTTGTGTATACGGATAGCTTCGCAAGATTTTCAGGAGATAAAGTTTCATCTTCATCGTGTAAATTGAGTTTTAGTATTAGAGACCTGTATCCCACAGACACTAATGTTTCTCCACTCCTTGTTTCGCCGTTAATATCAGTGACGTCAGCCATAATCCGATAATCGAAGATGGGATTTAACTCTTTGCTCAGGTTCATATCCGCAATGGCCTTAAACTGGATATGGAATTTACCATCCTGCCCAGTTCTTATTGATCCATTTGTGATTTCAGAAGCAGTTCCATTAGATTTCAGACTGTTTATATTGACCCTGGAATAGACAAATCTGGGTACTCTGATAACCCGGAAATTTACCAGTGCATTTGCAATTTTATCCCCAGAAAACCCCATCGTCAACCCTGTTATACGGATACTGTCATTTATTTTGAAATTTCCTGTTAATGGCTCAAATCCTACGCAAAACTTTGGGCGCTTATATTCCTCTACAGAAAAGTTTTGTTCATTTCCGGATGAATCATCTTCTATTTTGAATTCTCCATTGAGTACATTCACAGGCAGGTGGAATTTGCCATTACAGGAGCCAAAATCATTGCTGGTCAATTCAAGCGAATCCAATTTCCCTCCATTGGCATCGTATAAGTTGATCCTGGTTTTAAATTGAGGTACAATTTTGTATTGCCGGGTAATAAAATCCTTTGTGGTGGTAATAGCCTTAAAATTAACGACCTGACCTGGGCGATAAATGGATCTGTCGGTAAAGAAAAACGTTTTTAGATGGTCAGATTCATATTTCTTTTTATCGGATTGCTTATCATCTTCGTCTTCACTGCTGTTGAAGCGGCCGTAGTCTGATTCGTCTCCCAGGAAAAGGTGATCATTGCCTAATGAAAACTCTAGTCGGAGCTTGTTATTAAGATTTGCTTTTGGTGGACTGATGGTAAAGTGGCCGTTTTGATCTGTAAAGAGGTTTTCTCCCTGACGCTCAAGCCATTTGCTTTGCCTTTCATCAAAATATCTATACCATGCCTGCACAATTACCCGAGGCAAAGGCTGACCTGATTCCCGGTTAAGTACAAAATAATCTTTTTGGTAATTTATATAAGAGATGTTGGAAACATCGAAAAACTGTACGGCGATGAGATTATTGTTCAGGCTGGCACTGTCATTTGTCATTGATAACAGTGCATATGTGCCCGGCGGTAAAGGGTCTATTTTTATCTCTGCATTATGGCTTAGATAATCGCTGGTTTGGGGAAGTAATTGGGAGAAAATTCTATATGCGGGCAATTGCAAAAGCTTTATCCAGTTTGGAGACTCCGAAGGAGCCCCGGTTAAAACCTCTTTTTGTTTGAGATCGAGCTTAATAATCCTCAAATGCAATTGCACCACATTACGATATGTCACGAGGGTACGAAAAGGAAGATCTGGTACATTTACTTTTTCAGTCCTCAAATGCAAATCCTTCCGAACAATATCTTTTAGCAAATTCCAGCAATTGACTCTTCCCTCACTGCTGTCTTTCAGTAGGATTACTCTTTCGCATATTTTTTTTGCGTCGTTTAAGGCGAAACGGTTCGTTGTATCAGTGAAGGCTTGATAACTTCCAGCCTTATCCACAAAGAATTTTGCTAAAAGATAATAGGCCTGCGCTGATCCAATCCTGTCAGGAAATTTTGCAGTTAAGGCTTCCAAGGCTGTTTGATACAGCGCATCCTTATTCTCCAGTACTGCATTGTTTTTCATAAACTCAATTCGCTTGATGTCTACATCAATGAGGGCATCAGTCCTTTTGTCCTGTAGGTGGAATTGCAAAAGTTTTTGAAATAACTGGAGGGCCTTAAATTCGAATGACTGGGAGTCCCTAGTGATAAACAGATAATTCGCAAATACCGGAGCATCGGAGAATACCTTAGGGTTATTAATTTCATATGCATTCGTAGGCGTGGCCATATATCCTGCTTCATGTATAAAGAAACCCAAGGCTCTATGAGCTAACAAATCGAAAACGGTTGGTCGAAGGAAACGCGCATTACCTTTGATAAGTATTGGATCAAAAAGCTCTAACCTGGTTTGCTGCAGCATTTTCGCATTATCTAAGGAAGCCTGGAATAATCCGCTGATTTTCTTATAAAAGTCATTTATAGCCCAAGTACTGAGCTCATTATTCCCTGAATCTAAGGTTTGTGTCCTGTCATATAATTTCCAACGGTGTTGTTGAAAATAATTCCAGTACCATTCGGCTTCAATGCTTTGCAGAATTGATTTTGCCGGCCCATTAGCGCCACTTACTTCATTATCCAACCGGTGCATACCACCCATTGTTGTGGCCTCTTCACCATTTTCATTCAATTCAACTTCATAGAGCAATGCCTTTATGACCTGTACTTCGTTATTTTCTTTTTTAGCGAGCTCATAAATATTTTTAACCTCTTTTGAAGCGGATTGGGTCAAACCTTTTTTGGTAATTAATGAATCGATTCTTCTCCAGGATTCTGCATAGCTATTTTGCGCTGCTTGTCCGAGCAATAAGCAGGGCAACAAATGAAATACTATACACACTGATAAATACCTGGTGCAATTCAAAAAAAATCCTCTTATTGAATATTTTTTGTCCATGGTGATCACCACATCCCTAAAAGAAAAATTTACTTAATTATTTGATTATCCCTTCTAAACTAAATAAAAAAACATAGACTAAGGAAAGCTCCTTTAAATAATCAAAGCGGCCGCTCGCCCCTCCATGACCAAAGTCCATATTGGTTTGGAGAAGTAAAATATTTTGATCCGTTTTCATCTCCCGGAGTTTCGCAACCCATTTGGCTGGTTCAAAGTATTGAACTTGACTATCATGGAGGCCAGTGGTAACGAGAAGATTTGGGTAATTCTTCTTTTCAACGTTTTCGTAAGGCGAATAACTCTTGATATAGAAATAAGCATCCGCATTCCTTGGATTCCCCCATTCATCAAATTCATTTGTTGTCAGGGGGATTTGTTCGTCCAGCATGGTATTGACAACGTCTACAAAAGGTACCTGGGCAACGACGCCATGCCATAAATCAGGAGCCATATTGACCACGGCCCCCATGAGGAGGCCTCCCGCACTGGCTCCCATGGCATATAAATGTTCCCTGCTTGTATATTTTTCTTTGATCAAAAATTCTCCGCAATCTATAAAATCAGTAAATGTATTTTTCTTTTTCATCAGTTTTCCGTCCAAATACCACTGCCGGCCCATTTCTTGTCCTCCACGTATGTGCGCAATGGCAAAAGCAAAACCACGGTTCAGGAGAGTCAGCCTGCTGCTGCTAAAGGAAGCGTCCATGCTGGCTCCATAACTTCCATATCCGTACAGCAACAAAGGTGCATGCCCGTCTTTTGTGAACCCTTTCTTATAAACTAAAGAAATGGGCACTTTGGTTCCGTCCTTTGCAATGGCGCTTATGCGTTCAGTAATGTAATCTGCCGGGTTGTACCCCCCTAATACCTCCACCTGTTTCATCAGCTTCTTGTCTTTGGTGACCATATCATAGTCATAAATGGAAGCTGGTGTTTTTAATGAAGAATACGCATAACGAAGCACATGGCTATCGTATTGGGGATTTGCGCCAAAGCTTGCCTGATAGGCAGACTCTCCAAAATCAATGTAATGTTCGGAACGATCTCTCAAATCTATAACACGCATTTTCGCAAGGCCATCTTTCCTTTCATTAAGCACAATAAATTCTTTAAACTCCTCCACGTTTTGAAGCAGCACATCGGGGCGATTAGGAATGATCTCCTTCCAATGATCGGAATTGGTTTGATTCAATGAACATTCCATAAGTTTGAAATTCTTTGCATCATCTTTATTGGTCCGGATTAAAAATTTATCCTCCAGGGGAATGACATTATATAAAACATTGGCAGCCCGCATCTGAAACAAATTAAATTCATCGGTGGGTTTTGTTGCATCAATGAATCTCAATTCTGAAGAGAGCGTTGCTTGTGAAAAGATGAAGATGTACTTATTATTTTTGCTTTTGCCTACACTGATATAATTGCTCTTGTCATTTTCAGTAAAAACAATGACATCCTTGGCCGGCTCAGTACCAATGGCGTGCCGCTTTATTTTTTCTGAAAGCAGGGTTTCTGGGTTTTTGGAAGTATAAAAAATAGTTTGATTGTCATTTGCCCAGCAAGGATCCCCCTGGGTATTGGCAATCACGTCACTCAGGATTTCGCCTGTTTGTAAATTTTTGATATGGATGGAATATTGCCTTCTGCTGACTTCGTCCACACCGTAGGCCAGTAATCTGTTATCTACACTTACACTTAATCCGGTTACTGAATAATAGTGATGTCCCTCTGCCATTTTATCTATATCAAGTAATATTTCTTCTTGTGCATCCAGGCTTCCTTTTTTCCGGCAAAATTTGCTGTACTGCATTCCAAGTTCTGTTCTACTGTAGTAATAGTAGCCATTATTAAACACGGGGACACTTTCGTCTTTCTCTTTTATTCTGGCCTTCATTTCGGTAAACAAAGAGACTTGAAACGCTTGTGTTTCACCCATGGTATTTTGCAAATAGGCATTTTCCGCTCTAAGGTATTCGACCACCTTTGTACTGTCTGGCCCTTTGCCAAAATAATCATACATCCAATAGTAATTATCCAGTACGCTGTCGCCATGCATAATTCGCCAATGTTCTTTTTGTGTGGCGACCGGAGCGAGGCCTTTAATAAATTGAGCATTTAGATTCATCATTAAGAAAAAAAAGACTGGTGGAATCGATATTTTTTTCAAGATCTCGTACTTTAAAATCGATGATTTTAGAAATCACTATTGGATTTTCCCTGAAATAAGAAACCGGTCTGGCTAGAGGGCCGGACCGGGTTTTTAACATTTATCCATATTTACTTCATTAATTTAGCCATTGTGGCTCCTATATCGGCAGGACTTTGAACAACCGTTATGCCACATTCCTCCATAATCTTCATTTTAGCTGCAGCCGTATCATCTGCCCCTCCTACAATTGCACCTGCGTGACCCATGCGACGCCCGGCAGGGGCGGTCTGACCTGCTATAAAGCCAACAACCGGTTTGCGGCTATTTTTTTTAATCCAGAGCGCAGCCTCCGCCTCCATACTACCGCCGATTTCACCAATCATTACGATACCTTCCGTTCCCTGGTCATTCATCAGAAGCTCCACAGCTTCCTTTGTCGGCGTTCCTATGATTGGATCCCCTCCAATACCAACAGCTGTGGATATTCCCAGACCCGCCTTGACAACTTGGTCAGCAGCTTCATAAGTTAATGTTCCGGATTTTGAAACGATGCCAATTTTTCCCGGCTTAAATACAAATCCCGGCATGATGCCCACTTTGCATTCACCAGCAGTAATCACGCCAGGGCAATTGGGCCCGATCAACCTGCCCCTGTTACCCAATAAATAATTCTTCGCTTTTACCATATCCTGAACAGGTATACCTTCAGTGATACAGACAATTAGCGCGATACCCGCGTCTGCCGCTTCCATAATGGCATCCGCTGCAAAAGCTGGAGGTACAAAAATAATGGAGACATTCGCTCCGGTTTCCTTTACTGCATCGGAAACAGTATTAAAGACAGGTCGGTCCAGATGCAAGGTGCCACCTTTTCCAGGTGTTACTCCTCCCATTACCTGAGTTCCGTATTCCATCATCTGGGTAGCATGAAAACTACCTTCAGTTCCTGTAAAACCCTGAACAATGATCTTTGATTCTTTATTTACCAGAATAGCCATGCAAATAGAATGCTGATGTCTTCCGACGGGGCGGTATCCAGCATTGGGGGTCAAAAATAGGATTTTCTTTACTTCAGCAACTCATCCATATTGCGGTTATTGTCTATTTTTCCTTTCATTTCCAGCATACGCATGTCTTTAGCGTCTTTCAGGAACTCGGAGGCAAAAATGAATTCATTTAGTTTTTCGTTTTTGCTGAAAATAATCTCCTTATTGCTGCCTTCCCATTCTTTGGTACCATTGTAGAGGTAGATGATATGATTGCCAATTTCCATAACACTGTTCATATCATGGGTATTTACCACGGTGGTTATGTTAAATTCTTCGGTAATCTCAGCGATAAGTTTATCAATAAGCAGGGAAGTTTGAGGATCTAGGCCAGAATTAGGCTCATCACAGAACAAATACTTAGGATTCAATACTATAGCCCTTGCAATGCCGACCCTTTTTTTCATTCCTCCGCTAAGTTCAGAAGGGAATTTGTTATTCACCTGTTTAAGATTTACCCTCTCCAATACTTCGTTTACCCTGATCAACTTTTCTGGATACGATTTTTTTGTGAACATATCCAATGGAAACATGATATTTTGTTCCACCGTCATGCTGTCAAAAAGCGCGGATCCCTGAAAAAGCATACCAATTTGCTGTCTGAGTTCTTTTCTATCCTCATTGTCCATTTCAGTAAAACTTTGTTCTCCATATACGATTTGACCAGAGTCAGGCTCGAATAATCCGACTAAACATTTCATGAGTACCGTTTTTCCGCTGCCACTGGTACCAATGATGAGATTGCATTTGCCGGTCTGCATGATTGCGCTAACATCATTGATGATCACATGATCCCCAAAATTCTTCTTGATATTTTTTATTTCAATCATAATCAGCTACCAGGTGGAGAATTAAGCAATAGTTGAGCGAGTATATAGTCTGCAAAAAGAATCATAACACAGCTAACCACTACAGATTTAGTGCTCGCCCTTCCAATTTCCAATGCACCTCCTTTTACATAATAACCATAATAGGCGGGTATACTGGAAATAATAAAGGAAAAAGTATAAGCTTTGGCTAAGGCAAAGAATACATTATACGGTTGGAAATATTGGAGTAGTCCCTTGTCATAGTCGGTCTTGGAAACAATACCCGACATGATGGCCGCAACCCTGCCTCCCCAGATTCCCAGTGCCGCAGAGATAACTACAAGCATGGGTACGACCACCATGGCAGCAAGGATTTTTGGCAACACGAGGTATGTTTTGGTATTGATTCCCATGATCTCCAAAGCATCGATTTGTTCGCTGACCCTCATATTCCCAAGTTCTCCTGCTATCTGGCTTCCTACCACTCCAGCAAGAACAATGCAAACCAAGGTGGGGGCAAATTCGAGTATAACGGTGTCCCTCACGATCTGCCCGATAGTAGACAAGGGTATGAAGGGACTAACCAGTTGGTATGCGGTCTGAAGCGTAGATACCGCCCCCATGAAAATGGAGATGATGATTACAATTCCCAGAGACCCTATGCCGATCTCTGAACACTGATGCATGAATTCCTTCCAGTACATTTTACTATTCTCCGGCCTGGAGAACATGCCCTTGATCATTAGTAGAAACCTTCCAAATTCAGTTAATATATTCATGAGTTGGAAAAATACAATTTTCTTTGAAGGTGGTGGTTATTTTTTTACTCCTCAATTTTTTACTAAACAAAAGAAATTTTGGCTTTTTGTATATAGAGTAGATTTATTTAATATTTCAATATTATATTGATTTTTGAAAAATCAGTCTGGCATTTCGCCATAAACTATAAGCCTCCGAAATGCTATACAATAACCTTTCGCCTTTATTAAATGACGGCACTATTTCCATCAAGCGCAGCCACAATTTTTTTTTGTATCCCGGTAGTTCACTTATTCTTTTTAACTGCCTCATCGGCACTACTTTTACACTTGATCTGGGCATCAATTATTGCGATCAATGTCATATTATAAATACTCCGAACAGAACTACCCAACTGCAAGACGTGTACCGGCTTTTTTAGGCCTAGCAATACAGGCCCAATGGCGTCGGCCCCGCCGACTTCTTTAAGCAAATTGTAGGCTATATTTCCAGCGGCCAGATTGGGGAAAATAAGAGTATTTACTTCCTGGTCGACCAATTCACTAAAAGGATAATTTTCCTTTAATATTTCATTGCTGAAAGCCAGGCTAGCCTGCATTTCACCATCAACGATAAGGGAGGGGCTCTGCGTCTTGACCAATTTCCTGGCCTCCGACACGAGTTTTGATTCCGGCGATCCACTCGTTCCAAAATTGGAATAGCTTAGCATTGCAATACGTGGTACCAATCCGAAATTCTGAACCTCCCGGGCCACCATTAGTGTGATATCCGCTAATTCCTGGGCAGTCGGATTGAAGTTGACAGTCGTATCTGCTAAGAATAACGGACCTTTTTTTGTCAGCAGCAAATACATACCCGCAATTTTTTTCACGCCTTCTTCAGTCCCGATGATTTGAATGGCGGGTCGAATCGTGTCAGGATAATTTTTTGTCAAGCCCGAGATCATCGCATCTGCCTCGCCAGTTTCCACCATCATGCATCCGAAATAGTTCCGGTCGCGCATAATTTTAAGAGAATCATATTTGTTAAACCCTCTGCGCTGTCTTTTTTGAAAAAAAAGTTCTCCGAAACTCTTCCTTTTCTCTTCCTGCTCTTCGCTTCTCGGATCGATGATTGGCAAATCTTCAATATCAATATGATTTTCTGCGGCAATACTGCGGATTCTTTTTCTATCTCCCAGTAAAACAGGGTACGCGACGCCTTCGTCATGTATGATCTGCGCTACTTTTAGAATCTTCAGATTATCCGCCTCCGCAAATACGATGCGCCTGGGATCCTTACGTGCCTTATTTCCCAGGATCCGGATAAGCTGGTTATCCAAACCTAGCCTTTTATTCAGTTCAATGGCATAGGCATCCCAATTTTCGATTCTACTTTGCGCTACACCGCTTTCCATGGCCGCCCTTGCAACGGCAGGAGCTACGGTATATAGAAGCCGGGGATCAAGTGGTTTTGGAATAATGTATTCAGGTCCGAAAACAATATTATTTTCATTATAGGCCATATTCACAATATCGGGTACGGGGCTTTTGGCAAGTTCGGCCAGAGCTTTTACAGCGGCCAGTTTCATCGCCTCATTGATTTGAGTGGCCCTTACATCGAGCGCCCCTCTGAATATAAAAGGAAACCCAAGCACATTGTTAACCTGGTTAGCATAATCGCTGCGCCCAGTAGCCATAATGAGATCATCACGAACTTCAACTGCCTTCTCATAGCCGATTTCCGGATCGGGGTTAGCCATTGCAAAAACAATCGGCCTTCTGGCCATACTTTTGATCATCTCTTTCGTGACGACATTACCTACACTCAAGCCGACAAAAACGT
>Ga0302326_10000879_pt1 | contig 78941 bp, 79 predicted proteins | sample Palsa_T0_3_FD_202264 | JGI IMG/M metagenome (GOLD analysis project Ga0302326, IMG submission 202264) | Peat permafrost microbial communities from Stordalen Mire near Abisko, Sweden - Palsa_T0_3 | ecosystem: Environmental > Terrestrial > Soil > Palsa > Peat permafrost | place: Sweden: Abisko...
TCCATTCAGGAAAAGCTCACTCGCTGTCGCCGAACCCTGGAGCAGATCAAGCCCGGCTGCACCACCCCCAAATCTCGAACGCGGAAGAAATGACCTGTCTAGCTATTTCGAAGACACTACACTAGCCCATGGCGTCCTTCGGCCACCACCTCAACCTGTCCTTGTTTCGTTCCCTCCGCTATCTGCTCATAGATCCGGTACTTTTCTTTGTCGTAGTACACCCAGCGCGTTTGCTTCCACCATGCTGCATCTTCCAGCTTGTCCTTGCGCAAACTTTGCGTCCGCAGCACAACCCATTGATACTGCCCGTGATCGTCATAACTCCAATTGATCAATTCATCCGCTGCGTAACTGACTAAGTACGCCCGTGACGCCCCCCGCTCATCTTCCTCAGCCCGGTTGCCTACTGGTTCATTCAACCGGGGAAAATCGATCAGCACGTAGCTTTTCCCGCAAACCAGCGCCTCCACAAACTGCCGGCGGAAAAACTCCGCCAGATTTGTGCCCTTGAGGTCGCAATCCTCCGCAAACACGCCGAAAAACTTCTTGGATTGTTCGCTGTTCCCTTCGAAGTTCAAACCCGGCTCTCGGCGGAAAAGCGTCGCTGTGTACCAATCCACAATTGAGCCGACGTAGTTTTCGTAAAAGCTTCTGCTTAACCGCTCCAGATACACGTCTCCTGGCTCTTTCTGGCGCCGGACCAAATACTGATCGGCTCTGCCGATAAACTGCGCACCCCCTGCGTACAGATCGCGATACTGCCTCCACATTCCCCGTTTCGCGGCATACTCGGGATGTTCGTGAGTAATATCCGGACCAGCGTTGCCAATGTTCATCTAGGTACTTTCGTCATTAAATGAGCCTCCGGCTTTGCTCGCCGAATATCGCGCCCGGCCGGTACTCTTGCCAGATCAAGTAACCCAGCGCATCCGATAAATGCGTCCTTTTCGTATCCCTCTCTTTGTCAATTACGCTGCTGTCGGGCTTGAACGTTATTTCTTCGAAGTCCGCCACCAGGCCCGTGCATCGCGGGTGAACAAACAACCGCACCTCTTTGTCTGCCGAATACAATTTTGCGTTGACCAAAGCCACTCGCTCCCGAACACTTGGATTGCTCGGTGGCACGCGAAAGCTGACATTTCGGTAAGCCGTGTGTCGAAAAAACTCCTTGATGATTTGGTAATCCGTCGTTCCAGCCGTCTGCAGCCTCTGTCCGGATGCATCTCCGTAAATCACGATGCCCGCCTGATGATTTGCATATCGCGCATGAAACTCCTCGCAGGCCTGCACCGTGCTGGCTCTGCCAAGTACTACTTCATCCAACACCCGAATTTCGTCGCCGCTTTTCTGCGCCACGATCGAACTCATCGGGTCCACGTTGAAGTCCAGTGCCCAATACAAAGGCAACGCTCCATCAATCTCCACTTCCCGGAGATTCCGCTTACGTTGAAACCCCTGGTAAACCACGCCCGCCTGGACGTTCAGGTACTCGCCCATTGCCTCTTGCTCAAAAAATTTGTGATCGTAGCTCTTTCGCAGCCGGTCATAAAAGTCCGGGATCTTGTCCAGCACATATCTGTTCTCGAACGGCTCAGCCAGTACCACGTCGTATCCCGCTACTACGTTGCGAACGAACCGCCGGTATACCCAATCGAATCCCTTCGGCGTCCATACGGCGAATCCGCACAGTCGCGACGCCCGCGGATCGCGCAACCGGCCCTCTAACCGCAGCCATGCCTCCTCCCCGGTATAAGTCAGCTCGTCCAACCCGAACCATGCTAAGTTAGTCCCCCGCAATCGTTCGAAGTCGTCCACGGCGCGAAAGTAAATTCGCGAGCCCGTGTCCTTCATTAACAGCACCGATTCTGACTTATTCAGCTCGTGCCTTATTCCATTACTCGTTAGCACTTCTAGGAAACTGGTTAAAGTTGCGTCGCGCAACATTGGATAAGTCGGTGCTCCGACTAAGCCCTGCCGGCCTGGATTCAAGTAACTGAGCCGGATCGCCTCTTGACACAGCGCTTGACTCTTTCCCGAGCCGATCGGCCCGGAAAACCCCTTGAACCTTGCCGTCGAAGCATGAAACTTAGTCTGCGAAGGGAGCGGCGCATAGTCTATTTCAATCCGCAGCGTTTTTCCGCTGGATCTTTCCACGTGACAATGATCTCCCTCGGCTGCTCCTCGTCCTCCAGCTCTCGTTCCAGCTGGGTCAGCCGGATGAAGTCCGCCACCGTCACCTTACTGTTCTTGAGATCCAGCCGCTCTTCAATGCCAATGAGCAGCTTGCTGATGCGTTGCCTGCGGCTTCTTCCTTTGAACCGTCCCCCTGACTCTTCTCGCAAAGTCTCCGTCGCTCTTGGTGCGCCTGCCGGCATCTGGATTCCCAAAAAAAGGGCGCTCCGTTTCCCGAAGCGCCCGCAAGCAACTCTCTCCTGCACCAACTCTATCAATCAGGTTTTTGTTCTGCGCCGGTCGCTCCCCTAAGCGCCTGAAAACGCACCGGAGATTATGGGATCTTTTCTGTCACCTGGCTTGAAACGCCAAACTTAGAGCGTTACTGACCACGTGTTTTCGATCCACCCAGTCCGCAACCACCCGCAGGCCGATGTTCGCCGCCAGCACGACAACTGCCGCCATCGCCGACGATGATAGGGCGCCCACGCCTGCCAGAGTCCCCACCGCCGCCGAGCACGACAGCGTTGCCGCCGTATTCAGCCCGCGCACGTGGATCCCGTCGCGCAGAATCATCCCCGCTCCTAGAAACCCAATCCCCGGCAATATCTGCGCCACAATCCGGTCGGGCTCGCCAAACGTTCTCGCCATCATCACGAACAGCGCCGAACCCGCCGCTACCAGTGCGTTCGTTTTCAGCCCCGCCTCATGGTTGCGCAGTTGCCGCTCCACGCCGATCACTGCCCCAAATCCCAGCGCCAAACAGCAGGTTCGTTAGAAACTCCCACCCGCCCACGGCCTCGTGCGGCGCTACCGCCATGTCATCGCCTACGCGCGCTCGAAATCATGGATCGTCTGCTCCATTCACGCTGTCCGAATTCGCGCCGCGTCTTCCAGTCCGCGGTCCTGAATTTCAATCTCGCGCATTCGAAACTTCTGAACCTTCCCCGTCACCGTCATCGGAAATGCATCGACGAACCGAATATATTGCGGCACTTTGAAGTGCGCGATCCTTCCACGGCAGAACTCCCGGATTTCCTCCTCAACTGCCGGTTCCTTCAGCCGAATCCACGCCGCGACCGTTTCGCCGAGCCGCGCATCCGGAAGCCCCACCACCTGGACTTCCGCCACTTTCGGATGCGTGTGCAGGAACTCTTCGATCTCTCGCGGATATATGTTTTCACCCGCCCGGATGATCATATCCCGGGCCCGGCCGGTAATTCGAAAGCACTCGTGGATGTCCATCGTCGCCAGGTCTCCAGTGTGCAGCCAGCCGTCTTCATCGATGGCGCGCCGGGTCGCTTCCAGCTCCTCATCGTAACCCTTCATCACCAGATATCCGCGCGTGCACAGCTCTCCCTGTTCGCCTATAGCCGCGGTTTCGCCGCTGGCGGTAACAATCTTGACCTCAGTGTTCGGACACGCCTGCCCTACCGTCGAAACGCGCCGCTCCACATCGTCGTGCACTGCCGACATCGTGATAATCGGCGAGCTTTCCGTCTGCCCGTACGCCACAATCATTCCTTCGCAGTGCATATCTTTCACCACGCGCTTCATGATCGCCACTGGACATGGCGCGCCGGCCATGATTCCCGTCCGCAGCGAGCTGAGGTCGAACGTGCTGAAAGCCGGATGCTCCAGCTCCGCGATGAACATCGTCGGCACTCCGTAGATCGCCGTCGCTCGCTCGTCGTGAATAGCCTCCAGCGTGCTGAGTGCGTCGAAGGTAGCTGCTGGCAAAATCATCGTGGCCCCGCTCACCACCGACACCAAAGTGCCCAGCACACATCCGAAACAGTGATACAGCGGCACCGGAACAGCCACCCGGTCTTTCTCGCTGATCCGCATCCCGCCAGCGGTAATGGATGCGTTGTTTACCAGGTTTCGATGAGTAAGTAGCACGCCTTTTGGCGATCCGGTTGTTCCGGAGGTGTACTGGATGTTGGTCACTTCATCAGGCGATATCCGGCCCGCCGCGATATCTCGCCCCTGCGCCAGCATCCTGATCCAATCTTCCGTGCCGAAATAAACGATATGCTCCAGAGCAAGCGCTTGCCCCGCTTTTGCTTCTTCCACAATCGCACGATAATCCGACCGCCTGTCGTTCTCCCAAAGAAACAGCGCCTTCATCCTCGACTTACGCAGTACAAAGGCCAGTTCGTACGCCCTGTACGCCGGATTCACATTCACCAGCACCGCCCCGATCCGCGCGCACGCCAGATGCAGTTCTACCCACTCGGCGCAATTCGTCGACCACACCCCCACCCGGTCCTCCGCCCTTAGCCCCAGTCCCGCCAGTCCCCGTGCCGTCCGCTCCACCGCCGCGGCCAGTTCCGAAAACGTCAGTCTCACGCCTTGATGCCGTACCACCAGGGCTTCTCGGTCTGGAAATTGGGAAGCTGTTTTCTCAAAAACTTCCCAGATGCTAGCGTCGATAAGCGGAGCATCGCGGCCCCGTGAGTAACTCAACATGGAAGAGATAGGCCTCCAAATCTGGGTCTCAGTGTATAACAATTAGCTATGCTCGTACGCAATTTGCCCGGTCTTCTTGTCGTGTGTTCCCTCGCATTCTCCGCCTCGCCCGCCCGCTTCTCCCTCGAACAAGTGATGAGCGCTCCGTTTCCCTCCGGCTTGACCGCTGCCCCCAAAGGCGGAGCAGTTGCCTGGGTGCTCAATGAGCATGGCGCACGCAACGTGTGGATAGCCGATGCCCCCACTTACTCCGGACGCCGGCTCACGAACTATCGCAACGACGATGGCCAGGAGATCGCCGAACTGACTTGGACCCCAGACGGCCGCTCCCTTCTATTCGTCCGTGGCGGCGACTTCGAGGAGCATCGCGACAATCCCAACCCCGCCAGTCTCCCGCAAGGCGTCGAGCAAGACATTTGGATCATTCCGGCCACCGGCGGCGCCCCGCGCGAAATCACCGAAGGCAGCGACCCCGCCATCTCACCCCTCGGCGATCGCCTCGTCTTCCTTCGCAAAGATGAAATCTGGTCGGTCTCGCTCGAAGACAACGCCAAGCCTGTGCAACTTATCCACCTCAAGGGTCAGGCGAGTCAACTACGCTGGTCCCCCGATGGCTCTAAGCTGGCCTTCGTCTCCGCGCGCTCGGATCATTCCTTCATCGCCGTCTACAACGTCGCCGCGCAATCGCTCATCTACCTCGATCCCAGTGTCGACCGCGATTCTGAGCCCGTCTGGTCTCCCGACAACAGCGGGCAGATCGCCTTCCTCCGCATCCCAGCGTCCCCACTGGCCTTCGGCGCCCACCGCAGCGCATCGCCTGCTTGGTCCATCCGCATTGCTGATTCCGAATCCGGGAACGGCCGCGAGGTCTGGCACGCTTCCGAAGGCCGCGGCAGCGTATTCCACCCCATGGTCGCCGACTCCCAATTGCTTTGGGGCGTGAATGATCGCATCGTTTTTCCCTGGGAGGCCACAGGCTGGCTCCATCTGTACTCCAGCTCCGCACACGGTGGCGATCTGAAGCCCTTCAACGCCGCCGGTGAATTTGAGATCGAGCACGCCTCACTCTCCGCTGACCGCCGCACCGTCCTTTTCTCCTCGAGCCAAGACGACACAGACCGGCGTCATCTCTGGCGCGTGTCCGTCTCTGGCTACGGCCTCGCGCAGATAACCACGGGCGACGGCATCGAATGGTCACCTATTGAAACTGGCGACGGCGCTGCCCTGGCCATGCTTCGTTCTGACGCCAAAAATCCGGCGCGTGCTTCCATCAAGATCGGCGCGTCTGATCCCCGCGACCTCGCTCCCGCGTCCATCCCCGCCGATTTCCCCGCCTCATCGCTGGTCGTTCCCCAGCCCGTAATCCTCTCCGCCGCCGACGGCCTGCCTGTCCACGGGCAGCTCTTCCTGCCCCCCAATGCCGCCCCCAGCCAGAAACGCCCCGCCCTCATCTTCTTCCACGGAGGCTCCCGCCGGCAAATGCTCCTGGGCTGGCATTACATGGACTACTACAACAACTCCTACGCGATGAACCAGTATCTCGCCAGCCTCGGTTACCTCGTCCTCTCGGTGAACTATCGCAGCGGCATCGGCTACGGCCTCGATTTCCGCGAAGCCCTTAACTACGGCGCCACTGGCGCGAGTGAATTCAACGACGTTCTCGGTGCCGGCCTCTATCTTCGCAGCCGCCCCGATGTCGATCCCAAGCGCATCGGCCTGTGGGGCGGCTCCTACGGCGGTTACCTCACCGCACTCGGCCTCGCTCGCGCGTCCAATCTATTCGCAGTCGGCGTCGATTTTCACGGCGTGCACGATTGGTCGGCCGAACTCAGCTCGGATGGCATTACCTTGGACGGCGCCACCGCCCGCCTGGCCTTCGAATCTTCGCCCCTCGCTTCCGTCAGCACCTGGCGATCTCCCGTTTTGCTCATTCACGGCGATGACGATCGCAATGTGCCGTTCCACCAGACTGTCGCGCTGGTCGAAGCTCTCCGCAAACAAGGCGTCGAATTTCAGGAACTCATCTTTCCCGATGAAATCCACGGATTCCTCACCGAGAAGCGTTGGCTTCAGGCCTATCGCGCCACTGCCGATTTCCTCGCCAAGCACTTACAAAACTGAAACCGAGCCGCATCTTACCGAGCCGCGCGCGTCGGCAAGCGGTCTTTCTCTGGCATTATAGTAGCTGCATGTTCTTCCGCCGCGTGAAACTTCACGAACCAACCTTTACTGAGCGCATCGATGGCTTGCGAAAACTCGGCTTCAGCACCAGTCCCGCCGGATCCGGCAAAGCGCAGATCATTCGCGACGGCATCGGCGCCATCATTGAAGACCGTCCTGGCCAGCACCCCCGCGTAAACAAAGCCGGCTTGGTGCTCGGTGACGAGATCGGCCTGTTGGTGAATCGCGGGTTTCAGATGTTCTGGAAAAGTCCCGGCGGCCGGACCGCGCCCGCGCTCGCTACGCAACTCAAAGCGCTGCATGCCTTCGAAGAAGATTTAAAGGAAGGGCTCGGCCTGCCCAGTCTCTATAACGAAAGTCTCGGCACTACGTCCGACCTTCATCTTTACGACCGCGTTGAGCACCGCGATCAGGGCGACGCCGCCAACCCCTGGGAACACAAGCCCGTCATTTCGTAGTTCCTGCGTACTTCGAATACAGCTCCTGGCTCTTCTTGGCCTCTTCAAGCTTGCCGGCTCGCTGCATGACGACGCCCCGCAGGTACAGGTACCGGGGGAAAACCATCGAATCGAATATGGCATCGCCCGACGACAGCGGAAGAAGGTAACTGTCCAGCAACTTGGCCGCCTCATCCATGGCGCCCGTTTCCACATACGCCCACGCCAGCAGTGTTCGCACCTGCCCGTCTGCGGATGGATTCGTCTCCACATACGCGTCAGCCAGCAAAGGCAGCGCCTGTTGATATTTCTTTGCAAGCAGCAATGCATACGAGTCCACCAGCTTGGAACCCGAACTCGCAGCTCCGCCCGCGGCGATGTACCGGCAGGCCTCGCTCAATTTACGCATTTGCGCGCTTTGCGCCCTGGCCACCGCTTGATTTGCCAGATCCGCCGCGGTCTTGCTGTCACCGCTCTCCATCTTCCAGATCGCCAGTTGGCTCAACGCCAACGCTTGCAAATCCCCATTCAACTCCGCCGCCAGCTTTTCCATCCGAGCCGCGCCCGCCTCCCGGCGTGCTATCAGAAACTCCCATTGCGCCATCTGAATCTGCCCACTCGCCGCCGGCCCCCTGCGCTTCACAAACAGCGCGTCCGCTCCCCGCAAATCGCCCATCATCAGCCGCGCCTCAGCCGCCTTCAACCATTCCGCGGGATTCTTCGCCGCCGCCTTCTCAAAGTATTCGTCCGCCGCCTTGAAGTCACCCAGCATGTAACTTACTTCGCCTTCCGAATCGAGCACATTGGCATCCTCCGGCGCCAGCTTTTGATACTGAGCCAGCGCCTCCCGCGCCCCCCTCAAATCTTTGGCCCATGCCAGTGCATAGGCGGCTTCGTTCCAAATCTGCGGCTCGTCCGGATCCAGACGCGCGGCTGCTCGATATTCCACCGCCGCCTGCTGAAACTCGCGCCGTGCGAACCGCATCTCACCCAGTTCCTTGAAAACATCCGCATTGGCTGGAGTCGCCGCAGCCAGCGACTCTAACGCATTCAGCCGGGCGGTTGTCGTCCCAGGCGCACTCGCCCCCACGTATTCCAAAGTCGCCCGGTCTATCGGGTCCAGCCGCGCTCGCCTTCCAGACTGCACCACGTCCCGGGCCAGCCCCCACTGCCCCGTCTCCGCCAGCGTCCTGGCTTCGTCCACGTACCCGGCCGCAAAGCCAGGGTCGGCCTCCGTGGCTTCCTGGAGCGCCCGCTCCGCGGCTTGCGAATCCCTCGCCGCCAGCGCCTCACCGTAGAATCGAAAAGCATTCTCGTCGCTGGTGCCAAACACCCTGGCATCCCCACTCAGCCTTCGCGCCAGTTCATTCGCCAGCGGCAGGACGCCTGCCGAAGCAGCCCCATCCATCTCGAAGCTCTCCAGCGCCTTCGTCTTTCCCAGATCCTCCAGCGTGGCTCGAATGCCGATGCGGCCGTTTCGTTCGAAGAAGTATCCCCCCAACAGGCGCGTTGCTTGCATGGATTGCGCGGCTGAGATGGAATCCACCTGTCTCGCGAAAACATTCCTTGCGCCCGCCAGGTCGTACGCCACCACCGCCGCTGCGGCACGGCTACCCCAATCCAGCTGCGCATCGGAACTGAGGTTCTCCATTGGCATCAACCCCAGCCGTTCCACGCCGGCGGCTGGTGGCCGGGCGCACCCTTGGCAGATCAGGATCAGGAGAAAGAAAATTGCGGTCGTGTCCAGGGATTTCGTCGGCTTACAAAACACGCGGCTCGCTCGCCATCACTTCTTTGAACTCCGGCAGTTCCCTCATCGCACCGAACGCCGGATCTTCCTCAATCTTCTTGCGCTCTTTGAAGCCTTCTTCCAGCGCCTTCCGGATATACTGCAGCGCCAGATCGTTCCTCCCTGCTTTGGCGTAGGTTTGTGCCAGGTAATAGTGGAACTTGCCCCGTTCCTCCACGGTCTGGTCCTGCAGCAAAACGCCCTGCGTGCTGCGGTTCTCGAACACTTCCGGGTTCAGCTTCAGCGCCGTCTGCCAGGCTTCCGCCGCGTGTTGGTAGTCTTTGCGCGCAAAATATCCCGTGCCAAGATTGCTCCACACCGAGGCTGACTCCGCGTTCAGGCGCAGCGCCCTCTTGTATTGAGTGATCGCGCGCCGGTAGCTTTTCTTGGCGTAATAGACTGTCCCAAGATTGTTCACCGCTTCGGCGTAGTTTGGATCCGCGCGGACGGCCAGACGGTAATACCTTTCAGCCGCACCCAACTGGCGCATCTGATGATAAGCGATTCCAGCCTTGTTCAGCAGCACCGCGGAACCCTTGGAGTTATCCTTGTATATGTCGGCGGCTTGCTCGTACTTTTTCTCCGCCATGAAGATGTCGCCGCGCATTTCCGGCGTCAGCGCCGCGGCCGGCTTCTTCGCTGCCGGCGGCGTTAATCCGTTGTCCGGCGGATTGAGAAACCCGCTGGGCGGCGGCGCGGACTGTGCGGCTGCGGCCCCAAGAAACGTCTGCGCCGGTCCGAAGCTCATTGCAATGAGCGCAAAGGCTACGGCGCGCTCCACCAAGCTGGCAAGGAACTGCTTCGCGCCGTGCTCCCTTTTGCGCCAGTAACTGAGAAGCCAAAAACTGGAAACCATGGTCACCTCCCCGGATCATGCGTTTTCGGAAGGCTCTAACGATCCCGTTCAGGAATTGTAGCTCCTACATTATCACTTTCGGCAAAAACTAATTACTTGAATCTACCCGAAGCGCAAACCGTGTCCGGCCAGCCGCCGGCGAGCCACGCACTAACCAACCTAAGAGCGCATCGGCGCAGCCTGGTCTCAATACCGGACGATTACTTGAATATGCCCCGAAGGCGTTCCAGGAATCCCTTGTGTTTCGGCGGTTGAGGCGGCGAGTTGGTATCGGGCTGCGCCGGGGCGTTCAGCGCGGAGCGTTGTTGCGGCGGCGCTCCAGCCGGACTCGCCACTGCGTTCTGATCCCCTGCCCCGGCCGGCCGGCCCGTCTCCCAACTCGCCACCCGCGTTCCGCCGCCGCCGTGCAACTGGCACTGTTCCACCGGCTGCGTGCCTTCGATGAAATACTCCGTCCGCACCTTGGGACATGCCGCTGTCGCCAGTTGCCCCGACGCCGGATCGATTTGCACTCCCACCACTCCGGCCGGCGCTTCGAACTCGCTCACGTTGCGGTACTCCCGATGCTCGTGAGCCCGTTTCATAAACTCCGCCCACACCGGCAGCGCCGAATGCGCCCCTTCCAGGTTCAACTCGCGGTTATCGTCGAATCCCACCCAGACAATGCAAATCAGCTTCGACGAAAAGCCGGCGAACCAGCCGTCGTGCGACGTCCCCGTTTTTCCCGCAATCGGAAAATTGATGCCTCGCGCCCACACCCCCGCGCCCGTTCCACTGCGGACCACTTCCTCCAGCAGCTGGTCCATCAGGAACGCTACCCGCGGATCCAGCACGTCGCGATGCTCCGGCTTGTTGTCGAAGATGATAGCCCCATGGTCGTTCGCAATGTCGGAAACAAAGTAAGGCTTGGAGTAAACGCCCTGATTGGCGTATATCGTGTAAGCGCCCGCTATCTCCAGCGGCGTCACCTCATAGGCGCCCAGCGCCACCGCCGGGGTGGGATGGATCTCCACGTTCATTCCCGCGCGCCGCGCCAGATCCACAATGTTGTCGTAGCCGGTTTCCTCGGCCAGCTTCACGGTCGCCACGTTCAGAGAGTGCGCCAGCGCGTCCCGCAGCGATACGTTGCCGTAGAATTTGTGCTCGAAATTGCTCGGCTCATAAGGCTTCCCGTCGAAATAGAACGTAGTCGGCTCGTCCAGGAGCATGGTGGCCGGCGTGATCACCTGCCCGCTATTGGAAAGCGCCGTGTTCAGCGCCGCGGCGTAGACAAACGGTTTGAATGAAGAGCCCGGCTGCCGCTTGGCTAGGATGCGGTTCAGTTGGCTCATGCCGTAGTTCCTCCCGCCGATCAGAGCCAGCACCCGCGCCGTCTGCGGATCGATTGCGATCAAGGCGCACTGCGGATCCGGATAGTTGGGATCCCTCTTCTTCCGGCCCTTCATCCGTTGGTCCGCCTCTTCCATGCCGATCCGCACCGCTTCGGCGGCATCGTGCTGCAGGTTCGGATCGAGCGTGGTGTACACGCGATACGTATTGGTTTGGAAGTTGTAGTCCGGGAATTTTTCGAGCAGCGCGTCGTTCACCATGTCGACAAAATACGGCGCTTCGGTCGATTCCATCCCCTGCTTGCCCAACGCCATCGGCGATGCACTCGCGTTTTCATACTCTCCGTCGCTGATGTACTCGTTCTCATGCATCAGCTTCAATACCACGTTGCGGCGTTGGCGCGCCCGCTCCGGCCAGCGGAACGGATTCGTAAAACTCGGCTGCTGAATCAGCCCCGCCAATGTCGCCGCCTCCGGCAGCGTCAGCTTGCTCACGTCCTTGCCGAAATAGACCTGCGCCGCCTCGCCGAAACCCCGGATGCCGAAACTTCCGCGATGCCCCAGTGGCACCTGGTTCGCATAGTCTTCGAAAATCTGCTCTTTCTTGAGCTTTTGCTCCAGGTGCATCGTGATCAGCACCTCGGGAATCTTGCGCCGCCAGGTCTTGTCGTTGTCCAGCCAGAACATGCGCGCCAGTTGCTGGCTCAACGTCGAGGCGCCCTGCGCGTAGCGATGCTCGCTCACGTCAATGTACGCGGCTTTGATGATGCGGATCGGATCGAACCCCGAGTGCTGGAAAAACCGCTTGTCCTCGGCTGAAACCACCGCGTGTACCAGCACCGGCGGGATGTCTTCGTACTTCACCATCCGCCGCTTCTCGCGATTCTTATCGAACAGGTTCGAGATCAGCTCAGGCTCCAGCGTATACTCGGTCCGATCCGTGTTATCGGCCAGGGAAATGATTTGCGTCACCTTGTTCCCGCTGAACTTGATGACCCCCTCATCCCGCTTGAAGTACGAATCGGGCCCCGGATACACGTCAATCTCATTCGGCTTCAGCGTGAAGTAGCCCATCCGGTTGCCGGAGGATTCGGTATAGCCGCTGCGCCGTAAGTCCGTGGCGATCTCCTGCGGATCCGCGATATCTCCGACATCCACCGTGCGCGGCGCCGCGAACAGCATCGACGTGTTCGCAAACGGCCCGGCCGCCAGCTTCGCTTCAATCAGCCGTGAGTACTTCACGTAATAGAACGTGAATACGGCTAGACCGGTAGTGAAACCCAGCACCAGCAGTACGAGGAGGATCTTGCCAACCGGATTCAGTGCAAGTCGAACCGCGGAGGCCTTTTTGGGGACCTGGACTTTTACTGCCACGTCACTACCATCTTCGCACGGCTGGCTTACAATAAAAACAAGATATGAGCGCTACCGCAATAGTCTCCGTCGAAGACTACCTCCGCCGCACCGGGAAACCCTACTGTGAGTACATCGACGGCGTACTTTACCCCAAAGCAATGGCCACCACGCTTCACGGTCTGATTCAAAAAATCTTGATGGCGCTCCTCGACCGGCAGGGCGTCCAGTCTCTTCCCGAAGTGACCGTCCGGCTCACAGCGACCAAATACCTCGTCCCGGACGTGATTGCGGACCGAACCCTTCAAGCTCCGTACCCCACCCAGCCCGTGCTCCTGTGCGTAGAGATCCTTTCTCCAGAAGACCGTGTCGGCGCCATGCTCGCCAAATGCGAGGAGTATCACGCCTGGGGCGTCCCGTTCTGCTGGGTGATCGATCCTGAAAAACAGACCGCATGGCAGTATCATGCCGCAAGCGAACCTGAACGGGTGGATCGCGGCGGCATTCTCACTGCTGGCGACCTCCGCGTTCCCTTGGACGATTTGTTCGCCGAACTGTCGCACTAAGAACCTTGCAAATCAGCGGCAATGCGCCCAAGAAGACCGCCGCCATTTCCCCGCCACGAAGATTGCCCGGTCAGGACGAACACTCTGGCTTTGCTGGGGCGGAGAGCGGAAATCCAAAGAGGACGATATCTCAGTTTTTGATCCTTCGTGAGTACATTGCGACGGAATCGCCGGCCCTGTACCGCTCGTAGACGGATGAAACTGGTATGCCGGTGCCGGCGACTACCGGGCGGCCGAACGAAACAGCCGGGTTCATGACAATCACCCGAGGACTAGAAGCGGCGGAAGACTCCGCCTGGGTGTCCCGAGTGAAAGGAAACAGTCTTATCGGAGTTCCCTTAGTGTCCCGCTCAATTCGCTTGAGATACACGCCAATCATGTCCTTCATAGCGCGCTGGCCGTCACGTGACGCGTTTATCAGTTCACCATAGCGTTCAACGAACAGATCCAAACCATCCGTCTGGAAAATCTGATCGATGAAAGGACGCTCGATCCGAAATTGTCTCCGCAGATATTCGAGCGCATTGCGGACCTTTGGAAGCTTCACACCGTAATGGCGCCGTATGGCGGCAAGAACGTCAGCCTCTACAAGGTTGCCAACTGCGCAACGTCTCCTCAGGCATACGCAGGTAGTGCGCCGCTTCCGCCACCGAGTAGGTCGGTGACAGCCGAACATCGCCGCTTACATTCCGCGTTTGAGTCGCCATCTCTCTTCTATCAAGCATTATCCGTCCATTGTGTTGGTTGGTACAAGAGTCAGTTCCAGCGAGCCGCCGAGCAACTGGCAATAAACAGATGGGCTTCGCCCAGTCTGGTGCCGACCACGCTTCACTCACGCGCTCAGTTGAATCTGGTCATACTCCTCCGTCAGCAAGGTATCAAGCTCTACACGAGGTGAGAATCCGCCTCCGTGGCGGGAAATGCCTTATCCCAGATGTGGTCGCCGCGCTTGTGCCGTGGGGCGTCCCGTTCTGCTGGGTGATCGATCCTGAAAAACAGACCGGCTGGCAGTATCAGCCGCAAGCGAACCTGAACGGGTGGATCGCGGTGGCACCCTCACTGCCGGTGACCTCCCCGTTCCCTTCGACGATTTGTTCGATCCGCGTTCATCTGCGTTCATCAGTGGCCCATATAAACACCCCCTCGCCGCCCGGCCTTAGGGAATCACTAGAAACGCGTGAGATACATCCCCCGGGTCTGAGTAGGATCCTGTAATTATTCCCTCGGCATTGATCGCTACGGCCACAGTGCCGTAAAATCCCGCGCCCGGAACGCCGAACCTGACGAAGTCACCCTCGGGACGGCGCATGAAAGCAAAGGTGCCTGGCTCGCCGTTCGTTTGGTTGGCGATGTAGGACCCCACGATGAATCCCACCGCGTTAATGCCGTTGGCATTAGTAATAACGACGTTCGGCCCCGGGACATTGATCGCAGTGACGGCGCCGCTGGGAGCGCGCAAAAAGGACCCGCCCACCACCGCCCCCTCGCCCACCACCGCCCCCTCAACGTTGATGCCTATGGGTATCGTCGGCTCGTCGAACGATGTGAATTGGCCGCCGGGAGCAATTAGAAATCCGTGATTCACACCGCTCGAATCGGTGTAAACGCCGGCGATGATTCCCTCCGGGCTCATGCAGTTCGGAGACGTCCCTTGACCCGGCCGAGTGCCCGCGCCCGGAGCCTCAAACTTGTTGATGGTGCCGTCGGTCGCGCGCACGTAACCGACGAACGCATTGCGGGCATCCGTATAATACCCCGCCACCTCACCCTGGTCGTCGATCCCTACTGTGTAAGTGGCCGTCGAACCAGGAATCTCGAAAGTGGTGAAACTCCCGCCCGGAGCGCGGATAAAGCCGCCGGAATCCCCGGAGACCAGGCCGTAATATCCCACGATCGCCCCGTTCCCGTTGATGCCTGTCACCCACGTGCGTAGCGCTCCCGGGACGTCGATCGACGTAATTGTGCCGTCGGTCACGCGCAGGTATCCATGTACCAGGCCGCTGTCGTCCCAGTAATCGCCGGCGATCGCCCCCTCAGAGTTGATTTTTCCTCCGTACGTACCCTCGTAGGGGGACGCGTACTTGTTCGTGCCGGCCCCCGGAGCGTCGTAGATTATAAGCTTGGGCGTAGCGGCCGGTGTCTGGCCCCGGCTCATCGCGGCCAGGCACAATGCCAGAGTTGCTGTTGTGCCAACCCGCAAGCACACCTCGAAAACCGGCCTTAAACTTCCGATTTTTTCTCGAACCATTTCACCCTCCTCAAGCTCGAAAAGCAGACTTGTTCGATTCGCGTTCCTCTGCGTTCATCCTACCGGAACCTCACCGATCGCAGCACGTCTTCAAACACCGGCTGTGCCTTTTCAAACTCCGGTTTAGGCGCAATAAACACAATATAGAACAGCCCCTGCGGACGCTCCACCGTCACCAGCACATCCACTTCCCTGCCCCCATATGGCGACTTTGAGTCGAGCGTATTGAGCCATCCTGCCTGCCCCGCAACCTCAATACTCCGCGCCTCCCTCGCCGGCCGCATCTCGGCGTTCGCCTGCTCCAGACTTCGGATCAACGCCTCCCAGTCGCCCGAGAAATAATTCGCCTGCATTCCATAACCCACCGCATCTGGAAGCACGCCGCCGCGCGGGCCAATAGTCACCGCCTCCGCTTGCTCCCCTCGCCGCACTTGCCAATTGTCCGGATACCGCAGCGAAAATGACCGTCCCTTGAAAGTCGCAAATACCTTGCTGGGTAAATCGCTCGGCGCAGAACCAACATTGGCTTCTTCATGTGGCGTCGCATGGGACGGCGCAGGCAGCTTCCGAACCACTTCCCGGATGCGTGCCAGCTGGCCGGTCTCGTCATCCACATAATTCCGCCGCGGCATCACCCGCACCTCGTCGCTGATCGCGGCAATCCGATTCCCTGGATTCGGATGATCCGACAAAAACTCCTCGATCGCGCCCCCGCGCCCGGCCTTTTCTTCCAGCTTCTCAAAGAACCGTGCCATCTCGATCGGATTGTAGCCCGCGTCCGCCATCATCTCGGCGCCGTTATAATCGGCCTCCGCCTCGTCGGCTCTCGAAAATTTCAGCAGCGCCGAATTCGCGGTGAACACAATCCCCAGCTGCGCCAGTTGCCCCAGCAAGCTGTTACCCGCCACCGCGCCCGCCAGCACCGCTGGTAAAGCCACCAGCTCGCGCTTGGATGCCTGATTCGTCATGTGCCGCAGAACCACATGCGACATTTCATGTGCGATCACGCCCGCCAGCTGCGCCTCATTGTCCGCCGCCTGTATCGCGCCGGTATGGATAAACAGCGGACCGCCGGGCAGCGAGAACGCATTGATCTTCTTGTCGTAAACAACGTGGATGCTGAAAGGGAACAACTCGCCCCGCGTATCGTCTCGATTGAGAGTGCGCGCATACGGCGACTTTTCGAGTTTGCCCAGCAGCAGCGCAAGGTACCCGTCCACCTCCCGGTTGTGCATAACAATCGTTTGCTTCTGCACCTCCTGCGCCGCTTCTCGTCCCAGTTGGACATCCTGTTGCGCCGAGAACAGATTGAATCCGGGCCGCAGTTGCTTCAATTGCGCCGGCGCCGGCAGCGTCGCTCCCAACATCGCGCAAACTATCCCGAATCTTGGGAGCAATGCGAAACTCATTCCCCGTTTCCTACCGGGACGCGTGAAAGATGAATCACGTTTTGTGGTATTCTCTCACGTCGCGTCGCCGACAAAACCTAGCCGCCAATCCCCAACCCCTGTTCTCGCTTCCCCACAGGCCCATTCCGATCCCATGCGACACAACGGCGCCAATCGCTATAATTAGGCATGTTAAAGCCCACCGAGAAGATTTGGCATAACGGCCGCTTGATCGATTGGAACGATGCCAAAATCCACGTCCTTGCCCACGTCACCAGCTACGGCAGCTCCGTCTTTGAAGGCGTCCGTTGCTATGCCACGCCCTCTGGGCCGGCCATCTTCCGGGTGCGCGAACACATCCGCCGTTTGCTCGATTCCGCAAAAATCTATCGTATCGAAGTGCCGCACACCGTCGACCAGCTGGCCGACGCCATGGCTGAACTGGTGCGCGTCAACAAACTCGACTCCTGCTATTTCCGCCCCCTGGTGCTGCGTGGCTATGGCGATGTCGGGGTTCTGCCTTTCGCCAATCCCGTGGAAACCTACATCGCCTGCTGGGAATGGGGCAAATACCTGGGCGAAGAAGCGCTCTCAGAAGGCGTGGACGTCTGCGTCTCCAGTTGGACCCGCATTGCCCCCAATACGCTGCCCGCGCTTGCCAAAGCCGGCGCCAATTACATGAACTCCCAGCTTATCCGCATGGAGGCCCAGCTGAATGGTTACGCCGAAGGCATCGCCCTCGACACTTCCGGCTATGTGAGCGAGGGTTCCGGCGAAAACATCTTCGTGGTCCGCGATGGCAAGATCTTAACTCCGCCGCTCGGAGCCTCCGTTCTGCCCGGAATTACCCGGGACTCGGTAATCCAGCTTGCCGAATCGCTTGGCATTCCCCTGGCGGAGAGCCTGATCCCGCGTGAGATGCTCTACATTGCGGACGAGGTCTTTTTCTCCGGCACCGCCGCCGAGATCACTCCCATCCGGTCGGTGGATCGAATTACGGTCGGCAAAGGGTCGCGAGGTCCGGTGGCTGAAAAACTCCAAAAGGCCTTCTTCGACATCGTGCATGGCGACGCGCCCGACCGCTTCGGCTGGCTGACGCCTGTCGCAAAGCCCATCGCAAAAAACGAGCCCGTGACTGTTTGAGCCACGGGCTATTAAGCGCAAAGGGTGCGGCGCGCGCTCCCAACGGATCGGGATGCCCGCGCCGCATTCCGTTTTGCGCGGGTTAAGACAAGCTTCTCCGGAAAAACCTCGGACTTAGCGGAAGAACGATCCGCAAGTGCGACTCCGACGGCCACCTCCCCCGAGATTAACCGCCGGAACCGCACTCGCGAGGGATCATGCATTCTGTTTTAACAGGCGTTTCGGATTCGCGCCAGCTTTATTTCACTATATTTTGCGGTTTTCAACAGCTTTTTTTTCCTCGCCAGTCTTATACTTAGCGCGCTGCGCCCTGTGGGAAACTTGTGTATAAATCGGCAGGCTCGAAAAATGTCAAACATGCAACTGAACGGAGTGGAAGTTTCCAGCGGCGCCTCGGTCCAGGTGTCCTTCGATCGCGCCATCACCGGCGTCGATCACCTGATTCGGCCCCTGAACGACGGCGTGTTCATCGCGCCCGGCTGGATCGATCTGCAGGTGAATGGCTTCGCTGGCGTCGATTACAATTCCCCGGCCTCCAGCCACCAGCAGATCGCGCATTCCATCCGGGCCCTGTTTGCCTGCGGCGTCACTCGTTTTTTTCCCACCGTGATCACCGGATCGCCCGACAACATGGCTGCGGCCCTGCGCAATCTCGCCGGCGCGAAGGAATCCATCGCTGAAGGTTTTGCGATGGAGGCTTTCCATCTCGAGGGCCCTTATATCTCTCCCTATGACGGACCGCGCGGTGCCCATCCGGCCCGCTGGGTCAGGCCGCCCGATCTCACCGGGTTCCATCGTTTCCAGGACGCCGCCGGCGGCCACATTCGCCTGGTCACGCTTTCGCCGGAATGGCCGGAAGCCCCCCGCTTCATCGAGAATATTGTCGAGGCCGGCGTGGTCGCGAGCATTGGCCACACCCGGACTTCGGCCTCCCAAATCGCCGACGCGGTCAGCGCCGGTGCCACGCTATCCACCCATCTCGGCAACGCCACCGATGCCGTGCTGCCCAAGCATCCCAACTATCTATGGGACCAGCTTGCCGAGGATCGCCTGGCCGCTAGCTTTATCGTCGATGGATTTCATCTCCCGCCTTCATTCTTGAACGTCGCACTGCGCGCCAAGGGCCTGGAACGTTCTATTCTGATCACCGACGCCGTCATGCCCGCGGGTTGCGCTCCCGGCCGCTATCAACTGGGCGAAGTCGAGGTCGAGCTGCACCCTGACGGTAGCGTGCGCCTGGCCGGAGAAACACGTCTGGCCGGTTCCGCTCTCACCATGGATCAGGCCATCGCCAATGTCATGCGGACCGCCGGCCTCACTCTCGCTCAAGCCGTCACGCTCGCGACACGCAATCCAGCGCGGGTCGGCCGCATCGCCTCGCGCCAGCGCGGGCTCAATCCCGGCGATCGCGCCGATCTCGTCCGCTTCCGCTTCGACCAAGGCCAGCTGGAAATCCTAGAGACCTATCTTGCGGGCGTGCAAGTGTTCCGATCCCCAACCCCCAATCCTAGCCCCCAACCCTAGTCCCCCGGATTGAGTACCGCCACGTACTTCAAATTCCTATACAGCTGCCGGTAGTCCAGCCCGAAACCCACCACAAACCGGTCTGGAATCTCAAAACAGCGGTAGTCCAGCGGAATTTGCACGATCCTCCGCGGCTTCCGATCCAGCAGCGTACACACCGCCAGCGACTTCGGCGCGCGCCCGGACAAGTGCTGAAGAAGATAGCGCGTGGTGAATCCAGTGTCGATAATGTCTTCCACCAGCAGCACCTCCTCGCCTTCAATGCTCTCGTCCAGGTCCTTGGAGATGCGCACCATGCCCGGCGCCGCCTGCGCCCCCGGTTCCGTATGACGGAAGCTGGAGATCCCCAGAAAATCCACCGTCACCGGCACCGTCAACTCGCGCGCCAGTGCCGTCAGAAAGAATACCGATCCCTTGAGCACCCCCACCAGCTTCAGCTCGCGGCCCTTGTATTCGGCAGAAATCTCGGCAGCCACCTGTTCGATTCTGCGGTTTATCTCCTCCTCGGTGAAGAGAACGCGCTCAATCGCCGGCATACTCACCGGTCTCCTCTGGACGTGCCAGCCGCTCCGGCGCCCGGTACTTCATCACCAGATCTTGTACGTCCTTCTGATAGAAAACCTGGATGTTCACGTGCGGATAGATGGCGCGCAGCAGCCGGATTTTGCGGTTCTTCCTCGTCACGTTGGCCTGCTTCATGGTGGTCAGTTCCACGTACAGGTCGAATTCCGGCAGGTAGAAGTCGGGCGTGAAGGCTTCCGATACCTTGCCGTCCTTGTCCCACTGCAGCGGAAAGCTGCGCGGCTCATAGTCCCATGCGATACGGTAGAAGTCCAGCAGATTGGCGAACACCTCTTCGCTGGGATGTCCAAACGCCTTGCGCTCCACCCGCACTCGATCCGGAGGCACAATACCATACCGTGCCAATTGCAGCCGCACTCGAAACTGCACTTTCGCCGCAGCTGGCGCCGAGATCGGGCCCGCCTCCAGTAGCCCCTGCCAGCGCAGCGCCGACACCAGAAACCCCACCATCTCAGCCGTCCCGATGGCCTGCGCGTTCAACACCATGTCATAGCTCGTTGCTGGAACCGTCTTCTGCCCGAAACGCCGTTTGCGGATCAGCGTTTGGGCGGCTGCCATCTTGCGCAGCCTCGCTTTGGCCTCCACGCGGCTGAGCCGGCAATCCGACATCATATTGTCCAGCCGCATCGCCTCTGGAGCCACGATGTGAAAGCGGAACACCCCCGGCACTTCCCGCCACAGCATCTCCGCACCCGTGCAGCAGACCACTACCTCGGGATGCTCCAATCCCAAACTGGCGAGAATGGAAGCCGCCAAGGGCCCCCAGGCTTTATCCGGTAGTACTCGGCTCGATTCCCCAAACTGCGCCGCGATCGTCTTTTCCAGGTAAGCTTCGCTGATCAGCTCGCACTGCAGCCGCTGTGCGGCCATCCGCGCCAGGTCCTCATGCCGGCATCCCGGTTCACCCGATACCGCAATGAAAGCCATTCAGTAGAATCGTAGCGCACCGGCTGGCGCGATTACCTTAGAACCTTAGAACCTTGTGGCAGTAACCCGGTTCAGTACCTCGGTGACTAGCACTAGCCAATAATTTCGAACTACAGTATTGGCAGTACCCGCCGATCAAAGATTGTAGGTTCAGTTTACTACTATGTGTTATGTATCTTACCATTCAGCCGGGGAAGAATCTGCTTGACCCTGAGGCTGGTCTATTATAGATTCAGAGTTCTGATATTTAATAGAACCGTTACAAGAATACGGATCTCGATGACCCTAAGTCACCGCGCCTCGGCATTCATCGCCCCACTCATCTGCTCGCTCGCACTGCTGACCAGCGGTTGCGCTACCAGGCAGCAGCAAGCCTTCAGGCTTTCTTTCCTTCCCTCCACTCCGGTCCCGATCCAGCCAAGCTTTGAAGCCCCTCCCGAATTCACCGTCAACCTCTATGCCAGCGACTCTCCCGACTTAGTCCAGCGGGCCTTAGCCTCGGCGGCTCGCCAGGCGGAGGTAAACGCCCGAGTGGCCACCGCGCGCGGACATCTGGAAGCGGGCAAGCGCTTCTATCAACTGAGCGATGTTGCGGCGGCCAGGCGCGAGTTCGACGCCGCCCTGGATGTGCTCCTTTCGGCGCCGGACAGTCTTCCGGACCGGCCGCGTCTGGAGAGCGAGTTGGACCTGATCGCCGACACCATCTACCATTACGACCTGGGAGGATTGGGCGCCGCGGCCAGCGGCCAGCCCGAAGTGGTTTACGATAAGTCGCCCATCGACAGCATTCTGGACATGACCTTCCCCACCGATCCCAACCTTCGCCCCAAGGTAAAGGAAGAAATTGAAGCCACCGTCTCCCAGCTTCCCCTTCAGGAAAATGATGCCGTTTTGAGCTACGTGCACTACTTCTCCACCGAACGCGGGCGAAAGGTGCTGCTAGGGGGCCTGCGCCGCTCCGGCCGCTACCGTCCACTCGTCCAGCGCATTCTCGACGACGAAGGTGTGCCCCAGGAATTGATCTACCTGGCGCAGGTGGAATCGGGATTCCTGCCCCGTGCCCGCTCCAATAAGAAGGCGGTCGGGATGTGGCAGTTCGTCCAGTTCCGCGGGCGCGAGTACGGGCTGCTGCAAACCCCCGCTACCGACGAGCGATTGGATCCCGAGAAGGCCACGCGCGCCGCTGCCAGGCATCTGCACGATCTGTACGCCATGTTTGGGGACTGGTATCTGGCGATGGCCGCCTACAACTGCGGCCCGGGCTGCGTGCAACGTGCTGTCGAGCGCACCGGTTATGCGGACTTCTGGGAATTGCGGCGCTTGAACGTGCTTCCGAAAGAGACCGCCAACTACGTCCCGGTGATTGTGGCTCTCACCATCATGGCCAAGAATCCCAAGGACTACGATCTCGAAAACCTGGAAACCGACCGTCCGGTGGAGTACGAGACCATCGCTCTCGACACGCCAACCGGCTTGGCGCTCATCGCCGACGCCGCGGATCGCCCGGTGTCGGAGCTTCAGGAACTCAACCCTGCCCTGCTTAAATCTGTCGCGCCCGCCGGATATCAATTGAGGGTCCCCAAAGGGACGCTGGGCACGGTCCGGATGGCGCTCGATCTGGTACCCAATAATCATCGGGCAGACTGGCGAATCCATCGCGTGGTGCCGGGCGAAACGCTAGCCGAGATTGCACACCGCTACGCCACGCCGCTCGCCGCTCTAACCTCCGCTAACCAGCGCGCCGCCCTGGACGGGGCCGGCAACGACACGCCGGTAGCCGGCAACCTGCTCGTGGTTCCCACTGCCTCCCGCCTCTCGCGTATAGCCGAGCGAGGCGCGGTTTCCCTCTCTCACGGCAAGCCGTCGCGGACCGCGGCGGTAGCCGCGCGCCGGACGCCCGCCAATGCCCCCGCGCGGCGCGTTCATGCCGGCGCTTACCACACCGCAAGCTTGGCTTCCAAGCATCGCGCCGCCGCAAACTAACCTCGCTCCAGGGCTCGCGTTCATTCGTGAAAGTTCGCCGATTTCTCTCGCCAAAAAGTGCGCAGTTGGGTCTTGCCTTCCGAAGAAAACGAGTTATTCTAGGGTGTGGTTAGCCCAACAGGAGGCCCGAATAATGGTTGATAGCTTGCGCTTCACCGCGGACGACGACGACGATTTCGGATATGAAGAAGAACAGATCGATGTAACCACCGAGGTCGGCGAATACGGTCCGGAAGATGAAGACGACGACGAATTGATAAAGCCGGTTCTCGATCCGGTTCACACCTCTTCCACTGCGGTCCCACCTCCCCTGTCTCCGGCTGGCGAGGCGCCGCCCCAAAAGAAACCCGTCAAGAAAGCCACAGCGAAATCTGCTCCAGCCCCGGCCCCGGCAAAGTCTGTTCCGGCAAAGTCTGTTCCGGCCAAGCCTGTTTCAGCAAAGTCTGTTCCGGCAAAGCCTGTTCTGACAAAGCCTGTTCTGACAAAGCCTGTTCCCGCAAAGAAGGCTCCCGCCCCGGCCAAGAAAGCGGCAGCCAAAAAAGTAGTGAAGAAAGCCGCTGTGAAGAAGACCGCGGCCAAAGCCGCCAAGAAAGTAGCGAAGAAGGCGCCGGCTAAAAAGAAAGCTCCCGCCAAGAAAGTAGCGAAGAAGGCGCCCGCCAAAAAGCCCGCTGCCAAGAAGGCCGCCAAGAAAAAGAAGTAGGCGCTGGGGTGTGAAGCCCGCCGGACCGCCGCTGCGCAGCTGCCATTCCTGCGGCGCGTCCGGTGTGTGGCTCCCTCCTTACGCCTTTTCTTTGTTGATCACCGTCCGGCAGCGCTCGAACAGTTGCAGAAGAGACTCGGCGTACTCTTCCGGCGTCTTCGATCCCTTGCCGGCGAAACCCGCCGCGCTGCCTCCCTTGCCGTAGCCCGTCGTCACGGCTACGAATTTCATCATCTCCAGGGCCACCTCATCGACATTGCGGGTGGGGGGTGCGGCGTTGCTACTGTCTTCAGGCATCAGTCATTCATCCTTTTTTGGAATGGTCCGGCAAACTCTAGTGTCCAACAGCCGGGGGCCAATAGCCAAGTGCCATAAAATAATCCTTTGCCCTCTTTATGCTGGTTCCAGCCACACGCCTGATCCGGAAGATGCGCGGCGGCGCGCAGGCGCATTTGCTCGAATGCGGCGACGGCCATTTCTACGTGGTCAAATTCCGGAATAATCCCCAGCATCGCCGCGTCCTGATCAATGAATGGATCGCCTCGGTTTTCCTGAATTACCTCGAAATCTCTACGCCCCAGGCCGCCATTGTCACCCTCTCGCCCGCATTTCTGGAGTCCAATCGCGAGATCTATATCCAATTGGGTTCCCGGCGGCTGGCCGTCGAACCCGGCTGGCACTTCGGCTCGCGCTATCCAGGCGACCCCGGCAAAGTAATGGTCTACGACTTTCTCCCCGATGCATTGCTCGAAAAGGTCGTCAATGCCGCCGAGTTCTTGGGCGTTTTGGCTTTCGATAAGTGGATAGGCAACGCGGACGCCCGGCAGTCCATCTTTTTTCGCGCCCGTTTACGCCCCTCCTCGCCACTCGCTAGCCAAGCGCCGCGAGCGGGTTTTACACAAGAAGCGCCGCGAGCGGGGTTCGTAGCTCAAATGATGGACCACGGCTACATCTTCGACGGGCCGCACTGGAAGTTTGCCGATTCGCCCCTGCAAGGCCTCTACTTCCGCCCCAACGTCTACCAAAACGTGCGCGGATGGGACGCCTTCCAGCCGTGGCTCGACCGCGTAGTGTGTTTTCCGGAGGAGGTAGTGGACGCTGCGCAGAAACAGATTCCGCCCGAATGGCTGGCCGAGGATGGCGCCGAGCTTCAGGCCATGCTCGAACAGCTGATGTCCCGCCGTCGCCGGGTGCCCGATCTGATCGGCGATTCGCGCCGCGGCCGCGTCAATCCGTTCCCCGCCTGGAAATAGCCGGCCTGATTCGCCCACCGCGCTCCTTGTGATACCGTGTAGGGTCTGAGTGCTTGCCCTCGATCGATGAAACCGAACTTGGATATTCTGAAGCCCGAAATTGAACTGTACCTGGAAGAAACCGGGCTGGCCGTCTTCTACGGTTACTCCCGGCCGCTTGAAGCCGCGCCGGCGGTCTATTGGGATTGCGATCAGTATCCCGACTACCGGCTGTTCGTTCAATCCGCCCGCGCCGCTGGTGCGAAGCTCATCGTTTTTCACCAGCGTGAGTTTTTCTCCGAGCAGGTCGACGAGGCCCTCGAAAAGCTCCACTCCTGCGAATTGCCTCCGCAAGACTCGCGCCAATTCGAAGAACGCTTGAACGATCTGCGCGCTTACGAAGGCTCGGTCTGCGCCATCGAACTTTCCTTCGATCATGAGGGACGCGTCTATTTGTTCGACCTCCGCACCGAATGGTTTGACGAATTCTCCGAGATGCAGGACGAAATCCAGCTCCTGGTTCCCGATCCCGACGACGGCGACGACGATTCGCCCATCAGCGGCTATTTTTCCCGTAACTAAATGGCAAGCTTCCGCTGGCTGATCCCGGCCGCCGACAAGCAAGCCGCGCTCGACCTCGCATCCGAACTCGGCGTCCAACCCGTCACCGCCAGCGTGCTCCTCAGTCGCGGCCTCTCCCATCCCGCCGCCGCCCGCCGCTTCCTCAACCCATCCCTCGAACACCTGCATGATCCCCTGCTGCTCTCTTCCATGCCGGACGCCGTCGCCCGCATCAAAACCGCCATCCAAGCCAAACAAAAGATCCTGATCTACGGCGACTATGACGTGGACGGCGCCGTGTCCGTGGTCATTCTGAAGAAAGCCATCGAGATGGCGGGCGGTGAAGCCGGCTTCCACGTCCCGCATCGTTTGAAAGACGGCTACGGCATGCGATCTGAAGTCATCGAGCGTGCGGCTGCCATGGGCATCGCTCTGATCGTCAGCGTCGACACCGGTATTCGAGCCTCCCAAGTCGTGCGCGAAGCGCGCGAACGCGGCATCGACGTTATCGTTACAGATCATCATCTGCCGGACGCCGGACTGCCGCCCGCGCTCGCGGTGCTGAATCCCAACCGGCGCGATTGCCGATATCCCGACAAGAACCTGTGCGGCGCCGGAGTCGCATTCAAATTGGTTCATGCCCTGCTCGCCACTCTCGATTGGCCGGCCGCGAAACTCGAGCGCGTGCTCAAGTCCTTCCTGAAGCTGGTGGCCATCGCGACGGTGGCCGACGTCGTTCCCCTGGTGGGCGAGAATCGCGTGATCGTTAAGCACGGCCTGGATGGGCTGAATCAGTCCAACAACCCCGGGCTCCGCGCCATCCTGGAGCTTTCCGGACTGCTGAACGGCCGCTCGCCCAGCGCCCGCCAGGTGGCCTTCCAGATCGCGCCGCGCATCAACGCCGCCGGCCGCATGGACGACGCGCAAAAGGTCATCCGCATGTTTCTGACCGACGATCCCGAGCAGGCGCGCTACCTGGCTTCGCAGCTCCATTCGCTCAATCAGGAGCGCCGCGACACGGAGGCCGGGATTGTCCGTCTGGTGCTGGAGGAATGCGCGGGCGTGCCCGTCACCGACGATCAGACGGTGCTGGTATTCTCCGGGATCAACTGGCATCGCGGAGTGGTCGGGATCGTGGCCAGCCGCTTGGTGGAGCGCTTCTGCCGGCCCGTGTTCGTGCTGAGCGAAGAAGACGGCCAGGCGCAAGGCTCGGGCCGCAGCATCGCCCCGTTCCACCTGCTGGACGCCCTGGAATCCATGCCCGATCTGTTTACCCGCTTCGGCGGCCATCGCCAGGCCGCCGGTGTGAGTCTCGCCGCCGGATCGATCCCCGAGTTTCGCCGCCGCTTGAATATATACGCAATGACGCGGCTCACTCCCGCCGATTTTCATCCCCAATTGGCGATCGACGCCACGGTCGCCTTGCGCGAGCTGACCACCGGCCCGGCCGTCGAAGAGTTGCTCGCCATGGCGCCTTTCGGATTCGGAAATCCCGCGCCGCTGCTGGCCATCCTGGGCGTCGAAGTGGCCGGAGCGCCGGTCGTCATCAAGGAAAAGCATCTGCGCGTCCACCTGCGCCAAGACGGCCGCAGCCTCTTCCCCAAAGCCTGGAATTTCGCCGAACGCGCCTCGGATTTTCCGCCGGGCGTGCCCGTCGACGCAGCGTTTTCCGTCGAGGAAGATTCCTACGGCCAGGACCGCGGCTTCACTAACTGGGCCGCTGTCCTGCGCGATGTCCGGCCGTCGGGTTAGCTTCCGATTTGCGCGCCATGGCCGCCGCAAAAGCCCCAAACAGCTTTCGATCCGCTTCGCTCACCAGAATCCGGTCTTCCGGGTGCCACTGCACCGCCACCGCGAACGCCGCGCCCGGTTTTTCCAGCGCCTCGATCACCCCATCCTCCGAGATTGCTGTCACTATCAGGCCCTGGCCCAGGCTCTCCACCGCTTGATGGTGCCGCGAATTCACCTCGTGCCCACCCCCGCCGACGATCTCGGCCAGCCGCGTTCCCGGCGCAACCCAAACCCGGTGCGCCGAAAGATGCTTACCCGGTTCCGCATCCCGTGGCTTTTGGCGATGCACGTCCGTGGAAGTTAAGTGCTGCACCAGCGTGCCGCCACAGGCCACGTTGAACAGTTGCAATCCACGGCAAATGGCGAACACCGGTATATCGGCGGCCAGCGCCTCTTGAAGCAGGCGGGTCTCTAGTTCGTCCCTTTCGTCGTCGGGCATGTCGGATTCCCCGCTGCGCGTCTGGCCATAGTGCATCGGGTTGACATCGCTGCCGCCCGTTAGCAGCAGTCCATCCAGCGACTCCAGCGACTGCGGATTGCGTACCGGCTCAATGCCGGCCCCCCGCAACGCGCGCTCATAGGGCGCAATTCTCGCCTCCGTAGTCCCGGTCCCGAAAGTGGCGGCGGCCCGCATCACGCCGTCTTTGCTCATGCCCCCAGCGCCTCTCCGAATTTGCCGAGGAACATCTCGACGCAATCCTCGTTCGCCATCGGCCCCATCAACCCGATCCGGAAAATTTTCCCCGCCAGCGGACCGAAACCTCCCGCGATCTCGATCCCGTTCTTCTCCATCAAATGTTTGCGGACTTTGGCGTCGTCCACGCCTTCCGGCACTCGCGGCGTATTCAAGTGCGGGATCCGGTAACCCTCCGCCACGTGCATCTTCACTCCCAATTTTTCGAAGCCCCGCACCAGCGCCCGATGCGCGCGGCGGTGTCGCGCGAACCGCTTCTCCAGGCCCTCTTCGTGGATCAAACGCAATGACTCGTGCAACGCGTAGAACAGCGTGGCCGACGCGGTGTGGTGATATTTGTGCCCATCGAAATATTCGCCCAGCAGCCGCAGATCGAGATACCATTCGGGAACCGGAGCCGTGCGCGCGTTCAATCGCTCCACCGCGCGTGGCGACGCCGTGAATGGCGCCAGGCCCGGCGGACAGCTCAAGCCTTTCTGCGAACAGCTGTAGGCGATGTCAATGCCGGCTTCGTCCACCGAGATCGGCACTCCGCCCAGCGATGTCACGCAGTCCGCGATAGTCAGCGCATCCACTTCGCGCACGGCTTTAGTGATCGGGCGCGGGTCCTGCAGAGCGCCAGTCGAAGTCTCGGCGTGTACGAACGCCACGACAGCAGGCTTCTCGCGTTGTAAAAACTCCGCCGTTTCGTCGTAACCAAAAACCTCGCCCCACGGCTTCTCGAGACTCACCACGCGCGCGCCTTGCCGCCGGCCCATCTCCGCCATCCGGCTCCCGAAGAACCCGCAGCCCAGTACGGCGAACTTGGAATTCGGCTCTACGAAATTCGCGATGGCCGTCTCCATCCCGGACGACCCGGTGCCGGAAATGGCCCACGTGAGCGAATTCCGGGTGCCGAACGCGGATCGCAGCATCTCCCGCACCTGGTCCAGAACGCCAATAAAATACGGGTCCAAATGGCCTACCAGCGGTTTCGCCAACGCTTCATACACGCGCGGTTCCACCATCGTAGGGCCAGGACCAAACAAAATCCGCCGGGGAGGCTGCAACGACGAAAATTGCATCTCAGAATTAGATTAACAGTTGGCGTTCTGGAACGTGTGCAAGATGTGGGCCACATTGACGCCCAACGCGGGACGACGCGTCAGGTAGAGTCCACCTGCCAAACTGCGACATCCGAGGAACGGCCAGCACTGGGCCACGTGCATGTCAGGGAACGCCGAACGATAACATACTCTATCGTCCAGGAAAAGGGAGACGGGCAACCAGTGCAACGATGTTACAGAAAGGGTAGTTGCCAACCTTCTCAACGTCAACCGCTCCACCCTTTACCGGGCGCGGTAGGATGGAAAAAGCGGTCTCATGCCTTTATATCCGAGAGACTTCATCGAAACTACCTTTCTCGGTGAATACAAAAACATTATTTACACGCACAAGTACTACTACATCGGCTTTGCTCTGGTTTGCATCGGCATCGAATTCGTCGGCAAATGCTTGGACGAAACGGAGCAGGACTGGCAAAAGAGCGGTCTCTCAAAGGCGCATTTCAAGGACGCGATTGAACAAACGATGCCGCCTTTATACAGACCCTACAGCTCGCTCCTTTACGACCAGCTTCGCAGCGGCTTTGCACACGGGTTGTTGCCCGGCCCAAAGGTAGGACTGACGCATAGAGACGAAAGCGTCAAATACGGAACTACGCATCTGTCGAAACCAGGGGGCGCTGTCACCGTGGTCATCGAGAGCTTTTACGACGATTTTGCCGCCGCGTGCCGAGATCTATTGCAGCGCCAATTCCCTCAGAACGACAATATGAGCAAGCCACTGCTCGCCATACCGTCAGACTCGGTAACGGTAAGCAAACCGCCCAACGCAAGAACCACTCCGTACTAAGCTACCAGTGCCCGGTGTAGCGATAGAAACAGCGACATGACTTCCTTTATGTCGCGCTATTCGAATATGTCGCGCTATTCGAAACCCCAAAAGTGAGGTGGACGCTATCCACACGGCAAGTCACATGCGAGGCTTAGATACTGGTTCGGCTGCCTCTGGCGGCCCGCCAACGCGACGATCTAGCTCCGTCCGCTCCTGCGTATACCGGTCTTCGATAGCATTGGCGACGCGCTCGTGCCACGCCTTGCCGTCGTCGTCCCACGCGAATCTCTCGCGCCAATCCACCAACATCTGGTCGACGGCCTTCGGCCCATTTCCTCTTGCGCGGATGCGCAGGTCACAGTCTTCGATCCAGAGCTCCCAGCCGAGCCCCTTTTGAACGTCAACGTGCTGATAGAACCGTTCCCAGGGCTGGAGGTAGCGATACGTGTTCGGAGCGTACTCAAGCTTGAAGGCCGGCCTGAAGTATTGCTCGGCGCGCGGACCCTCGCTCAGTGGGATGGCGAGGAAGATATTGTCGGGCGCTGGCTCAGTTTCAAAAAACGAGGCATATCCGAAGCGGCCACCCGTAGCATGAAGCGTCACAAGATGCCCGTTCGTTTCGAGCCAGAGCGTTCCGGTGGTGAGTCGCTCTCCCTCGTGCGGCGGGATTTCGAATCGCCATGCAGTTGCCATCGTACCGACTACTCGATTTCGGATTTTCCAATGGGGACGTGGGGTACGCCACTTCGAAGCGCGTGTAGCCTCCCCGCCACTCTTCAATGCGAACCCGGACTTCAAAAAAGTGTCTGTCGAAGGCCTCATCACTGGCTTCCTTCTTCAGGTTGTGTACATGCATCTTTATTTGTTCCACTTGCACCGGCGTCAGTTGGAGGACGTCTTTCCAAAACTTGGCGTACACCTGGACATTCAGAGCGAGCGCGCGCTTCAGTGGAGCTGGGCCAGCGTCGGCGAGCATGCGCTCAAAAGGCCCTTCGACCTTTTCAATCGCATGGAGCCGCGATTCAAGATCGGAACGAAGTTGTGTGCTTTTCTGGAAAAGAGTACGGACCAGATTTCCTAAGACCATCGTGGCAATGGCCAGGATCAACACCAGAGTTTCGAGCATGGGAGATGCAGCCGCCGATTACTATAGCAAAAGACTCTTCCTGGATACCGCCTCGGCCACTTCCGAGTATCCGGCGCTATGGCGAATTTCGCCGCGTCACTCTCCCCAGCGTTCACGCCACTCCCCCACCAATATTCCCATCCCATCCAACAACATCCAACACGCGACGCCCCAAGTCGTCACCCGCCCATGCCACAACCGGATTGGAGTTCCTCCTATGACAAACTAAATGCCTACCCCCCCATCCCCCTGCGCCTCGCGACCTGACCCCGTGTCTCGCTATCTCGCCAACTTCGACCGCGACCGCGCCAACAAGGCGAACGCCCTCCTGTCCACCGGACCCCGCACCGCCGCCGGCAAACAGCGCTCTTCCCAGAATGCCCTCACCCACGGCCTCACCAGCAGCTCCCCCGTCCTCGCCACTGAGGACCCCGCCGCCTACCAGCTCCACTGCCGGCAGTTTCTCGACGAATACAAACCCGCCACCCCCACCGAGACCCACCTCGTCCAGGAAATCGCCGACACCGCCTGGCGCATCAACCGCATCCCATTCCTCGAAGCCGCCCTACTCGATCGCGCCGCCAACCCACCCAACGATCAAGCGAGAATCGACTTCGACATCGTCGACGCCCACCGCGCCCTCGCCACGCTTGGGTTACACGGCTCGCGCCTCTCCCGCCAGTTCCAAAAAGCCTTGCACATGCTACGCGAGATCCAAGCCGAGCGCCGCCGCCAGCAAGAGCGCGCCCTCAAGCAGGCCGCCGCCCTCCTGGAACTCCATAAACACAAAGGCATTCCCTACGATCCAGCCGAGCTTTTTTCACAAGGTGGCTTCGTTTTTTCAAAGGACCAAGTCGAGGCGTTCGCCCAGCACCTGGTGCTCGTCAACCAGTCGCGCCACATCGAACATGTGCGTTTCCACATGCAGCCGCCCGCTGATGCGGCCTAGCGCCCCCTCTCTGAGCCCTTTCTGAACCGCGGGCCGGATGCCGAATCGGATAAGGAAACTCAAGTTCACGTTATCCGTGTTCATCTGTGTTTATCCGTGGCCGCCTGCCTTGCCACAGATTTCCCGCGCGTAGTCGTTGCCTTCAGGCGCGCCTGCTTGCCATCCAAACGTTACCTGCCGCTGCCCGTCTCTAAGGTGTGGGTAAAATAGGTTCACATATGCGCATCGCCGCAACTGCCGTGCTTCTGGCCGGTTCTCTCTTTTTCCAGGCCCATTCTGGGACGCTGCAAGCTCAAACCACGCCCAAACCTCTGCGAATTCCCATCGAACAGTACAAGCTCGATAACGGCCTCCGCATCGTTATGTCGGTGGATCATTCCGCGCCCACCTACGGCATCTCCGTCACCTACAACGTCGGCTCCCACAACGAGCACGCCGGGCGCACCGGATTCGCGCACCTGTTCGAGCACATGATGTTCGAAGGCTCGGAAAACGTCGGCAAGGGCGAGCACATGATCCTGGTGGAAAACAACGGTGGCGACATGAACGGCACCACCACCGAAGACCGTACCAATTATTTCGAGTCCTTCGCCTCCAACCAGCTCGATCTTGGCCTGTTCCTGGAATCGGACCGTATGCGCGCGCTGGCCGTGAACCAGGCCAACCTCGATAATCAGCGCAACGCCGTTCAGGAAGAGCGCCGCCTCAGCGTCGACAATCAGCCCTACGGCGCCACTTCGGAAGTTTTGCAGGGCCTGATCTACGATAACTTCGCCAACCAGCATTCGGTCATCGGTTCCATGCAGGACCTCAATGCGGCCACCATCAAAGACGTCCAGGAGTTCTTTCGCATTTACTATGCGCCGAACAACGCCGTGCTGACGCTAGTGGGCGACTTCGATCCCGCTGATGCGCTGGCCAGGATCAAAAAGTATTTCGGCGCCATTCCCGCGCAGCCCGCGCCCCCCGCGCCCGATTTGGCCGAGCCCCGGCAAACCGCTGAGCGGCGCAAGACCATTGAAGATCCCTTCGCTCAAGTGCCTCGTCTGGACATCGCGTTCAAGACCCCTCCCGGCAACACCCCGGACGTTTACGCGCTGGATGTCCTTTCCACCGCCTTGGGCGGCGGCCAATCCTCGCCGCTTTATCAAAGCCTGGTGAAGGACAAGGAATTGGCCGTCAATGTCTTCTGTTACATCGAAGAGCATAAGGGCCCGTCCACCTTCAACGTCGTGGTGCTGGCCAGGCCTGGTAAGGACTTGAAGGAAGTAGAAAAGGCCGTCTACGCGGAGCTGGAGCGCGCCAAGTCCGAACCGGTGGCCGACTGGGAGTTGCAGAAGGTCCGCATGATGGAGCGCCATCAAACCGCGCAGGAACTGCAGAGCACGCTGTACCGCGCCTACGTAATCGGCGAGATGGCGGTGATCTACGGCGATCCGAATCTGATCAACACGCGCTTCGATAAGATCCAGAACGTCGGCAAGGAAGACATCCAGCGCGTGGCGAAAACCTACTTGACCGAAGACAACCGCACGGTTGTCACCACCTTGCCCAAGCCCAAGGCCGAAACCGCGAAAGCCGGCAACTAGGAGCATCCGATGAAATCCCAATCCCCTTTTTCCCGCTACCGAGCCGTGCGCATAAGCAAGCGGATGCTCTGGGCGTTCTCCGCCACGCTCGCCCTTGCAGTCGCTCAGGTCCCGCAGGATCCAGGCTCCAAGGCCATTCCGCTGAGCAAAGTGGAGCGCATGAACAAAGCGCCGGTATCGGACCAGATTCTGCGCGTCAAAATTCCCAAGCCCACCGAGATAACGCTCCCCAACGGCCTCACCGTGCTGGTTCTGGAGGATCACCGGCTGCCGTTGGTCACCGCGCGCCTGACCATTTTGGGCGCCGGCGCGCTGAACGATCCCGCCGATGTCCCCGGTCTCGCCAACATCACCGCCGCCATGCTGCGGGAAGGCACCAAAACGCGGTCCAGCAAGCAGATCGCCGAACAGAGCGAAGAACTCGGGGCCACCATCGCGGCGCAGGCGCCCTGGGCCTCTGAGACGGTAACCTTCACCGCCTCTGGCCTGAGCGACAACGCCGGCCAGTGGATCGCGCTCGCGTCCGACATCCTGCTCAACCCTTCGTTCCCGGAAAACGAATTGGACAAGCTGAAGCAACGCATGCGAGTTCAACTGCAGCAGCAGCGCTCCACCGCGGGCTTCTTGATGCAGGAGCGCTTCAATCGCGCGGTCTATGGCAATCATCCCGCCGCTATCACGTCGCCCACGCTCCAGGCTCTCGACAAGATTACGCCCGCCATGCTCGCCGAGTGGCATGCTGCGCGCTATGTACCCCAGAACGCCATTCTCGGAGTTGCTGGCGACATTACACCCGCGGAAGTGACGCGCATGTTCTCCGCTCTGCCCGCCTGGAAAGCCGGCCCGGGCGAGGCTGCTCTGCCCGCCGCCACTAAGCCCGCCGGCGGCCGCGGGGTTTTTCTGGTGGACCGGCCCGGCTCCGTGCAAACCGATGTCCAGATCGGCAACATCGCCATCAGCCGGTTGGATCCCGACTACATTCCCATGGTGGTGATGGATCGCATCGTGGGCGGCGGAGCGTCCGCTCGCTTGTTCCTGAACCTGCGCGAAGTTCACGGCTACACTTACGGCGCCTATAGCATGCTCGTGGCGCGGCGCTACGCCGGTCCTTGGTTCGCGCAGGGCAGTATGCGCACCGACGCTACCGGCGGCGCGATGACGGAGTTCATGAACGAGATCAACCGCATCCGCGATCAAGCCGTGCCGGAAAAGGAGCTTGAAGAAACCAAGCACTCCATCGTCGCCAGTTTCGCCCTCACCCTCGAACGCCCCAGTGAGCTGCTGGAATACGCCATCGCGCTCAAAGTCTACAATCTGCCGCCGGATTACTGGGATACTTACCCCGCCAAGATCGCGGCCATTACCGCCGAACAGGTGCAACGCGTCGCGCGCCAATACATTGTGCCGGATAATCTGCAAATCGTCGCCGTGGGCGACGCAGCCAAGTTGAAACCGGTGCTCGAAAAGTACGGCGCCGTGCAGGTGTTCGACACCAACGGCCGGCCCAAAGCCACCCCGTAGAATGAAACCCGCCCCATCCAATTACCAGCCGCCCGGCTGGCCCGCGCTGGTAGGAGGCGGACTGATGAACGTCGCGCTCGGCACCTACTACGCCTGGAGCGTCTTCGTCCCCACGCTCGAGCGCGAGTTCGGATGGAACCGCACGCAAACGTCGCTCGTCCCCACCATCGACATAGTGACCCTCACTTCGATGTTCCTGGTGGCAGGCTTTCTGCAACGCCGCATCGGACCGCGATACGTAGCCGCCATCGGGGGCGTCCTGTTTAGTCTGGGGCTGTTGCTGGCCAGCTGGACCCAGTCCCTGCCGATGCTTTATCTCACCTGGGGCGTCCTGGTGGGCGCGGGAATCGGCTTTGGCTATCTGGTGCCGATCACGGTTTGCTCGAAATGGTTTCCCCATCATCGGGGCCTCGTGAACGGTCTCACCATCGGCCTCTTCGCCGCCGGCTCTGGGATCTTTGGACCGGTTGCTGGCCTGCTGGTCGAGCGGATCGGCTGGCGCGCCACCTTTCAGATTCTGGCCGCAACTTTCTTCGTGTTTACGCTGGCCGGCGCTTACCTGTTGAAGGATCCGCCACCCGGCTACGCTGGCCCCGCCAAAAAATCTGCCGGCGGACCTGCCCATCACCTCGACGTGCCCACCCGGCAAGTGCTTCGGAGTCCGCTCTTTATGGCCCTGTGGGCCGCTTACGCGCTTGGCACCACCGCCGGCACCATGGTCATCAGCCAGTTGGTGCCGTTCGCGCGATTGGCGGGATTCAGCGCCAAGACCGCCGCCTTCGCCATTACCATCGGCGCCGTCGGCAGCGCATCGGGGAGGTTCCTCTCGGGCTGGCTGTCAGACCACCTGGGCCGCCTGCACACCCTGCGCGCCATCATCTTTACTTCGATGATCGTCACTCCGATGCTTTACGTCTGGCGCCGGGAGCTCGTCGCGTTTTACGTATTCCTGTTTTTCGTTTACTACTGCTATGGCACGCAGTTGTCCGTTTATACTGCCCTGGCTGGCGATTTCTGGGGCCCGAAATATCTGGCCACCAATTATGGATTGCTGCTGCTGGCGTTCGGCTTTGCAGGCGTGATGGGGCCCATGCTCGGCTCGCGCGTGTTCGTGAGCACCGGCGCTTATCAATACGCGTTCTTCGGTTCAGCCGTCCTGGCCTGCGCCGCGCTCATCATCCTCGGTATAGTCCGCACACCCCAGCCCGCTGGCGAACGGGCTCCCGTTGTATCCGGGAGCGCGCAGCTCAGAACTTCGGAAGGCGCCTGAGAATGCCGTAGCTGGTTCCGTAGCCCGCCAGATCCACCGCGTGTACGGGACGCCAGTTCCAGTCCATGGCTCCTATATAATGAGCCCCTGTGTATCGCGCGCCAACGCGATCGCGTCCCATCAAAATCACGTATAACTTGCGCTGCGGGTAGGCCAGCAGGTCGTATTGTTCATCCGGGCCGGAACGCCGGCGCTCCGCCGCGGGCTGGCCTAACGTGCGCACTACCGCGGCGTAGTCGTCGCCCGGCGTTAGCGGCAAATCTATCTGAGCCTCTGGCGCGTAGAAGGCCCGCGTGGCAATCACGCCGCCGCGGAACAGGCTGATCGCCAGCACGCACCCGGCCACGCCCAGCGCAACGCCGCCTACCACCACCCTTCCCACGCGCGACGTTCGTTCGCTCTCCAATCGAATGCCGACCACCGGAGCCAGCGCCGCCGGCGATTGCGCCAGCCGCGGCCGGGGTGAATCGTTCACCGCCAGCGGCATTTCGATTACGCGCCGCTCGGCCGGCCACACCACGCCCGCCCGGCATTCCAGCTCCGCCAGCAGGCCCACAATCATCACCGGCGCATCCACGCGCGAAATTTCTCCCAGGTACCGGCGGGATACGGAAACTTCTTCATTCGTTTTCGTGTTCCGCACCATTACGTCGGACCACGTGGCGCTCCGATAAACCCACTCGTTGTGTCCTGCGTTCAGAATGGCGGGATAGAACGAAAACGGCCGGCGGCCGAGCTGCGCAAGCGGCGGCGGGATCGGCGGGACAGCCATGGCTTTATTTTAGCCTCCGGGCGGCGCAGGCGGCGGACTCGCAGGCCGAGGTTTGCGGCGAAAGAATCTCTCATGCACGTCGGGCCAGAACTCCGGTAAAAGGTTGCCCAGCGCGCTAGCCGCCAGGCTGGTTCCAAAACGGGCCCCCACCTCTTCGGCGTTAACGCTGCTGTCGGGATAGTAGGCGTTCGATAGTGCGATGCCCATGCCCATTCCGATCATCCCTGAATAATTGAATCGGTCCGTCCCCTTGTCCGTCCGCGTGATCGCAACGCGGCTCAAGGCGTAGCCCACCCGGTACCAGACACCGAACTCCGGCCCTCTCCGGAAATAGCGCGGATCTTCGTGCAGCAAGGATGCCAGCACGGCGTCGGAAAAGAAATTCTGCGTCGTCACATCGGCCACCGCCGCGCCGACGCGTTGGGCATAAGGCCCGGCGCCGTGTCCGTACTTCGGATTGTCGTTGTCAATTTGCGAGAGCGCGGCCCCCGCGGCCGACGAGACCACCGTGAACGGGTCGAAGGTCTCCTTGGCGAACAGCTCGAACTTCTGTTTCACCGTCAGCGGCACGACCTTTTGTTCCGGATCCTCAACCGTCAGAAAGTTCGGCATCACTCCGAAAATGCGGTCGTTGGGGAGATCGTCGGAGATCGGTTGAGTCCCACTTTGCGCGCCAGCCTGAGGCTGAGGAGCCTGAGCGGGAGGAGCCTGGGCCACAACAAATGTGGCAGAGAAGGAAGAGACTGTTAGAAACACCGCGACATTTGCGCGCTGGGCGTGCTTAAGGCAACACTTCAATCAGCCTCCACCTGGAGTCCCCGCTGTGCCGCATTATACATTTGACCCATGCCCGTGCTCTATGGTTACACAGAAAGTAATGCCCGTTGTGCGATGGAAAGTAATAAAATGAGCAGTCATGATCGCCATGCCCGCTCCTTCGTCCCCACTACCCCAGTTTCGAAACCGGCGCAATTTTCTCAAGTTTCTCGCGGCCAGCCCGCTGCTTGCCTCCCTGCCCGCCCGCGCCTGGCAGGCCCACACTCTGGATGAAATCATCGCGACTCCAAAAGACGCGCTGGATGTGATGGATTTCGAAGCCGCCGCCCGCAAAGCGCTGCCGCCCGCCCACTGGGGCTACATGGCTTCGGGCGTGGACGACAACCTGACGCGCGACGCCAATCACGAAGCTTACAAAAATATACAACTCCGCCCGCGCAGACTGGTGGATGTCTCGAAAATCGATACCCGCGTGGAACTCTTCGGAACCACCTGGGACAGTCCCATCTTCTTTTGTCCCGTGGGCGGGCAAGGCATGTTTCATCCGGATGGCGAGCTTGGGACGGCTCGCGCCGCTCAAGCCACGAAAACTTTGCAGATTCTCTCCACCGCCTCTTCGCACAGCGTTGAAGACGTAATCAAAGCGCGCGGCGGACCGGTTTGGTACCAGCTCTACGCGGTCTCGGACTGGGGCTCCACGGAAAAAATAGCGAAGCGGGCCGAAGACGCCGGCTGCCCGGTGGTGGCCTGGACTATCGACCTGCTGGCTGGCCGAAACACCGAATTGGCGTCCCGTTTCCGCCGCATCGACACCCGGCAGTGCGCCTCTTGCCACGGCGAGCCGTTCAGCTCTCACCGGCCCATGCTCGACGGAATCGACATGCATGCCTTCACGCTCAATTCCCCGGCTTTCACTTGGGAGCACGTCGATCGCCTGAAAAAAGCCACGCGCATGAAGCTCATCCTGAAAGGCATCGAGACTCGCGAGGACGCGCGCTTATCCGTGGAACATGGCGTGGACGGCATCCTGGTGTCCAATCACGGCGGGCGCGCCACCGAAACTTACCGCGCCACCATCGAGTGCCTACCTGAGGTGGTGGACGGAGTCGCGGGCCGCATCCCAGTGCTGGTAGACGGCGGCATCCGCCGCGGCACCGATGTTTTCAAGGCCCTGGCGTTCGGCGCCAAGGCGGTGGGCATCGGACGTCCTTACGTCTGGGGATTGTCGTCCTTCGGGCAGGCCGGCGTCGAAAAAGTGATCGATATCTTGCGCGCCGAGTTCGATCTGACCATGCAGCAGTGCGGCGCCCGGTCCCTGGCCCAGATCGCTCGCTCCTCCGTGGTGCTCGCTGAGCCACGCCCCTGAGGAAGTGGTCCTCCGGCACTGGCCTCACTGGTTAGAATGAAACAAATGCCCGAAGAAAAGCCGGCGGCCAGCTTCGAGACCGGACTCAAGCAACTGGAGCTGATCGTCAAGGAAATGGAGAGCGGCGAGTTGCCGCTCGAACGCGCCCTCGAATTGTTCGAAAAAGGAATGCAGGTCAGCGAGAGCTGCCGCAAGCAGTTGGAAGAAGCCGAAACGCGCATCGAAATGCTGATCCGCAAGGGCGACAAAATCCAGCCAGAGCCGTTCAGGCCAGACAAAGCATGACCCTTTCGGAGTATGTCGCCCGGCAACAAGCGCGTGTCGATGCTGCACTCCAGTGCTGGGTCCCGCCCGAATCCACGCTGCCCGAATCCATCCACCAAGCCATGCGGTACAGCTTGTTCGCCGGCGGCAAACGCGTTCGCCCCATCTTGTGCATGGCCGCCGCGGAAGCCGTATCCGATTCGCCCGTAGGCGTCGAATCCTGCGCCTGCACGCTCGAACTGATTCATACCTATTCGCTCATTCACGACGATCTTCCCGCGCTTGATAACGACGATCTGCGGCGCGGCCTTCCAACCTGCCACAAAGCATTCGGCGACGCCATCGCGATTCTCGCCGGCGACGCGCTGCTCACGCTCGCGTTCCAGGTGCTCGCGCAAATGGAGTGCGTGCCTGACCGCAAAGTCGCTCTCATTACCGAGCTTTCTACCGCCGCCGGCACCGTGGGCGGCATGATCGGCGGCCAAGTGTGCGATCTCGAAGGCGAGGGCCGCCCTCCCGACGCCGCTCTGCTGGATGCCATCCATCGCGCGAAAACGGGCGCTCTGCTGCGGGCCAGCCTGCGCACGGGCGCCATCTATGCGGGCGCCGATCCCGAGCAACTGCGCGCATTATCCTGCTATGGCGAACACGTCGGGCTGGCGTTCCAAATCGTCGATGACCTGCTGGATGTGGAGCAATCCTCGGAAGCGCTCGGGAAAACCGCGGGCAAGGACGCTCAACAACACAAGATCACCTTCCCGGCCGTGTATGGCCTGGAGCGTTCGCGCGAGATGGCGGAAGAAGAAAGGCTCGCGGCCCATCTCGCCTTGCGTCTCTTCGATGAGCGTGCCGAACGTCTGCGTGAACTGGCCGACTTCATCGTCCACCGTCGTGCCTGACCGAACATGCCTGATCGAACAAGGCTCGATCTCCTGGTCGTGGAGCGTGGCCTCGCCGCTTCGCGCGAAAAGGCCCGCGCGCTGATCCTGGCCGGCCAGGTGCTCGTCAATGGACAAAAGGCCGGCAAGGCCGGTACAAACGTTGACGCCGCCTCTCAAATCGAACTGCTCGCGCAACCCCGCTACGTGGGCCGCGGCGGACTAAAACTGGAAGCCGCGCTCCACCATTTCGCGATCGCCGTCGCGGGCAAAACCTGCCTCGATATCGGCTCTTCCACCGGCGGCTTCACCGATTGTCTGTTACAGCACGGCGCCGCCCGCGTCTACGCCATCGACGTTGGCACCGGCCAACTGGACTGGAAACTGCGCAACGACCGCCGAGTCATCGTCCAGGAACAAGTGAACGCGCGCTACCTCACTCGCGATCAAGTACCCGAGCCCATCGCCCTGGCCGTTTGCGATGTCAGTTTCATCTCCATCACAATGATCTTACCGGCGCTGGCCGGCTTACTTACCGCGGACGCCCAGATGGTTATCCTGGTAAAGCCTCAATTCGAATCGGATCGGGACCAAGTGGGTAAGGGAGGAATTATTCGCGATCCTGCTTTGCACCATCAGGCCTGCGCGCGCGTGGAAAAATCCGTGCAGGCGCTTGGCTACCACACCCAAATCATTCCTTCTCCGATACTGGGCGCGGAAGGCAACCGGGAGTTCCTTTTATATGCCCGACATTAAAATAGTCGGCGTGATCTCGAAGCCCGGTATCCCGCGCGCATCCACCATCGTGTCGGACCTGGTCGCGTGGTGGAAAGAGCGCGGCGTCGAAACGCGGCTGGACCATGAGTCCGCGCGCTATCTCGGAAGCCATGACGGGCTCCCCCGCGAGCAGGTTCCCGAAGGCACGCAGTTAGTGATTGTGTTGGGCGGCGACGGCACGCTGCTGGCTGCGGCCCGCGCCGTAGCCGGCCGTGAGATCCCGATCCTGCCAGTGAACCTCGGCGGTTTGGGTTTCCTCACCGCCATTACTCTCGACCAGCTTTACCCCGAGTTGGAATGCGCGCTGTGCGGCGAACAACGCGTGGTCCCTCGCCGCATGTTGCATGGTGAGGTACAGCGCGACGGCAAGACTGTCGCGTCCTACGAAGCGCTCAACGACATCGTTATTGGCAAGACGCAAATCGCGCGCATGATCGACCTGGAGACGTACGTGGATGGCCAGTACGTCAGCACCTTCAAGGCCGACGGCCTCATCGTCGCCACGCCCACAGGTTCCACCGCGTATTCGCTCTCGGCCGGCGGACCCATCGTGTTTCCCGCGGTCGCCGCCATTTGCATCACTCCCGTCTGCCCGCACATGCTTACCAACCGGCCCGTGCTGGTGCCCGATACCAGCCTCATCGAGATCGTTTGCAAAGCGCCGCGCAAGGAAGCCTATCTCACCGTGGACGGGCAGGTGGGCGAACCGCTCATGCAGAACGATCGCGTGGTGTGCCGCAGTTCCCAGCACCAGGTGCATTTGATCCGTCCGCCGAAAATGTTTTTCTTCGACGTGCTGCGGCAAAAACTGAAGTGGGGCGAAAGGTAAGTGAAGCGTCTTTCCCTCACGGCCTGGATCTTCATCGCCATGCTCGCGGGCATCGCTGTGGGCGCCGCTTTTCCGAACATCGGCAAGGCCGGGTGGATGGCTGCGCTCGCCGGCGTGTTCCTGCGCCTGATCAAATCCATCATCGCGCCCCTCATCTTCGGCACTCTGGTTTACGGCATCGCGGGCACGGGCAGCGTCAAAGCCATGGGCCGGATCGGAATCAAAGCCATCGTCTATTTCGAAATTCTTACCACCATCGCACTCGTGCTGGGATTAGGCGCCGTGAATTTAATTCGCCCGGGCGAAGGCATGACGCTGGAACGGTCCGCCACAGAAACCGGCTTGCCTCCAGCCGGACCTACGCTCTCCGGCACGCTGGAGCACACTTTCCCTGCCAGCGTAATCGACGCGATGGCCAAGGGCGACGTACTACAAATTGTCGTGTTTTCGTTTCTGTTCGGATCGGCGTGCGCGGCCATCGGGGGGAAAGCCGCTCCCGTGGTCACACTTTGCAAATCGCTCTCCGAGGTGATGTTCCGCTACACCAAATATGTGATGTACCTGGCGCCCATCGGCGTGGGAGCAGCCATGGCGGGCACCATCGGCAGCAAGGGACTGGGCGTTCTGCTGGGACTCGGCAAGCTGATCCTAACGTTGTATGGAACGCTCGCGATCTTCGTCTTCGTCGTTCTGGGTGCGGTGGCGATGATCGCGCGAATTCCGCTGCGCGCCTTTATTCGAGCCGTTCGCGAGCCGTTTATCATCGCCTTCTCCACCGCGTCGAGTGAAGCCGCGCTGCCGCTCGCTCTCGAAAACGTGGAACTGATGGGCGTACCCGCGCACATCGTCGCGTTCGTTCTGCCCACCGGCTACAGCTTCAACCTGGACGGCAGCACGTTGTATCTTTCGATGGCGTCGCTCTTCGTCGCGCAAGCCGCGGGCATCCACATGCCGCTCAGCCAGCAGCTTCTCATGATGTTGACGCTGATGCTCACCAGTAAAGGCGTGGCCGCCGTGCCGCGCGCATCGCTCGTGATCCTGGCGGGAACGCTCGCATCGTTTGGCCTGCCGCTGTCAGGTGTCGCGCTGCTGCTCGGCGCCGACGCTCTGATGGACATGGCCCGCACATCGGTGAACCTGCTTGGTAACTGCATGGCCGCCGCGGTGGTGGCGCGCTGGGAAGGCGTGGACCTATCGACGCCCGAACAAGCGCTCGTTCAGCAAGGCCCGTTAACATGACACTCGCCAATGCACAAGCGGTTTTCGGGCAATGCGCCACACTTCCATTGCGCGAACGTATCGGAACATTCTTCGCTGTGCTCTTGTTTCTGTTTATTCTCGGAGTTGGAATTGATGCGATCATCCATCCAAAGCGTCACAGGCGCGCTCAGCTCCGTAGGGAGGGAGACATGCTTCGCGAATGGAACGAAATAGGGGCTCAATTCGCGGGCCTGGCGTTCTGTTGCTTTTCCGGTTGGATGCTGTACGAACTTGTCCGATCAATCTGGCACGACTGCTTCAAGTAAGCGGAGGGCCCGACGACCCACTCACGCGATTTATCGTGTGCCAATCCGAAATGTGAAACTATGGTTGTAGGGAGTTCTTTGTGACTACACAAGAAACGATCGACTGGTCGGAATGCCCTTTAGTCGAGGTCAAACCGAATGTGCAAAGCGGCGCTCCCGTTCTGCGGGGTACTCGATTGCCCGTCAGCGCGATTGTCGATAACTTCGACTATGGTGTGAGCGTCGCCGAAATTGCGGAACAGTTCGAAGTTCCGTCGGACTCAGTCGAGGCAATTTTAGCCTACGCCAAGAGTCACCGCGTTGCGCATCCTGTTTGACAAAAACGTTCCGGTCGGTGTGCGCCGCTTCCTGTTGAAGCATGAGGTTTACACCGTCGTGGATCTGAAGTGGAATCCACAGCTCGAAAACGGCGAGCTTCTCAACGCTGCCGAGGCCGCAGGCTTCGACGTGATGATCACGGCGGACCAAAACATCCGCCACCAGCAAAACCTCACTGGACGAAAGCTGGCACTAATCGTGCTTGGCTCTAACATCTGGCCGATCGTGCAGAAACATCGCGATACGATTTCAGCCAAAGTCGACACAGCAACCCCGGGAAGCTACGACTTCATCGAGATGCCGCTCCCGCCAAAAGCCAATCGCTAATAGCCAATAGCCGCGCGTCGGCCCGTCGCCCGCTACGCGGCGACCGTCACGCCCGCTTTCGCATACCACGGCTTCGCCGGCTTAATCGCCGCGTTCACCGCTTCGATATTCTTCACACCCTCGGTCGAAAGCCAATCCTCGAGCGCCTTCACGCCCTTCTGACCGTAGACCGGGATCGCATCCTTCCACGTCGCGCGACCGCACAAAACACCCGAGTAATCCGTGCCCGCCTCAGCCGCCATGGTCAGCTCTTCGACGAACTGCGCGTTGCCCACGCCGGCGCTCAAATAAATGAACGGCTTCTTCGCCACGTCCGCGGCTTTGCGGAAAAGATCCAGTGCTTCACTGCGCGTATAAGCCTTCTGGCCTTTGTACACGCTGCTGCCTTCCACATAGTTCGCGTTGATCGGCACTTCCACTTTCAACACGTCAATCTTATATTGCGGCTTCGAAAACTCTTCCATGCTCCCGATCACCACCTGCGGCTTCAGCTTCGCGAACTCCAGACCCTTCTCGTCGCCGCCCTTGGGATCGTAGCCCACGAACTCACAAAAAAAAGGAATCTGGACATCCTCGCACTCGGCGCCAATCCGCTCGATGAACGCGTGCTTGATGTCGTTCACCTGCGCGTCGTCGAAGGGCGAATAGTAGAGCAAAATCTTCACCGCGTTTGCGCCCCAATCGGCAATACGTTTCACGGAAACGTGCGGAAGCAGATCGGGCAGCCGGCCGGGCTTGGTATTGTCGTAGCCGCTCTCTTCGTACGCCAGCAACAGTCCCGCATTGGAGGAGCGAGCTTTGGCGGCGGGCAGGCCGTATTCCGGATCCAGCAGGATCGCGCTCGCGTGCGGCGTCAAAGCCTTCGATACCGCGACTTTAAATTCGCTCATCATCTCGTCGGTCACCTGATTCGCTGGAATGCCCTTGGCCGACGCGATGGATTTCTTCAAGCTGCCCCGCTGATCCATCGCAGCCGCCGCGATCACACCGTGCTGGTTCGCCAGCGCCTTCATGTGGCGCACTTTTGCTTCCGACAAACTCATTTCGCTTCCTCCATCTCTCGATTCTCGCGCATTCGAGTGTCAATGCGCCGGTAGTAAGTCTGCGCCCGATTCACATCACGCAAAATCTGCGCCTTCAGCGCTTCCGCATTTTCAAACTTGCGCTCCTCGCGCACCCAATGCAGAAATTCCAACGCAATTTCGTGCGGCGCGGCGCCATCCAGCGGCGAAAGCAAATACGTCTCGATGGTGCGATTGTGCCCGTTGAATGTCGGCCGCACTCCGACATTCGTAATCGATGGCCATTCCCGCTCCCCGATCACGTCCCGCGTTCGCGTCACGTACACGCCGTCCTTCGGCAGCACCTCGGCCTGGGTGTCGAGATTCAGCGTTGGCACGGTTTGTTTCGACCCTCTGCCGTCGCCCGTCACCACCACGCCGCGCAGCGCGTAAGGCCGGCCCAGCATCCGGCAAGCCGCCGAAACGTCGCCCGCCTCAATGGACCTGCGGACCGCGCTGCTCGATATTATGCCTTTCCGCCACACCACCGGCACGATGATGCCGGTCTCGAAGCTGTACCGTTCGCCCAATTCTTCCAGCGCTCTGGCATCGCCCGCGGCGCGTTTGCCGAAATGAAAGTTCGATCCCACCAGCACCGCCCGCGCCTTGAGCTTGTCCACTAGGATTTCGCGCACAAAATCTTCCGGCCCCAGCGCGGCCACTTCCGGCGTGAACGGCAGAATCAGGATCTGGTCAATCCCCCGCTCCAAAATCATGCGTGCGCGCTGCTCTATGGTCGTTAACAAACGCGGCGCGCTCGCGGGCGCCACCAGTTTGGCGGGATGGGGATCGAACGTGAGCACGGCCGATTTCCAGGATTCCTCCCGCGCCAGCGCGATCACCCGCCGCAAAATCTGCTGGTGACCGCCGTGTACGCCGTCGAAATTGCCGATCGTGATGGCGCACGGACCGAAATCGTCCGGAGTTTCCGCCAGACTCCGATAAATCATGCCGCCGTCTTTCATTGATTTTTTTGGCATTGAGCTTTTTGGCCCACTTCCAGTTGCAGCCCGTCATACGCCAGCCGGACATGCGGCGGCAGGCGCTCCTCCGTGCAAGCGTGTCCCAGGTCATGACAGATGTGCGTGAAGAACGCGCGCCGGGGCGCCAGCTTCTCCACCGATTCGAGCGAACGCTCCACGGTGGAATGCGTGGGATGCGGCTTGTGCCGCAAAGCGTCCAGGAACAAAACATCCAGACCGCTCAGCAGCTTCATCGACTCCTCGGGAATGTCGCTGTGATCCGTCAAATACGCCGCGTTGCCGAAGCGAAACCCGTACACCGTGCCTCTTCCATGTTTCAGCCGCACCGGAATGAATTCCAGGCCGAACAGATCGATGGGCGCGCCATCGAAAGCGTGCGTTACCAGGCGCGGCCGCGAGGACTCCGTGTCGCCTTCGTCGAAGATGTAGCGGAAAGTGAGACGGAGCGCTCCGATGGTCTGCTCCGAACCGTAGACTGGAATCACCCCGCCCTGCCGGTAATTGAACGGCCGCACGTCGTCCAGGCCCATCACGTGATCGGCGTGCGAATGCGTAAACAGAATCGCGTCCACGCGTTCGATCTGCGAGCGCAGCGCCTGATAGCGGAAGTCCGGCGTGGTATCGATCAGAACGCCGCGATCGCCATATTGAAGGTGCACCGAGGGCCGCAGCCGCCGGTCGCGCGGATCTTCGGAGTGGCACACCGCGCAGTGGCAGCCGATCATCGGCACTCCCACGCTGGTGCCCGATCCGAGCACCGTAATGCGAATGGACTCCGAATCCGTCATTTCAGGTCCATCTATGCGCCGGCCTGCTCTTCCTTCGATTCAGCCTCGGCGCCGGGCTTGGTCTCCCTGCTCTCCCCCGCCTTGTGTTCCATGGCCTGAACGAAACGGAATCTTAGCTCCGTGAGAGCGTTGTCCACCAGGCGCTGCTCTTCCATGCTCGTGTTGCCGCGTGTCTTCTCTTGCAGCATCGCCAGCAGATCGATGGTGTGGCGCGCAATGCGGAAGTCGGGCTCGCTTCGCTCCGTCTCGTCACCGAAGCGATACGTGCCAAGGTGCATCTCCGTCTGCGCTTTCAGCGAAAGGATCAAGAATTCAAACGTGGCCGGTGGAAGTGGATATTCCTGGTCGCTCATCCTGACCTTATTTTAACCGGTGAATCACCCTATATTGCACGCATACAAAATTTTGATTGGACTCCAGGGCGCTTTTCGTTTACTCTCAGATTGTAAGACTTGCCCTGTGAGCGCAGGCTTGCTCGTGGGGTTTCAGCAGTCCTCGAAGACATTTCTTTATTCCCCGATGAAGTTTTCCTAGCGTCCGTCCGTATTCAGCGCCCCGTCGTGTGCGCCCAGGACGTTCAGGCACCAACATCGCAAATCAACCACTTTAAAGGAGTCTCCCATATGATTACTCGATTTCTGACCACGCATTCTCTTCGCGCCGCCCTGCTACTGAGCAGCCTGGGCGCGTTTGCGCTCGGGGCCAATGCCCAGTCGCCGATCGCCAAGGCCACCGTTCCATTTGATTTCGCAGCCGGCGGCGCCATGATGCCGGCCGGTGAATACACTGTCGAAGTCCCGGATTTTTCCGGCGTGATTGTGCTTCATGCTTCGGCCGGGAATTCGGTGGCGCTGTTCACCACCATCTCCAGAACGGCGTCCGTCGCCACCACCGCGAAGCTGCTCTTTGAGCGGCGTGATGGCATGCTCTATTTCTCGGCCGTGGAGTGGCCGGGTGAATCCGCGCAAGTGATGTCGGTGTTTAAGCGCGTCACGAAAGGAGCCGTCGCGGCAGCGCTGCGTTAGAAACCAATCCTAATCCCCAACCCCGGGGCCGTCCGGCACACAGTGTGTCAACCAGCGCGGCGGCCCTAGGCGCTCCCCTGCTAAACTGGGACTTCCCACTCCAGAATGTCCCAAGGCCCCAGCACAACTGGACAGCGTTTCGAGCGCCTGGTCGGCATCATGGCACGCCTGCGCGCGCCCGGCGGCTGCCCGTGGGACCGCGAACAAAGCTTCGACACCATCAAACCGTATCTGCTCGAAGAGACCTATGAAGTCCTCGACGCCATCGATCAGCGCGATTGGCCCGGCTTGGCCGAAGAACTGGGCGACCTCCTGCTTCAGGCCGTCTTCTTCGCTCAGATGGCGTCCGAAGAAGGCAAATTTTGCATTGACGATTCGCTCGACGCGATCTCGGAAAAACTGATCCGCCGGCATCCGCACATTTTCGGCGACGGCGCAGCGAAAACTTCGGATGATGTGAAACGCCGCTGGGACGAAATCAAAGCCGGCGAAAAAAAGGATAAGGGCCGGCCTCCGCAGGGCCGCTTGGATTCGGTATCGCGCCAGCTCCCGGCTTTAGTGGAAGCGCAGCAGATCAGCTCGCGGGCCGCGGCGGTGGGCTTCGATTGGGAAAACACCCGGCAAGTGCTCGACAAGCTGGATGAAGAGCTGCGAGAGCTGGCGGATGCTCACGATGTTGGAGTTCCCTCCGAAGTCGAGATCGAAATCGGCGATCTGCTGTTCGTCCTGGTGAATCTGGCGCGATTCCACCAGGTAGATCCCGAGCAGGCCTTACGCAAGACCAACCTGAAATTCCGCAAGCGATTCGCCTTCGTCGAAGGCCGTGCAACTTTGCCCGGCGCCACAATCGGCGAAATGGAGGCGCTATGGCAGGAGGCCAAGGGGCGGGAATGATAAACATTCGTCCGCTATCCGAACGCGAGGATCTGAAGTCCGCTGTTCGCTTGCAGCGCCAGATCTGGGGCTTCGAAGATGTCGACCTGATCCCGCTGCGGCTCTTTGTGGTGGCCTCGAAAGTCGGCGGGCAAGTCTACGGCGCTTTCGACGGCGCCCAGTTGATCGGCTTCTGCATGGCCATTCCCGGCCTCAAGCCCGGCGGCAAAACATACCTGCACAGCCACATGCTGGGCGTATTGGCGGAGTACCGCAATACCGGCGTGGGCCGGACGCTCAAGCTCACGCAACGCGACGACGCGCTGGCCCGTGGCATCGATCTCATCGAGTGGACCTTCGATCCGCTCGAAATAAAAAACGCGTTTTTCAATATGGAGCGGCTGGGCGCTATCGTTCGCCGCTACGTGCCCAATCAATACGGCACCACCAGCAGCCCGCTGCATGGCGGCTTGCCCACCGATCGCTGCATCGCCGAGTGGTGGATTTCGAGCCCCAGAGTCACGGCGATCCTGGAGGGCCGAAGCTTCCAAACGAATCCTGTGGAAGCGCGCATCGCGATTCCAGCCGATATCGCCGCCATCCGCGCCGCTCAGCCCGCGCGCGCCAGGGACATTCAACAGAAAGCCTGCGAGCAGTTTCGCGCCGCGTTCGATCGCAGCCTGGCCGTGATTGGCTTTGAGAAATCGGAACAAGCCGGCACTTACTTAATAGGAAAATGGGAATCCGCTTAGATCGAATCACACTGCGCGAAATCCGGATGCCGCTGGTGCATTTCTTTGAAACCAGTTTCGACCGGATTTCGGCCCGCCGCATAGTGCTGGTGGAGGTTTCAAGCGGCGGCCTGGCGGGCTGGGGCGAAGTCACGGCCGGAGAAAATCCTTTCTACAACGAAGAGTGGACGGAGTCGGCGTGGCTGATCCTGCGCGATTTCGTGGCCCCGCGCGTGCTGCGCCACAACTTCGAAAACGCGGCCCAGGTCGGGGCGCGCAGCGCACACATTCGTGGACACCTCATGGCGCGCGGCGGCCTCGAAGCCGCGGTTTGGGATCTCGAAGCGCGCATGCTCGGCAAGCCGCTCTATCAGCACATCGCCCAGGGTGTTCCAGGAGCAGCGCGATGCGAGATCCCATGCGGCGTTTCCATCGGCATCCAGGATTCCGTGCCGCAACTTTTCGAAAAGATCGAAACGGAGCTGGCGGCCGGCTATCGGCGCATCAAGATGAAGATCAAGCCTGGCTGGGACGTCGAAGTGGTCCGCCAAGTCCGCGAGCGGTTCCCCGATATCCTGCTGATGGCGGACGCCAACTCGGCTTACACGCTGGCCGACGCCGCGCGCCTGAAATGTTTGGACGAATTCAACCTCATGATGATCGAGCAGCCGCTCGCGCACGACGAGATCGTCGATCACGCGAAACTCCAGGCTCAACTTCGCACTCCCATCTGTCTGGATGAGTGCATCCGCTCGGCCCATCACGCCGAACAAGCCATCGCCCTGGACGCGGGGCGCATTATCAATATCAAGCTGGGCCGCGTGGGGGGCTTCGCGGAAGCCAGGCGCGTACACGATGTCGCGCAGGCCGCCGGCATTCCAGTGTGGTGCGGCGGCATGCTCGAATCCGGCATCGGCCGCGCGCACAATATCGCGCTGGCCACGCTTCCCAATTTCACGCTTCCGGGCGATGTCTCGGCCAGCAAGCGTTACTGGGCGCGCGATATCATTCAACCGCCGGTCGAGGTGACCCCGCAAGGAACCATCGCCGTTCGCGATGAACCGGGCTTCGGTTACGAGCTCGATCGGGAGTTCCTGGATTCCATCACCCTCCGCCAGGAATCCGTTTCGCGATCGGAATAAAAAGAGATGTCGGATTTTCTCCAGCTCCTGAAGAGCAACCGGAACTATCGCTACGCCTGGAGCGGCCAAGTGGTCAGCGAGATCGGCGATCATTTCAACAACGTCGCGGTCTTTAGCCTGGCGCTGGCGAATACCCGCTCCGGGCTGGTGGTCACCGGCATCATGCTCTCGCGCGCCATTCCCGCCGTGCTGGCCGGACCCGTGGCCGGCGTGGTTCTCGACCGGTTGGACCGCAAGCGCATCATGATCGCGAGCGACCTGATCCGCGCCGTGGTAGCCGTCGGATTCATTTTCGCGATTCCGCGCTCCGACACCTGGCTGCTGTACTTGCTCAGCGCGCTCCTCATGTTCGCCTCGCCCTTTTTTACGAGCGGCCGCTCGGCCATTCTCCCCACCATCGCAAACCAGGAAGAGCTGCACACCGCCAACTCGCTCACGCAAACCACGCAGTGGATGACGCTCACCATCGGGGCCTTCCTGGGCGGCACCAGCATCATGCAGTTCGGCTATAAGTGGGCGTTCGCTTTCAACGCACTGTCGTTCCTGTTTTCCGCCGGATGCGTTTCGCGCCTGCGCCTGGAACGCGGCGGCTTCCGCGCCGAACGAACTTCGCTGGGAGAGGACAAAGTGGTTCGGCCCTGGCACGAATACACCGAAGGCCTGCGCTACATGCGCGCTTCGCCGCTGATCCTCGGAATCGCACTTCTCGCGGTGGGATGGGCGTCGGGAGGCGGCGCTGCGCAAATCCTGTTCAGCCTGTTCGGCGAGCTGGTATTCAATCGCGGACCGGCGGGCATCGGCTATCTGTGGGCCGCCGCCGGCGTGGGTTTGCTGATCGGTGGAACTTACGCGCACTGGCTCGGCAAACGAATTTCGTTCGACGCCTACAAACGCACGATCAGCATCTGTTATGTAATCCACGGCGGCTCGTACGTCATCTTCAGCCAGATGCGCGATTTCCAAATGGCCCTGCTGTTCCTGGCGATATCGCGCTCGGCCATCGCGGTCAGCTCCGTGCTCAACATGTCGCAACTGCTGCGGCACGTCTCCGACGAATTTCGCGGCCGCGTGTTTGCGACCATGGAGACAATGACCTGGTCCACCATGATGCTATCGATGGCGGGCGCTGGTGTTGCGTCTGAATCCTGGAGCCCGCGCACCATCGGCCTGGTCTCGGGACTGCTTAGCTCGAGCACCGCACTCTTCTGGCTGTGGGCCAACTGGACCGGACGATTGCCGGAACCCACCCGCGAAGGAGTGGAGCCGGAGGAGATCGAAGTACACGGCGACCCGGTGGTTTGAATGCCAGTGGACCCAACGAAAGACCAGATCATATTAGTCACCGGCGCGGCCAAACGCATCGGACGCGCGATCGCGCTGCGGCTGTATCAAGCCGGTTATCGCGTCGCCATCCACTATGGCGGATCGGAGAAAGAGGCGCGCGCGACAGCCGAAGAATGCGGGGCCGCGCCGCTGTTCCAGGCCAATCTCGAAAAGGTGGACGACATCCAGCGCATGTTTCGGGAAGTGGGAGAGCGACTCGGAGGGCTATACGGGCTGGTCAACAATGCCGCCCGTTTCCGCCGCCGCGATCCGTTTGAAATTACTGAAGCCGATTGGGACTTCATCCACAGCGTGAACCTCAAGGCCACGTTTTTTTGCTGCCAGCAAGGGGCATTGCTCATGAAAAAGACGGGCTCCGGCCGGATCGTAAACCTCAGTTCGCTCGGAGGCATTCGCCCCTGGGATCAGTACGCGCACTATTGCGCTTCCAAGGCCGGCGTCATCATGCTGACCCGCGCGCTGGCGAAAGCGTTTGCGCCCGAGATCACGGTGAACTCGGTGGCGCCCGGTGTGATTCTGGCATCGAGCGAAGATCCGCGCGCGCAGGACTTGATCGCCGCCACACCGGCGCAGCGCTCGGGAACTCCGGAGGAAATCGCCGACGCAGTGCTCTATTTCATCGCCGCGTCAAACTTTGTCACGGGCCAAATTCTGGCGGTCGACGGGGGTTTGAGCCAACGCTAGGCTACTCCACGGTGACCTTGGTGCCCTTGGCCGCGTGCTTGGAAAGATGTTCGATGCGGGCGTCCAGCACGCCTCGTATCCCCTTCAGCATTTCGATGCGGGCATTGCGGAAATGCTCGCGCGTATGCTCGGGCCAGGCGTGATCCAGATAGGCTTTAATCTGCGGCGCCGCGACTTCGCAGAAGAAGCAGCCGTGTTGGTGGGCCGTGGTTTGTTGTTCGTCCATATCACCTTTCTTCCAAATCAGGCTTCTTTCATTTCCACTGTTAACATTTTATTCTGCAATGAAGCTCGTGTGGGCATTAGCGCGGCCATGGAGGTGGGCAGCCCGATGTGCCGGCGCAGCGTTCCGATTTGTACCACCAATTCGTCGCCCTTCTTGAACAATCCGATCTCGCCCTTCACCGCGAACGGCAGCCGCAGCCGGACTTCATAGTGCGAGTTGACCTTCTCAAAGCTGTACGGCGCCTCAGTCCGCACCACTTGAGCCGGATCTTCTTCGTTGCCGTACAGCACGTCGGCCAGCTCTATCAGCCGCTCGCGCCCCAGCACTTCGTGCGTGAACAAAGGCACGCGCTTCATGGCCACCGGATCGAAGTATTCTTCGATTTCATCCAGGATCTTGGCCTGCGACGCTCGCCATTGGTCGAACCAGGTGTCGGTCACCGCTTCGGGCAGCACGCGATTGACGATGATGCCGTCTACCGTCAAGCCATGCAGCGAAAAATACACGAACGCGCGCTGGGTCTCACGCAGGACCATCTTCTCGGGATTGGTGACCAGCCGGACGCTGGTGATTTTGGGATTTTCCAGCAGCTCCGCTATGCCTTCCAGGCGGCCGAACAGGTCCTGGATGTTGGCGAAGTAGCTGTCGGGCGGCAGCTCGACGGGCGAAATCCGATTGGCCACCGGCCGCACGGCTTTGAGGATTCCGCGCTGGAAGGGGAAGACGTGCTTCATGTACCACTCGAGCGTGGTGGGCATGCTGACGAAGCGCATGGACTCGGCGGTGGGCGCGCAGTCCAGCACGATCACCTGATAGCGGCCTTCGCGGCGGTACTGATTCACGTACATCATCGCGCTGAGCTCTTCCATGCCCGGCAGGATGGCCAGCTCTTCAGCTTCGACGTCGCTGATTCCGGTGGTGCGCAGCACGGAGACCACGTAGGTGGAAATTTCGCGCCAGTGCCGTTTGATTTCCTTCTGGATGTTGACCTCCTGGATGGAGAGATGCTCGTCAATGGGCAGCGGATCGTTGGCGTTCTCCTGGAACAGGCTGGTTTCCAGGTCGAAGGCGTCGGCCAGGCTGTGCGCCGGATCGACGCTCATGACGAGCGTCCGATAGCCGAGGCGGGAAAGTTGGAGTCCGGTGGCTGCGGCAATACTGGTCTTGCCCACGCCTCCTTTGCCGCTGAAGAGCAGGATGCGCATGTCTTATCTTATCGAGGCGCGGCTGTACGGCGCGTAGTACTAAGGCCAGAAATAGTTTCAAGCGCAGGGTCCACGCCACGATAAGGGAATTGTGAGCCGATTCCTAGACAACGCCGTGCAGATCCTGGACGCTGCCGAGAGCGCTGTCCAGTGCGGCCACACTCCCACGGACATGACCATTCTCATCACCGCCGAGGGAGGGATTCACATGCTGGCCGATTCCGATTGGCCGCTGGATTCCCTGCAATCCCATCACGGGGCGAAAATGGCCTACCGGGTGAGCCAGAGCGCGTCCGTTGTGCGCGTAGAGGGACGGGCCGATTCTCGCACTTGTTTGTTCGAGACCGCAAAGCCTGAAAGGGCCGCCCGCCTTCTCTTGAACAGCTCGCCGAACTACTGGATGGGTCCCCGGTTACTTGCGGCTGCGAGGACTTAGAACATCCCGAAGGTGCGTCACCGCGGGCGGCGTGGTAAACACCACGTTCACCACATCGAAGCGAACCTTATCCCATGGCGCCTCCGCGTGACGTGCGTACTCCCTGGCGGCGCGGATCAGACTTGACTGCTTCTGGGGCCCGATGGCCCGGTCCGGTGCGCCATACTCATCGGTCTGCCTCGACTTCACCTCGACGAACACCAGCGTGCCGGCGTCCCAGCCGACTAGATCCACCTCGCCACCGCTCGACGCCATACGGTAATTGCGGTCCACGATGACGACGCCCGCCCGCTGTAAGAAGCGGTGAGCGATGTCTTCGCCACGCCGGCCCAGAGCATGATCCACGGTCAGGTGTCGCTTGCGGGCATGGTGGCGGAGCAGGTCGGCGAAGAGGTAGAGCTTGGACAGCATGATGCCGCGAGGTTTCCGCTAGGGAAGTGGCTTTCGGGAGGGCAAGATCTCAACGATTTGGGCGCGATGTAGCGGATGAATGGGGCGCGGAAATAGAATAAGAGAGCCGGTAATATGTGCTGGAAGACGCGTCACTGGGCAAATCCGGTTGTTGCGGAGGGAGGTGTCGATGGAATCCTTGTTTCAAGACTCGCGCCATGCGCTGCGACAATTGCGCAGGTCGCCTGGTTTCACCCTGACAGCGGTGCTCACCCTGGCCTTCGGCATCGGCGCCACAACGGCCATCTTCTCGATTGTGGAGGGCGTTCTGTTGCGTCCTTTGCCATTTCCCGATCAGGCCAGGCTTGTCACGCTGGGCGATATTGTGGAGGGCGCGCAGTATGGCGACGACGACGCGCCAGGTGTCACGGCGCCCGGGATTCGTATTTATATGCGCGATACCCACGCATTCTCCAGCCTGGGCGGTTACGTAACCTCCACATACGAGCTTTCCGGTGTGGGCGATCCGGCACAGATCAACGCCGCGCGGCTCACCGCGACTATGTTTCCCGCGCTCGCGGTGGCGCCTCTGATGGGCCGCGCCTTTACCCGGCAGGAGGATGAGGGCAGCCAGCAGGTGGCGGTGCTCAGCTATCAGACCTGGCGCGGCCGCTTGCATGGCGACGCCCACGTGCTGGGCCGGAAGATTCTCTTAGACCGCAAGCCGTACGAAATCATCGGCGTGATGCCGCGCGAATTCGAATTTCCGCTGACGCCTGGCCAGTTGAACCGCAGCGAGCTTTGGGTGCCCATGAGCTTCACCCAGGCTGAACTGCTGCAAGGCTCGGGAAGCTGGTCTTACAACATGGTGGGACGGCTGAAGCCCGGCGTGACCGCGGCGCAGGCCCAGCAGGACTCTACCACCGCCGCGCAGGAAATCATGCGCAACTTTCCGCCGGCGCTTTCGCGCCGCCGGATTCATCCAGCGGTCCAGCGTCTGGACGAGAGCACGGTATCACAGGCCCGGCCGCTGGTCCGCACGCTGTTTCTGGCGGTGACGGTGGTTCTCTTTATCGCCTGCGCGAATCTGGCCGGGCTATTACTGGTGCGAGTGATTCGCCGGCGGCGCGAAATCTCCGTGCGCCTGGCCCTGGGGGCCAGCGGAACGGACGTTGTGCGGCAATCCCTGGTGGAGGCGCTGCTGCTCAGCGTCTCAGGCGGATTGCTGGGACTGGCACTGGCATGGATGGCCCTGCGCGTGGGCGTCAGCTTTCTGCCTGAGACGCTGCCGCGCGTCAGTACGATCGGACTGGACTGGGAGGTGGTGGCCTTCGCGCTGGGGCTGGCCGTGTTCACCGGCCTGTTCTGCGGGCTGATTCCGGCTTTTGCCGCCGCGCGCACTCCAGTAAATGAAGCACTAAAAGAAGGCGGGCGCACCGGCACTGCCGGCGGCGGTCATGCGCGGCTCCGCTCGACCCTGGTGGTTGCCGAGCTGGCTGTGGCTCTGGTAATGCTTACCGCCTCAGGACTGCTGCTCGGCAGCTTCGAGAAAATGCGCTCGGTGGATATGGGCTTTGAGGCCGATCACACGCTGACCGCAGCGTATAGCCTGCCCAGGCAGCAATATTCCAGCCAAGCCACCGTAGACGCCTTCAACTTAACCTTGCGCTCCAGGCTGGAGCAGTTGCCGGGCGCGCAGGCGATGGGAGTCACTTCCCTGCTGCCCGCGGCCGGCCAAGAGTTCCAGGGGACTTTCACCCCGGAGGGCTACATTCCTCCCAAGGGAGCGGGATTAAATCTGGCATGGATACCGGAGGTGATGGGCAATTACTTCCAGGCTCAGGGCATTCCAATCCTACGCGGCCGCGATTTCACCGGGGCCGACAAGGAGGGCGCTCCGCTGGTGGTCATCATCAACCGCACGCTGGCCGAGCACTACTGGCCTGGACAGGACCCCATCGGCAAACGCCTGCACCGCGGCCCGAAAGAGGCTAATTTACCCTGGCTGACGGTAGTGGGGGAAATCGGCGACGTCAAACAGATTGCAGCCGATGTCGCTACCGCGGAGCAATTCTACATTCCCGCCAGCCAAGCCAGAGCCGACGCAGGATCCTTTGCGCCTCCCGGCTTCCTGACGGGCCATAGAGGTTCCATCGTGCTGCGCGGCCAGTTGCCGGCTTACCAGATGGCCGACTCGCTGCGCGCCGTGGTGCAATCCATCGATCCGCAACTTCCGCTCACCCAGGTGGAATCCATGGATCGCGTGGTTGGGGAAGGCCAGGCGTCGCGCCGCTTCAACACCACGCTCATCTCGGCGTTCGCGGGCGCAGCCGTGTTGCTGGCCGTGCTTGGCATCTACAGTGTCATCACATTCTCGGCCGCGCTGCGCACCCACGAGATGGCCATCCGGCTGGCGCTCGGTTCCGAGCGCGCGAGCGTCATGCGGTTGATTCTTGTTTCGGGCGGGAAGCTGGGAGCGGCAGGTTGCGCGATCGGGACCTTGGCCGCAGTGTTCGCCACGCGTCTGCTGCGCTCGTTCCTATTCCAGGTGGATGCGCTGGACCCGGTCATCCTGGCGCTGGCGGCTATCTCGATCCTGTTGCTGGCCCTGGCGGCATCGGTCATTCCGGCACGCCGCGCCGCGTCCATAGATCCGGTGGAGGCGCTGCGAACGGAGTGACGGATTCGAAACGCGTGGTGGAAAGGCTGCCAATCCCGCTAATTTCAGCTCTCAAGACCCAACAGCCTGGTGCCATTTTCCCAACGAATTTTACGGAAAACTTCGGGTTTCGAAATCTTCTGGATAGCCGCCAGCGTCTCGCGCGCGATGCATTTGCCGTGGAGCCGCGACGAGCGGTTGGTGGAACCTCCTCCGCGCCCATCGGAGCATGAGCAATCGCAGCCGAACATCAGTTTTTCCTGATGCCGGGCGAGGAACCCGGTCATGAACTCGGGGTCGCGGTTCAGGGCGTTGTTGCAGGAGTTCGCGGACATGTCGCCGTACAGGTTCGCATAATCGGAAAGCCACTTATCGCTGAGCCCGCCGGGCTTAATCGGACCCTGAGGGTAGGCGGTGTCGTAATTGTAGTCTGCGCTCACGTTGGCCCAGAAGGTGTCGGCATGGGCTATGAATGTGGTATTTGGGAACGCTTTCAGCATGGTGTCGAAGCGTTTGAATCCGCCGTTGAAGACCGCGTTCCCGGAGGCCTGCGGCACGTCACCGAAGTGGATCTGGATGGGCGCCTTCAGTTCGGCAGCGAGCGCGTACATGCGCTTCATTTCGGGGCCGTCGCACTCCACCTGGTACTTGATCTCGCCCAACCCGAGGGCGCCGTCTTTTACGGCCTTGGTCAGCAGGCCGGCGGATTCGGGCTTGGTGACGTCGGCGCTGACGAACCACACAAAGCGGCCGCGATGTTTTTCCGCCAGCGCCTTGGCCTGGTCGACGTCCGGCACGCGCGTGAGGAGGACAGCCCTGGTCACTCCGCTGCCCTCAATATGGGCGAAGTTCGATTCGCCGTCGGGCCGCAGATGGAGATGGATGTCGAGCACCGGACCGCCCCATTCGTAACTCTGCTGCGCCACCAGCGAGGCCGCGGATGCGGCGGCAGCCGCGCCGATGAACTGTCTTCGGTTAATCATAGATGGCTCACAAACAGCTTACTCCCGTTGGGCGGCGGTTTGCGGTGCGAACGCGCGGATGCAGGGCGGGCGCCGGCACTTAGATAAGATGGTGGATGCAGATGGACAACAGCCAGATTCTTACGATCGCTTTGGCCGCCGTGCCGAATATGCTCGCAGTGCTGGTGGGCATTTTGATAAACAATTCAAGACTGAGCGACACGAATGCGAGGTTTAGTGACGCCATCGGTGAATTGCGCGCCCACATGGATGCGCGCTTCAACGACGTGGATCGCCGTTTCGACGAAATGCGCGATCTCTGGCGCTCGGAACTTTATCGGGTGGAGCAAGTGACCGACGCCCGCTTGAAGCGCCTTGAAGAGCGCGGTTGACGAGCCGGATCTTGGACCGTCCCACTCCCGAAGCACTGGAACCGACGGTTTCCTGGTGGATTTGAGTTTAGAAAATGCAGAAGCGCAAACTTGGAAAAAGCAACCTGGAAGTTTCGGCAATCGGGCTCGGCTGCATGAGCATGAGCGGCGGTTACAATCCAGCCGGCGACAGGCAGGAGATGATTTCGGTCATCCGAGGAGCGGTTGAACGCGGCGTCACATTCTTCGACACGGCTCAAGTCTATGGCCCGTTCGCGAACGAAGAGCTGGTGGGGGAAGCCCTGGCTCCATTCCGCGGAGAGGTGGTTATCGCGACCAAGTTCGGCTTCAAGTTCGAGCACGAAGGCGGTCCGCGTTCAGTGGGTCTGGACAGCCGGCCGGAGACCATCAGGCAGGGCGTGGAGGGCTCGCTGAAGAGACTTCGGGTAGACGCGATCGATCTGTTTTATCAACACCGTGTCGACCCGGAGGCGCCCATCGAAGACGTGGCGGGAGCGGTGAAGGAGCTGATCCAGCAAGGCAAGGTGAAGCACTTCGGCATGTCGGAAGCAGCGGCGCAGACTATCCGCCGGGCGCACGCAGTTCAGCCGGTTACCGCGGTTCAAAGCGAATACTCACTCTGGTGGAAACGCCCGGAAGCCGAAGTATTGCCGATGCTCGAGGAACTCGGGATCGGCTTCGTTCCGTACAGTCCTCTTGGCAGGGGCTTCCTTACCGGGAAGATTACCGAAGACACCGCGTTTGCGAGCACCGACCTCCGGAGCCGTATCCCTCGCTTTACGGCTGACGCCCGGAAAGCGAACCAGGCCGTGGTTGATCTGCTGGCGGCCATCGCAGAGCGGAAGAAGGCGACACCGGCTCAGATCGCGCTGGCCTGGCTGCTGGCGCAGAAGCCATGGATTGTTCCAATCCCGGGCACCACCAAGCTCACGCGCGTGGAGGAAAACATCGGAGCAGCCGCCATGGCACTTACCCCGGACGATCTCCGCGAGATCGACCTAGCGGCCTCACAGATCACAGTGCAAGGCGAACGGTACCCCGAAGAGCTGGAGCGGCTGACGTATCGCTGAGACTGACGCACATCGCCATTCAGGAACGGATTGAGATAGTAGATGCAGATGGACAACAGCCAGATCCTTAGGATCGCTTTGGCCGCCGTGCCGAATATGCTCGCAGTGCTGGTGGGCATCCTGATAAACAACGCACGACTCAGTGACACGAACGCGCGAATCGGCGAATTGCGCGCTCACATAGATGCGCGCTTCAACGACGTGGATCGCCGTTTCGACGAAATGCGCGACCTCTGGCGATCCGAGTTGTATCGGGTTGAGCAAGTGCTCGACGCACGCTTGAAGCACCTTGAAGAGCGCGGTTGACAAGCCGGCGCTACTTGATGGCTTCGAACTCGAACTCCATCACTTTTCCGCGCACCACATAGCACAGATAATATTCCCAAAACTTGCGGTAGCGGGGGAAATGATTCACCAGGAACTCGAAGCCCAGCCAACGCCAGAACGCCAGCAATTTCACGTGAACTTTTACCTGGCGGAAGCGCGCCGCGCTGTAATAGCCGAAGCCGCCGTGGTTCTCGCCAAAATAGCGGAACGAGAAGCTGTTCAGGTGCCAGCGATGCGTGGGATCGCAGAAGGAGCTGAAGTCGGTGTAATGCGGCGTGACGACAAACAGACGGCCACCGGCCGCGAGCACTCGATGAAACTCTTGCATGGCGCCGATCACGTCCGAGACGTGCTCGATCACGTGAATGGCGCGCAGCTGGGCGAAGGAACCGTCGCGAAACGGGTAAGGAAAATGGTCCAGATCGCACAGGACGTCAGCGCGGGTGTTGGCGTTGCGATCCACACCGATGGAGCCGGGATATTTATTGATGCCGCAGCCGACGTCGAGAATCCGGGTGGGTGTCAGGCCACCTGATTGAGACATTCTTCCAGTGTATCGATGGCGAAATCGGCTTGATCGCGCGTGACGATGAGCGGCGGGCACAGGCGGATGGTGTTGCGGCCGGCGCCCAGAACCAGCAGACCGCGTTCGAACGCCAATTCCTGGATGCGATCGCGCAGTTCCGGCGCGCGGGTCTTAGTGTGTTGGTCGCGCACCAATTCGAAGCCGATCATGAGACCCAGGCCGCGGACGTCGCCGACGTGCGGAAATCGTTTGGGCCAGTGGTGCAGCCGGCCGAGAATGTGAGCGCCAACGTGGGCTGCGTTTGCGATCAATTCGGTTTCCAGCAAGTGGATGGTGGCGAGCGCCGCCGCGACAGCCACGGGATTGCCGCCAAAAGTAGAGGCGTGCGCGCCGGCCGGCCAATCCATGACGTCTGCACGAGCAATCATAGCGCTCAAGGGCAGCCCGCTCGCGATTCCCTTCGCGGTGGTGAAGATATCGGGAGCGACGCCGAAGTGCCCGGCGGCCCACATCTTGCCGGTCCGTCCCATGCCGCACTGCACTTCGTCGAAGATCAGAAGAATGCCGTGGCGATCGGCCAGACGCCGCAGTTCCTGGTGAAAACCCGGCGGTGGAACCAGGTAGCCGCCCTCGCCCTGGATGGGCTCAACGACGATGCCCGCTACTTCCTCGGCCGGGAGAATGGTCCGGAACAACTCGTCTTCAATGAAGCGCACGCAGCTTACCGCGTGATCGTCCGCCGAGACGCCCTCGGGCCGGCGATAAGGATCGGGAAATTGCGCGTGGTAAACGCCCGGAACCAGCGGCCCGAAGCCTTTGCGCTGCACTACCTTGCTCCCGGTGAGCGAAAGCGCGCCCATGGTACGGCCATGAAACGATCCGGTAAAGGCGATGAATTTGTCGCGGCCGGTGTGATGGCGAGCCAGCTTCATGGCGGCTTCGGTGGCCTCGGTCCCCGAGTTCCCGAAGTACACGCGATGCGGGCCGCCTCCCGGCGCGATGGACGCCAGCTTCTCCGCCAGCTGGACCATGTTCTCGTAATAAAAATCCGTGCCGGACATGTGGATCAGGCGCTTGGATTGTTCTTCGATGGCCTCCACCACCTGGGGATGGCAATGGCCGGTGGAGGCCACGGCGATTCCGGCGTTGAAGTCGAGGAAACGATTCCCGTCGACGTCTTCGATCATGGAGCCTTCGCCGCGCGCGGCCACCAGCGGATAACAACGGGTGTAGGACGGCGACAGAACCCGGCTGTCGCGTTCAATCAGCGCAGTGGCGCGCGGGCCCGGCAGGGGCGTCACGATTTGGGGGAGGTCCAAGCGGACCATTTCTTTGGCAAGCATTGCAGTTCTCCTTCGTTCTACGGCTACTGGGGTGAATGGGAAAAGGGCCGCGGGGAAGGGGAAACTAGTCGGAACCGAACAAGCTGGGGCGGGATGTGGCCGGTCGCGACATAAGGTATTCTTCATTGTAGCAATTTAATATCCAAGACGGAAAGTAGAGGACGGGAATCGATGAGGAAGACTTTAATTGCGTTGACGATCGGCAGTCTGGCGGGCTTCGCCGCGTGGGGCCAGGACAGCGCCAAGGAGGATATCAAGAAGTCCGGAGAAGATGTGAAAAAGGCCGGCGTGGCAACCGGCAAGGCTACCGAGAAAGCAGGCAAGGCTACCGGCAAAGCTACGGAAAAGGCCGGAACGGCCACGGGCAAGGCTTCGGAAAAGGCCGGCAAGAGCGTAGCAAAAGGCACAAAGAAGGGTGTCCATAAAGCCGCAAGCGCCACCGCAAAAGGCGCCGATAAAGTGAAAGACAAGACGCAGGGACAATAGCTCAGGCCCCAGGTCGGCCCGACGTTTCAGCCTGGCCCGGGCGGTCGCGGTACAATTGAAGTTCCCCGCCCATGGTGAAGGCGCTCCCAGACATTCTGGCCACAATTGTCGAGCGGAAGAAGCTGGATCTTGCGGTCCGCGAGCCGGGGGTTGAGGCGCGCGCCGAGAGCTCGACGCCACATCGCCGGGATTTCGCCGGCGCACTGAGCAGCCGGGCGCCAGCCATTATCGCCGAGATCAAGAAGGCGTCGCCGAGCAAGGGCGTGCTGGCCGCGGAGTTCGATGCGGCGGCCATTGCTCGCGCCTACGAGCAGGGCGGCGCGGCGGCGTTATCGGTGCTGACGGACGAAAAACATTTTCTGGGCAGTTTGTCGGATTTGGAATCGGCGCGTGGCGCGGTGCAGCTTCCAGTGTTAAGGAAAGACTTCACTATTGACGCGTATCATGTTCACCAGGCAGCGGCTCATGGCGCCGACGCCATTCTGTTGATCGCCGCGATTCTTTCCGAACGCCAGATGCGCGATTTCCGGGAATTGGCCGATCGGTACCGCATGGCGGCGCTGGTGGAAGTACACGACGAAGAGGAGCTGGAGCCCGCGGTTTCGTCAGGTGCGCGGCTCATCGGCGTGAACAATCGCAACCTGCACACCTTTGAAGTTTCACTTGAAACTTCAATCCGGCTGGCGGAAAAGATCCCGGCGGGTGTGGTGCGGGTGGCTGAGAGCGGGATTCATTCTTCGGCCGACGTGCGGCGGCTGCGCGGGGCGGGTTATCAGGCGTTCCTGGTGGGCGAGCATCTGATGAAATCGGGCGATGCGGCGGGCGCGTTGCGGGCGCTGACGTCATGATGGTGCCGTCATGATGGTGAAAATCTGCGGGATTACCAATCGTGAAGATGCATTGGCCGCCGTCGAAGCTGGGGCGTCGGCGATCGGATTCAACTTTTATCGAGAAAGCCCGCGCTATATCTCGCCTACCGGCGCGGCGACGATCGGCGAGAAGATCCCGGCCAATGTTTGGAGGGTTGGAGTGTTCGTAAATGAATCGCCGGAAAACATCGCCAAGATCGTACTTGACGCCCGGATAGACATCGTCCAGCTGCATGGAAATTCCGAGGCGCGGGGCGTGCGAATTTGGCGCGCCTACCAGGCCGATGAGTCCGAACTGGATCAACTAGGCCTGGGAGTGGAAGCGCTACTGATCGATACGCCCTCTTCCGAGCTTTACGGAGGAACGGGGCAGACGTTCGACTGGTCGCTGGCGAAGGAGTTTTCGATCAGGGTCATCATCGCGGGCGGCCTGGATGCAGACAACGTCCGAACCGCCATCGAACAAGCCCGGCCGTGGGGCGTGGACGCCTGCTCCCGCATCGAAAAATCCCCCGGCTTGAAGGACCACGACAAAATGCGCAAATTCGTGAAAGCCGCGCTCGCATCATGACGACGCCTCAGCCCGACGCGGGCGGGCACTTCGGGCCCTACGGGGGCCGATATGTTCCCGAGGTCTTGATGGCGCCGCTGGAAGAACTGGAGCAGGCGTATCTGGAGGCGCGCCTGGATCCGGCTTTTCAAAGCGAGCTGAAAGATCTGCTGGGCAATTACGCGGGACGGCCGACGCCGCTCTATCACGCCAAGCGGCTGAGCGAGATGTACGGCGGCGCGAAGATCTACATCAAGCGCGAGGATCTGCTGCACACCGGCGCGCACAAGATCAACAACTGCCTGGGACAGGCGCTACTGGCACGACGGATGGGGAAGAAACGCATTATCGCCGAAACCGGCGCGGGCCAGCATGGCGTGGCAACCGCGACGGTGTGCGCGCTGTTCGGGCTGGAATGCATCGTCTACATGGGCGAAGAGGATATGCGGCGGCAGCGGTTGAACGTGTTTCGCATGCGCTTGCTGGGCGCGAAAGTGGTCGGGGTTTCAAGCGGCAGCCGAACGTTGAAGGACGCCATCAGTGAGGCGATGCGCGACTGGGTGACCAACGTTCATTCCACTTATTACCTGCTGGGCTCGGCGCTGGGCGCGCATCCTTACCCGATGATGGTCCGCGATTTTCACAGCGTCATCGGAGAAGAGACGCGGCGGCAGATTCTGGAGCGCGAGCGGCGGCTGCCCGATTCGATCTTTGCCTGCGTGGGCGGCGGCAGCAATGCGATCGGAATGTTCCATGCGTTCCTGGGCGACGAAGGCGTGCGATTGATCGGAGTGGAGGCGGGCGGGACCGGCGCGGAATTGGGCGCTCATGCAGCGCGATTCTCCGGCGGATCGCCGGGAGTGCTGCACGGCGCGCACAGTTATTTGTTGCAAGACGCGGACGGCCAGATCGCGCTGACGCACTCCATCTCTGCGGGCCTGGACTACGCGCTGGTGGGACCGGAACATGCCATGCTCCACGATCAAAAGCGCGCCGAATATTGCTCGGTCACCGACAGCCAGGCGCTGGAGGCTGCGCGGACGCTGGCGCGCATCGAAGGAATTATTCCCGCGCTCGAATCCGCGCACGCGGTAGCTGAAGCTCTGCGCCGCGCGCCCTCGGCCAGGGGGGAGCTATTCGTGATCAATCTGTCGGGACGAGGCGACAAGGACACCGATATTTATCGTGAAAACTTGAAAGAACTCGATGAGCCTGATCAGAAATGATGAACCCGACCAGAATCAGCCGGCTCTTTGACCGGCTGCGGGCGGAACAGCGGCCCGCGCTCATCGCATACATCGTGGGCGGCGACCCCACGCCCTCGGCAACTCCAGAAATCGTGGCGGCTCTCGAACGCGGCGGCGCGGACCTGATCGAATTGGGTGTTCCCTTCTCCGACCCGATCGCCGACGGCCCGGTAATCCAGCGCGGCGGCGAGCGAGCGCTGAAGGCTGGAACCAAGCTCACTACCGTGCTCGATATCGCAGCGCAGATCCGCAAGCGGTCCGAGATTCCGCTGCTGTTGTTCACTTACCTGAATCCGGTGCTGCGTTATGGCCTGGAGCCGCTGGCGCGCGCCGCGGCGTCGAGCGGCATCGACGGCTGCCTGCTTACGGACTTGAGTGTGGAAGAGGCTGAGCCGTATATTCACGTGATGCGGCAGGCGGGTCTGGACACGGTGTTTCTGGCGGCGCCCACCAGCAGCCGGCGGCGGCTGGAACTGGTAGCGAAATATTCCACCGGTTTTGTCTATCTGGTTTCCCGAACGGGCGTAACGGGCGAACGCAGCAGCGTTTCCGACAGCGTGGGACCACTGGTGGCGGCCATGCGCCGGGTGACGCCGCTTCCGCTGGCGGTTGGATTCGGCATCTCTACGCCCGACCAGGTGCGAGCCATCGGCGCGGTGGCGGACGGCGTGGTGGTTGGCAGCGCCTTCGAACGGGTGATTGAAGAAAACGCGACCAGCGCCGAGCTCCCCGTGCGGATGGAGGCTCTGGCTCGGGAACTCGCGAGTGGTTTACTATCGAAGAGCAAATGAGCATGCAAAAGCTCGCGGATTGCCGGCGGCAGATCGACGCTGTGGACGTGAAGATCGTCGAGTTGCTCAACGAGCGCACGGAGATCGTTTACGAAATCGGGCGGATCAAGCGGCAGTCCGCCTTGCCGATCTACGAACCGAAGCGCGAAGATCAGGTTTTTGAAAACGTCACCAGTAATAATGCCGGGCCGCTGACCGCGGACGCGCTGAAGCGCATTTTTGAGCGGATTATCGATGAGATGCGAACGATTCAGCAAAAGAAGATGGGTTAGCGGAACATGAGAGGTTTCGCCCCATGAGGTACAGTAAAGGCGTCGATGAATAACGTTCAGTTCTATCTCACAATCGGCATCCCGACATTGGCCGTACTGATCGGGGTTTTGATGAACGTAGTTCAATTCAACACTATCAACGCGCGCTTTGCCAGCATGGACGCTCGCATCAGCAGCATGGCTCCGTACCCATCAGCACCGCACTGGTAACTCGACGCCGCTTCCGGCCGGCAGCCTCATTCCGAAAGAGAAACGTCAGCCGCAATGACAGCAGAGACCCGGCGATCGCGAGCAAGATCGAAAGAGCGACGACAGTAGGGGAATAATCGTGCATCCCAGCGAACCGCATCGAATCCATACCAATGCAGTGCAATGCCGCTATGCCCGAGCCCTGGCAGACGCTGCCCGCCACGGCTGCGGGCCATCCTTTGCTGGTGGTCGTAGTGGCGCCCGTACACTACGCGCGAGTCGGCCCACCTTCGGAGAGTGCACCAGTTTCAATATGCACGCCCGGCCGGACACCCCGATCAGATTAACTGACCAGGTGAAGTCCGCCGATATGACGAATCCCCGGGAATAGGCTTACGCATGGCCACTCGCTACGGTCCGGCGATTTTGAAGCTGATGCAATCTCACGGCAACGAGCTGCAATAGGGCGTTGTCTTGGTGTAGTTCACGCAGCCCGAACACGGTGCGCCTGCCGGACACATGCCGTCCGACGTTAGAGGACCGATCCAATAGATTGCGGATGAAGGGATCAGGTTGGGATGGTGCGTGAAGCCCTGGATCGAGGTCCCTGATCCAGTAAGGATGCCGTAGTCATGCAGATTATCGTTACCTTGGCTGGGGTCGCAATTGGGCGCGTAGAAGAGCGTGCCTTGCAACGGAGCCGGAGCAGGAGTGACCATCGAGAAGAGGGTTGCCTGAAAGTTCCCCGTAACGCCATAGATGGTCGTATTCACCCAGCAGGCTCCATACCAGGTTACGGATATGCCTTGCGTGGAGGAGACGCTAACATTGGCGGTTGCATTCGAGTAATTTGCCGCGCTTGCCGTGATGGTTGTCGACCCGGCTGCAACACCGGTCACGGGCACCAGAGCGCTTGTTGAGTTTGCCGCGACGCTCACCATTGCCGGCACCGTAGCCACGCCCGGATTGCTGGAAGTGATTTGAACCAGCAGGCCGCTGGAAGGAGCCGCGGTGGGAATCACCAGCATGAGATTCTGTGTGGATGTTCCCGAGACCATCAGGCTGCCAGGCGAGAAGCTCATTGCAGCAGGCGCGGCCGGTGTCACCTGCACCACTTGACTCGTCGAGGCCAAGCCCGCCGCGGACGCGGTGATGGTGGCCGATCCCGCAATCACTCCCGTCGCCATCGGAACCACGCTGGATTGCATCCCGCCTTGCGGAATGGTGATGGTGGCCGGCGACACCATGACGTCAGGGTCGCTACTCTGAAGCGTAATCTGTACGCCGGAGGGCGCTGCCGCGGAGAGCGTCACGGGGTATGCGACAGACTGATTCACGCTCACTACCACGTTCGCGGGTAGCGAGATTGTCATGGCGCCTCCGGAGCCGGTGGACGCACGGATGGTCACAGTGGCGGGAGTGCTGCTTGTGACGCCGTTATTCACAATAAGCTGCGCTACATAAACCCCTGGAAGGTCCGGTACAAACGTGGGCGTCGCAGTTTTGCGTTTGGAGAGCGTGGTGGCGCTGCCGCGGGGGCGGGTAGTGAAGACCCATAAGTAGGTCAGCGGGTCGTTACAACTATCTGCCGAGGCACTCCCGTCGAGTGTTACCTGCTGTCCAACCGCCACGTTCTGATTCGTCCCAGGGTTGGCCTGAGGCTGCGAACAGCTGGTGCGGATGGTGACCGTGGATGGCGTGCTGTTCAGGAGACCGTCGTTCACAATGAGCTGCGCGACGTAGGTACCAGAGCGATCGGCAACAAATGTGGGATCTGAGATCACCGCGCTCGATAAGCTTGCCGCACTGCCTGAAGGCTTGCCGATCAGGGACCACTGAAACTCCAGCGGGAGTCCTTGGGGAACCGTTCCGCTGCCGCTCAAACTGACCAGACTGCCCACCGAGACAGTCAGGTTTTGTCCAGCATTGGCGGTCGGCGCCGCCGGTGTTTGCGTTGTGATGGTGACGGTTGCCGGATCGCTGCTGAGCTGGCCATTGTTCACGATCAACTGCGCTACGTAAGTGCCGGCTTTGTCCGCGGTAAACGTGGGGTTCACCTCGGTGCGATTTTCCAAGGCCGCGGTGCTTCCGGCAGGCACGCTCACCAGGCTCCACGAATAAGTGAGCATCAAGCCGTTCGCATCGGTGGATGCGGCTCCGTTGAGTTGCACCAGCGCGCCAACATCGACAACCTGAGAAGCACCGGCATTAGCCACCGGCGCCGTAATTCCGGTTGTGATGGTCACGGTCGCGGGATTGCTTGCCAGGCCGTCATTGACGATTAACTGCGCCTGGTACACACCTTCCTTATCAACCACGAAGCTGGGCGAAACCGTATTCATTCCCGTCAGAGCCGCGGTGCTTCCAAGTGGGCGCGCAACTAGCCTCCAAGCGTAGCTGAGCGGAAGGCCGGACGAGCTGGTAGATGCGCTTCCGTTCAGGATCACGGTGGCGCCTGGCTGTACCGTTTGATTGGGGCCTGCATTTGCCACCGGCGGCGTCCGGCCCGTGCTCACGATGACACTCGCGATGCTGCTGCTCACACCGTTGCCGACCGTCAGCTGGACGGTGTAACTGCCCTGGACGTCGACGGTGAACCACGGGGTGGGGCTGAAGGCATCTTCCAGAGACGCGTTACTTCCGGGTGGCAACGATGTAAATACCCAGCTATAGGTCAAGGTCCCAACCCCGCCCGGATTGGTTGAACCGCTGCCGTTCAAAGTGGCCACTCGCCCCATCGGGACGGTTTGATTGGGCCCGGCGTTGGCCACTGGTCCGACTGCCTGGAAGACCCATTGCAGTTGCGAAAAATCAATCTGTGCGCTGGGATTGACTAAGAAGGTGACTGTGTTGCTGCTGGTCACCTCGCCGTTAGCGGACACAGCCGGGAAATTCAGGGTGCCAGCCCCCGGCGCCACGCGGATGCTGGTTGGGTCCAAGCTGGTCACCGTGCCTGCCATCGGCGGCAGAGCAGCAGGCCCGCTGTTCACCACTTCGGCGCGAAACGTTACTTCCATGTTAGGCGCGACCTCCTGAACCTCAACCAGTTCGTACTTGGCGATGGACAACCCTTGCGCTTGTCCGAACGCCGCACAACAAACCAATAAGAGGGCGAGTGTAGTCGCCGGCCGCACGTATCGCATGACAATCTCCTTAGGCGAAAACAAGTTGGGTCCTTCAACATTGATCTTCAGGTTTTCGGCTAGGGAGGGAAATCAGGCTTACGGCTGTTTTACCAGGGAAAAAGCTTAGTACGTTCTATAGTACGTTTGGCATATAGGGGTCGTCGCGGAGTCGTATATGTGCTCCTGAAGTTGTGGGTTCTGCCCTGGTATCCGGGTACCGCTCGCCACCACTCTCCAGTTACTCTCGGAGACAGGTGTTTCCTGGATAGTTACCTTGTACACGCCATCGATGATTGTAGCCTGAGCTGCTCTAACCCCAGCTCCTCGACTTCGAGCAGGGCCACATCGGTAACATCGACTCAATGCACCTCAGCAAAGGCACCGTCTCCGCCGACGTGGAGTACACCCGCCACGAAGACGGCACCTGGTCGTTCATACTTACGTTTGAGGATGATCCCGTGCCGGTTGAGAGTATCGGCAATTTCCCAACCAAGGAACTCGCAGAAGAGCAGGTGAACGACGAACTCCACGCGGCGTCCTTGCGAATCGCGGAGGGGTGAGCGCTTGTGCAAGAATCTGCCTCCCGTCCGGCATTTAGGGCGGTGCGATCATCGAAACGAAGAGAAGCGCCGTGACCTGCAAGAACTGCCAAGTCGCCATGAAGGAACTCAAAGGGCACACCTACCACAAGAAGCGAAAATGGCGGTGCCCAAAGTGCAAGAAGGTCCGAATGCAGGGGCACAAGCCGCGACAGCGTGGATGAGATCAAGCTCGCCCACGCCCGAAGCCGTTGACGGCGTAACCCGTGGCAGTCAAGAGCAAGGCCGGAATGCACTAACAGCAGAGCGCGTCCATCGGCTATGAAATCGAAACTACTTTGGCTGATCGTCGCTGTCGCAATCATCCTCGGCTACGCTCTCTATTTGTCCCGGGCGTCAAGGGGCCGCTTGGAAATAAATCCTCACGCCCACCAGGAGATCGAGAAAGCGAAGCATCGATGAATTCTGGCCCGCCGCCTGTCGGATTTATGTTTCAACACCCAGTATCCTGCAAGAATGGACATCAACAAAATGCTCGCCGAGCTGCGGGTCCATCAGCAGAATCTCAACATTCGCTAGGTCGATGGTGTTTCAATCACCTCCGCGTCCGCCGCTGCTTCCCACTCACCGCGAATCTGGCTGATCAACGGTGGGTTATCACCAACGTGCTTCCGAATCATCGCGTCAATAATCAAATTTTGCTGTTCGACGGAGAGCTTTGCGAAATCGAGATCCTCGAGGGTTATGACCTCGGTACGCCGACTGAACTCGTCCTTGAACCTGGCTTCGAGCAATCGGATCAGCACAGCTTCGCTCCGCTCGGTTTCGAAAAGCGGCTGTCCTTTGATGTAAATTTGCTTGCCGCGGTGCAGCACTGGCATTTCAACGCCATGCACACCCACCAAGTGCACTGTATCGCGGATGAGGTTATCGAATTCAGCACTGGCACACGCGAACCGTGCTCGATATGCTGGGTCGCTCTGCATCCACTCGGAATGACCATATCGGCTGATCTTGGCCCACCGGCTGGCGCGGCCGATCATGCCACAGGTCGCAAAGCAGGCAAGGAACCGCGCTTGGCGCCGTTCGACCGCATTCGCGGAGTCTGGCCCTGTGGAAAACCGTTGGAAACAAGCCCTAACGCTGGCATTATTTAATGTCCTCCCGATTCCTCTATTTTGTCGACTTCAATGCCCCGAAACGCTCAGCCGATCATCGTGATTCAAATTGGAGCCACGTGAGTGGCTTTACACACCGTTGATGAGACAACTTCTTTCGTCAGGTCAAGATAATTTCAGCACTCGTTTCCGAGTACCTCCATACCCCGAGGATAGGAAATCTGCAGCCCTTGGCATCCAGGCAATAGACTTCCTTCGCTTACTTCGCTTTTTCGCACCACTTGGTACTCTTCGCGTTTTCCTGTGCGATGTACCCTCGATGATTCGGACACGGTGGGATGATCGAGCGCACTAGATGAACAAGCGAAGTAGTAATCGTTAAAGGTTCTGACGGAGCCACCAGAGACACCGAGGTACTGAACATCTTGCCGATCGACTGCGCATCGTTTCGGTCAGGGCTGGCGGGTGGTGGCGTGCAGGCCATTCCGCTTCCGGCTGCCCGCCACGCTTTGAGCGACGGCTCCACACTGGACGCATTTCGAACTTTTGCGGCAGAGTGCCTGCTAATTCCAGGAGTCCCTTCAACGATTTCGGCCACCAGGATCGGAGTGAGCCGATGAAGGCCACTGCTTCATTCGAACGCCCCAGCCTTTTTTCCGGCCAGTCCGGGCGTTTCATCAGTGAAATCGTGGTCCGAGGGCTCGAAGGTGAGCTATGAAGCCAATGCGCGCCAGCCGTGCACCAGAATGGCAATTTGGAGCGGCAACCGCTTTCGCTCTCCTTCGAGAGCGTTATTTGAAAATAGACACCATCCCAAAGCCGGCTTAGGTTTCGAGAGCGCGCTCCGCGTGGTTGCTGTCCAGCTCTTGTGCAGCATTTGTCCAACTTCTGTCCCGGTTTTGTCCAGCTTTTGTCCAGCCTCCGTTTGGGCGTTGGAGTACTGATGGAAGGTAGATTTGAGCACATTCTGAACAGCGCTAGCGCGAAACCAGGTCGCTCGCGCCTGGAGCCCTACGGCGATCTGGTGGACAAGTTGCGAAGCCAGGGATTCACATGCAGGGACATCGTGGCTCTGCTCGCAGAGCAGTGCCAGTTCCAGACTTCGAAGACGGCGGTCAACAATTTTGTGCGCGCACAAGCGCGAAAGCGGAGAAACGCGGTCAGGAAGCTCTCCCGCCGAGTAGCGGTCTCGAGGCCGGTTGTTTCGGAGTTAGCTCCACCGCATCCCACGCAGGGACCGAGCGAAGATGAGGTCCGGCGGAGAATCGCCCTGCTGAAAGCTCGCAAACCGGGCACGGAGCCTGCTACTGACGACTTCCACTACAATCCAGACGAGCCGCTCCGGCTCATCGATCCGGGAAAAAGGGATTCACGGGGCTAGTCCAACGGCGAGCCTCCGACCAGCGCAATTATCCCAAGCGACTCCGCCTTAGTGATGTTGAAATCGCGGTGGCGGTACCGCATGTATTTAAGAGCTTGGTCGAGCGAAAGAGCGGAAACCATTTCCGTTTCAGGCACCTTGTCGGCGTCGTACGGGTCTTGCGGCTCGCTGAACCTCCAGAGCTGCGCTTCACAAACGCCATGGGACCCGAAGCATGAGCAATACGAACAACTCGTTCGATGGGCCGGGGGGCACTTCCAAGATGAGTTCCACTTGAAGACTGTCAACGCTAAGCTTTCGCGGATGCGCTGGCCGGTGCCGGATTCTCAAGGGAAGGCTAGCGCGTTATACGTCACTTGAGCCTTCGAACCCTCTAAAACAGCGCATGCGGTAAGATTCACCGGTACGTGAGAACTTGCTGGAGCCACCGAACCATGGGCGCTTTGTAATCGATGAGTCGGAAGGATTGCCATGCCCTCATGCCATGCCCTCCGCCCTGGACCGGATAAAGCTCGCAGCCCACACCTGCTGTGCGCAGCTTGGTGCAAAATCTTTCCGATTGAGCAAAGGGCACGACATTATCGTCGGTACCGTGAATCAGTAAGAAAGGGGGCGACTTCGCAGTCACATAGTTGATCGGCGAGAACTCCGTCAGTCCCGCCATCAAAAGATCATCGAACAAGGTTCCCTTCGCTGCATCCCGGACATTATCGGAAATTATGTCGGATGTGCGGACCAGGCTTGCTAAATCACTCGGCGTGTAAAAAGCAACGACGCCTTGTACGGCTCCTCCCGGATCGGGGCGAAGAGCGGCCATGGATGCGAGTTGTCCCCCCGCAGATTCGCCGATCAGCACGATTTTGTTCGGATTCACACGATACTCAGACGCGTGTTCTTTCACGAACGCGATGGCCCGACGAACGTCATTCTCAGCGGTTCCCAGTCGCAACGCCGCTCCAATCGGATTCCGCACGACATCGCCCGCGAGCCGGTAGCTGATCGAGAACCAGGCAAACCCCGCATCAGATAACGGCTGAAAGAGCGGTTCAACGTTGTTGGTTCTGTCCCCGGCGACCCAAGCGCCGCCATGCACCAGGATCACTGCAGCGAAAGGACCTGTGCCATCGGGAATTTGTGCATCGAGGCGAAGACTGTACTTCCCCGTACGCCCATATTCAATGTCTTTAATTTTCCCCATGGACTGCTGTCAAGAAAAGAGAGAGGACACAAGCGTTTACGCATCGATGGCGAAGCATCATCTTTCCGTTGCATGCAGCCGTGTCCGGCGGGTTTCATCGATCGTCTGCAACATTAATATTTCTCGCCTGGGCTGAGCCGTTTACCGATGTGCCGTTATCGACCAGCGACAAGCTCGGCCCGCATGAAATCCTCGCGCCCGTTGGCGACATGGGCGAGCTGCACGGCGCTCGCAGCACCGAGTCGACATACATGAGGATGAGAAGCACGCAGTGCGGATCTTCGCACCAAAGCAGAGCCGGGACCGGGCCGCCTTGGGGCAACTGTTTCCGTGCATCCCATGATCCGGAAGCTGGGCGGCCAACCGTCTGACCGACAAACGGGCAACGCTCACGCGGATCAAGAGCTCGCAGCGCCTCTCGCTTGGGCGCTCATCTCCTTCATCTTCGTCACCATTTCCTGGGGCGTAGGGTCGGCCACATGTGTGCCAACCATCCAGGCGATCCCCTCCGGGTCGATAATCGTCCCGGAACGGTCCCCCCAGAACATGTCGGCGACCGGTACTTTCACTGTGGCCCCGAGTTTTACGGCTTTGGCGACCACTTTGTCCACACTCTCCGTCGTCAGATACAGGGTGACCGGCGAGCCCCCGAGCGACTTAGCGCTACGACCGCCCATTTGGGGATTCTCCGGCCCCAGCATCAAAGTGGTACCCCGGAGCGTGAGCTCGGCGTGCACCGGTTTGCCGTCGGGCCCATTCATAATTCCCCGCTTGGCGAAACCGAAGGCTTTCGTGTAGAAGTTCATTGCGGCCTTTATATCGCTGACGGTGAGCGCTGCGGTCACCGCGCCGTAATTCTTCTTATTCAGAGGATCGATCTTCTTGGGCATGGAACTCCTTCCATGAAATGATACTCCACTAGTCTACTTCGCGGTGCAAAATAGCGTGTTTTGAGAGGCTGGTTATGCCGCTGGGGCCGTTTTAAGCGGGTTCCATCCGATTGAATCTGCCGCTTCCGGCCTACAGTGACCGGATGGGGCGTGTTCTTTAGGCCAACGTGGGCACAAGATGCTTTCCCAGGTTGATCAGGTTGTCGGCGATCACGCCCAGTCCCACCCAGCGCTGCATTCCACTTGTTCCGCGATAGCGGCAGCGCGCCAAACCATGCCGTCGTTTTACGGTGCTAATCCGGCCTTCACATCCGGTGCGCCACACTTGGCCCTTCTTTGAACCATCTCCGCTTTTCTAACTTGCGCCGCTCCTCGCTCCGTGTACTTCGATTGGGAATCGACAAATAGTCCACGCCCATTTCTCTCACCGCTTCTTCATTCGCTCGGGAGTAGTAGCCGGCGTCCGCTGCCACCAACCTGGGGACTCTACCCAGCTTGCGCTGATGCGCCTCCACGGCCGGGATCAGCAGACGTTGATCGGCTGGCCGATGGTCGTACACCTCATAATGTGTGATGATCTGGTTCTCGGCTTCCTGCAACTGCACCAGTTTGCCAAATTCGTTGGGCTTACCTGCCTTGCCTTTGCGAATGATCTCGGTGTGCGGTTCGAACAAACTGACCAGTTTGTCCGGCAGCTTGGTGAGTCCTCCAAAGATGCGCGCCTTGGTTTGCCGTACCACGTGGCGAACACGATCCGCCATGGTCTTGAGATGCTCGCACAGTCCGGCCGCCAGAGTCCGGCGACGCCGTGGCAGCTCCTCGACTTCTTGTAGAACTCTTCGTGCATCGCCGAGAATCTGCCGCGTCAAGTGGAGAAGTTGCCGGTACTCTCGTTTGCGTTTCTCTTCTCCAGCCGGCCCCTTGTGGCGTAATGCGTGTGCAATCGCGATCACTCGCTTGGTCACGCTACGCTTCCGGTCACGGATCTTTTTCTGAAGCCCACCGGTTTTCTGCTCGATCTTTTTCATCATCCGCGTCAATACGCGCGCCCCGTCGTTCAACAGCCCGCTGTCGGTTGGATAGTGAATGTTGGACTCCACCACCGTGGTGTCCACCCGCATCTTGCGTCCACGGATGACGTTGCGCTCCTGCGCCATGGCCACCAGGCGGTCATGCAACTCGCGGATCACTTCCGGCCCCACTGTTTGTCCCAGTCGAACTAGCGTCTTGGCATCCGGCACCTTCTCCATACCGATACGACAGAAACGCCGGTAAACCACGTTGGCGCGCACTTCCCGCTCCAGCGTCTCGTCGCTCCAGTTCCGGACGTGCTTGAGGATCAGCATTCGCAACACGACTTCGGATGGTGTCTGCTGCCGTCCTCGCGTTCGGCTGTGGGAATGCCGTCTTCCTTGTGCCTCGTATACCGCGTCCAGAATCACGTCATCATCCAACAACTCGTCCACCACTCGCATCCATGGTTCCCACAAGTCAGCTACTTCGTCGCCGAAAAAGGTCTCCCACAAGTTCGGTTGCTGATGTCTCAGGCAGATCATGCTACAGAGGCGATTCAAAACAGAATCTGGTTATTCTGTTTCGGCTTGCCGGGTGCCGTATAGTGGCTCTCTTGCGCGCCATCTGAATGAATCGGGCATACCGTTGCTTGCCATCCTGAACCCTGACGTTGGAAGGGGGCACGCCTTTTTTCTGTGCAAGGATGTTGCAGCTCAGATACGGATTCCAAGCCGCGGAATGCTGCTGGAGGAGTCACAACGCCGTGTGAAGGCCGCCCGAAAACAGAAGTGGGCGGAGTACCGGAAAGCCAAAGAAGCCGCCTCAGGTAAACCCATGCGACGAGTCCGAGCGAATTGCTAACCTCGCACAGAGTGAGAACACGGCAGTATGAATGTCATGGCCAGCGTGGAGCCGCCGGGAAGCACCGCGACCTGGCGCAGGGTGGCCGCAAGCGTATATCAGCGAAAACGAAGCCCGTGGATCGTGACGCCCGTCTACTTTTCGCGGCGATCGTTCCACACCACCTTTGCCTGCACGTCGTCCGTCAAAAACCGCACGCCCTGATTATCAGACGGATTCAGCCAAAACATCCGGTCGAAAATGCGCGTGGCCTCCTTGAACCTGTCCAGACGCCAGAGGCACAGCCCGAATCCATGGATGCAACGTAGAAACGGCCGGTTGTCGATGCAACCCCACGGCAGTACTCCATCGAAGCCGTGGCCAAGAGACAATTCGCCGATGCGAAAGCCCACCTCGTAATGGCGAACCGCTATCTTGGGCCACGCATCGAAAGCGAGGTTGCCGAGGTGTGCGTGAGCATCGAGACAGCGAAGATCGGCTTGGCAGACTTCCATCAGAATTCGGAAGGCACCTTCGGCGTCACCGCTATCCTTCCGGTCGTTGGATTCCGTAATCGGGTCGGACCACGGGTCGCCCGGATCGGCTCCTGGCAGCACCTGCTCCATCTCGAATTGTCGCCGTGGCCCTCGGGCGATAACCGGTTTGGCCCACTCGTCGATCGGCTCGCCCTCCTCACCCCAGTACTGCTCGGCCGGATCCCAGGTGCCACGATCTTCCAGCTTGAGTGGGACCAGGCCCAGCGCGGCCGCATCGATCCGTGTGGATTCAATGATGCCGGACAGGTAGGGAGTCCCAGCATAATTCCATCGCTTGCGCGGCCGGACCGTAGCGATCTCACCGGGAATAACATCCCAGAGGCGACCGGTGCGAAGTGTGATGGTGTCGTTACTCCCCGGCATGCGGCAGTGCGCCGCCTTCTGCTTCACCGAGAGGACAATGAGATCGACCGGACCGCTCAGATCGATGGATGCCTCGGCATCTTCAGGCAGTGCCTTCTCTCGTGCACGCCGCTCAGCAGGCGGATGCGGTTCCAGTCCCATCCACTGGCGGTACGCAGCCAGATATTGCGAGCCCCCGATGGCTGCCGGGATCAACACGTCGGAGACTGCCACTTCGTATTCCCGGCCATCCGGGCGGCGGCATCGCGCCGTTACCGCGCGCCGCAGGTTTCCATCGTATAGAAACTCGATGACGGTGATCTTCTCCCCGATCACAGACCCGTCGCAAGGCAGCCAAATGTGTTTCTGCAATGCCTGTTGGAAGTTCCAAATCCGCTCGTCGTCGGTGCCCGCCTCGGCCGTGAGCTCGTCGATGATTTCATCCAGGGAAGCCGGATCCGGTTGCTTCGGTTTCCTCATAGGTCACCTCCTGGGTGCCGTTCGCCCCAACGCGCCTTGGCGCGCTCCAAAAAGGAGGGCCGATCCCTATGTTTCGCGCCGGCTGCCAACGCCTGAAAGCCATTGATGAAGCCAGTCTTGCGGTAATGGGCAGCGCACACCCGGCGCACGGTTTGCTCCCATTCGGCGGCCAAGCCTGCTCGCTGGTAGCAGTCTCTTGCGCGCTCGAAATTGGAGAGCGCGGCTTCGTAGTACTTGCTTTTCTTGGCGTTCACGATGCGCATTCCCTGCGCACGCCAGAGGCGGCCGGCGAGGTCCGGATGCCCCTTCTCGAACCGCTTCGCGGCGGGCTCGGTGGCATAGTGGCTCACCTTTTCGAGAGCTTCATCCGATGAGCCACGCACCAGTTCCGCCAGCCGCTCCATCTCTTTGGTCTCGATGAACAATTCCAGCAGAGAATGCAAGTCTGCGCCCTTGGCCGCATTAAGAGCCTTTTCGTGCCATTCGCGGCGTTCGGCCTTGGACACGAACTTCATTAAATCGTCGTAGGTGAACTTCGACGGGTGTTCCCGAAAGTCGGCCCAGACGGCCTCCAGTACTTCGTTCTGCCGGCCGAGCCTGGTCAGCAACTCGCGGTGGAGTTTATCGAGATCGTAAACCGCTCCGGACCGAAACGGCTTCTCGCGGTTCAGAGCGCGCCCGCGTTCGACCCACGCCAGCGCTTCCTTCGGTTTCCGTGGTGCAAACAATCTGGCGACTGCGAGGCAGTCTTCCGGTTTAACTCCGGTCTGCTCAGCCAGCGCGATATAGGCCCCG